>Ga0072500_144367_pt1 | contig 45567 bp, 49 predicted proteins | sample GBScelen77Swater_FD_63803 | JGI IMG/M metagenome (GOLD analysis project Ga0072500, IMG submission 63803) | Hot spring microbial communities from Great Boiling Spring, Nevada - cellulolytic enrichment S 77C v2 (version 2) | ecosystem: Environmental > Aquatic > Thermal springs > Hot (42-90C) ...
TGAACCGAGTCGAGGTCTAGAAGAATGAAATCCGTTCCAGCGTTCTTGGCCGCGAGATAGTCGACCACGGGATCATCACCGACGTACACCGATCGCGACAGAGGAACACCACTCCGACGTGCGGCGAGTAAGAACATGGCCGGGTCTGGTTTTGGTTTTCCGACAAGTTCTGATGTTATCATGAACTCGAAAAAACGTTCGAGTCCCAAGAGTTTCACCCTTCTTTCCTGCACTGACTGAACACCATTCGTGAGTGCGGCCATCCTGACGTTCAGAGCTTTCATCTTCGTCAAGAACTCCTCAGCCCCAGGCAAAAAGTAGGCGCAGTTGGACAACTTTTCCAAGTATCGCCGTGAGACGTCGAGTGGAGAAATTTCAGGATGTCCCAACCAAGACAAGAATTCCTCGAACCTTGCGACCACGATTCTCTCTTTCGAAGCCTTCCCCTCTGAGAAAAATCGCCACCACTTCTTGTTGATTTCAACGTAGGTCTGTATCTGATCGTTGCTCAAAGGGATGCCGAACTCTTCGAGAACAGCTCCTATGGATTCTCTCTCCGCCTTGGCGAAATCCAACAATGTGCCGTCGAGATCGAAATAAACCATTTCATACTTCATCTATCGAATCCCTCGATCCTTCTTTCCTTCAAGAAGTTCAGAACTTCTTCGAATGTTGGTATTGAACTCTGAGCACCAAATCTCGTCACACTTATGGCTGCCGCAGCTGCTGCGAACATCAAAGATTTCTGCACGTCCTTACTCCTTTCAAACCAAACAGCGAACGCTGCGTTGAACACGTCACCCGCCGCGGTGCTATCGACAGCGTTAACCTTGAAAGCATCTACTCTGAATGTTCCGAGTTTTCCTGTGAAATAACAACCCTTGTCACCCATCTTGAGCAGCACGTTTGCACAACCTCTTTTGAGTAACTCCTGCGCAGCGGATTCGCCGAATTTGCCTGTGAGTTGGTGTGCCTCGGACTCGTTCGGTGTGATTATGTCCACGTAGCTGTAGATCTCATCCTGAACACCCGTAGCAGGCGCCGGATCGAAGATCACGAGCTTTCCTTTCTCTTTGAACCGCCTTGCGACTTCCAAGTTCACCTCGAACGGTATTTCGTTTTGAAGCAGGAGGATGTCGGCTCTCAGAAGCTCGTTCAGATGTTTTTGAACGAGTTTCACATTCATCGCTGCGTTGGCACCTGGGAATATGATGATTCTGTTTTGACCATCGCGTGTCACCTCAATCATTGCAAAGCCGTTTGGAAGTTCCACATGTACCAGGCCATCCCTGAGCCCTGCTCGCGTCAGCGTTTCGAACGAGAATTCACCGTTTCCATCGTTGCCAACACACGTGAGAAAATAAACCTCGGCGGTGAGCTTCTTACAAGCTACAGCCTGGTTTGCCCCTTTACCACCCGGAAAACGTTCGTACGAAAGACACCTCTGGGTTTCCCCAGGTTGTGTGAAATGATCCACCGTGAGAACGAGATCGACGTTGTTGCTCCCAACGACTGCGATCATCGAATTCCCCCTTCACAAACTCTTTCCCGTCTTTCTGTAGTTTAATTGTATCGGATATGGTGCGCGAAATGCTGGTCCAAAAACTGGTAACAAAAACGAAAATTCCCATAGCCAGATACGTTGTCAACCCCTACATCGGTTGTGGACACGGTTGCAGGTACTGTTATGCGCAGTTCATAGGTCCTTTCAAGAACACGGCCGGTGTATGGGGAAGGGATGTCTTCGTCAAGATCAACGCTTTTGAAGTCTTTGAACGAGAACTGTACAGATTGAAGGGAAACATACTGTTCTCGAGTATTTGCGATCCGTATCAGCCGATTGAGAAGAAGTATCAGCTGACGAGGACACTGCTGAAAATCGCTCTGGACCGATTCAGAAGTGTGCATATTCTCACAAAGTCGAGCCTGATTCTGAGAGATCTTGACATACTTCAAAATGGAAACGTGAGCGTCACCCTCACAATAACGACGGATGATGAGAGAGTGAGGAAGATACTGGAACCGAACGCTGCACCCATAGACGAACGGATCGAAACAATAAGAAAGCTTCGAGAATCGAACGTTGATGTATCAATCTTCGTTGGTCCCGTGCTGCCCATGAACCCAGAAAGACTGGCAAGACTGTTATCGAAGCACGTTGGAAGGATCTTTGTGGACAAGTTAAACTATCCGTGGCTCGTCGAAGACATCTACCGTAAAAACGGCTGGACAGAGTGGTTGAGAGACGAAAAGTTCCACGAGGTTGTGGCCGTTTTCAAAAAGTTCCTCGACGTCGATTGATCACAGATTCGTGAGAACGTTCTCTATCAGGTACTCCATGGCGCCCGTTAACATGGCGTCAGGATCCTTCTTGGACTTTCTGACTTCGACATCGAAGCCATAGAAGTGCCGTTTAACTTCAGCCTCAACCTTCGAGAGTAATCTCTCGTTGATATCGAAGGCTGTCCCACCCACAACAAAATTGACAACGTCCAAAATGGAAACTACGTTGAGAACTATCGTGGACAACAACCTGACGATCTCGTCCTCCGAATGAGAGCTCGATCTGGAGAGCTGTGAGTAAACATCTCCGACGGTTCGAAACGTTTGCGAATCGTACAGGATCTTGCCAATCTCTCCAGCATAACCTCTGTCCCCGCGGAATATCGCTCTGTCGATGATGAGTCCGCCACCCAACCCCTCACCCATGTGTATGTAAAACATGTTGTTCATATCTTTGTCCATCTTCATGAATTCTCCAAGGGCTGACAGGTTGGCGTCGTTCTCCACAACGATCGGCAAATTCAACTTTTCCCTTAAATAGTCCACCAATCTCATGTTCTCCAGCCCCTCTATGAGGCTGCTACTGATCTTACCAGTCGCTGGATCTATAACGCCAGAGATGGCGACACACAAACCGAGGATCCTTGAGCCGTTGGTTTGTTCCTTCAACTGATTGCACAGGTTCACTATCGACTCTAAAGTTGAATAAATGTCACTTTCAGCATTCAGACGGCTCACAGCGACAACGTTGAGAACACAGTTCATAAGAGCGACCCTTATCTTGTGGCCCGAGAGATCGACGACGATCCCGTAAGCCGCGTCGGGGTTCATGCTCAAGAGCTTTGGTGGCCGTCCGCCGGTGGAATCACCGAACATGGACTCTACCACAATCTTTCTGTCGATCAAGGGTTTCAGCAACTGTACGACCGTCGAATGACCAACGTGCAATTTCTTTGCCAAAGCTGCCTTCGAGATCGGCTGATGTTTCAGGATCTCCCTCAACAAAAGTCTCAAGTTGCTGGACTTGAGAAAAGCTACATTCCTAATGCGAGTCACAGCTTTTCATCACCACGAGCTAATTATAGCAGATAGGGGACCAATGGCTCGAATCTTATGTCAAGGCTTGACATAAGTTTGTCAATATGGTAGATTAAGAGCAGATAACAACCTTTAAGGGGGTGTTAGCATGAGGAAACTGGTGGTCGTGCTGCTCTGCGTTGTTGCTCTTTCAATCTTCTCTGCGACCAAGATACGTTTTTCGTTCTGGGGTTCACCCGCAGAACTGCCACCGTATCAAGAGATTGTGAAACAATTTGAGGCAGAGAATCCGGACATCAAAGTCGAGATCATCAACTACCCGTGGTCGACGTATTTCGACAAGATCCAGGCCATGATGGCAGCAGAGGACGCTCCCGACGTGATGTTCCTGCACACGATTCCGAGCTGGGCTGCAAAGGGTGTGCTCGAAGATCTGACACCGTACATTGAGAAATCAAACTTCCCAGTCAGCGCTTACAACCAAGAGCTTCTGAGCACTTTCATGTACAAAGGCCGCATCTACGGATTCCCGAGAGACAACGACACAACGGTTCTCTTCTACAACAAAGACCTTTTCGACGAAGCTGGTGTTCCTTATCCCGACTACTCATGGGATTGGCAGAAGTTCCTCGATGCGGCGAGAAAGCTCACCAAGAGAGATGCGCGCGGTAGGGTCATCCAATGGGGTGTTGTGCTCGAGAGGAACAAGTGGCATCTGTGGATACACATGAACGGTGGAAGGATAGTGGACAACTACGACAGTCCAACCAAATGCACGCTCAACGAGAGGGCGGCCGTGGAGGCAATACAGTTCATAGCAGACCTGATACTGAACTACAAAGTGGCTCCATCGATCGCAGAACTCGCTCAACTTGGTTCCTCTGCGGAACTGTTCACAACAGGTCGCGTGGCGATGGTTCTGACCAACGCGGCACAGATCAACATGTTCCTCACGAACAAGAGCCTCAGGTTTGGTGTTGCTCCACTTCCGTACAAAGTCACACGGTCTAACACATTGGGTGGTGCTGGATTCGTGATGTATTCGAAGTCAAAGAACAAGGATGCTGCTTGGAAATTCATGCAGTTCCTGTGTGGACCAAAGGGACAAGCCATATTCGCCAAGAGTGGAGACGCCGTTCCCGCGATGAGGACACCTGAAACCGTCAAGGCGTTCGTCAGTAATCCACCGAGTGAACAAGAGAGATTGATTTTCTTCACAGAGACAGGCTTCGGAGTAAAGTTCCCACAGATTCCAGGTTGGTGGGAGATCTTCGAGTACGTCACGCGCGAACTTGACTACGTTTGGACGGGACAAAAGTCGGCTGTGGAAGTGCTGGAGTACGTGACTGAAGAAGTCAACAAGATGATAAAGAAATTTGGAACTTGGTGAGCTTGGCGCGGCGCTGAGCGCCGCGCTTTTAAAGGAGATGATGCTGTGATCCCACGCGTTTTCGATGTGCACGTGCACTTCGTTGAGGACGAGAGGCTTTACTCTGACAGAGTGGAACAGTTGTTACGCTACGCTGAGGAATTCAACGTACGAAAGATCGCACTCATTGGCAATCTCGGGGCTAACCACTTGGTTGAAAAGGCGTTCAGGGAATATCCCGACGTTTTTGTGGGATTGGCCAGAGTCGATCTCGATGCCGATGATCCTGAAGTGGTTGACGAGTACAATAAGAGAGGCTTCGCTGGTCTGAAGGTGATATTGACACGGAAAGACTACGACGATCCTTCGTACTTTCCTTTCTACGAAAGAGCAGAGGAAAACAACATGGTTGTTCTGTTTCATACGGGTGTGATAGGTGGGCCCGTAGATTATTTAATGAACGAATCGAGCGCATTTCCTGGCAAAGAAGAAACCGCCTCGAAGATGTTGAGAGGTAAGTCATCTGCGAGAATGAGATCGTTGTTCCTCGACACCATCGCCAACACTTTCCCAAAGTTGAAGATCATAGGAGCTCATCTCGGTTGGCCGGAGTACCTTGTGTCTTGCGCAGTTGCACGATGGCGCCGAAATGTGTACTTCGACATCTCCGGTGGTGAGGTAGTCAGAAGGCACATCATTGAAGGGAAGTACATAAAGAGGGAAATCTCAGTGAAAAAAGTGCTCTTTGGAACTGATAGCAGCGTTGAAAAAATGCCGAGAGAAATCATATGCTGGTACGATGCGCTGAGGGGAATGGGTCTGACGCACGAGGAGATAGACTCGATCATGTACGGCAACGCTGCAAATGTCTTTGGTTTGGAGGAATGAAAAACAATGACTTTGAGAAGAAAAGAAACCTTGGCCGCGTGGTTGTTCTTACTTCCCGGATTCGTGGGCTTTGCGATATTCGTCTTTGGTGCAGTCGTGTTCTCTTCCGTTCTGAGTTTCTTCGAGTGGGACATGCTGACCAAACCAACGTTCGTTGGCCTGAGGAATTTCACTAAATTGTTCCTCGAGGACAAAACCTTTCATCTGGTCTTCAGGAATACTCTTTGGTTCGTGCTTGGCACTGTTCCCACACGAGTCTTGCTCGGTTTGATCTTCGCACTCATCTTGGTTCGTAACATCCCAGGCCGTACGTTCTTCAGAGCCGCGATCTTCCTTCCAGTGATAATTCCAACAGTGGCAGCAGCGATGGTTTGGAGATGGATCTTCAACGCTGACTTTGGTTTGCTGAACGATTTTCTCTACCAGATCGGCGTTTCGAACTTGCCCAGATGGCTTTCTGATCCCAAGTGGGCGCTCGTTGCGATTGTGATTCTCAGTGTTTGGAAGGACGTGGGATTCTCAACTGTCATGTTCATGGCAGGCCTACAAAGTATACCGACGACCGTGTACGAAGCCGCAAGACTCGACGGCGCAAACGCTTGGAAAACCTTCGTTCACATAACGATGCCACTGCTTTCACCAACGACTTTCTTCGTCATCGTCATAAACGTGATCTCTTCGTTCCAAGTGTTCGATCAAGCCTATGTCTTAACTGGGGGAGGGCCTGGGAACGCTACCAATACCATCGTGTACTACATATACAACAATGCCTTTCAGTGGTTCAGGATGGGCTACGCAGCTGCGATAGCTTGGGTGCTGTTCGGCATAATATTCATCGCGACGTTCGTTCAGTTCAGGTACCAAAGAAAGTGGGTGTACTACGAATGAGGATGAAGGTCAAAGAAAAGGTTTTGAACTGGTCTTTGTTCTGTTTGATGGTGATAGTAGCTGTCGTCATGCTCGTGCCCTTCTTCTGGATGTTCTCAACATCGCTGAAGAGTTTGGGAGAGGTGTTCGAGTATCCACCAAAGTGGATTCCAAGACAACCTCACTGGGAGAACTACGCACGCGTCTGGTCTGTGGTACCCTTTGGCAGGTATCTGCTGAACAGTGTCATAGTTTCCGGGTCCATCACGTTGTTACATTTGCTGGTTGCTTCGCTGAGCGCATTCGCATTTGCCAGATTGAATTTCCCTGGTAGGGACAAACTGTTCTTGCTGTACTTGGCTACGCTCATGGTCCCGGGTCAAGTCACGATGATCCCGAATTTCATATTGATCAAACTACTCCGTCTCACTGATACCTACACGGGTTTGATCCTCCCTAATGTGTTCACAGCCTTCGGAGTCTTTCTGCTCAGACAGTTCTTCATGACGATACCCAAAGATTATGAAGACGCAGCACGCATAGACGGAGCTTCGAGATTCTACATCTACTCGAGGATAATTCTGCCTTTGTCTGTTCCCGCTCTCTCCACACTGGCGGTTTTCACATTTGTCTTTCAGTGGAACAACTTGCTCTGGCCGTTGGTCGTTGTGAGCAAGGACTCGATGAAGACGGTAACCATAGGGCTTGCGAGTTTTCAAGGAATGTATGGTACGACATGGAACTTGCTCATGGCGGCAGCCGTGATAGGCGTCCTCCCATCGATAGTGGCGTTCTTGATCGGACAGAGATTTCTCATAAAAGGAATCACATTGACGGGACTCAAGGCTTAGACCAAGCCCCAAGATTTCCTCTCTCACACTTCGCCACAGGTTCTCGCTGTAGTGCGGTGCCGGTGCGATTGAACCCATTCCACCCGTGTTGGGCCCCTTATCGCCATCGTAGATTTTCTTGTAATCCATCGCACTCATCATGGGAACGTAAGTTTTACCATCGGCGAGAACCATCATGCTCATTTCTTTGCCTCGCAAAAACTCTTCGACAACGATCTTCTCACCCGACTCTCCAAAGATCTTTTTCCTCATCAACGAATCGATCACGTTGAACGCTTCTTCACGACTCATCACCACGTAACTTCCTTTACCTTGCGCCAAACCATCCGCCTTTATAACGATTGGAAATTCGCAGCGTTCAACATACTTTTCTGCCTGAACAGGGTCGTCGAACAACTTGAACCGCGCCGTTGGTATCCCACACTCGTCCATGAGCAGCTTTGCGTAGGCCTTGCTGCTCTCGAGCTGAGACGCTTTTCTGTTTGGTCCAAAGATTTTGAGACCGTGCGATTCGAAAACGTCGACCACACCTTGTGCCAGATACGCCTCCGGACCCACGATAGTCAGATCTATCTTCTCTTTCAAAGCGAGCTGTAATAGTTCATCCACACTTTTTGCTTCGTAGCACGTCGCATCCTGGCAGATACCACCGTTACCTGGAGCGCAGAAGACTTCGTATCCTTCCTGACGGAGTTTCCATACCAACGCATGTTCGCGACCACCCGAACCTATGACGAGCGCCTTCATGGTACCACCTCAGTGCTTGAAGTGTCGTGTACCTGTGAAAATCATCGCCACGTTGTATCTGTTCGCCATCTCGATGACCTCTTGGTCCCTCACCGACCCACCTGGTTGTATGATGGCTGAAACCCCTGCTTTCGCCGCGATCTCGACAGCGTCCGGGAATGGGAAGAACGCATCGGAGGCCAGCACGGAACCTTTTGCCTTTTCTCCAGCCTGTCTGACGCAATGTTCTGTAGGCCAGACTCTGTTGGGCTGTCCTGCACCGATGGCGAGCGTGGTGCGATCCTTGGCCAGCACGATCGCGTTGGATTTCACATGCTTGACAACTTTCCAGGCGAAGAGCAGATCTTTCAGCTCTTCCTCGTGTGGTGCACGCTCAGTGACCACTTTCAACTGTTCGTAGTCGGTGAGGTCGGGTGTTTGAAAGAGCACTCCCCCGGAAATTCTTCGCAGATCGTAGATCTCACCCTTTTGGTTCAAATCGATCTGAAGGAGCCTCAGGTTCTTTTTCTTTTTCAAGATCTCGAGTGCTTCAGCGTCGAAACTTGGTGCCAGTATCACTTCGAGAAATATCTCAGAAAGCTTCTTAGCAGTCTCAGCATCGACACCTCGATTGAATGCCACGATTCCTCCAAAAATCGAAACAGGGTCAGCAGCCTTTGCCTTCTCGAAAGCCTCGAGAGTTGAATTTGCACAGGCGACAGCGCAGGGGTTGGTGTGTTTGACAACGACGCAGGTGGTGTCCTCGAAATCTTTCACAACCGACAAGGCAGCGTCGGCATCGAGGTAGTTGTTGAAGGAAAGTTCTTTTCCATGAAGCTGTTTTGCATTGACGATTCCAGACGGAACAAGCACATCTTTGTACAGGGCCGCTCGCTGGTGTGGATTTTCACCGTAGCGAAGTTCGCACACCTTCTCGTAAGATAACGTGAGGTATCTTGGGAAGAGATCACCCGCAACGCGAGAGAAGTACTGAGCAATCATAGCATCGTACCAGGCGCTGTACTGAAAAGCTTTCAAGGCGAGTCTCAATCTGTCGTTCAAGGTTAAAGAGTTGACCTTCACCTTTTCAACAAACCATTCGTAATCGGACACATCGCACAGCACAGCAACGTGTTTGAAGTTCTTGGCTGCGGCCCGAAGCATAGCGGGTCCTCCGATGTCTATGAAATCAACAAGCTCGTTGAGTTCTTTCTTTTCATGTACCGCGTGCGAGAAAGGATAGAAGTTCACGATTACTACATCGATTGGTTCTATCCCAAGCTGTTCAAGTTCTTTCATCTGCGAAGGATCGTCACGGTTCGCGAGGATCGCCGCGTGGATGTAGGGATGCAAACTCTTCACCCTGCCTCCCAGTAGCTGGTTGAAGGATGTGATATTAGAAGTGGGAACGACGTTCACGCCGTTTTTGGAAAGAAATTTGGCCGTTCCACCTGTACTCATAATTGTGAATCCAAGCGTTGCAAGTTCGTGCGCAATCTCCACTATCTTTGTTTTGTCCCAAACTGAAATCAACGCTTTAGGCATCGTCTTCCCTCCTGATGAGAACCTTCCTACCAACTATGCGCAATTCGTTTTCCACGATCAACTTGATCGCTTCTGGCAACACCTCGTGCTCAACTTGTTTCACTTTTTCGGCGAGAGTCTCAGGCGTGTCGTCATCGTCAACCTCGACGGGTCTCTGCAGTATGATCGGACCTCCATCGACGTTTTCGTCAACGAAATGGACCGTGACACCCGTGATCTTCACCCCGTACTGGATCACGGCCTCGTGCACTTTCATTCCGTAATAGCCTGGACCACAAAAGGCAGGAATCAAAGACGGATGCACGTTGATGATTTTCCATCTGAAGGCGTCGATGAAATACGGAGAGAGTATGTTCAAAAAACCAGCCAGAACGACCAGATCAACGTTGTGCGCCTTGAGAATGGCTATCATTTTGTCCTCGTATTCGGTTTGGCTTTGAAAGTCCTTCTTCCTGACGACGTACGAGGGTATGCCTAAGGATCTCGCTTTCTCCAAGGCTGGAGCATTCTCTCTGCTGCTTATGACGACCGAAACAACTGCAGGTAATTCCCCGCTCAAGCATTTCTTCGCAATCGAATACATGTTCGTACCGGTCCCAGAAACGAGAATACCTAAGGAAGCCTTCCTCAAAGAACGATCCTCCTTTCACCCCTTTTGATCTCACCGACAACCCACACCTCTTCACCGAGATTCTTGAGTGCTCTGGCGATTCTGTCCGCAGAGTCTCTTTCAACGATCAACATGAAACCTATTCCCATGTTGAAGGTTCTGAACATCTCCGACTCGTTGATCATCCCGAGTCGCTGGATCAATTTGAATATGCTCGGTACTGGCCAGGAACTTTTGTCGATTCGAGCCTCCAGACCAACAGGTATCACTCTGGGAAGGTTTCCAGGGATACCCCCGCCCGTAATGTGAGCCATCGCATGGATAGAACCATCCAGAACTTTGAGCACGCTCTTCACGTAGATCTTGGTCGGCGTGAGCATTTCCTCACCGAGTGTTTTGCCGAGTTCGTCAACGTAAGAATCTACTCTGTAATGACTCAAGAGGATTTTCCTCGCAAGAGAAAAACCGTTACTGTGAAGACCGCTCGATGCCAGACCGAGTACGAGATCACCTTCGCTGACTTTTGAGCCGTCCAGGAGCTGATCTTTCTCGACAATACCAACCGCAAAGCCAGCCAGGTCGCACTCGTCCTCGCCGTAAAAATCTGGCATCTGTGCCGTTTCTCCCCCTATGAGTGCGCATTCGGCTTCCACGCAACCCTTCACGATCCCCGTGACGATCTGTTCCACACGCTCAACGTTCAATTTCCCCACCGCGAGGTAATCAAGAAAGAAGAGTGGTTTTGCGCCGTGCACCAAAACGTCGTTGACACACATCGCCACACAATCTATACCCACAGTATCATGCTTGTCCATCATGAAAGCGATCTTCAGTTTCGTTCCCACACCATCCGTGCCGGACACGAGCACCGGTTGACGGTAATTCGAAGGCAATTCGAAGAAACCACCGAAAGAGCCTATCCCTCCGAGCACTTGCGGTACGTAGGTGAGCTGCGCCAAGCGTTTGATCCTTTCTACGCTTTCATCGGCTGCGTCCCGATCCACACCCGCCTCCTTGTAAGATCTCATCAAGGTTCTCACTCCTTTTCAAAAAGATACTTCGTGCAAAAACTCGGAACCTGCAAAGGATAAATACCGTTGAAGCATGCGAGACAGAGACGATCCGAAGGCAGCCCAACAGCCTTTACCAGCCCTTCGAGGCTCAAATAGCCGAGCGAATCAGCCCCTATGAGTTGCTCGATCTTCTTTTCTTCGAGAACTGCCGCGATGAGTTCCCTCCTGTCGGATGTGTCGACTCCGAAGTAACAACCGTACCGTATAGGGGGTGAAGCGATGCGAACGTGAATCGACCTTGCCCCTGCGGATCTCAACATCTTCACAATTTGACCCATCGTCGTGCCCCTCACGATGGAATCGTCCACCAAGACTATGCTTTTTCCTTTCACGAGCTCCCTCAAGGCGTTCAACTTGAGTCTGACCCCCAGATTCCTCAGCTTCTGAGACGGTTGTATGAAAGTCCTACCGACGTATTTGTTTTTGATCAGACCCATTCCGTAAGGGATACCACTCTGATTGGAATAACCAATGGCGGCGACGGTGCCAGAGTCTGGCACGCCTACGACAAGGTCTGCATCGGCAGGTTGTTCGATCGCCAGTATTCTGCCGGCTCGCTCTCGTGCAGCATAAACGCTCACGTTCTCCAGCACACTGTCGGGCCTGGCGAAGTACACAAATTCGAAAACACAGAAGGCACTCTTTGAAGGAGACACTCTGTAAGACTCCACACCACTGCCACTGGCCAAAACGACCTCTCCAGGTTCGATGTCTCTGACGAATTCGGCTCCCACGGCATCCAATGCGACCGTTTCCGAGGCGAACACCACGCAGTCATCCAGTCTGCCCATGCAGAGTGGCCGAAAACCGAGTGGATCCCTGATGGCGATCAATCTATTTTGGTTCATGATGAGCAAGCAGTACGCACCCTGCAAGGTACGTGTCACATCGAGGCAAGCATGTAACATGTCCGGGCCTTGCTCGATCAAGAGTAACGCAATGATCTCACTGTCAGTGGTCGAACGAAAAGGTAATCCTTTCTTTTCAAGTTGACTCCTGAGCTCGCGCGTGTTGATTATGTTTCCATTGTGTGCCACCGCCAAGCTGCCCCGTTGACCTGCAACGACTATGGGTTGGGCGTTCTCGAACACGTTCGAGCCCGTCGTCGAATACCTCACATGGCCGATCGCAACGTGTCCGGAAAGCTCACCGAGCACTTCCTCGTTGAAGACGTCGTTGACCAGTCCCAAACCCTTATGATACTTGATCTTCTCTCCATCACCAACCGCGATGCCTGCACTCTCTTGACCTCTGTGCTGAAGAGCGATTAGACCATAATAGACAGTTCTGGAAATCTTCGGATCAGGTTTTGGAGAAAAGATTCCAAACAGTCCACATGATTCCTTCATTGGTTCACCAGCCTTTGCAAGGAATACTCATAGACCTCTTTGATCTTCCTCACCGGTTGGTCGATGAGCTTTCTTCCGTTCAGTTTTACGACGAGTCTGTCGCCCATGACCCTTCCGAGGACCGCTATGGGTACGTTTTCGTTTTTGGCGAGCTGGATCAATCGTTGGAGATTTTCCTCGGCCAAGCTGACGAGTATCCGGGACTGTTCTTCACCAAACAATAGAAAATCGGCTCGAGAATCGCTGCACAGTTCGCACACCGCTCCAATGCCTCCGAGGATGCAACATTCGGCGAGAGCGATTGCGAGGCCACCTTCGGAGAGATCGTGTGCAGAATTCAGCAACCCATCTTTGATTGCGTTCAAGCAACACCGTTGAAGTCTCTTTTCGAGCTCGAGATCGATCGTTGGGGGGAGTATGTTCTCGATCTTGTGTATCAGCCTCGTGTACTCACACAAACGCTGATCGGCAGACATAGGCCCGAGAAGGACTATGACGTCGCCTGGGTTCTTGAAACTTGCGGAGCAGATTCTCAATGCATCCTCTATGAGTCCCACCATGCCGACAATCGGTGTGGGATGAACCCTGCTCGTTTCCGTTTCGTTGTAGAAACTCACGTTGCCACTCACCACAGGAGTGTTGAGTGCTGTGGCCGCATCTCTCAGCCCATCGATCGTCATTTCGAACTGGTAAGCAACCTCTGGTTTGTCAGGATCGCCGAAATTCAAGCAGTCTGTCAAAGCCAATGGTTCGGCACCCGTAACAATCAGATTCCTCGCAGCCTCGCACACGGCTATCTGCGCACCGACGTAAGGATCTGCAGAGCAGTAGAATGGGTTACAATCTGCTGTCACTGCCAAAGCCTTACTCGTTCCTTTTATCCTGAGCACCGCTGCATCGTGGCCGGGTCTGAGCACGGTATCTGTTCCAACCATGTGGTCGTACTGCTCGAAGACATAACGCTTGCTACAAATGTTGGGACTTGCAAGTATTTCCAGGAAGATTTCTTCAAGATTGTTCGGCATCGGTATCTCAACGTGTGAAGAATTCACAGGCTTCAAAGCGACAGGATCGAGCTGGACCAGAGGAGCCTCTGTGAGAAGCGCTGCAGGAATTTGGGCAACGATCTTTCCATCGTACAGGGCTGTGAAGAAACCATCGTCCGTAACCTCGCCTATCTTTGTGGCCCTCAGACCCCACTTTTTAAAGATGGATTTGACCCTTTCCTCTTCTCCTTTCTCAACCACCAGGAGCATCCTCTCCTGCGACTCGGATAGGAGTATCTCACCCGGTGACATACCTTTCTCCCGAACCGGGACACACGAGAGATCTATCCGAACGCCCTTGTGGGCCTTTGCTGCGATCTCCGAACAGGCGGAGGTCAAACCAGCCGCACCCAGATCTTGTATTGTGAGAACTGTATCGAGCTTTGCTGCTTCAACGCAGGCTTCTATGAGGAGTTTCTCCATGAAAGGATCAGCTATCTGAACGCAGGGCCTCTTGTTTTCGCTCTCGCTCGATAGAGTCTCAGAGGCGAAACTGGCACCACCTATTCCGTCTCGACCAGTGAGCGATCCAACGAGCAACAAAGAGGCGCCGGATTTGACAGCTTTCGAGAATTTCAGATGCTTCCGCTCAGCCAGACCGACACACATGACGTTCACGAGTGGGTTTTGTGCGTAACATGGATGGAAATAGATCTCACCGGCGACCGTCGGAACGCCTATGCAGTTCCCATAGAACGAAATACCCGAGACGACCCCACCGAACAGATACTTGACCCGCGGTTCAGACAGATCACCAAAGCGTAAAGAGTCGAGCAAAGCTATCGGACGTGCTCCCATTGCGAGCACGTCTCTCACGATACCACCAACGCCTGTCGCTGCACCGTGAAAGGGTTCAACAGCCGACGGATGGTTGTGACTCTCCATTTTGAACACGACCGCCAGACCGTCACCTATATCCACAACACCGGCGTTCTCTCCAGGTCCCTGGATCACCCTTGGACCTTTCGTTGGCAACCTGCGCAGGGAAGACCTCGAGTGCTTGTAACTGCAATGTTCAGACCACATCACGGCAATCATCGCGATCTCGACGTCGTTCGGTTCTCTCGCGAGTTTTTCCAGGATGTGCTGATACTCCTTGTGACTGAGACCGTAATCTTCAATTCGCCTCATGATCGTGCCTCCGAGTGAAGTAACTGAATAAAGATTCGAAGATTTTCCTACCGTCCGTGTTCCCAAGGATTTCCTCGCAGCATCTCTCAGGATGAGGCATCAGACCAAGAACGTTGCCTTTTTCGTTGATCACACCGGCTATGTTAAAGCAAGAACCGTTCGGATTGGAATCTTCTGTCACGTTGCCGTGCTCATCGCAGTACTGAAAAACTATCTGATCCTCTCTTAGCTGGTCATCAGGAATGAAGTATCGACCCTCACCGTGCGCAATGGGTATGCGCAGTATCTGACCGTCTTCAAGCAAGCAGGTGAACGGTGTTCTGTTGTTCACAACCTTTATGTAGACGTCCCTGCACACGAACTTCAGCCCATCGTTTCTCAGGAGAGCCCCGGGTAGAAGTCTGCTCTCAGTGAGTATCTGAAAGCCGTTGCATATACCCAGGACGAACCTTCCTCGGCTCGCTGCCTCTCGAACGCTCTCCATAACTGGCGAGAAACGTGCGATGGCACCGGCGCGAAGGTAGTCTCCGAAGGAAAAGCCCCCGGGAAGGACTATCAGATCGAACTCGTCAGGTGGAAAACGATCTTCGTGAAAGATGTAGTGACAGTCGAGGCCGAAGACATTCTTCAGAACATGAAATGCATCTCTATCGCAATTCGACCCTGGAAAAACCACGACAGCACACTTCATGGGACTTCCTCCACATCGAGCAGTTGGTAGGATTCAATGATTGGATTTGCGAGTAATCTTTCACACATTGCTTTTGTTTGTACCATCAGTTGCGATTCGTCCTCTACGTCGATGAGGATCTCGATCAATTTTCCGAGCCGGACCTCTTTCACCCCGTTGAAACCGAGTTTCTCCAGGGCTCCCTTGACCGTATGACCCTGTGGATCGAACACACCGTCTTTTGGTAGTATCTGCACTTTCACTCTGTACATCTTCCTCACCCGCAAACGCGCCTGTAAATTTCCCAGTAGGCCTCTTCAACGTTTCCAAGATCCCTTCTGAACCTGTCCTTGTCGAGCTTCTCCTTAGTGGAAGCATCCCAGAAACGACAGGTGTCCGGGGAAATTTCGTCGGCCAAAAGGATTCGATCGTGATGTCTACCAAACTCCAGCTTGAAATCCACTAAGACGATGTTCTTCTCCGCAAGGAACTTTTTGAGAACCTCGTTGACCTTCAAAGCTATCTCTTCGATCTGTTTCAGCTCGTCTTCACTCGCCAGCTCCATGGCCAACGCGTGATAATGGTTGATCATCGGATCGCCGAGCTCGTCGCTCTTGTAGTTGAATTCCAGAACCGTTCTTTTCAGGATAGTACCTTCTTGCAGTCCCAATCTTTTCGACAGGCTACCCGCGGCTATATTTCGAACGATGACCTCGATCGGTATTATTTTCACAGCTTTGACGAGCATCTCTCTGTCACTCAAGAGTTCAACGAAATGTGTTCTCACACCGTTTTCTTCCAACAGCTGGAAGAACCTGGCCGAGATCTTGTTGTTCAACATGCCCTTGTTCTGTATCACGCCACGCTTTTTACCATCGAAAGCGGTTGCATCGTCTTTGTACTCGATCACCAAGTAGTCCTCACTGTCGGTTCTGTAAATCTTTTTCGCTTTGCCTTCGTAGATCATCTCCATCTTCTGCATACATTCGTCCTCCCCTCGCAGATCTTTCCTACGCGATCTTGGAAGAACAGAGCAGATCACTTCAAAGCACTTCTTGGACGATTCTCCACCGATGAGATTGCCTTTTCGATGATCACTCTCGGAAAACGTCCAGTTCTGCGCCTTTCACGAACCGCACCGCCACTCTCAAGTAGTTCACCTCCATAAAAACAAAAATCCGGTAGGCCTTGGTCTCTACCGGTAAAGAAATGAGCCCTTGTAGCCAGGACAGTTTACGGCTGTCCGGTAGAGACCCCCGAGCCTTATTCCCGGGGTTATACAAGGGCCTTTCCCTGTGGGAGGGAATATTCACTTTACAGTTTCATTTTACCACGGCAGGTAGCACTGTGAAGGCGAGATGTTTTGAGAACACGTTACAAAGAGTTGAATCACAGATAGCATGCGCTCGAAAAAGCAAAAAGCGCCTTTGCTGGCCATCGATTGGGTTTTCCACATTCATATTCGTTCGTCTCTGTACGAATCTTTCCGTTTTGGCTCAACCGAACACCGCCAATCTCGAGTGAAGGATTTCTCAAACCTCCATTTCACGTCTTAAGGAGTGCGAAAAACCATTCTCTGCTCAGCCGATAAAGCAACACCTTAGATCAGTTCCAGTTACGATTTGACATTCCCAACTCCCTAAAGCGGATAGGATTCTTGAGTTCGTTAGGCTGTTTTCCGCAGAGCGTTGAATACTCCATAACCAAAAAGATGTGGATTAAACCTCACACTCTGACGGCACAATCTCACTAATACTTGGTACCTTTCCACGTTCTATGTACTTGTACCACAAAGTTTAATCGTGCTTAAGCCCCTTCATCTCTCTTGAAGAGAAGGACTTTGGGAGCTACTTGTTTGTCACGGTTGGCACATTGGCATTTTTCGAGGGGCGCTCCCCATCAAACAGATGAAGCGGAGATGAAAAGTTTTAACTCACCCTTTAAGTCGTGGTGCACAATCTTGCTTTAAGATCGCCTTGGGAGGTGTTGGAATGCTCGAAAAGGTTCTGGAACGAAAGAGCTTGGTCACAAAGCTTTTGGTTGCGCTCGGATTCTCAGTTTTGACGGGTGTGGCAGCACAGATCAGGATACCTCTTTTCTTCACGCCTGTTCCGATCACGGGACAAACCTTCGTGGTTCTTCTGACACCGTTTCTCATAGGATCTTGGTCGGTGCTGAGTCAAACGATGTACGTCGCTTTAGGTGTCGCTGGTCTTCCATGGTTCAGCGGTTGGAAGGCAGGTTTGAGCGTTCTGCTCGGACCCACGGGTGGTTATCTGGTTGGCTTCATCGTTGCTTCACTTTTCCTTTCGAAGCACAGGACCAGGTCTTATCTTGGAACAGTTGTCTCGATGCTCTTTGCCAATTTCCTGATCATACACGGTCTGGGTTTAACACAGATGACGCTCTGGTTCTATGCGAAGGGCTCTAACCCAGATCTCTGGAAACTGCTTTCGATGTCTCTTCTTCCATTCGTACCGGGAGACTTGGTCAAAATCTTCTTGGCTTCCTCGATCGCTGTGAAGACGCTTCAAAAAGAGTGAACCCCGCCTGGGGGTTCACTCCTCGATAGGCTCAAAATCTTCCTTGGGTGCTCCACATACGGGGCAAACCCAGTCCTCGGGGACGTCATCGAACGGTGTACCGGGTGCGATGTCGTTGTCTGGATCACCTTCGGCTGGATCGTAAACATAACCGCAGATGATGCATCTGTACTTCTGCATGAGAAAACCTCCTCGAAGTGTTTTCTGTCATCTCAGGTTTTGACCTCTCTCATGTCTCTGTTTGTCTTCGAATATTCTATCATGCGGAAGATGAATTATACTCATCTTGGTGATACAGAATGCTGCTCGAAAAGATTGACGAAGGTTTGTTCAAGCCGGATTACGAAAACTTTTCACTGGTGAACCTGTCAAACTTCGTTCTCAAGCATTTCAACGCTCAAATCAACCATGCACCGTATCCTCTCGAGCGTTTCATCTCCGGGGTGTCCGAGGGCGTCGAAAAAATTGTGTTCTTCCTCATAGACGCTCTGGGCATGTCAAGTTTGGAAAGGATCTTGAACAAGGATCGCGTCTTTCACGAGTACGTTGTGTTAGAAGCCACTTCGGTCTTTCCTACCACGACGTCTGCTGCGATAACTTCTCTTTTGACAGCCTCCACACCCATCGAACACGGCGTTCTCGGTTACATCCTCTACATAAGACAGCTTGGAACACTACTGAACATGATCGAACTCTCATCACCGATCATGGGTAGGGTCACTTCCACGTTGAGTAACAGGGAACTCATGTTCGAAAAGACCGTGTTCGAGAAACTTTTGGAAGTAGGTGTGAAAAGTTTCGTTCTGACATCGAAGACGATCAGAGGTTCAGGCCTTTCGAATCTCATCAACGTTGGGGCGTCGATCAGATCTTACCAGAGCTTTGGGGACATGTTCGCCAAATTTCGTGATATCCTGCAGGAAGACGGACCATCCTTCAGCTTCGTCTACTGGGGGCTCCTGGATTCGATCGGTCACAAGCTTGGCGTTAATTCCGAAGCATTCGAAAGTGAGCTTTACTGGTTGCTGAGAATGCTGTCGAGAGAAATACTGCCGGTCCTGCCACGAAACACCCTCTTGATAGTGCTCGGAGACCACGGCCAGATCTTCACGCCCTGGGAAAGAGAAACTTGGTGGTCGTGGAAGGATGAAGTTTCAGCGTTCTTTTCTGTTCCACCCGGCGGAGAGATGAGGATGATGCACATCTACACCAATTGTTCAAAAGCAGTGATAGAATATCTAAATGAGAAATACAGAGATAGGGCTCTCGTACTGACGAAGGAACAAGCAATAAACCAGGGACTGTTCGGCGATACCGGTTCGATAGCTGCTGCAAGCATTGAGAGAATCGGAGACGTAGTGCTCATCGCAAAAGAAAATTATTCTTTCTACTTCAAGTACACGGGGAAAGAAGAGAGTTTGAAATCCAAACACGGGAGCCTCACATTGGAAGAACTGTTAGTTCCTTTGATGGTCTTCAGGAGGTGATAAGTTCTTACTGAAAAGTCCAACTCATGGAGAATTGGAGATCGACGAGGTGAAGTCCTGCGTCGAGAGGTTTCTGAACAATGGTTCCTTCAAGCTGTTCATAGGTTCCGACAGCGACGAAAGAGACGGTGTAGTGACATTCGCCACAGTTTTTGTGGTTTACAAACCCGGTGTGGGGGCCATCTATTTTTATACTGTGAAGCGTGAGCGCCGGTACTACGACATATATTCGAGGATCTTTGAGGAAACTCACCTGAGCTTGGAGATGGCAAACTTCGTGAAACAAAACTTACACTTGGACAGTGCTGAGATCCACATAGACGCAGGTTATGATGGTCCCAGCAAGCAGGTCATACCCTCGATAGTAGGTTACGTCAAGGGTATGGGTTACAGTTACAGGCTGAAACCATGGGCCTTTGCGGCCACAAAGGTTGCCCACAGGCACACGAAATGAATCACGACTCGGCCATCGCGAAAATTTCGCACAGCTTTTGTCTGTCGACGTTTCCTCCAGAGAGCACCGCCACTATTTTCCCGTTTCCCGAGGGCAGCTTTTTGAACATGGCTGCGGCAACAGTTACGGCTCCGGAAGGTTCAACCAACACTTTGCAGCGCTCGAGCAAAAACACTACGGCCTGAGCAATCTCTTTCTCTGAAACAAGTAGGATGTCGTCAACGTACCTCTGGACGATGGGAAAGGTCAATTCGCCCGGGCTGGCTGTTCTCAAACCATCAGCGATCGTGTGAATGTTGCGAAGCTCCACTCTCTGCCCAGCCTTGAAAGACAGATAAGTGCTGTTGCTCTGTTCAGGTTCCACTCCGTAAATCCTCACGGAAGGACGTCTTTCTTTCACGTACGTCGAGATACCAGCTATCAAACCGCACCCACCGCAGGGGACCAAGATGGCATCGACTTCGTCGAGTTGCTCAAGTATCTCCAGTCCGACGGTCCCCTGGCCGGCCATGATCCAATAATGATCAAACGGAGGAACAAAGACTCTTCGTTCCTGCTCGGAGATCTCCTGGGCCCGGCGCAACCTCTCAGTCGACGACGTTCCGAATCTCTCGAGTTTCGCGCCGTAACCCTGTATCGCTGTGACTTTGGCGGGTGAGGCATCTTGCGGAACCACAACTTTCACGTCGATTCCGAGCATTTTTCCGGCGAGTGCCAGGGCCTGGCCATGGTTTCCAGAAGAACCAGTCACCACACCTCTGTCACGCGATTGCCTGTCCATTGACAAGAGAAAATTCATCGCACCACGAATTTTGAAGGACCCACTTTTTTGGAAGTTCTCCGCCTTCATGAAGACCTGAAAGTTGGAGATTCCGTTGAGCGTTCTCGATGTGAGTAGAGGTGTTCTGTGAACGTAACTGTGAATCCTTTCATATGCTTGCTCCACGTCTTTCGCAGTCAACATGTTCATCATTCCACCCTTCTGATCTTTCTCGCTATTTCAAACATTATGATACCTGCGCTGACCGACACGTTCAGTGAGTCTATGTCTGAATACATGGGTACCGCGATCAACTGATCGCATTTTTGTTTGACGAGTCTGCTCAACCCCTCACCTTCATTTCCAAAGACCAACCCAACGGGCGGTTGAAAATTCTCTTCGTAGATGCTCGTTCCCTCCATGTCGGCACCGTAGATCCAGTAACCCTTTTCCTTCAGATTGTCTATGGTTCTGGGAAGATTCGTTACCTTCACCACGGGGATTCTCAACAGAGCACCCGCCGACACCTTTACGGCCGATGGTGTGACATCCACGGAGCGATCCTTGGGTATCACGATTGCACCTGCTCCCGCTGCCACAGCAGTGCGGGCGATCGCACCAAGGTTATGAGGATCGTTTATGTGATCGAGCAAAACCACGAGGTCACCTTTGATCTCGGATTCATCGGCGTACTTGAACTCCAGATCGATTACGACACCTTGGTTTTTCTCTTCGCCACAGAGTTCGGCAAGTTTTCTGCTTGGGACAAACGTGAACGGAAAGTTCGCTTTCTTGAGCTTCTCAACGAGCGAAGAAGGCTTATTCCTTTCATCCGCCCTCAGATAGACTTTCCTCACCAAATGGTGCGATTTTAGAACTTCCTCAAGGACGTTTCTACCGTAGACGATCATCGTTGCGCTCCATCAAACTGAAATTCAGAATCTCGAGCAGACGATCGCGATCACCTGCAAGGTAGAGATAACCTATGAGTGCTTCCAGTGCTGTACTCTTACGGTAGTTCTCATCGTTGCCATATCTTTTTGCACATTTGCTGTTCATGGCGCGTCTTATTACACTGAGCTCCTGTTCGCTGAGTCGAGGAAAGAGTTGTTCGAGACATTTAGCTTGGAACTCCCTCGAAACTAAACTGGTAACTTTTTTGTGTATCCGTCCAACGCTCAGGTTGTTCAACGATCTGACCTTGGCGAAGAAAGAATGTACGGCGTCTCCCAAATAGGCAAGCGTTGCGATGGGTAAGGAATTCAAATCAATCTTGCTTTGAGACGGCAAATTTTCTAACAGCCAATTCATCAAGGTAGAGTCTGTGTGCTCGATCCTGCTCGAACACATACGTTCTGAACCTTCTTTCCCTCAGGTTCTGAAGTATTTTTCTTTCCTTCCTCGCTTCGAGGTACTGATTCCTGAGGATGTCTTCCTGTTGTCTGAGCTGAGTCAACTTCTCCATTAGAAGACTGAGTTCAGCTTGAATCGAATCTTTGTAGGTCAAAAGCTGCGACAGTTCTAAGCCACTTATTCCTCGTGACGACAGGCTCAAGGTTTTCAGCTGGAGGCCTTTCAACTGTTCCTCAGATTTTCTCAGACTGTCTTCAATGCGTCTCATCTCAGTCCTTAGCGCGCCCAGCTGTATTTTGAGCTGTTCTTCCTGCGACATTTTCAGCGATAGAAGTCTTGACAGTCTGAATCTGAACATACCAACACCCAGGAATATTATAAGTGATACAATGATTTTCAGAACGGCTGTGGAGGTGCGACGATGGACTTGGTGGACTTCAAGATGACTAAAGATGGGCTCGTGCTGGTGATAAAGGATTACGAGAGCATCCAGGTGATACTCGATCAAATCGTGTCGAAGCTCTCCCAGATGAAGGGATTCTTTGCCGCGGGTGACAAGATCATGCTCATGATGGAAAGGCACGAAATGCACTCACACGACATACCCAGAATCGTTTCACTGTTGAGACAGCACGGGATAGATGTTGCGCAAATTCTTATAGGTGAGTCTTTTCAGAACGATTTGAGTTCCATGAGCAAGATGAAGCTTCTCGAGGAGCGCGAAACGAGATCTGGCACCAAAGTTGTGAAAAAGCACGTGAGATCGGGTCAGGCCGTGGTTCATTCGGGAGACATCGTGGTTTTGGGTAACGTTCATGCGGGTGCAGAACTGCTTGCAGGTGGTTCCATCGTCGTTTTCGGCAACGTCAAGGGTACGCTTCGAGCCGGTCTGAACGAAGGAGACAGCGCGATCATCGCCGCTTTGAGCATGCAACCGACGTTGCTCCAGATCTCCGGATACATCCTGAGAGAAGTGTCAAACTACGAAGAACCGGTCATAGTTCAGGTGAAAAATGGTAAGATCGTTGTGGAAAAAGCCAAAGCTTGATAGGTGTACTGGTCTCGTCATCACAAGCTATCGTTAAAGAAGTCTTAGGAGCGGCAGAGGTGAACGTTTATCATAGCCAAGGATGGTCATAGAATACTGACGGTATGGGTCGAAACCCCTGTCGTGTTTGGTTGGTATGACTTCTTCTTTACTCAAAACGTTGTTTGTTGGTGACTAACTTGAATCAACTGGTTTTTGGAGGTACCATGATGGAGATCGAAGTAGTTGAGCTTTGTCTTGAGTCATTGAGGTCAGGTTGTTTTCCAGTCGGTTCGGTAATTACAAATGCTGAAGGACAGATAATCTCAAAGGGTAGAAACACCATTCACGAATCAGAGCCTAAAGGTTATCCAGTCTTTGGTAACAGCATTGCTCATGCTGAATTGAATGCACTGGTTTCTATGAAAAGAATCCCAGACGATTTAGACGTCTCTGATTACGTTATTTATACTTCTATGGAACCGTGTGTCATGTGTTTTGGAGCGATCTACATGTCGGGAATAAAAAACGTGGTCTATGGAATGAAAGATGGTGTGGGTGGTGGATTGAATCTGTACGGTTTGACCCAGTACTACAGCAGAAAGAAGATAAACATTTCTCAAAACAAGAAACTCGAAAAGATCCAGGCGGTTCTGGTAGGTTTTCTGTGCGATAAAAGCTATGTGCAACGCGCGGGATTTTGGCAGACTTATATTTCGATGTATCCAGCTGAATATTCCATAGCCGAACAATTAAGAGAAAGTGGTGTCTACGATAAAATCATGGCTAACGAACTCGGCGCAGCTCAATTCATTGATATCGTTGAAAGATCTACTCGTGGGTGAATCGATCTTTACTCAAAAGGATTTGCGTTCTTCATAACACGAGCATGTTCTGATTTTCCATAAAAGATTAGATCCAACAAAAAGCAAGATGTCAAGAACACCTTGAGTATCAAGTTCTGAGACAAAGGAGTGATGTGCGTTGAACACGAAGGAGTTGCTCATGCAGTTGTCGAATTTGGACGGACCATCTGGTTTCGAAACAATCGTCCTCGATGCGATAGAGCCCATGCTGGCAAAGGTGTGCGACAGAACTTGGCGCAACAAGGTCGGCACACTCGTGGGCGAGGTGAAAGGTTCAGGCAGAAAGAAGGTCGGAATCTTCGCGCACGTTGATGAGATTGGTCTTGTCGTGGCAAAGGTGGAAGAAGGAAACTTTCTCAGGCTTGAAACTGTCGGCGGTGTCGATCCGAAAGTCTTACTCGCGCAGAGGGTCAAGGTGTACACGAAGAAAGGAACCATCAGCGGTATCGTGGGGACGCTTCCTCCTCACCTTCAAAAAGAAGAACACAGAGCGCGTTTCCCGGATTACGACAAGATCTTTGTTGATGTCTCGTGCGACACTGCTGCAGACGATGTCCGTGTCGGTGACGTCTGTGTATTTGATGTCAAGGCGATGGAGATCAACGGTAAAGTCTGTGGCAAGGCCTTGGACAACAGGGCTGGCTGTGCTTCACTCTTGCTCGCAGCAGAGTCACTTCAAAGGCTGAGGCACGAATCAGACGTGTATTTCATCTTTTCGAGTCAAGAAGAGATCGGTGGCCCGGGAGCTGGTTCAATTGCTTACGAACTTGAACTTGACGAAGCGATCGTTGTCGATGTGACCCACGCGAACGTGAGGCAGAGTGCATTTCCGACGATCAAACTCGGTGAGGGTCCCGTGCTGTCAGTTGGACCTGCGATCGACTCGGAATTCTATAAACGGGCTGTTGAAACTGCGCAGAGAAACGGAGTGAAAACACAGATTGAACCGATACCCGGCCGTTCCGGTACGGACACAGACCAGGTACAGATTACACGCATCGGTGTTAAAACCTTGCTCGTGTCGATACCACTCATGTACATGCACACGCCCGTCGAGGTGGTCGATCCGAAGGATGTCGAAGAAACGGCAAGGCTCTTGGCATTGATCGTGGCCGAGTGAGGAGGTGTTCGTTTTGTATCTGAGAGACTTGTCTGTGATCAATGGGACTTCCGGTGACGAGAGTAGGGTGCGTAGTTTCATAAAACAACAGATCCAAGGTAAAGTCGATGAGGTCTGGGAAGACAGGCTCGGCAATCTCATCGCTTTGAAGAAAGGTACGAAAGCTAATCGAAAGATTCTCTTCGCCGCGCACATGGACGAAGTAGGGTTCATGGTGACGAACATCGATGAAGATGGTACGCTCTGCTTCGCTCCGGTCGGATCTGTGGAAACTCAGGTGGTGATAGGCAAGCAGGTGAAGGTCAACGATTCGATCCCGGGTGTGATCGGATTCAAACCGATACATCTTCAAGAGAAAGATCAGTTGCTTAGACCACCGAAGTTCGAAGAACTGAGAATCTACATAGGAGCGAAAAACAAAGAAGAAGCCCTGAGAATCGTCAAAATAGGTGACTACGCGAACTTCGTTACCGAGTACAGAGAAAACGGTCGCAGGGCGAGTGGCAAGGCGTTTGACGATCGCGTGGGCTGTTCGGTGTTGATGGATGTCATAGACATGCAACAACGTTACGAAAACGATGTGTATTTCGCTTTCGTCGTTCAGGAAGAAGTCGGACTGCGTGGCAGCGCAGTCGTGGTGGAACAGGTGAGGCCAGACGTTGCCATCGTCATCGAAGGCACTATCGCTGGGGATGATCCGGGACTGGAGAAGGATCGCTGGTCAACCCACTTGGGTGAAGGTCCTGCCGTGACCTTCATGCACACCGGTTACGTGGTCAACCAAAAGGTTTTCCAAGCCATCTTGTCGGTCGCTGAGAAACACGGAATACCTTACCAGTTCAGGAGAAGGACACAGGGTTCCACAGACGCTGGCAGACTGGTCAGAACGGGCCCTGGAACAGCGTCAGGTGTGATCTCGGTTCCAACTCGTTACATTCACAGTCCCGTTTGCATGATCGATCTTGAAGATTATGCGAACACGGTTCGTTTGATAGAGAAGATCCTCGAAGAAGGGGAGGTATTCGCAAAATGACAGAACTCGTCAAGAAACTGACAGAAGCGTATGGTCCAAGTGGCAGGGAATCTGAGGTGCATCAGTTGATACTTGAAGAGCTGTCAGACCACATAGACGGTTACAAGTTCGACGCGGTTGGAAACTTGCTCGTGTGGAAATACGGAAGCAGTGGAAAGAAAATTCTGTTCGACGCCCACAGCGATGAGATTGGACTGGTGGTGACGAACATCACCGAGAAGGGTTTCTTGAGGGTTGACGCCGTTGGGGGAGTGTTGCCTCACACCTTTGTCGGGCATCGCGTGAGATTTGGAGATGTGGTAGGGGTCGCGTACGTTGAGGGTGAAACGGAGGAAGAGAGGAAGAAGAACTGGAATAATCTCAGTTTGGACAACATGTTCGTCGACATAGGTGCCAGGAGTTACGAAGAAGCGAAAAACAAGGTTCCCATTGGCTCTTTCGGTGTCTATGACAGCCACTTTTATGAGATGGGAGACTATCTGGTGAGCAAGGCGATGGATGACAGGATAGGCTGTGCGGTGATCGTTGAACTGTTTAAGAGGTTGAACTCTTGTCCGAATACGATTATAGGTTCTTTCTCCGTTCAGGAGGAAGTCGGTTTGGTGGGAGCCTCCGTTGCAGCTTACACTCTATCGCCAGACGTGTGCATAGCGATCGATGTAACGGATTCAGCTGACTATCCAAAGGCTTTCAAGAGGCATTCCATGGTGCTTGGAAAAGGTCCGGCGATAAAGGTCAAGGACAAAGCTTCGATCAGCAACAGAATGGTCGTTGAAAAGCTCGTTGAACTCGCTGAAGCCGGTGGAATCCCTTACCAAATGGAAGTTCTCACCTTTGGAGGTACCAACGCTGCAGCTTTGCAAAGAACCAGGGCTGGTATTGCCTCCGCAACAGTTTCGATACCAACCCGGTACGTGCACAGTCCCAGTGAAATGGTGTGCAAATCCGATGTGGAAAACACTGTACAACTGTTGATCGAGTACGCTATGAAAGGAGTGTGATAATGCCGCGCAGAGAGATCAAACTGACCGATACGCAGGCGCGCATACTGGCTCTGTTGATAGTGATCTTCAGTGTGGGATTCGTGGGATTCAGTCTCGCAACTTTTCTCTTGGTGAAAAGTCGCGAAAGAGTGAGAATCGAAATTGTGGAACTTCCTCCAACGAAGATCGAGGTGCCACAAACAGAGCAAGAGTTTGAGGAACCAATCGTTCCAGAGCAACTCACCGGGGTGTATCAACAGGAAACTTACGACTACAAAAAGCTGTTGCTTGAAGCCACAGAAATGGTTGAAAAAGGCGTCACGGTTTCAACGTATGTCTTGGAACCAAATGAGGCACTGGGAGTGATCCGAGCAGCGGACAAGCCGTTCTTGATCACGGAGATTTCCAGCGAGACGTGTTGCATAAGCATCGTTGGGGGTCACAAGCTGCAAGACAAACGCGAATACACAGCGTTGTACGGTGTGTTCGTGTTATCCAGTACGAACAAGGACTCAACGTTGGAAAAGATGCTCGCACTGAGGAGCGCAGGTTATCCGTCGTACATGATGAAATTTACCAGGGATGGCAGGGATTGGTTCACTGTCGTTGTTGGCGCCTTCCCAACGATCGAACTGGCAGAAGAATTCAACAAGAATCTGAACTGGAATGAGGTGATGAGAATATCCGGCACCAGTAAAGTCGGTTACGCTGGGAGGATCAGTCCTTGAAGCTTTCCACCTCGGAAAAGAGACTGATGCTGTTACTGTTCGTCGGGGTGCTTCTACTGAGTGGAGCTATCGTGGAGTTGAAGACAAGAAGCGGTGAACAAGCCATTGTAGAGACTCGCAAAACGGTTGAATTTCCCATAGATGTGAACACGGCGAGCGAGAAAGATTTGATGGCTTTGCCCGGCATAGGCGAAACGAAGGCGAGGCTGATCGTAGAATACAGAGAGAAGAACGGTCCATTCGGAAGCCTTGCCGATCTTGAACGTGTACCGGGAATCGGAAAGAAGACGGTGGAGATGTTGGCACCGTACGTGAACCTTACAGTGGCCGACGTCGCCGCGGCTCAGCGAAAGATCAACGTGAACACGGCGAGCCTGGAAGAATTGATGAGTCTACCTGGCATAGGTGAAGTCAAGGCGAGCGAGATCATCAAGATGAGGCAACAAACACGTTTCTCAAGCCCAGAGGATCTTTTGAAGGTACCGGGCATAGGTCCCAAGACGTTGGAGAAGATCAAAGATTTCATAACATTTTAGGAGGTGCTGTGAGAGTGAAACGCATCGTGATCGTTGGAGTAGTTCTCGCACTTGTGCTTGTTTTCCTCTATGGTTCGAGTGGCGGAAATCCTCGCATCGTTTTCGCGGACGTGAACCGAGTGGTGCAGGAGTATCCGAAGTGGATAGAGCTGAACCAGAAATATGCGCAGGATGCACAGTTCTACCAGCAAAAATTGAACGAGTTGCTGGCCGAGCTCGACAAGCTACAGAAAGCCGGGGCTCCACAGAGCGAGATTGAAAAGAAACAGGCAGAGATAGCTTCGAGGAAACAACAGTACGAACAACTCTTGCAGAGTGAGTATCAGCCGAAGATGCAGGCGGTGCTCAACGAACTTGCTGAGAAAATAGAGGCCTTTGCGAAAGCGATGGGCTACGATTTCGTTCTTAAGAAAGAAGCGTTGCTTTACGCGGACGACGCGTACGATGTGACGGAACAACTGGTCAACTATCTCAAGAACCAATGACGGAAATGGTTTGCCAAGGGTTGGTCAAGAAGTTTGGAAGAAAAACTGTTGTGAACAACGTCGATCTGCACGTGCGCCAGGGCGAAGTTGTGGGACTACTCGGACCAAACGGTGCAGGTAAAACAACTCTGTTCAACATGATCCTCGGCTTGGTGACACCCACAAAGGGCGAGGTGTATCTGGGAGACAAGAAGATTACCAACATGCCTGTTAGCCGTCGTGCGAGGCTTGGTGTTACATACCTGCAGCAGGAAACATCGGTCTTTACAGGAATGAAGGTCTGGGAAAACATCGATTTTGTGCTCCGTTTCAGAGTGAAGGACAAGCTCGAGCGTCGAAAGCTGGTAGAAGAACTCTTGCGAGAGTTTGGCATCTGGGAATTGAGGGATCAGTACGCTTCGGATCTTTCCGGTGGTGAAAAAAGGAGACTGGAGCTTGCAAGGATGATGGCTTTGAAACCACTCTTTTTGCTCCTTGATGAACCTTTCGTCGGTATCGATCCAAAGACGGTCAAGGACATACAGCAGATGATTCGCTCACTCAGTGCCAGAAACATAGGTATAATTGTGACCGACCACAGCGTGGATGCACTCGTGCCCGTCGTGGACAGACTGTACATCATACACAAGGGAAAGATCATCGCGCACGGTGAGCCTCAGGTGGTTCTGAACGATCCTGTGGTCAAGGAGGTCTATCTGGGTACATGAATGTCGCAATCGTCGGTTATTCTGGCCCGATCGACCTTCCGCCAGTCCGTGACGTAGCAGATGTCTGTCTGGATCTCGGTGAAGCTTTGGCAAAGAGAGGCCACACGATCGTGTGCGGCGGGCGGGACGGTGTGATGGAACTGGTCAGTCAGGGTGCAAGACGAGCAAGTGGTACCATCATAGGAGTACTTCCAGAAGGAGAAGAGGGCAACACGTACCTGACGATCAGGATCAAAACCCCGTTCGACAACGTCACGAGGTCCCTCGTTTTGGTCCAAACGAGCGATGTGGTGATCTCGATCGGTGGGGAAATCGGAACAGCAATAGAGGTTCTGATAGCGTACGCGAGGGGCAAACCTATCATCCTTTTCGAAGGTACAGGTGGCTGGACGGACAGGTTCACGCAAGTACTCATAGAAGGCAAGTATCTTGACAATCGGAAGATCGTTGAAGTTCATAGAGCGAAGAACTCATCACAAGTACTCGAGTTACTGGAAAAGATCGGGAGGTAAGATCGTGAGCGAAGTGAGGTTGAGATTCGCACCAAGCCCTACAGGATATCTACATGTCGGAGGGGCTCGAACGGCACTTTTCAACTGGCTGTACGCACGGAGGATGGACGGAAAATTCATACTCAGGATAGAAGACACCGACCTGCAACGATCGACGAAAGAGTACGAGCAGGCCATCTTGGATGCGCTGAGATGGTGCGGATTGGATTGGGATGAGGGTCCGGACGTGGGAGGTCCTTACGGCCCGTACAGACAAAGCGAAAGGACGAAGGCAGGTATTTACTCAGAGTACGCGAAAAAACTCGTCGAAATGGGTCGTGCATACTACACCGTCTACGACAAAATCGACAAGAAGAAGGAGTTGCTGAGAACCTTCGAGTTTCCAAAGGACTATGTCGACCAGGGTCACGACGTGACGATCACGTTTAAAGTACAAAAGGGTAAAACGAAGTTCTACGATCTGCTGAAAGGCGAACTGGAGTTCGACAACTCAACGATAGAAGACTTTGTCATGATCAAATCGGATGGTTTTCCAACCTACAACTTCGCCGTCGTCATAGACGATCACCTCATGCGCATAACCCACGTCTTCCGTGGTGAAGACCATGTTTCTAACACACCGAAGCAGATCATGATTTATGAAGCTCTTGGCTGGGATATACCTCAGTTCATGCACATTCCCTTGATCCTTGGTTTCGACAGAACTCCTTTGAGCAAGCGCCACGGCGCCACCAGTGTTGAGCACTTTAGGAGAATTGGCATACTGAGTAGAGGCTTGATGAACTACCTTGCACTGTTAGGTTGGAGCGTAGGGGAAGAGGAAATATTCGATGTTAAAGAGAAAGTGAAACACTTCAATCCGAGCACGATCTCGAACAAAGGTGTCATCTTCGACCCATCGAAACTGGAATGGGTGAACGGAAAGCACATGAGATTGATGAATATTGAAGAGTTGCTCGAGGAGTTCAACGACTGGATCAGCTTCGCGGGTAAGAAGATGCCACAGGTGGAAAGACCTTACATGCTGAGAGTCGTTCAGGTGTGTCGTGAGAAGGTCAACACACTCGCACAGCTGTACGACTTTGCGTATCCGTTCTTTTTCGACGATTACAGCTTTGAGGAACAATTCGTCTCAGAGTATTTGCTGAGTCCGTTTGCTGAAGAGCTGTTGAAGAAAGCGATTGATATGTTCATCAGCCTCGAGGATTGGAGCGTCGCGGGCACCGAGAGGGTGTGTCGTGATCTGGCAGGACTTGGCATTGCATCGAAGAACAAAGTATTTCAGACGCTTCGCGGTGCCGTGACCGGACGGCTTGTTACACCCGGTCTTTTCGAGACTCTCTCGATTCTTGGAAAGCAGAAAACCACAGAACGGTTAACCAGGGCACTGGAATACCGAAGTACAAAGATTCGGGAAAGAACAGCTCAAACTTAGAGGTGGCTTCTGCGAATGTCGCCTTTGTCTAATCAAATCTGAGCTTTGAATCAGGATCAATTTTTCGGCAATAGTATTATGACCGCCAGAAGTACAAGGTCTTCATTCGAGTTGTTCTCCACAGAATGTGTCTCACCTGACATGGTGAGACAAATGTTGTTTGCTTCTATCTCCACAGGTTTGCCATTGTCGTAGAAGATACCTTTTCCAGAAAGAACGAAAAAGATTTCGAACTCGTTCTCGTGCGTGTGTGGACCTATGGACGTACCGGGTTTCAGCGTGAGTTTTGCGAACAGCCTCGCTTCGTTGGCGAGCAGGTCCTTTTCGACCAGATGAACTATTTCCACTTGCCCCTTTCCGCCCCTCATGTTTTGAACGATTTCTCTTCTCATGCCTTCGGATTTGAAGACCATCGTGACACCTCCCATTCTTTTGTACCACAGATCGCTTTTCGAAGATCAAACACAACGGCTCACCTTTTTCATGAAGAGTTTCGAAGATATCTCAACACCACTGAGTTGAAAGGCTCTCATGATTTTCTCACTGTCTCTGAAGAGATGAAGCTGGACTGCATCCATGGGTTTGACATCGCTGAGTGATACTCCGAGCATCCTAACCGGAGCATCTCCAATGACTCGTGAGAGGATCGAATCCAAGAGTTCGGTGAATTTCAAAAAATCGTTTGACCAATCGCTCAAACTCTTCGAACAGGAAACTGTACCAGATTTCGCGCTTTTGACGATCAGAGAAACGGTCCTCGCACCGTAACCTTCCCTGATCATTCTCAGATAGGCTCTGTAAAGAAGGTATATCGCCACCTGCTTCAAGATGTAACTTTCTGACACGTCGAGATCAAAAGTCTTCATGTGGGAGAAACTCTTCGGAGGTTTTCTCCTGAAGAATTCCTTTCTGTCGAAGTCTTCACTCAAGAGAGAAGAAACGAGATCTTTTATACTATCTGGTGCGAAAGACGTTTTTGAAAATTCTATCAAATCCTTCACGGTTTCGACCTTCATTCGCTTCAAGTACTCTTCCGTCTTCTGCCCAACACCGGGAATGACGGAGATCGGTAGATGTTGTACAAAAGGAAGGATCTGTTCTTTGTCCACCACTTTAAAACCATCCGGTTTACACATCTCGGAAGCGATCTTACTCAAGACAGGATTTGGCGCGACTCCGATGGAACAGGTCAGACGGTGTTTTTGGAAAATTTCCTGTTTCAATCTCCTCAGCCTCTCGATCGGGTTGGTGATGTTGAGATCTATGTAAAACTCGTCTATGCTACTTCTGACGTAAATGGGGAAAAATCTGCACACGAGCGATTCTATGTCCAGTGAAATGGACTCATACTCGGCGAAGTCAGCCTTCACCAGGACCAAATTTGGACACAACTTTTTGGCCATCTGCGGTGCCATGCCAGTCTTTATACCGAACTTTTTCGCAATGTAGTTCACGGAGGATATCGCTGTCCTCTTCCCCCACCCTATCACTGCAACGGGTTTACCGCCCAGAAAAGGATTTCTCACACACTCAACGGAGGCAAAGAAAGCATCCATGTCCAACAACGCCACCATCGGATACACCCCACACAATTATAGTATACTTATGATTAAATGTCAACTTATGAATACCTATAAGTTGGAGTGCAAACGAGTTCTCTCCGATCGACTCGAGTCCTGATACGGCGTGCCACTCAGTTCAATGGCAAAGTTCATCGCAACTGAGATGAACTCCAGGGCGGTGTTAGTGATATAATCTTCTCAGACCTTGTGAATTTCTTAACAGGAGGTGAAGCAGTTGCAGGACGTCTGCACGACGGGAGAAAGACTCTTCAAAGAGCTCGACGAGTACATCAAGTCCATCAACGCAACACCCGACAAACTCATCTCCGTCCTCCAAAAGGCTCAGGAGATCTTTGGTTATCTCTCACCGCAGGTTCAGCAGTACATAGCCGATGCGCTCAACATCCCGGTGTCACAAGTCTACGGAGTTGTCACGTTCTACAACTTCTTCTCTACAACGCCGAAGGGCAAGGTACAGATAAAGGTATGCCTCGGAACGGCGTGTTATGTAAAAGGAGCCGACAGAGTTTTCGAACGCTTCTTAGAAGAACTCGGTGTAGAGCCGGAAAAACCGACAAAAGATGGTCAGTTCTCCGTGCACGCGGTTAGATGCTTAGGTGCGTGCAGTATGGCACCTGTCGTGCTGGTCGGCGAGAAGGATTTCTACGGCAGGCTGAAACCCGACATGGTGCCGAGGATCATAGCCAAGTACAGGGAGGTGAAGTCATGAGCAAAGTTAAATCTATCGAGGATCTCATGAAAATCAAGGAGAAAGCGTTGAAGGAATTGCAGCTCAGGGACACGGGTAAGAGAGGCAAGATCACTGTGGCGATGGGTACCTGTGGTATCGCCGCTGGAGCGAAGGAAACGCTGAGAGCAGTCGTTGAAGCTCTCACCGAGAACAACATCAACGACATTGCGGTGGTGCAATCTGGTTGCATGGGGCTGTGCGAAGTGGAACCCACGATCGAAGTCCGTCTCGAAGGGCAAGAACCTGTGGTGTATGGGCACGTGACTCCGGAGAACGCGAAGCGAATCGTGAAACTTCACATACTCGAAAATCAGATCGTTTCCGATTTGTTAGTGAGAAAGGGAGAGATGTGATGTGCCACTCACCACGAGTACCATCCTGATATGCGCCGGAGGTGCATGCATTTCGTCCGGAGAAACCAGCGTCAAGGAAACACTTCAGAGAGAAATAAAGAAATACGGCCTCGATGAGGTTGTGAGAATAGTCGAAACTGGTTGCATGGGTGCATGCAGCCTTGGACCAATAATGGTCATATATCCTGAAGGCGTTTTCTACCAAAAGCTCACGCCTCAAGCTGCTGTCAAAATAGTTCAGGAACATCTGCTCAAGGGTAGAATCGTGCAAGAACATTTGTACAGGATGCCCACAGGTGAGGTCATACCCGAGGCAATGGACAAGCTCCCGTTCTTCGCCAAACAGGTGAAAATCGCGACACGAAACGTTGGATACATAGATCCAGGAAACATAGAAGAGTACATTGCCAGGGATGGCTACTTCGCTCTGACCAAGGCGCTCAGGGAGATGACACCAGATCAGGTGGTTGAAGAGATCAAACGCAGCGGTTTGAGAGGAAGAGGTGGAGCTGGCTTTCCAACGGGCCTGAAGTGGGAGCTCACGAGAAAGGCCAAAGGTGACAGAAAATACGTCGTCTGCAACGCTGACGAAGGCGATCCTGGAGCCTTCATGGACAGATCGGTGCTCGAAGGCGATCCACACACAGTGCTCGAAGCGATGGCGATAGCAGGTTACGCCGTAGGTGCTCAGCAGGGTTACATATACGTGCGCGCGGAGTATCCCCTCGCGATAGAGAGACTCCAGATCGCGATAGCTCAGGCGAAGGAATACGGTTTTCTTGGGCAAAACATTCTTGGTAGCGACTTCAGTTTCGACATCGAGATTCGAATAGGTGCAGGTGCGTTCGTGTGTGGCGAGGAGACAGCACTCATCGCGTCCATAGAGGGTAGACGGGGTCAGCCGAGGGTGAAGCCACCGTATCCCGCCCAGAGTGGTGTGTGGGGTTGTCCCACGGTTATAAACAACGTTGAAACGCTCGCCTGCGTGCCACCCATAATCATCAAGGGTGCGGACTGGTTCAGGAGTATCGGAACTCCAACATCACCTGGCACCAAGGTCTTTGCACTCGCCGGCAAGATCACGAACACAGGTCTTGTGGAAGTGCCGATGGGCATCACGCTGAGAGAGTTGCTGTACGAGATCGGTGGCGGCTCTTCCACGGGGAAAAAGATCAAGGCCGTGCAGACTGGTGGACCCAGCGGCGGATGTATCCCAGCTGAGTATTTCGACACACCCGTGGACTACGAATCGCTGCAAAAGCTTGGAGCCATCATGGGTTCTGGCGGTATGATCGTGATGGACGAAGACGACTGTATGGTGGACGTTGCCAAGTTCTTTTTGGAATTCACAGTTGACGAGTCCTGTGGTAAGTGTACTCCTTGCAGGGAAGGAACGCGTCAAATGTTGAAAATCCTGGAGAAGATAACTTCAGGTGAAGGCACAGAGGAAGATCTCGAAGAACTTGAAAGGCTTGGCAACATAATAAAGGATACTTCCCTGTGCGGATTGGGTCAGACCGCACCAAATCCTGTTTTGAGCACGTTGAAATACTACCGTCACGAGTACGAAGCACACGTGAAGGAGAAAAGATGTCCCGCGCTACGCTGTAAAGCACTCGTGAGGTACGTCATAGACTCTTCAAAGTGTGTCGGGTGCACCGCGTGTGCACGCGTGTGTCCCGTGAACGCCATCAGTGGCGAGCTCAGAAAGGTTCATTCCATCGACAACGACGTGTGCATCAGGTGTGGCAGCTGTATTGAGGTCTGCAGGTTCGGAGCCATAAGCAAAGTCTCACCGTGAGAGGGGGAATCGCTGGTGGTCGACCGTGAAGCCGTTGCGGAATTGGTGAGAAATATCAAGAAACAGGCACTTGAAGAGAGGGACATGCTCATCAACGCCCTGCACCAAATTCAGGATCGTTTCGGCAACTACATACCTGTTGAAGCAGCGAAAGTCGTCGCTGAAGAACTGAACGTACCCGAGTCCAAGGTTTACGAAGTTCTCACCTTCTACACGATGTTCTCTACCAAACCGAGGGGCAAATACATCATAAGGGTCTGTGTGAATCTACCGTGCCACGTAACGGGAGGCAGACAAATCGTAGAAACGCTGAAAGAGACACTCGGTATTGATTTCGACCAGACCACGAAGGATGGTCTGTTCACGCTCGAGCGAACGAGCTGTTTGGGCCTTTGTGGCGTCGCCCCCGTCATAATGGTGAACGACGAATACTACGGTGACTTGACACCGAAGAAGGTAAAGGAAATCATCGAAAATCTGAGAGCGAGGGGTGATGCGAGATGAAACCCATACTCGTTCTGGTCTCTGTTGATTCAAACAGCATTCTTCTGGGGGCAAAGCAGTTCGTCAACTATCTCAAAGAGGCGCTGGAAAAGTACAACCTGAAAGACTCGGTCGATGTGCTCGAGACGGGTAGCATGGGTGTTTACACTCAAGGGGTCGTGATGGCGGTCTTTCCAGACGATGTGTATTACTCCGTACGATCGGTGGCAGACGTTGAAAAGATCGTTTCAGAGCACCTCTTGAAAGGCAGGCCCGTGCTGTCGCTCGAGATACCCAGGGAACGCCTCAAGCTTGTTGTCGAGAGAGAGAAGGTCACGGAAGAAGTACGGATCGTGCTAAGGAACATTGGAATGATAGATCCAAGAAGTATAGATCAGTACATCGCAAGGGATGGCTACTTCGCACTCCACAAAGCGCTGTTCGAGATGAAACCCGAGCAGGTCATTGAGACAATCAAGGAATCTGGCTTGAGAGGAAGAGGTGGCGCTGGTTTTCCAACGGGTTTGAAGTGGCAGTTCACAGCGAAGGCTCAGGCTGATCAGAAGTACGTGGTGTGCAATGCGGACGAGGGTGAACCCGGGACCTTCAAAGATAGGTTGATCATGGAAGGAGACCCCCACTCAGTCATAGAAGCGATGATCATCTGTGGCTATGCCGTGGGGGCAACGAAAGGTTACATATACATCAGGGGTGAGTACTACGGTTCGGTCGAAAACATACAGAAAGCGATCAAGGATGCGTACGAGTATGGCTTCTTGGGTGAGAACATCCTCGGAAGTGGTTTCTCTTTCGATCTCACGGTCAGACTTGGGGCCGGTGCGTATGTTTGCGGCGAAGAAACCGCGCTGCTGGAATCGATCGAGGGAAAGTCTGGCAGGCCCAGGCTCAAGCCACCGTATCCACCCACGAATGGACTATTCGGCAAGCCAACAGTGATAAACAACGTCGAAACATTCGCCAACGTTCCACAGATAATTCTCAACGGTGCGAACTGGTTCAAACAGTTTGGTACGCAGGGCTCGCCCGGGACCAAGGTCTTCTCTCTGGTAGGCAACGTCGTCAGAAGGGGTATCGTCGAGGTACCCATGGGTGTAACCGTCAGGGAGCTGATCTACAAGTTTGGTGGGGGTCTGGTGGGAGGAAAGCAGCTGTACATGGTACAAACTGGTGGGACTGCAGGAACATTCATAGGTGTTGATAAACTTGACGTGCCACTTCACTACGAATCTTTCAGAGATCACGGTGTGTCGATCGGCTCGGGTGTGATACTCGCCATGGACGAGGACGTCTGTCCTGTCGACGTCGCCCTGAACACGATGGAGTTCTTTGAACATGAATCGTGTGGTAAGTGCACACCGTGTCGTGAAGGTACGAGGCTCGCAGTTGAGATTCTGCGCAGGATGAGCAAAGGCCAGGGGAAGAGAGAAGATCTTGACACTTTGAAACAGATCGCGATTACCACGCAGGAAGCCTCGCTGTGTGGTCTTGGTCAGAGTATAAACGTTCCTTTGCTCTCAATACTGGATAACTTCAGAGAAGACTTTCTTGCCCACATCGGTACCACGGCCTGTCCGAAAGGTGTGTGCAGGTTCGAAAAACCAATGAAAGTCAAGACGAAGGTGTGATTGTGTGCTCGGCCTCGTGGCCGAGCACGTTTTCTATTGCGATCATGTCTCTGAAGGATCTGCTCAGATCGTAGAGGTATTTTCCTGCTTTTCTCCTTCTCGTGAGGACTCCCGCTTTGTGTAAAGATCTGACCAAATGAGAAGACTCTTTCCCCCTGATCTCGTTGATCGCGGCGATCGTCAAAGGCCCGTTCAAAACTATCGCAGCCACAATCTCCAACTGGTTGGAAGTGAGCTTCACAGTGCGTAGGCTCGTGGCGTTTACGACGAACTGTGCGTACTCGGGTTTGGTGTAAAACCTGTACACATCGTTTAGTTTTTTGAGCTCAACACCGTGCTCTTCTTTCAGGTAGTCTTTCTCGATCTCTTCGATGATCTGCAAAAGTTCTTCCTCTTTGACTTTCAACAGGTGCGAAAGCTTTTTCAGAGTTATCCCACGGCTCGCAAAGATCAGTGCCTCAACCACTGCCCTGAGGTTCAAACGCCTCGTACCCCCTCACCAGAAGAGTGCCGTCTCGACTCACCAGTTCAACTTTTCTGAAGTGTATCAGTTCCAGTATCGCAAGAAAACGAACTATCAGCTCATACTTGCTGCTGGACTTCTTCAAGATCTCGTACACTTCAAGCTCGCTTCCGTTGGTCAGCTCCGTCAAGATTTCGTTCATCACCTGATCCACGGTTATGGGAAGTCTCTTCAGCTTCAGCGCGGAGTTCCTTATGTTCATTTCTTCCAGAAGTGCTTTGAGAATCTTCGTCAACTTCTCCTGTTGCACATAAGGAACAGGTGTGACACGCACCTTTCGCCGTGACAGGAAATTTGTAATGTCCTTTTCGAGCCGATTTGCGAGCTGTTTCACCTGCTCGTAGAGCTCGATGCGTCTGTAGATGTCTTCTTCCAATTTCTTCAGTTGCTGTCTCTCCCTGTCCGAGAGCGACGGCAACAGGTATTTGGACTTGAGTTCCATCAATTGTGAAGCCATCACGAAAAAGTCGGAAGCTATCTGCAAATCGAGTTTCTTCATCCTTTCCACGTATTCTATGAACTCGTCGGCGAGCTGTGATATGGGAATCTGTCGCACATTTATTTTGCGCTTCTTCGCGAGATGTAAAAGTAAATCCAGCGGTCCTTCAAACTGAGGTAGCCTGAAAACGAGCTCCAAACCATCACCTCAAAAGAGCAGATTCATTCTGCTCCTGACCAACGCCATCGTTTCCTCGGCCGTACGCTTGGCCCTGCGATTCCCCTCCGCGATGACTTCCATTGCGAAGCGTGCGTTTATCCTTGAATATCTCTGCCAGATTGGTTCCAGCTCCCTCAACATGTTCTTGAGCAACAGTTTCTTGCAATCGATACAACCAATCTTCGCGGTCGTACAACCATCGAAAACCCACTGTGATTCCTCTTCACTTATTCCGAAAGCTTTATGGTAATCCCACACAGGACACTTGTTTGGATCACCCGGATCGCTCCTGCGCTTTCGTGCGGGGTCCGTCACCATCGGGAGTATACTCTTTTCCAGTTCTTGAGCGCTGCACTCCAGGGGTATTATGTTTCCATAGCTCTTGCTCATCTTTCGTCCATCGGTTCCGGGAAGCTTGGGAACAACCGACAACACAGCCTGTGGCTCAGGGAAGGTTGGTCCATAAAGGTAATTGAACCTCCGTGCGATCTCTCTCGTCAGCTCGACATGATACACCTGATCCTCTCCAACGGGAACGCCCTCTGCGAGATAGATCAGTATGTCCGCCGCTTGAAGCACCGGATAGAGGAGAAAACCCGCGTTGGACAGATCTTTTTCAGAGAGTTGCTGTTTCATTTCCTTGTACGTGGGTACCCTCTCCAGCCAAGGGAGGGGCACTATCATCGAGAACAACAGCGCCAGCTCAGCGTGTTCCTTGACGCCAGATTGAACGAACAGAACAGACTTTTCGGGGTCCAGACCGCAGGCAAGAAAGGCGCGCATCACTTCCACCGTGTGATCTTGAAGTTGCTTCGTATCGTCGTAAGCGGTCGTCAAAGCATGCCAGTCTGCAACGAAGAAGAAACACTCGTGACCTTCGTCCTGGAGTAACTTCCAGTTCCTGAGCGCCCCAACGTAATTTCCGATGTGCGGTTTACCTGTGGGTCTCACACCGCTGAGAAGCCTCAAACCTTACCACCCCTCGATGCGATTCGCGCGACACGGTTCATCAGTATGGCTGTGGTCACAACACCCACACCTCCCGGCACAGGTGTGAGCGAACACTTTTTTTCGACCTCTGGATCCACATCCCCAACAACCCTGTCACCCACCACGTTGATGCCCACATCTATGACCAGGGCATTCTCTCTCACCATTTCAGGTTTCAAAAACCCTGCACGCCCCACCGCTACAACGACGATATCAGCCTGAAGCGTTTTTTCTTCCAGATTCTGCGTCTTTGTGTGGCACACCGTCACCGTTGCGCTCCTGTCACGTCTGAGGAGCATGACGCTCAACGGTAAACCAACCGTGTTGCTTCGGCCGACTATCACGACGTTCTTTCCCATCAGCTGTGTGGTCCGAGTGAGAATCTCAACGATGGCAGCAGCGGTGCACGGTGCAAAACTCTCCTCACCGTACATGAGTCGTCCGAGGTTGACAGGGTTTCTCCCTTCAACGTCTTTCTCTGGATCGATGAGCGAAGCGACCTGTAGCTCGTCGGCACCTTTCGGTAAAGGATGTGCCACGAAGATCCCATGCACTGTCTCGTCCTTGGAGAACTCCAAAAGTTTTTCCGACAGAATTTCAACGCTGTCCAACACGAAAATTTCATGCTCGACGTTCAAACTCTTGGCCTTCTTCTGCTGACTCTTCAAATACGAGATCGTTCCTTCATCTGGATTCACCGCCAAACTGACCAGCTTCGGCTTGGTTAGCCTTGTGAGGGCTATCGTTTCCTCGTCTATGGACTTAGCGATGCTCTTACAATCGATGAACAAGTGACATCACCTCAGAAGAGTCCAACGATATTACCGTCCTCATCGATATCGATGTTCACCGCGTTCGGCTTTTTGCCAAGCCCTGGCATCAACATGATGTCTCCCGACACAGCGACCACGAAACCTGCGCCAGCGGACAAGAGAAAATCCCTCACGGTGAAAGTGTAGTCTTTGGGTGCACCGAGCTTGTCAGGATCGTCAGAGATCGAGTACTGCGTCTTTGCGACTATCACGGGCAAGTTGCCGTAACCGTTCTTCTCGAGCCTTTCGAGGGAAGTTTCTGCTTCCTTGGTGAAAACAACCCCCCTGGCTCGATAGATCTCTCGAGCGAGTATTTGGATCTTTTCGCGCACAGATTCTGATCCCTTCAACAGAGGTTCGTACCTGGAATCGTCCGCCACTCGGACGACTTTCTCTGCCAACTCGATCGCACCTTCGGAACCCTTTGCGAAAGCTTCGTTCAACGCAACGGGAACGTCCATGTCTTCAACACACTTCTTCAGGAGTTGAAGTTCCTCATCGGAATCGGTTTCGAACCTGTTGATTGCGACGACAACGGGGACACGGTACTTTCTCATGTTTTCGACGTGAACCTTGAGATTCTCTACACCCTTCTTCAACGCCTCAAGGTTCGGTTTGGCCAGTTCCTTCAAATTCATTCCTCCATGATATTTCAACGCCCTCACAGTTGCCACGATTACGACTGCCGAAGGCCTGACGTCAGCTACCGGCGCAACGAAGTCCAGAAATTTCTCAGCACCGAGATCTGAGCCAAAGCCCGTCTCCGTTACCACGAAATCGCTCAAGCCAAGCGCCATCTTCGTGGCGATTATGGAATTCGTCCCGTGTGCAATGTTGGCAAAGGGTCCTCCGTGAACGAAAGCAGGGGTGTTCTCGCTCGTCTGAACCAGGTTCGGGTTGATGGCATCCTTCAAGAGGACCGCAACAGAACCTTGAACCTGGAGGTCTGAAACTCTGACCGGCTTGTTCGTCCTTGTCCAAGCAACAACCACATCTCCAACGCGCTTCTTCAAATCGTGCAAGTCTTTGGCCAAACAGAGTATGGCCATAATTTCGGACGCCGCAGTGATCACGAATCTATCCTGCCTGGGATAACCGTTCGCATGCCCACCCAGAGCCACAACGATCTGTCTCAACGCACGGTCGTTCATATCCATCGTTCTGGGCCAGTTGATCTTGGTCACATCTATGTCGAGCTCGTTGCCGAATCTCACGTGTGCGTCAATCATGGCGGAGATCAGGTTGTGCGCACTCGCCACAGCGTGTATGTCTCCGGTGAAGTGAAGGTTGATGTCCTCCATCGGTAAAACCTGAGACTTGCCACCACCCGTCGCGCCCCCCTTTATGCCGAAAACCGGACCCAAGGATGGCTCTCTGAGGGTCACGATCGAACTGTAACCGAGTTTGTTGAGTGCCATCGACAGGCCTATGCTCGTGGTCGTTTTACCCTCCCCGGCAGGTGTCGGAGTTATCGCAGTGACGATGACCAGCTTGCCTTTGGGCTTCAGCTCCGAAAGCAATTTGTGCGAGACTTTGGCTATGTAGTCGCCGTAGGGCTTGAGATGCTTTCTCGGAATAGAGAGTTTCTTAGCCACCTCTTCGATGGGCAACAACCGAACCTGGTTAGAACCTGTCATCAATGGCTCCTCCCTTCACAGGCGCCATTTTTCCTCAGGAACGTACTGTTTGGCCAGCCTGTCAAGCACACCGTTGACGAACTTCCCACTGTTGTCCGTTCCGTACCTCTTGGCGAGTTCTATCGCTTCGTCGAGTGTCACCTGCACGGGCACATCTGGTTCGTAAAGCAACTCGTAAGTTCCCAATCGCAGAACGCACCTATCCACGGACGACAATCTTTCCAAAGTCCAGTTCTCCAGGCATGAAGATATCTTTTGATCTATGGAATCGATATGACTGTATATGCCCCTCACGTATCTCTCAACATCTTTGCGAATTGAGTCTGACTTTTCTTTGCTGAGAACTTCCTGAAGAACCGCATCAACGACATCTTTTCGAAACTCATTCTGGAATATGATCTTGAAGACTAAATCCCTCATCTTGCTGCGGCGCGCCATCTTGAGTTCACTCCTTCGTCTCTTCCTCCCCTTGTTCTGTTACACCCAATTCCTCAACGTCCTCGATCGTTACGTTCACGGAAACCACCTGTTGACCCGTCATTCTTTCAATGTCGAGTTTCACCTGCTCCATCAATTTCCGACCTGTTTCGACGAAAGACTTGCCGAAGGGCACTGCGATCCTCATCGAAACTATGATGTTGTCTTCCGGTGTTCGCTCGATATCGATCGACTTCTTGAGTTTCTTCTGTTTCTTCTCATCGGTGATTTCCAGCACGGAGCAGGCACTCCTGAAAGCGATCTCCCTTATCGCGTTGTCGGATATGTCGATCGTTCCGAAACCTTTTTCCATACGATCACCTCCTCAAGCTCTCTCTACGTACTCACCTGTCCTCGTGTCAACCTTGATCAGCTCATCCTTCTCGACGAAGAACGGTACGGTAATACGCAAACCAGTCTCGAGAACGGCCGGCTTTCCTCCACCAGCGACGGTGTCACCTTTGAAGCTTGGTTCCGTCTCAACGACCCTGAGCACCACAACGTTGGGAAGTTGTATCCCTATTGGACTCTCTTCGAGCATCAGGATGTCCACCTCAAGGTTTTCTGTCAGATACCACTTCGCATCTCCGATCTCTTCTTCACTGAAAGTGAGCTGTTCGTAATCATCCAGACACATGAAGTGGTAATGATCTCCGTCGTTGTACAGGTACTGAGCCTTCCTGAACGACAGTTCGGCCTCAGCCACTCTGTCGCCGCTGCTGAACGTGACATCTCTCACGAGGCCTGTTTTGACGTTCTTCAACTTTGTTCTGACAAGACCTCGACCCATTGCCATGTGGTGCTTGTTCACGTCGATCACCCTGTAGGGTTCTCCTTCGTACATGATCACCATACCTTTTCTCAGGTCAGAGACTTCTATCAAAGCTTCCACCTCCGTTCAAAACATCTGAAGCTTCCTTTCCAGATGGGTGAGTCTTTCCAGGTGGTCTTCATGTACCACGACATCCTCTTCTATTCTAACACCGAATTTACCTTCGATGTAGATTCCCGGCTCGATCGTCACGACCGCTCCGACTGGTAAGATCGACTCGTTGCTCTGGTTCACCCTCGGTGCCTCGTGAACCTCCAGCCCCAGACCGTGACCAAGACCGTGGCCAAAGTATTCACCAAAACCACAGCTGGATATGTGCGTGCGCGCCACGGAGTCCAACTCCTTACCAGTCATCCGGCCAGAACCTTTCTCGAGTGCCAGTGATTGAGCTTCAAAGACCGTGTTGTACACCTTCACGAATTCTTCGTCTGGCTTGCCAAAATAGAAAGTCCTGGTTATGTCCGCACAGTAACCGTTGAACTTTGCGCCAAAGTCGAAGAGCACCGGCTCGTTCATCCTCAGTCTTCGTTCCGAAGCTCTTCCGTGTGGCAGCGCCGTTCTCGGTCCTGTTATGACGATCGTTTCAAACGCGATCCCGTCAGCGCCGAGAAGCTTCATTTGATACTCAAGCTCGGCCGCAATGTCCTTCTCCGCCACCCCCTCTTTGACGAGCGGAAGAACTTTCAGGAGTGCTTCTTCGCTTATCTGAATCGCCTTCCTGATGAACTCTACCTCCTGAGGCTCTTTGATCATGCGCATCTGTTCAATGATGTGATCGATGGGCTTGTAAAGAGCCTGGTACTTTTCAGAGAGCTTCAGGTACATGTCGTGGCTTATTCGAGAAAATTCCAGTCCAACTACCTTGGGTTTGATCGTTTCAAGTACACCAACGACGGTGTCATAAATGTTCGATCCGCGATGTTCAACCAGCGTGAACTTGGTCTGCTGCTTGGCCTGTTCGAAGTACCTCGAGTCTGTGACTATGAACTGAGAGTCCTTCGTGATGACGAGGAAACTGAACGAACCGGTAAACCCCGAAAGATACATCGTCGTTGGTCGAGAGGAGTACTCCACGTTGCATATGAGTGCAGCGTCGATGTTTTCCTTCTCCAATGCTTCGACGAACTTCTTGACTCTGTCCATCCTTTGATCACCTCCATCGCTTCGATTGTACAATATTTCATGAGGTGGACGATTCAGTGAATGAGCCTGGCAGAATTGTCGAGAAGATAGTGAAACTGTTCCCACGAGAAAGGTTTTCATCCGATCCTTTCAAGATTCTCATCTGCACCATACTCAGTCAACGAACCAGGGATGAAAACACAGAGAAAGCCTGCGAAAAGCTCTTCGCTCGCTACAGAGATGCCTTTGAGCTCGCCAAAGCATCAGCGGCCGATCTTTACGAGCTCATAAGAGAAAGTGGGATGTACAGGCAGAAGGCTCAGAGGATCGTTGAGGTGGCGAAAATTCTTGTCGAAAAGTACGGCGGAAAGGTCCCGGACAAACTGGAAGAACTTCTGAGACTACCCGGTGTAGGTAGAAAAACAGCGAACATAGTGTTGTACCA
>Ga0072500_142779_pt1 | contig 45253 bp, 39 predicted proteins | sample GBScelen77Swater_FD_63803 | JGI IMG/M metagenome (GOLD analysis project Ga0072500, IMG submission 63803) | Hot spring microbial communities from Great Boiling Spring, Nevada - cellulolytic enrichment S 77C v2 (version 2) | ecosystem: Environmental > Aquatic > Thermal springs > Hot (42-90C) ...
ACCGTCAAAAGATTAGGGAGTAAAGCCGCCGCCGGTTTAATGCCGGCGGCGGTTTGTTTTTTAATCGCACCATTTTGGGATTAAAACCGCACACCGAAATTGGTGTGCGGAAAAAATCAAAGGAGGGATGAAGTATGCGTAAGGTGAATGCAACAACGGTAGTGTTTGAGTTGGATGAATTGGATGGCTACATCCCGAAGGAACTTGACGAGATGAAGCTGGTCAAACTGTTCGCTCCCGACGAAGGAATTTACCGAGAATTCCAACTCTCCTACGAACAAGCGGAAATTTACATTCGCATCCACAATCCGCACTGGAGCCGCAAAAATGACATCGCACCGGTGGAAATCACTGTTGTGCTGAAAACCTACCCCCAAGATTTCGCCGAGTTGGTAACACAGTCGCTGAACACGCTAAGACAAGCAACAGAAGACGGCTTGTTTGATGAACTCGTAAATGCCATACACATGACACGATTTCTTGAAACTTGGGTGGAGAAAATCGTAAAGCGCATTCTCGTAGAGCAAAACAAGTAAAGAACAACAACCCCGCCGCCTCGTGCGGCGGGGTCTTTTTTGAGGAGGTGCAAACCATGCCGAAAATTAAAGCAGACAGAGTAGTTGTGCTGAAGTATAGGACAAAGTTCACTCACCCGTGGGGTGCAAGAGGGGATGTTGTCGCCTTAGTTGGGGACGAAATTGTGCGGTTTGAAAACATTTGTTTGTGTGGTTGGTGTTGTAGGACATGTAAACTGCAGGGGGAGGTGCTTCAGGCGGCTTATGAGGCTGAATTGGCTTCAGATAGGTTGGGTGAGTTGACCAATGTTAGTCGGGCTTGGTGGAGATACTTGCGTGGAACAAGGGGGAAATGGGTAATAATACTAAGGGACGGCGAAAAAATTATAGGATATGTTAAGGAGGGATAAAGGATGAAGTTGATTGGTGCAAAAATTGGAAGCATGACTGAAGCACTTCGTTTTATCGGTTCAGAAGAATACGGGGCAAGGCTCGTTGTAATCTGGAGTTACCCCGGGGAAGGAAAAACGGTGCTTGCACACTTGTTTGCCGAGCAAATGGGGATGGAGGTTGTAGAGGTTCGTGCAACAAGACTGGTGCCAGAAGATGTCGGCGGCTTCCCAACCGCTAACTACGACCAAAAAGTTATGAGTTTCTTCCCTCCAGAATGGCTGCCCAAAATTTTCTTTACCGACAAGCGTGTCTTGGTTATTATGGACGAACTTAACGATGCACGGCAAGATGTCATACACGCCTTGCAAGGTATCGTGTGTGACATTTTCGCTGTTCAAGACACACACGGTTTACTGCAATACGGAATTGAGCGAAAGCCAAATCGCAGGGTGTGGTTCGTTGCGTTAGCAAATCCGCCCGGCGTGTCTCGTGGTGACTACCCTCTAACATTAGCCTTTTGCAACCGTGCAGCACATTTTACGCTTGTTCCAGACGAAGAGGACGATGAAAGGTGGCTTGACTGGATGGTTGAACGGAAAACGAAAGACTTGCCCGTCATACAGCACCCACCGATAGAAAAACAAAGAGAAAACTTCCTGCAGGCTAACATGCTGATAACCGCATTCCTTCGTGTATTTCCACAATACCGCAGAAAAGTTGAAATCAAGCGGGATGAACCTGTCTACCCCAGTAGGCGAACATGGGATATCTGCGCAAGGATGATGGCATTAACCGAAATGACGCAAGCGGAATGGGAACTCGTGGTAAGCGCAACAGTCGGTTCCAACATTGCAGCGGCATTTCTTGAATACATGCAAAGCACGGATATCCCACCAATAACAGAAGTCATCAAAAATCCATCCATACTCAAAGATTACCTGTCGCCACAAAGACCCGACATCGCATACTCAATCGTCAGTGGCGTGTGCGCAATTGTTGCGTCAATGGGAAGCGAAGAACTTGTAGATTTCATTAGAAACGGAACATTTCAGACATTGATGTCGCACTATAAGAACGCATACCTGTCGGATATGGCGGAGAAACTTCGCAGTTCGGTAGCAAAGTGCCTTCTCGAGGAAGGCATACTTGATGCCGATGTCGTGGCAGAAGTAAACAAAAAGTAGGAGGGATGGATATGGAGAAAATTTACGCTAAATTAGAGAAATCACGGGCATATGTCCGAAAAAACTTCCCGTATCTTTACCCGTATGCAATACACATGAAACCACACATCAGAGAACTCCCGTTCAAAAGCATGGCAGTGGATGAAGCGTGGCGTTTATACATCGACCCTGAGCAGGAAAACTCACCCGACGAACTTTTCATTTTCATCTACACGCACGAGTTGCTTCACCTCGTTCTTGAACATTCCGAACGAATGAGGCGGTTTCCAATAGCAATCGCCAACACCGCAGCAGATTTGGCTGTGAACAGTCTACTGAGGAGAATGTTCAAGGACGGTGAAGAAATACTCAAAGGGAAGAAATACGGTTTTAGGTTCGTAACGCCAGACAGTTACGGCTTCAAGTGGGACTTGACGGCGGAAGAATATGCTGAATTGTTGATGCAAAAGAAAAGGAGAAAGAAAGGAAGGCAAGGAAACGGTGAGGAGATGTTGGTAACCGAAAATGAAGGTAGCGGCGTAACAGGGCGGAAAGCAGATTTTGAAATCCACGATGCAGAGAAAATACCCCAAAGCAGGAAGGAAACAATACGGAAACAGGCAAGTCAAATCGCACAAAAGTTTGCTGGAGACATACCGGGAAACTTGTTAATACACCTTGAAGTTAAAGAGGAGCAGCCCAAGGTTGATTGGAAACAAAGATTGCGCAGGGTTGTAAGTAAAGCAAAAGAACCAACCATACTTGAACGGGACTTTCACCGACAACGCCGTGGATTACCGCCCAAAATCGTCGTTCCTTCATACCAATTCAAACCCACAAACGAGGTTGGGGTCATCATAGACACATCCGGCTCTATGTCGGAAAAAGAACTGGAAATGGCACTTACTGAACTCAGGGGAATTCTGGAAACATCCTGTAGGGTTGATGTCGTGTGTGCGGATACATGCCTGAAAGGAGAACCAAAACCGGTGCGAAATGTAAGAGAGATTGAGTTGGAAGGCGGAGGTGGAACAGACATGGTGGGGGCGATAAAGGAACTGCTGTCGTTCAAGAGATACGACATCGTGATTGTCATCACGGACGGATATTGCGACTGGGACGGCATAGAGGACATTGTCGGAACAAAAATCATCGTCGTTGTCATAGGCGACAAAGAGTTAGAACTTCCTGTAGAAGTCATAAACATCGGAGGTGATTGACGATGATATGGGAGTTTATACTCCCGAAAGAAAACTCAATCGTAAGGAAACTAAGGCAATGCCAAGATTGCGACTTTTCCTTTTACATGCTGCGAAAAATAAATAGGTGCCTAATACGGATGGGATACAAAGATTACACGCTCATCCCCAAAAAGATAACAACACACATGCAACATCTATACAGCCTACATGTCGTCCGAAGAGGTAAACCAAACATGATAGCAATCGGAGTCCATGAAACATATAGCAACAGACAAATGTATATGACACGGCTTGTTTATGACTTGTTTGTCGTATTAGAATTCTTCCCTGTATACCACTCTGGCAATGTTGTCCACGCATTCACGCTTAGTAGGGAAACGGAAATCTATGTAACAATTCTGGAAACTGGATACACGAAATTTACACTAATGCGAGGCGGACAGAAGATTGTTGATAAAACAGTAATAATAGACCATACCGTAGAAACACTAATATCTTTGTTGTCGCTACTTAAAAACTCACAGGAGGAGTAAAGGAGGGACAACGATTATGTCAAAAGAGACGAGAATTATATCGGTTATTAGAAACAAAAACACCATCATGAGTTGTCCGCAGTGTTCATTGCTGCTTAAATGTATCCGTAAAGTCAACAGTGCGTGGAAGAGAATTCATGGGCAACCGAGACTTATCCCTTCTGTGTATCTCTACACGCCGGATAATCACATACGGAGAATAGTGGTCTATGTTAACAACAAATCGGAAATTTTGCCGACAATGCATATCTTGTCGCCACACGAAGCAAGGCTAAAGGGTGTTTTATATACATTACTCGAAACAATCGTTTACTTTAACGGAGAACAACATGAATTGGATTTGGAGCCAAAGGCTGGTATTTACGACGATGACGAGATATACATAGATTGCGGAGTGAGCACGATATGCGTCATCAAATATCCAGCAGAAACCATAGACATTTACTCACAAGGGTGTTTGATTGTAACAAACGAAACCTGCTTCTACGGTGATATGTTGGGGTTGTTGGAAAAAGCCGTTATGGTCGTAAGTTTGGTCATAGCAAAGGAGGATGATTACTATGAAGTATGTGAGTAACAAAGATGTGATTAAGAGTGCAATGCGGCACACACAAGAATGTGGGCTCTGTGAGTTCATTCCCAGTGTCTTAAGGGCTTACAACAGAACCGCAAAAAAACTGGGAATGGAACAACTAAGAATTGAGGCAGTTAGGGTTCCACCAAGCGGTCACATAACAGGAATTAAATTAAATGGAGTGAAAATAGAACTTGTAATGACCAGCGAAAGACTACCACTGTTCATAAACTCCCTAATGTCAATAACCTGCAGGGAAAAGAGAAAATACTCCGTGGGAAGATACTACATGAATAGAAACCTGATGGCTATTTATGTCACGAAAGATGGTATATTCATAACAACATTCTTCGCCTACTTGGATAAATGGTTACTCTCCACTACTATTAAAGGTGAAGCAATTGTCGTTTCACCAGAAAAAGCAATAGAAATGTTCCTGTGTAAGATAAAACTGAGCGAAATAGGAGGGACAGAACATGACTGGTGAAATATTGGATAAAATCATAGAGATACTCAGTAGGTTGAACATATTCTCTTGGTTGTCAATATGGAGGACAGCAAAAAAGATAAGACCGTTTATGAAGAAAGCCTACGAATTTCTGGAAAGGAGCGGTTGTAAAAACTTGATAGTCTCCGTTGAAAACGTTCCCTATTACAGTTCCATAATGGTCAGAATTTACAAGGTCTACCCCGATGGACAAACTTACATGTTACTATACACATTCGTTGACGAAAAGAACTGGTGGAGTGACCTTTGGTGGTTCGCAACTGCTTTGGTTAGACAGGTTTTTGATAGCATACGGGACGATATGTATATGCTGACAATATCTGAGGACATATCCCCAACAGAGAGAATGCTGCAGTTGATAGTCAGAAAAACATCATTGTTCACAGATGTCATGACCATACACATGAAAATCCCCAAACACCCAGAAACAGATTTCATGCAAACGCCCATCACGCTCAGTTACACAGCCCTGAAAACACAATCACACATAACCATCAGGTTTGGGGAAATATTTGATGTCCTTTGGGGCATACTTTGCCTGACTGCAAACACTGACGATGTTTAAAAAGGCAGAGACCGTGATAAAATAAGAGTGAGGTGATTTTCGTCATGGGTAAATTAGAAGTTACAACGGTCACTGAAAAGACATCTGTCAAGATTAAGGCTAAATCGCACTCAAAAATCGTCGTCTTCGGTGATGTCCATGTCCCCTTTCAAGACGAAGACGCCGTTGAAATGTTCCTAACAATCGCAAAGTCTGCCAAACCAGACGCAATAATTTCATGTGGAGACTTCGTTGATTTCTACGCTATAAGCAGACACCTTCGGACACCGCAAAGAAGGCTGTTGCTCGCAGAAGAAATAAGGCAAGCGAAAATCTTGCTCCAGAGAATTAAATCTACATTCCCAAAGGCTGTGAGGATTTTTATGTGTGGCAACCACGAATACAGGCTCCGCTCATACATATACTCAAAAGCAGTTGAATTAGTTGGATTGCCGGAACTTGAGTTGGAAAGGCTCCTCGGATTAGAAGATTGGATATTCCTCGATTACCAAGATTACCCGCAACCAATCAACAACGATACTGCGCCGACAGTTTACCTTGGCAATTTGATAATCCAACATGGAGCGAGAATGGGGATTTCAGGAAACGCAGTAAACACAGCACGATGTATCTTCTTGAGGACGCTGAGGAACATACTGTGCTTTCATTGGCACCACTTCTCCCAATATCTCCAAATGGACTACACAGGCTCAATCCGTGGCGCATGGGTTCTGCCATGTCTTGCACTGCCAAGACCGCATTACGATAACGCAAGGATTTTCGCACAAGGGTTTGGGGTTATTGAACTCTATCCAGACGAGTCTTTCAGGGTGATACCGATAATCTTCATCAACAAAGACGGTATGCTCATTGCAAGTTACGAGGGTAAACAATACGAAGTAAAAAGGAGGTCATTGACATGAAGTATGTCGGGATTGACTTGGGGCTTAAGCGTGTCGGTTATGTAGTTTACAAAGCCGGCGTAATCACAGACGCCGGTGTAATTAACATTTCAGACTTCCATGATTTGTTCTCGTGGGCTAAAAGTATGCTTCCGGGTGAAACAGTTATCGTGGAGGTGCCAGTTCCTTTCGGTCGCTCACCGACAACAATCCTTCAAATGGCAGCACAAGTCGGTATCATCTGGACAGTCACCGAAGAAATCATCTGCCTCACCAGACCCGAAATCAAAACAGCACTTGTTGGAACGCCGAGGGCAAAAGACAAAGATGTCAGAGCCGCACTTAAGTTGAAACTGGAAAACTATGACTTGCTTGTTGAACATGGCGTTAAAATTAAGGGAGATGCGTGGTCTGCACTTGCGGCGTTGGTGGCATATCTTGAAAAACCGGAGATTGCCGACAAAGGTCAGTCGCAAGTATGGAACAGACTTACAGCAAAAAGAAACGAACAAGGATGTGCGCACTTGCTAACAACGCAGCATGTCTTAGACGACGAAGAAGAATTCATTAAACTCATGAAGGAGGCGAACCAAGATGGCATGGATTAAAGTAAAAGTCAGAGGGCAACCGTTCTTGGTTAACGGAGACACCGTCCTCGCTTTCACGGAAAAACAGACACCGTCGGGCAAGAAACTTGTAATCGCACTAATAAATGGAACGACAATTGAAGTTGACGGAACGGAATGGACACTTGAGGCGCTCGAAAGTATTATCGGTGAAGTCCACGACCTAACACAAAAACCGTCACCCCTGTTTACCCCATTTGAGTTCACCCAGTTGACAAATCTGAGCGAGTTGACGAGTTTAAGTGAATTGTTTGGCCCAACAGAAGAAGGGGGCGAAGAAAATGAAGGAAGCGAAGATTAAATTTACTACACTTGCATTTGAATATGTCAAGAAACCAGAAAGACAAAATCTGGCAAAGAGGCTGAACTGCGACTTCGTGTTGTCTATCCACTTCAACTCCGCATCAAACCCGCAAGCAGACTACTCACTTGCCATTTACAATAAACCGCAGGCAAAGCAGGCAGCAAAGGAATTGGCTGAGTTGTGCGCCACGCTGTTCACTTACCCCAAAAACCACAAAGTCGTGAATGTCCGTGAGTGGAACAGGGCATCTTTCATTTCCAAATACGAAATGCCATGTGTGTTGCTTGAAATCTGCTTTATAAGTAACTCCCAAAGCGCGCTCTTCCTCCACGGAAACCAGAGGGCGGTGGCTAAGATGGTTGCGGCAAAGTTGCTCGAACTTGCCATCAAAAATCACTGGTCAGTTGTCGGAATTGACCCTGGTCACCTGCATAGAGGTTACCCAGACCCCGGTGCAAGGTGTGTGATGGGAGACACGGAAGCACAGCATGTTGAAAGTTTCGTGGAAATGCTGTATGACGGATTAGAAGAACTATCCAGACAGGGAGATGTCAAGATTGTCTTAGAATTCTGAGGGGGTAGTTGCGTAATGAAGCAGCGTAACCATGTAACCAGATGTAACCATAAGTGTAACCTGCCAAAAACAAGGGTAGGGTTGTATATTTGCCTTATTTTATTTACTTTTTGGGGTGGGATAGTCACACAGGTTACAAAGTTACAAAGTTACACCTGTATAGGGACACCCCCACACACACACACACACACACACACCCATACATACATACCCCACACCGCGTAACTTTGTAACCAAGTAACAAAACGCAAGCAAAATAAGGCAAATATACAACCCTACTTGGTTACAGTCAATGTAACCTGAGTGTAACCAAGTGTAACCTGAGTGTAACCTTGTTGCCTGAGGTGGTGAGGGGGAGATGTTTAAACCTGCCCCTTAGGGGGTAACATGCAACCAAGAAAGGGTAAGGAGGGAAGATATCATGCATGACAAGTTCATTCAGGAAATTATTGACATGCTGAACGCAAGGGGCTGTAACCTGAAGCCCTACAAGCCCAACGAGTATCAAGGACATTGCCCCTTTCATGAAGACGAGCACCCTTCCTTTTTCTTAAACACAGAAAAGAAAATCTGGTTTTGCTTTGCTTGTAGACCCACGGGCTACGACGCTACGCTATCAGCGCTTGCAGAGAGATTAGGTCTCTCCTACACAGAAAACCCCTTTCTGTCCTTTAACACCTTTGCCCAATTCCTTGACTACCTTCATGCTCAACTCTATCACCAACAAACCCTTGTTGAATATTTAAGAACATATAGACAATTGTCGGATTATGTAATAGAGAAAGCAAAACTGGGGTTTTGGGTAAAGGATGACATCCCTTACCTTGTCATCCCTGTCTTTGATGACGAGGGTAATCCAGTCAACGCAAAACTGAGGACGCTTACACAGGTTAACGGCAAGATAATCTTTGCGTCTGATGCGCCGCACAAGTATAGATGGATGACAAACATGCATCCCCTCGTCCCAGCCGAGGTTGAGCGACCCTCGTTGTATCCGAGCCCAAAGATTTTCCCGTGGGATGAAGAAGAGTGCGTTTGGATTGCAGGCGGAGAACTTGATGCCCTTGCGTTATGGAGCATAAACATCCCCGCTGTTGCGCCCACCAAAGGGGAAACAAGCCTGCGACCGTCAGATTTGGAAAGGTTACCTCGGTGGGTAGTAGTTGCACTTGATAACGAAATGGAAGTGGTCAGAAAATCGGAGTCTTATATAGGGACTTTGCTCAGGCAAAGGAAGGATAGGGTGGTCACAAGGTTATTGTGGTCTGATAAGGATGTCTCTGAAGTTTTGCGCAACCAAAATTCCCTCTGGAAAAACATAATATTCGCAGAAACACACACAAACAACGGAAAAGTAGAGAACGGAATTATACCGACACCTGATGGAACATATTACGCCTTTCGTTTGGAAAGGGATAGTGAGGAAAAGAATTACTCCGTCCTCAAGATGACGCTAAACGAGTGGATGCCAGAAGTGGTCGTTGAAGTTCAAGGTGAAGAAGAACCAGTCATTGTCGCACGGCAGAGAAACAAGGACAAGTCACGGAGGCGTGTCGTTGTTAGCAGCGGAAACTTGCTACACACAGCCGTTCTGAAAGGTCTGCCGCCACTTTCCCCCGACCTCATAGGTAAACCAAAACTTGCAGGCATCTTGGGTTTATTCACAAGAGACATATATACTTTGTTCACACAGAAAAGCACTATCTTCACACGCATCGGTTTGTATCTATCGGAAGAATACGGATTGGAAAATCACCCTCTAAGGGAGTGGTCGGCAAAGAAAACATGCTTTGTGTTTTCCGATGCCGTCTTGCCCAAAGATGTTGGGGAATTCTGCGACATTTACCAACAGAACATATTCGGGGGCGTTACCTTAAACGAACAAACAGACAAAGAAGCACTAAAGCCGTTCGTGGAAAAACTTTTGAATGTCTATCCGGATGACTGCCTTTACGGTGTCATTGCTTGGTTCCACGCAGCCATGCTTTCAACCTTCGTCAGGTATGTAAACAACAACAGGTTTCCTGTCCTGTTCGTCGCAGGAATTGCCGGGACCGGAAAGACATCAATTGTTGTGGAGTTGATACAAAACATATTTGCACCAACGGCTCACTTGCCTTCCAGACAAACCGCTTCAACCATGCGAAAATACACGAACATGGCATCTCTTCCGTTGGTGTTGGATGAGTTCACCCCAGAACGGTGGGGCGAAGACATCAGGGACGCCAAATTGTTCATACACTCCTGCTACGAAATGTTGTTTCAGCAAGTTTCTCGTTCAGCAAGACAACTTGAACTACCTTACTACTCATACACGCCGTTGTGTTGTATCGGAGAAAGCGCCAACTTCATAACAAAGGACGCCGCACTAACTGACAGGGTTTTCCTCGTAACATTCAAGCGTAAAGCCGAAAAACTTGACGAAGTATACATCAAGACATTTCAGGAGTTGGTTGGCGCAACGGCAATGCAACGGGCATACAGAAGGGCGTTGATTGAGTTTCTACTGGAGAACGAAGGTTCTTGGATTGAATGGTGGAACGAAGCGAGGAAGATTATAAACGAACAGGTGGGAGCAGATTTCTCCGCAAGGCAGAAGAACAACTTCCAAGTAATCGTGTTCGGTTGGAAGATATTTGAAAACTTCGCCAAGCATCTTAGTGTTACTGTCCCAGAAGCGGAGGACATCGCACACTATTTTTTCGTTAAAGGCATTTCCATTCCAATACACGACACCGTTGCACGAATTATATCCTTATGGAACGATGAGCGTGAAAGTATGTTAGAGGAAGGGGAAGATTGGGGTTTGTTTACGAAAGGAAAGTATGAAGGATGCTTGTGGGTTAGGCTCAAATCCTTTCTGGATAAACTTCGTGTAAAATACAGGGACGATAAGTTCCTTCAGCAAAAACCTCACGAGGTTATAGCATCGCTTGTAACAGCGAAAAATCAAGGACACCCCGCCTTGGTTGAAGTGTCAGTCGTTGTGAAAACGAAAACAGGTAAGCCAATTAGGGCAAGCGTGTTTGATTTATCCGCAGCTCAAAAGGACATACTGCCATTACCGCTGGACATTGCGATACAATTAGAGATGGATACCGAAGAAGGAGGTGACGGCGATGAAGATTTGCAATATCCGTTCTAAGTTAGAGGAGTTAACCGAGGAAGAGAGGGCAAAAGTGTTTGAGGTGTGGATACAACTCGAAACCATGTTTGACCTTACAAGGGGTGAAGTTGCCGTTGATTTACTCTTGGATGTCCTGAAAAAACGCTACGGCAAGAAGTTGGGTAAAATCAACGCATACATGGCGGCGATGAGCCTTTACCGTGAGGTGTGTCACAGATTAAGGGGCGAGCCGACATCGGCGTCCCATGTCAATCAAACACTACTCAAAATCGCAAGAGAGGTGAAGAGCGATGCAACAAACTCTAACTAAAGAGAAACTTGCGGAAGTGAAGAAGAAGTTGCAACACTGGCTTGACGACATTCAGGTGTTAGTAATCCCGACAATTATGTCGTCCCTTTTCTTTGGTTCCCGTAGGTCATCAGCACCGTTCTACAACCCGTTCGTCGCCTTCAAGGAAATTGGACTTTGGGCTCAAAAAGCACAAGACGCCGTCAAAACCAACCCAACTCTCTCCCTACTCTTACAAGACGCCGGAAGAACTGCAATAGAGCAACTTGTTCGGTTAACGAGTGCAGAAAGTTTGTCCGCTTTTAAATCCAACATGCCCATTAAAAACATCGAGCGGCTTGAATACTTCCTTGAGTATCACACAATCATTGTAAGGTGTGTGGTTGACTTGAAGCACAGGATTGATTGGCTGCTTGAAAATGAGTTGAAAGACACATAAAAGGGAGGACGATGGGTGTGAAGTATACAATCAGGATAAGGTGTCAAGACTGTTACAAACAAGACCCTCGTGGTTGTTTTCACGGTGACGAAGGGTGGGTTGTCTTGAAAGACAAATACGATGAAGTGTTCTTTAACTCGTTAGAAGAAGCAGCAGCGGTCGGTTATTACTTCACATACGACACCAAATGGGAGTTCACGATTTTCCCTGTCGTCAATGGAAGAATTGACCGCGATAACCCAATACCAAAGGAAAGTTTGGATTGGAAAAAAGTGTATGCCTACTTTAAAGAACACCGGCGGGAAATAGAAAGAAAGTATGGTCTTGACTATCCCGCCTACAAACCCAGAAACGACCGAGGGGGTTACGATGATGAATAAGTGTCACACGGGAGACGGAAACAACGCCTTCTGGCAGTGTTGGCAATGCGAGAGATGGTGTTGCCACAAACACATAGAATATGTCACGATATATAAAATGGCAAAAGACGGTAGCCGTGAAAAACAGCACCTATGGGTTTGCTCTGACTGTGCGGAGAAGATAAAGGAGGCTGAAAGAAATGAAAGCACACGGAATACTAATGTCAAGCATTGAAGCGGATGCGTTTGAGCGTTGGGAAACGCTCAGGGAAATAGAAAGAGAACATCTACAAAAGTGGATGGCTGATTTGGAAAGCCATCCTATACCACAGTTTCACAAAATAGGCGCACTGCTAAAAGAAGCCGTTGACATCTGGGACGAAATAGTGATGAGTAACTTGCCAAATGTTAGTCCTGAAAGATGGGAGACATACACAAGAAGCATACCGCACGCTGTTCAGTATCTCTGTTACCGACTTTATCACCTCGGCAGGCTTTCTGGAGTAGAAGTAATGAAAGCATGTATTTCCTGCGGCAAACCCATATTCGCATACAGGGCAGGGACAAGGTTTTGCTCTCCACGATGTTTCTCCGTCTACGAACTGTTCCTGCGTCAACTCAACTCACTGTTTGAAATCATAAGAGAACAATACTATCCAAGTAGAGAGGCTTGGAACTCGTGTATAATTTGTGGCGGCAGGGCTTTGCGTTGGTATAGGACAAAGGGTGGTGGATGGAAAATTGATTGGGTGAACGCCCTTAAAAACCCAAGGGGTATAACGAGGGATAGAAAATATGCCCCTGACAGATACAAACAAGTGTGCCAATCTCCCTTTTGTAACTGGGCTGCCGCCAACCTAAGGAAAATGTTGAAAGAGCAACAGAAGAACCCGCTAACGGAAAACGAAATTGAGGAAAGGATAGAGAGGTTCAGGAAATGGATAGCAAAGGTGAAAGACCAAAACTACACACCGCACATCAGCATGCTGAAAGCAGAACTTGAAGCCATAGCAGAGGCGTTTGAGCGTGCAATTGCCGTCTACACATCTATCTACATCATCTTTGCGAACAAACTCCCGCCAAGATATGAGTTGTTCAACGACCCAATCAAGGTCAAATACGCAGTCATGGCGTCAATGCACATTCCCTTAATCCCAGCACGATACAAAAACTTCTTTCTAAATGTCATCGCCCAGTTCATTGAAAGAGATGTCCCAAAGGCTCTTGACCACATGTTAGAAAGGTGGTCTATGGCTGTGAACAACCCTGAAGTCACACTCACACTGCCCTTAGATGACATGACGACAACAGCCTTCAAAAGCACACTTGCAGAAGCCTTTGCCTTGATAGAGACCACCCCTTTAGTTGAGTTAGACAACGAACACCTTGACAGTCCCTTTGAAGCCCAAGAGGTCATAGACAGGCTTCAAGAAACTGTCAAGGGCTGGAGAGAGACAAATCAGTCAAGGATTGAGGAAATCCTTAAAACTGCCCTTAAAAGGGCTGAAACTGAGGGGGTTGATATGTTTAGGGGCACACAAGACAAGGGTAAAACGCTAACAGAGGTGATGATGCATGACTGACGAGGACATCATTGAACAAGAGGACATCATTGAACAAGTTGAAGGGCAACTGAAATACTCACATGATGTCTATATGTCAACAGTTAAGTTCGTGAAGTCGTGGGTTTCTGTCCCGACATTTATCCCGAAAAACTTCATCTTGTTTGCCGCCGTGGGATTTACCGATTGGAAAAACCCAAATGCGGGTTTGGAAGCAGCGCTTCAAGCGGCAAATCTTGACCACATCAACTTGATAAAATTGTCTTCCGCACTACCCCTTTATCCTGACATACACCTGTTAGACGAAGTCAAAATAACCATCAACCCCGCAGTTCCAGTGCCGTGTATATTCGCCCACGAATTCATTTCACCCAAGCCATCACGAAGATATTTTGTTGGCTTGGAGTTCTTCAGGACTAAAGACTGCGTAATTGTCATAGAGACAACGGAAAAGTGCTGTGAACGGAAACTCACGGGGATGAAGCATATAGGTCATGCGCTGATTGAGTTAAACACATCCCCCACTGGCAAACCCAGCGATGTGTATTTTCACTTTGTGTTGGATAGATTGAAACACGAAGGTGTTCCCCGTGTGCGTTACATGGGGGAACCAATTTACGCAAGTGCAGTCGTAGGTATATTAGTATTACCATAAGGAGGGAGCAAAGATGGAAGAACGACTGCGAGAGAAGGTCAACAAAGCGAAGAAAGTCGCCGAAGAAGTATCCGAGAAGACGCAAACAAGCATTGCGCCGGCAAGCGAAATGCCTGTCACGGAGTATGAAGACTGGACTGGTAACCACATTAAACTTTCGCCTAAAATCATCCGTGACTACATCAACCCACGAGCAACCATTGCCGATGTCGCTAAATTTATCGCTGTTTGCAAAACTTATCGGCTAAATCCCTTCCTTGGGGACGCATATCTCGTGAAGTATGATGAAAGAGAACCGGCGCAAATCATCGTCAGCAGGTTTTCCTTCATGCGTGTTGCGACACGGCATGAAAATTACAAAGGCTTCAAAAGTGGCGTCATTGTCACGAGGAAAAATCCTGACAAGCAACGCTCCGAATTTGCAAAACAAGCCGAACAAATTCTGAAGGAACTGATGGAGCAAATCCCTGAGCAAAAAGCCGTCATCTTGGAAACCATACTTAAACTTCACGAATTGGAAGACACACTAACAAAACACGAAGTTGAAATCATGGAACTTGAAGGCGCATTCGTCCCACCCGGCTGGAACCTTTATGGCGGTTGGGGTGTCGTTTACATACAAGAACCCGATGGCTCGATTAGAGAAGTTTCGCAGAAGGTCTTGTTGTCCGAATACAACCGAGAAAAGGCATCATGGCGGGTGATGCCCGCAACGATGATACAAAAGGTCGCAGAGGCTCATGCCTTCAGGAAGGCATTCCCCGACTTGTTGTCGGGGTTATACATCACAGAAGAAATGGGGGTAGAAACAAATGAACATCCAAGAACTGTTGTTGCCACTTTACCAACACAAGAAGGAGAAGTTAGCGTGGAAGAATTGGATGCCGAGTCAACTGACATGTGAGCGTCGTGTCTTTTTGCACCTGACTAAACCAGAAGTCGGAGAGGACGACACTTGGAAGGAAATCGGATGGTTGGGGCAAATTGGCGAAGCACTACACAACTACTTTGTCCCCCGAATAGCGGAAAGGCTGAAGGAGATGGGATTTCATGTTTCTGTGGAATGCTCCAACGAAGACGGCAAGTTTGACAGGACACTATTTGGCGTTGAGTTTGACGCCAAGATTGACCTCTTAGCGACAAACTCAGAAGCCACCATAGTCTTTGATTTCAAGTTCGTTCACCCAAATGTTGTCTACACGGCTAACTTCCCTGCACACAGGAGACAGATAGCGGTTTACGCAGCGCTGGCACATGCAGACTATGCCGTCCTATACTATGTTGACAGAACCAACCCAACCCGGTATAACACCATTGTCTTCAATGCAGAGGAAATCGTTGAAATTCTACAAACAGAAGTCCTGCCGTTTGTCAACACCGTCAAAGAAGCGCTATCTAACCCAGAAAAGGCGGAACAAATTCTCCCGAAGTATTCACCGCAAAACTATCCCTGCAAGTTCAAAAGCAGAGAAGGGGATGCGAAATGCCCCTTCTACCGATACTGTCACGGTCATGCGGAAAACACATCAACACTCATTAGGATTTCGGGAGACCCTGAAATTGCGAACAAGGTCTCTCTATTGGTGAACGAATACATCAAGGTAACTCGGACGATAAACGAAGTAGAAGAGGAACTACGACCTCTCGTTGAGCGGCAAAAGGAACTGAAAGGGATGTTGTGTGAACTTCTACCGCACAACGAAACTGTCACAACAGATGAAGGTTCTCTGGTAGTCAAACGGATAGTTCAAAGGCGTCTGGATACGGATGCTGTCAAGTCGCTGCTCAAGCAGATTAACATTGAGGCGCCCATGAAGGAGATTGTGAGTTACCAAATCCAAATCGTGAAAGGAGGTGAAAACAATGGAGGGTGAAACCATTACCATTCCGTTCAGCAAGTTAGACGAAAACACGAGCGCCATGACATCAATGTTCCTTGCAGTCGGTAGTGACAAGAACATTGGCTTGGAAAGGGTTGAAATTCCAGAGACACTCAAGGAAAACCTGCCGTCAGCCTTCAGTGACGCAAACGATTGTATTATGCTACACTTACATGACAGCGAAAACCGGGTCGTCGTCCTTATCTTACTACCGACAGAATTGGCACACAGACTTGCAACATTAATGTTTGTGCTGTCGTCGTCTTGGCCCATTAAAATTCCAACGCAAGGGGGTGAAACTGATGAGTTTCAGAGACGCACCGGCGAGCAAGCGGTTGCCTCCTTTCAAGAAGAAGGCGCCGAAGGGGACGGGTCACTTCCCGAACCCGCAGACAAAGGTGTCCAAAACTTCCCAGCCTAAAGCGACGAAGGCAAAAAAGTGAGCCTGTTGACGGGACAGGCTCAAATTGGAGGGTCGCCGCCGCCCTCCCCGATTTGGGGAGGGCGGTTTATCACGCAGGTGGTTACTGTTATGATAGAATGGGACGATTTCGTTGAAGAAACCATAAAACAAGATATGTCTACAGTCGGGACAACCAAAAAGCGCAGCATTATCGGATACATAGGCGGGAAATTCTACCAAGCCCCAGCAATAATTTCTTTGTTTCCACCACATGACATCTATGTTGAACCGTTTTTCGGCGCTGGACATGTTTTCTTCCAAAAATCACCTGTTCCCCTTGAAATCATAAACGACTTATACCGAATACTGTTTTGCTTCTACAAAGTCCTACAAGAACCAAACCTATTCAATCGTTTCGTGAAGCGTGTTTGGATGTCCACTTCGCACGAGTGGTTATTTCTTGAGTTGGTGGAAAAGATGGATGTGTATATAGAACAATGTAACTCCTTTAGTTCGCCGGAGGAAATGATGGCGAACCTTACTGATGGGGATTTAGTGGATATTGCAGTCACATTTTTCCTTTGGAACAGCATGACGCCAGATGGCGGCACTTATCCACAATCGAGGGTTTTCCCGATACAACGCTCCACAAGACCAACCAAATTTACCGACCATAGATTATCCATACTGTATTACATGCACAAGAGGCTTAAAAACGCAAGAATTTACTGTAGAGATTACAAAGATATAATACTGGAGTATAACTTTCCCGAAGCGTTAATTTACTTAGACCCGCCTTATGTTCACGAAACGAGGGAAAACACGAGATATTACATAAAAGAATTCTCCAACAAAGAACACGAGGAAATGGTTGACATAATCAAGGATATGAGGGCGAAGATAGCGTTGTCGGGTTACGACAACGAAATTTACAGAAGGCTTGAGGAGCATGGGTGGAAAAAGGTAAGCATAGGCACTTATTCTAAGCGCCAGAGGAAGAAGGAAATGGGAGAAAAGTCTTTTCAAGCGGAAGAGTTTGTTTGGATTAATTACCCACTATCGCTTCTCCGCCAATCCCACGGCGTTGTTGACAAAACTGGGCTTTTTGCCTCTGAAGACGGTGACTGAACTGCCGCCATCCAACCGCAAGAAAGCACTGTATTTGCCCCGCAGTTGTGCCGCTAAATCGTAAGGTTTCACTTTGTAAGAAACTCCAACCGTAATAGTTCTCCTGTCCTTGTGAACTAAGATGAAGGAGTATTTTGTGTGGTTGATGATGTAGTTGGAGAGGCTTTCCTTTTTACCAACATTCTTCACCACTTCCCCGTCAAGCAAAAACAGCCCCCCACCAGTTATAGCCCACCTTATTTGTTTCAGAAACTTCTCGTCCACACGAATGCCCCGCATGTTTTCGGGAATGTGATTGTAATTCATGGGAGATTTTGAAAAATAAAGTTTGCCCTCTATGACTTTGAAATACCCGCTTAAAACATTGCCGCTAACCAGACACACAATCCCCCCACGGACTTTCGTGCTGTGTATAGGAAACTCTCCGAGTTTTTTGCCGTCAACAACCAAGAAACCAGCCAAATACCCAGTCTTTCTATCAAAAAATGTCCCGTTGACACCCGCCGCGAATTTGACTTCCGTATTGTGCGGCGGTTTTGAGGTCGCAAATGTGAGGGCAAGAGCCAAAGCAGTGAAAATTTTAGAAAACATTTGACATCCCCCAAGAAAGTATCAAATTCGCAACCAAGGAACTAACTTACCTGGAGGTTCTAAATCTTTGTTCACGCCTGCTAAAGCATCTCTCTCTTGGGGTGTGATGTTTCCTGCAACCTTCCACTTAACAAACCTTGGAAACCATTCCTGAAAGTCCTTTATGCCGTCAGCAATCCTTGCTTGTTTTGACGGTATCTTCAACTGCTTTACTGTCGTGACCACCCTTTCCCAAGCCACCTCAGCAACCTCATCACACGCCACAACTTCTGCTATGATACCGTTAACTCCTGCACAAACAATCCTTCCATTTTCGTCAAGCATTGCGTCACACGGATATATCTTTGCTGGAAAGTTGCCTTCAAAGGACAAAGGCATTCCTTCCAGCGGAGAATAAACTTTCCTCATTAATGCTTTGTCAGGACTTTCAAAAGGATACGGCGGAAGAGACACCTCTGCTGCTACACCGAATTGTGATGTGTTCACGGGTAATATTATGTCACTTTCTGCTGAAAATGTTAAGTGAAACAGTTGCCCCCAATCTGGAAATAGTTCCCACAAACAATAATAAGCATTATAACCAAACCTTGGTGTCCACTCCAAAACATATAACTGATGCGTTGTTTCTTCTACTATTATGTTAGCCGAAATCGGACCCGTCCACTTTATCCTTTTCATCAACGGTTGTATCTGCCTGAGTAACTCCCATGTCCTTGTTTGCTCGTTAGACCACCAAACCACGGATGTCATGCAACCAACGATTGGACCCATGTCGTCTGGGTAAAAGAACTTAGTTTCTATGTCGTAGTTTGGCGGTCCAATCATGTTTCCGTTGTGCCACCAAACTTCAACATCTATGTTTCTACCCACAATATACTTCTGGACATCAATCTCTGTTGAAGTCAACCCGCTCATCTTTGACCAATACTCCAAGACCTCTATTGCATCTTCTACCCCGTAGGAAACATAGACGGCAATCTTGTTGTCGTGGGGTTTCAGGACATATCTATCCGGGTGCTCCCTCACGAACTCAAGCGCTGCTTGTGGGTTGGGGAATGTTTGTGTTGGCGGCGTCTTCAGACCAGCCCGTTCTGCAAACTGCCTACCGAACTCCCTATCCTTCTCCAATTTATCTGCGAACTTACCCCCACCGAAAACCCTCCAACCTTCCCTGCGAAGCATGTCGGCAACTTCCCCGTGACCAATATTGTCCCAAACCACAATCCATTCCCTGTATCTGTCTTTGCTCAAAACTTCACGCCAATCATCAACCTTATCGCACAACCCGTCACCAACATGTTTTATTTCTTCGTTGGCAACATACACGACTGCCTCGTGCCCGAACTCTTTGAGCAGAGGCGCAATGTTCCAGCCCCAACCCTCTGTGCTGTAAATCAGGAATTTACCGTTCATCATTCGCCCCTCCTTCCCACTCCGAGTTTTTGACCACGCAAGACCTTTTTAGCCGCTTCTTGTTCACGCAATCGGACAATATGCCTATTCATGAATTCTCTAAGGTTATGCTCGTTGCTTTGTTCCAAAATGCTCACAAGAGCCGAGACAACCTCGGGTCTGACACCGTAGGACGCAAGGGCGGCAGACAAAATGTTCAAATCTTTGTATTGCTTGTGCCAATCAGGTTTAGTAGAACCTTGAACCCACCTATCCATTATGTCGTTGTAGCCCCACATGACGCTCAACCAAGCAAAGTCAATAGGGTTACTTGCTACATATGTTATGAACTTTTCTTCTGAAGGCGCTTTCAATGTGTTGAACAGTTTCCTTACAGAGACGACAACCGGATGGTTTTCTGATACATAATGCGGTATGACTTGGAACCTTGAGGGCTCGGAAATTGACAGGTAGAAAGCAGGGTCAATTAAATGTTTCAGCGCAGTTAAAGTCGGTCCAATCCTGACAGTCCTTGCAACACGCATCAACTCAGAAACATATGCGGGTATTGTTGAGCGTTCCGTTGCGTCAATGAACCTAAACGCCATCTGCTGCGGGTTTCTTTCGCCGCTCCTGAACGCGTAATCTGCAGGTCCGGGAGAGAGCAATTCGCTGTATCCGTGGGGCGACGGTATGCCAAACATCGCTTGTGTTGCCCTTGCTGCAACAGGTCTCCCTGCCATCGTTGTGGTCACTTCGACAGGAACGGGCATCTCTTCACCCATAGTCAAAGCCCTTGTCGCTGGCGCAATCATTCCCACCGGAACAGAACCCAACTGCGGGAACCTGAGTGAAGCAAGCAACAAGGTAATTTGCGCCAAATCAGTAGCGATGCTCCAAATTTGTTCTCTCGGAGAACTCACAAGCATGGCGTCAAGAACAGATTGCAACCTATTAGTTTCCTCACCCTCTTCAGCGCCAGCCATGTATCCCAGCGACGAAAGAGTGTTAACTACTGTAGAAAGAACCCTATATCCAAGTTGAAGCGCTGGTGGCAAGTCCCTTTCCGTGACAGTTCCCAACAGCGTCTTCTTCAACAACATAGACCGCAACGGCAACAGGTTCAAAGCATAGGAAGCAAGGAAGGTGACGGGTTTGGGTAGTGCCGATTTGGTGATTTCCATTGACATGGACATGGCAGCGTCAGCCAAATTCTTTTCCTCTTCTTCTCTGGAGTAAACTCCCAGCGGTTGTTCTTCCAACGGTCTTTGCGTCAACCCAACCAAACTACCGTTCATTATTGCAGCACCAAGTTGTAACAAGACCAAGGCAGAGATACCTGCCGCTATGTCCGCAGCCCTATCTTTCAAACTCAAGTCCTTTCTCGTCATGCCGTCCCAAATATCTCCCAACATAATCCTTACTTGTTCTGATGCAGCAAAGGTGTAGACGAGGAACTGGGAGAAAACCTGTGGCATAAATAGAACTTTTCGCCAGACGCTACCTTCTCCGCCCCTGAACAATGCAGGTCTGTATCCTTCAAGCGGCGTAGAGTGAACCCTTTCGCTCAAAGCAGACGAATAATGTAAGGCGCCCGGCAGGTCTTTGACATCAAACTGACCCGTGACATCGTTGTGTGCAACATATGCAGCGACAGCGGCAAGTTTCGTCGCCAACACTGCTGCTTCATCCATTAACCGCAAAGCCGCGAAGCCCCACTTTGTGATGTTGCGCCAAGCACGGTTGAGGAAATTGGGGTCTGCTCCAAGTATGTAAATTTCTTGCAACATACTCAGAGCCTTTTGTTTGTCGGCAGCACTTGCAGCAGGGTCAAGTAAGATATTCATAGCCTCTTGACCCCTTGGATGTGACATCATATCTTCAATAACAGCCCTTGCGTCAGCCAAAAATTCCCGCTCTGTCACCATTCGCCTTGACCACAACTCCGGAGAATTTTCCAGAACAACACGCTCGAAGTCGTTAAGACCTGACAAATCCCCACGCATCGTATCCAAAATAATCTTAACTGCCCGTGGGAAGAACAGTGTCGGCAGTATTGCTGCAAACATGTCGCCAAAATCACGGTATAACGCCGCTCCAGCATAAATAAGGGCGCCAACCTGACGCAAAGGCGAACGGATTTGCCATATCAGCGTCTGAGTTTGATATGCACCGAGAAGGCGCTCAAAAACACCCCGTCTTCTCTCCGACAAACCACCCATAACAGCCTTGTGATATTCACCCACGGCGCTGAACATATCTTGTATCGCTGACGCCACGCTTTCACCGACCTCAAAGTTCAACGGAACCCTCGGAGAACCAGATACACGCAAAGGAGCAAGTGCGTTTGCTAACTGATATGCCATTAGTTGTTTGAACGGCGGCGGCATGAAACCGATAACACCTTCAATGAGTGGTCGGTGTTTGTCCAAAACCTGTTTCGTTGTAAAGGCAAACAACGAGCGTCGCATAAAGTCCCTGAAGTCAGGTGCAGGAACACGACCTCTGCCAGTCCTTCGGAACTGGAACCTTTGCCTTGGAGCCCTTTGAGGCAACCGCTCAAACGAATGAGTGATAAGTTTGACTACAGCGTTCCAAGGCTCTAATGTCTCGTCTCCCCACTGAGGGACATATCGCTCTTCTGTAAGGGCGAAACTCGGTGGCAACCCGAGCAACAAATCCCCCAAATACGCTTTCATTGAGTGCGTTTTAACGAGGTAATTCAACAAGACGACATAAGACCACGCAAGTTTCTCCAATTCATCCCTCAACCTACCAACCTCAGGTGGGACTGGAGAAGACGGGTCAAATATTTCGGCGTGGTTCAGGTCAACCAATCTCTTGGAGAATATGTCGGACATTGAAGACACTCTTTCGGTTGGGTCAATGTCTCTGTGTGAGTTTGTGTAAAGCGTGAACAGAATTCTGTTAAAATCAGCGTTCAAGTCCTCAAACTTGATGTGTGACGCCTTGGCAAGTTCGTTCAACACACCAACAATCCTCTTTTCAAAGACATCAAATAGTTGCATGGGTGTTAGTCTGCCTGACGCAAGCAACCTTTCAAGGTTTGCCACGACATCAAGGTTTACGACTTCGTCAGGGAATGTAGATGTAGCAACAGAGAACGCCTCTTGGTTGAAGGGCTCTTTGAACAGTTTTACGACTTCAGCACGCATGTCTGCCTCGAGAGCCAAGAACGGATAACCGAGAGTAGTAGCCAATCTCTTTCCCTTCACGCCTTTCAGCAAAGGAGTGTATCTTGTGTGGATTAACTCAGCCATAACTTTCCCAACAACCTTCTGAGCCTCCTCTAAGGCGTCCCTAACCCTCTTCCACACATTTTGTGGGGTTAAACCTTTGGTTTCCTTGATTGTCTTCTCTGTAATTTCCCTAACGCTTGACATCGCCCTATCAACATCCTCTAACACACGGGCGCTTATCCCAGCGCTTCGCAATCCGTTCCAGACCCTATCAATTTCACTGACAATCTCGTTTGCGTCTATCCCCAGAGGTTGCAGCAACTGTTGTGCGTAAGGCAACGAAAGTATGTGCTGCAAGTATCGCAAGTTCATCAAGTATGCCGCTTGAACTTCCCCATATGTTGTCATCGCCGCAGCCAAATGCGGCTCTTTTGCTGGCAACAACAGACCCCTTGCTACTGGCAAAAGATACGACGAAACGAACCTTATTGCCTGTGTATCCTCATCAGTTGCGTGAGCCATCAATCCGGCGTAAATTCGCCGTTTCAACTCAGCCAAGTGATTGTCTCTGATTTTTGTCAACATGTCTTTGAATTTTTTCGGCGTTGCGTTGAACAGTGCGTTCATGTCCTCTTGTGAAACAAATCCACGCAGACCCAACTCCAACACCTGTCGCAATGTCATGTCGTCCAAAGCGACCCTTTGACCCCCGACATTGATTGTCGCCGTGTCTGTCGTGAGTGAAAACCTTGTGGGCTGACCTGTCATGGGGTCGTTAACGATTGCACTTGCCAAGCGAATTGGGGAGCGTTTGTAGAACTCTCTAAATGGTTTGTCAAGTGCCTCTATTCCGTGTTTGCTCAAGAGCGACAGCGCTTTCAACACTGCAAGGTTCAAAACAACAGCATCGCTTCTTGCTGGGTCTTGTAGGAATTTGGGCAATGCGTGTCTTGTTATAAGGTAGGTTTCAGTTGCGTGTGCCAAGTTACTGATGTGTGCACCTAACACTGCACCCTGCCCCAATATTGCCTGAGCAAACGAGAAGTTGATGAGTTGTTCGGCAAGTTCCCTTGAAGGTCTGCCCGAGCCGGGGAAAGTTCCCTGATATGTCAATTTTGATATGTGGTTGACCAAGAAAGGCAATGTCGCAATGTCAAAAGCGTCGTGAGGAGACATAAGCGGCAGTATTGCTGCCGCCAAACCAGCCGCTGTATCACCCAATTGCGTCCTTATCTTATTTACAATCTCTGTTGACAGTTGTGAGTAAATTTGGTTCAATCTTGGAATGTGAGTTCGCATCCAGTTGGAAACGCCGATAAGTATGCCTGAAAGAACTTTAGATATACTTGTTCTCTTTTTGGCAAGGGCATACGACAAAACACCCGCAGCAATTCCAGCGACCCACATAGGGTCTGTCATAGCCAAGTGAACCATCTGGGCAACACCACGCCCAATATCGGCGGCAAGCGCTGGAAACACCCTTGTTGCAAGTTCTGGCAACGCCGGTATGGCAGCAGCCAATGTTCCAACAAGGGAGAGACCAACCAAGAACCGTGTCAATGCCCCGCCCTTTTGTCTTCTGTGCAGGAAAGACAAGTTTACTTCATCGCCCTCAGATATAGTCACAAGTTTTTCAAAAGAGGAGAAGATTGCGTCGCGGGCTTGTTTCGGTATCATTGCCATTGTTTCCTCTAATCTCCTACCGAGTGTGTTCATTATGTAGTGTGTGCTCAAGATGTCAAGTATCTCTATCATCTGGGGCAATTGCTGAACTTCTGGGGATAGATGACGAATTCCGGGTCTGGTCATATCCCTATCTAAGAGTTCAGCCAACAAAGCATCAGCCTTAGATATTTCCCTATCCCAATATTCCACTGGCTTCATCTGTGGGTTTTCCTCTGCTTGCTTTCTATACTGTTGCAGTTGCTCCAGAAGTCTTGAGTAGTGTTCGGCAACGCGCAATAGAAAGTCAGGAGTTTGACCAGACAAATCCTTTCCAGTTAGTTTCTGATAACGCTTTATAGCACCTTGTAAGTCCATGCCAACCAAGAAACTTTCGTAATAGCCCTCCCCTAAAGATTGTATGGCAATGTTTATTATGTCCTTGTCAACCTCACCTACTTCGTCCATATCCCTTATTTCACGCAACAAATCCAAAATTCGCTTCTTGGCTTTGGGGTTCAACGGTGGAATTTCTTCGGTGTGGGTTGACAAGATTTCAACCAAAGTATCAATCGTATAGGCGACATTCCTAAATTGTCTCTTTTCCAGTTCATAAAACTGTTGCAAAACCCCAAAGGCTTTGGGAATGTCCCGAAGTGCTGCCATTAGTTGTTCTGAAAGTGCCCTGACGAGCAATGAATACTCTCTGGCTTCCTCTTCTGTCAATGTGACTTCCCCTGCGTCCTCACGCTTAGCATATCTTTCGGAGAGTTCTCTGAACTGTTCGTCAAAGTATCGCAAAACAGCATCGTAAGGTGCGACAAGAGCCTGTATGGCAACTCGTTTCTTATCAAAATCTCCAACCACATCCAATCGGTTTAGTATACTCTCCATGCCCCTTGAAACGGCAAACATTAGATGCTTGTAAACCGTCTCTGGTTTACGCAAACCCCTGCCCAACTCGCCGCTCAAGTTACGGTATACCAAACCGTAAGACTTAAATATTTCCGTTGCAAGACCAAAAAGTTCTGGCGTCAGATATCGCATCCTGCTTAGCGTCGTCACATCCGCCATTCGTCCTCTAAATACATCGTCTATGTCTCTGGAAGTCCTTGCAAGTTTGGACATCCTCAATACTGCGTTCTTGAAGGTGGTCTCTCCCAATTCGTTGAACAAATCCATCAATTTGTCTATCCGTATTAATTGGACATCCTCAACCCTTTGACCACGGGCGAGTCTTTCCCGAATTTCACCCGTCAATTCTTCAAAAACGCCCTTTGATAACTCAGCAGCCTTCCGCTTCTGTTGTGTGCTTATGAAACCGTGTCTATACAAATCATCAACAACCACACCTATAGCCCGGTATATACTGCTCAATTTGGCAAGTGGGTCTAATCTACCCTCCCGTTCTCCATATTCAGACAAACTTTTCATCTCCGAATAGTGCCACAATGCGTCAATGAATTCCGCAACATGTCTCCAGTTTATGTCTTCAGGGTTGAGCCAATCTGCGCTCCTGAAAGCGGAAGTAACTCTGTTCATAAATTCTCTGTGTGGAACGGGCGGTTTTACATTCAGTGCCGCCGTGAAATCTCTATGCTCTCCCAACTCACCAATTAATATTTCCCTCCACGATGGTTCGATGAAAAGTGTTTCTCTCCACGCCTGCTTTGTTTCGCCAAATCTTGGATGTTCCTGCAAGAATTTGTCAAAAGTTTTGTAAACAACAAGGAACTTGAACAGTCCCTTTACATCTTCAAGTATCTCTGGCTCCAAAGAAACAAGAAGTGATACTAACGGGAACTGTTCTTTGAGCACACCCAGAACTTGCCTACCATTGAATTCCTCAAATGCAGAGAACAAATCAAACGGAGAACCGCTTTTGACATGGGCTATATACTTATCAGCCACACGAAATGCTTGATTTCTTACCAAGTCAAAAATGACACTTGCTGCCTCGGATTTGACACCCTCAAATTCAGGTTTGGACATTTCTGCCAAAGCCGAACTTTGCCACGGTTCCCCAAACTCCTGCAATCCCCTTCTTTCCCCCAATGCTTGTTCAAGCCTTCTTTGGAATTTAGTTTTCATTACTGTAGACAACCTTTCGGAGAACCTTCTGGCAAAAGCATCGTGGATTTCAGGGACTTGTTTTGTCAAGATGTCCGCAAACTCAGGGAAGTGTCTTGTTGTAACCGGCGATGAAATGTATTGCGACATTCGCTCGTGTAAAACAGCAAGGAATAAACTTGGACTTTCGGAAGTGATGCGGTATGTTTCATCTAAATCAATCACCCCTCTGAAAACACTTGGGAATGTATCTGGCGGCTGCATAGACATGATATCAAAATATGTGCCTTCTTTCAACAGACCAGCCTCAGCCCGTTTCCTCTTCCAAAAACCAAAAGCCTCACCAACAGCATTCCTGAAACCAGCGAAGAGTGGAACTATGTTCGCTGGGACTTTTGAAAGGTAGAGGGCATCTGGGACTGTAGTAGTTTCCACTATCCTTGAAATCTCTTCACGCCATCTATCAACCGGCTCAATTGCTGGTCTTTCAACGGAACTTGCCTCAATGTAGTTTCTAACAAGCATGGCAAACATCTGACCGAACGGGTTAATCTTGCTTTCCGGAACGGGGTTAATCTTGCGATACTTTCCAGCGAAATCCTCTGTCGCTTTTTCAATCATGCTGTGGTCGTTCAGCGTGTAAATTTGATTGACGAACTCATCCCATGCCCCTCCAAAATTAGCCAGAAGGACATCAAATGCCCCCGGTGTAATATGTGGTATCCCTGAACTGTCAGCCATGACTGATGTTGACCTGAACGGAGAAACCCTCAGTCGGTTTGTAAGGGAAATGTTCAGTGCGTTTATATTTTCAACGACGCTTCTTGATATGTTCTTGCCGTAGGCAAATGTAAAGAAGTCAACCACTATCGCATTTGCAAAGTTCCTTCTGTATGCTTCCCGCTCCTTTTCCGTGAGTTTTCTCCCGAAAACATTTGCTTCCTCCATCTTTGTTAACAGGTCATCTGCGTAAGCGATTGCTGTGCCTTCCACAGTATCAAAGAATTTCCTGAATATCAGGGAAACGACACGCTCTTCCGTCCACTCTTTGGGGGCACCGAAGTTATCCAAAAACCTTTTCACACGCATTAAATCCGGTTGTGTCAGTATTTCCTCTAAAAGACCCCAGAACGAACCTGTAACCGCAGCCAAAGAATGATACAGGTTTCTACCCCAACCCTTAGTCCCTTCAGTCAAAAATTGCATGGCGTCTCTAATGGGAGTGATTTTGTCCATATTGGCGAAGAGCATCACGATTTCCCGCGAAAGGTGTGTTGACAACCTGACAATATCGCTGAAGTTTTCGTTTTGAACGATAAATGCGCCCATGGGGTCTTCAGCCGACTTTTGCGAAGCAATTCCCAACACGACATCAAGGTAACTGGCATCTATTGGCGTTTCGGAAACAAAGTTTGAAAGGAAATCATGGAATGTCGTGGTTACAACTTGACCTTCCCTTGCAACACGAGTTTGCATCCTTTTCATGAATTCGTTAACTAACTTGACAAACTCTTCTCCTTTGGGCGCGGTCTCTATGTCTGTTTGAACCTGACTTGCTATTTGAATAAGCCTTTCAATTTCCTCTTGTGTAAACTTGGCAAATTTTCTCGGTGATGTTACACTTGCAATTATTAAATCCCTCTCTGCTTTCGCCAAAGAAACTTCCTTTTCCACTTTGGATATAGGCTCAAATGCCTTAGAAACGATGTCCCAATATTTTTCTATGGTCGGTCTCTCTGATAAAGCAACCGCCTCAACCTCAGACAATTCAGGAGCAAACCTACCCGGCGCAATGTTGCCCCAAATAGCCTTCGTCACTCCGTCATTTATAATCGCTTCAATTATATCCGGATAGGGATTTACAATTCTCGTGAATGTATCGCCCAGTAAACTACTAACCAAGAAAACAGCCCGTGTTATATCATTGGGGTTGCTTACCAAATCTCCAAATTCCACCTTAACAGTATGGACGGCGCTGTCAAACATCTCCGCCGTCATTTGTGCAGGGAACAACAGTTTCATGAAGTCTGTTATGGGGATATTAGCATCAGAATAAACACGGGATATCAATTTTACAAACGAAGCGAATTCTTCTGGGTGCTGCGATGCAACAGACTTCAATTCTTCGGCAAATGTGGAAGCGACATAAGATATCACTTCTGTAGTTGGAAACTCTTTTTCTATTCCCAAGAAATGTTCAAAATCTTCACGAACACCCAAATAATCAACAATAAAACTCCACAAAGGAACACGGGAAACCCCTATGACATCTGCGGCGAAATCAGAAATAGTCGCAAAATCAGTGTTAAGCATTTCATTCAATCTGTTTCTAAACTGCATCATTCTAATAGGGTCTCCACCTAAGTTGGGGTCTGACAACCTTGCGAAAACCTCTTCGTTTATAACTTCTCCCCTGCTTATTCTAAACCCGACATCCCATATTTTGTTCACCAACTGTATAACCAACGAAGCCTTTTTCTCTCTTGACAATCTCTTGGTTGTCATTTCCAGAATTTCTTGTATCTCGGAAATGGCATCTGTGAGCGGTCTAACGATTTCTGGAACGGACGATAAGTTGAATTCCTCCAACAACGCATTAATATTTTGTGAAATGTCTTCCAATTCACTCAATAGACCAAAAGACAAATTCCTTGGAAACTTTTCGGGGAACAATATGACATCGCCTGTAATTTCCTTTGTGTTGAAAATAAGAGCAGCGGCAACTTTGGCTCCAAGATAACCTCTCCTAATCAGTGTATCGGCAAGTTCCAAAGTAAACGCAACGGCTTTTTGTCTATCCTCTTCGGAAAGTTCAGCAGCGGCTTCCCTCAGTCTTTTCTCCGGTAATAGTGTTTTGTATGTAAGTATGTGCAATAGTTCGTGGACAGATGTTTCATCAAGCATCTTGTCTAAATCTTTCAACCAAACGAATGACCGAACAGAAGAACTTGGTAAATCAAATATTGTTGCTGTGTAAACGCCGGCAAAACTGAGGTCTACTGTTGGACCCAAATAATATGCCGTGGGAGCCATCGTTCCAACAATCAACAATTTCAACATGTTATCGCTTATCCATCTCTCTATCTCGGCTGGGTCGCCAAGCCCTGAAATTTCAGACGCCATCCTTAAGACCTCTGGGTCTTTCAACCTTTCGGACACAACTGACATTAAGCGGCTATGCCTATTCTTGACGACATTCACGACAATTTCTGGCTCAGCCCACGGAACTGCCGCTATAGACTGATATGCTGTAGTTTGTGTGCGTATAGTCCTTCTCTCCGTTTTTTCCTTTTCCCGCTCCCTAATCCTACCCGCTATGTTGGAGAATTGCTTATCCGGAGCACGAAGCGAAAGGAAATCGGCAAAAACAGATGACGGCGTTACAGCAAACAACTCCGCTATATCTTTCCGCGTCCTGTCAACGCCAAAATACCTGCTATCGTAAAGGTTCATCAAACTCTGTAATCGTGAAACATAATAAACCCAAAACAGAGCCTCTTCTTCTTCTGGGATTTGTATCCTAACCTTTCTACCATCCTCGCTCCACTCCACCATCCAGTCACCGTTTCGCAATTCAACATCATCGGCGAGATAACTCCGCAAGAACGGCAAGAGAACTTGCGACCTTATTGCGTAAACCGTCTCTGACAAATCACCGGTTCTGGTGTCAGGAAGTAGGTTTTTGACAAGAAAATATGCGGGTGAATGGAAAATCTTTGCGTGAGTGGTAAGAAAACTGGGTATAAACGAGATAAGCATAGCAGCGCCGAGGATGTTATCCAAATGTGGAAATCCGGCAAACCTTGCAACCCTAATTGCCGACACGGCATTCACAACAGGTGCATCTTCTGTATACTTGCGTATATTCTCCATTATTTTATCCCTTGATTTGTTCATATAGTTTTCAATCTGCGGTATGAATAACTCCCACCACTTCAAGTTCCTTCTAAAGAACTCACTAAACGCATCAAGAACCTCAGGAGTAACCCCCATTCTTTTACCAAGGGGTGTTTCGGGTTCGGCATACATCAAGGAAGCAAACAACATCCGTATGTGCAGCGGTATGTCCAAAACATCAACCTTAGACCAAAAATCTAACACGAAGTCCCAAAATTCCTTGGGTATTCTCTCTCTCCAGAAAACATCCCGTATAACCCTTCCGAATTCACGCAGCCTTTCCTGCGACCACACATCCTTGTTTCCCATTATCAGTATGACATCATCAGTCTCTGTAGCAGAACGACGACCCGGCGTCCCTATATCTACAGCAACGACATTGAATTTTGAAGATACATGCGGTGTGTTGCGAATTCTCTCTGCAACATCCGGCGAAACAGCAAACATCATAGGAAACGGACTGTCTTCACCGAGATACATCTTAGATATTTCTGAATGCATCACAAACGAAAGTGCATAACTCGTCACCATTGCGTCCCACATGTATCTGGTCTCGTCAGCGTTATGCTGTATTGCTTCATCCGAAAGACTTTCTCTTCTACCCTCATGATACACTCTGGTCGCCAAAACAAAGGCGTTTCTCCATTCATCGTCAACAACCCTTCCCACTACCATATTCTCTGCATCAACAACAGTCGCCGGTATGTAATCTTCGCCCCAATGTGAAAAATCTCGTTTGGGGTAAAACCGCTCTAACGCCTTTTCCGCTCTGCTCCAATCAGCTCCAAAACCATAAACATCCATATCGGCAACTTTTTGGACGGTTGGGCTCTCCTCGTCTCCTGCCCTTGCTGCCTGTTGAGCCTTCCAAGCAGCATAAAGGGCATCAAAGTCCCGTATCATCTTTCTCCAACCATACTTTGCCTCTTCAGCCGTGGGTCTTATTCGGTGATATCGCTCCCTAACAACATTTTTCGCAACTTCCAAAATCTGCGATGGCGACACTACACTTTCCACCTCTGCCTGCATAACAGGCTCTATTGTCTCCGTCCACCGTTTTACGATGTCATCCCGTGCTTCCCCTTGTAAGTGTCTCCCCAAATACTCAGGTAGGTTGCTCAAGAAAATTTTGTCTAAGTTGCGAAGACCAGCCGAAACCCTTGCCTCAAGTTCCACATCGCTTTCCCTTGAAGCGCCGCCCGCTTTCGCTATGCCAGCCGCCGTAAGCAATGTCAATTTGTGCGCCAAAAGGGATTTCATTAAGTCTGTGACAACTGGAAATCCTCTATAGAAAGTCCTAAGAGCCCTATCACGAATAGTCCTATATGCCTTCAAAGCCTCTTCTGCGGTTTCTACGGGGACATCACGAACACCCTCCAAAGACCTCTCCAAAGCAACCAGACCTGCCCTTAGCATAACAGAAAACATCTGTGTTGCCGCTTGTGTGTTGTTTTCGTAGAAGTATTCTCCAAACCAACGGGCGTGCGTGAGTATGTGTAAGCCGATATTCGCCCTTGCAATATCTCTTATGTCCAGTTTATCCTTGCCGAAAACCTTATGTGATACCAACCTTTTCACATATTCCCCGCTGATTATATCTTCCCATTGCGCTATTGTCATGTTTTCTGGCATAAACTCTCCTTCTGGGACATTGTATTTCTGCCGCATATCCCGCTTCGTGTCTTCAAATATCCTGTATGCTTCAACAAGTTGCGAAACAATCTTCTTCTCTTTTTCGGGCAACGCTTCCAATGCAGTAGCGAACTTCGTCATTATCTGCTTGCTTGTCCGCAGGTCGTCTTCTGTCGGTATGTTCAAAGCCCACAAAAGTTGACCCAACTTCGGAGCAGTTGCCCTTCTACTCAAAGCGTTCATGTCCTGTATACCACGCAAAGCGTGTCTTATTTCCCCGGCGATAAATCCCTGAAAGGATGTGGGGTCTTGCATCGTTTGCTTGACAAAACCATACTCGTAAATAGAAGCGATGGTTCTCGCAAAATTCGGTTGCGACAGGATTTCGTGTGGCAACATCTTGTTGCCTTTGAAGTATTCAACTGTTCCACGATAAAGGTTTGGAATATCCAGCAGCATGTTAACCAAAGTTCCACCAATTATGTGACCTGTCAATTCACCGCCTGAAAGGTGGCTCGGCATTCCGGGCAAAGTGAAGGCAACCCCTGTGACAAGGGATGTGGCAACCTTGGAGAAGCCAGAGACCTTGGGAGCAACCTGCTTGAGTATGTCCAGCGCAGCCTCCGTTCCTACCGTTCTTGCAATTTCCTCTAAACCCTTAATTCCCTGCGATATTCCCATTTTACGAAGTTGCCAATTCAGTGCCGTTCTCGTGAAAAATCCCTCAAATGCCTTGCCCGGAAGTATCGCAACCTCAAAAGTGGAAAGGAGATTGTCCAACAACCTCTGACGAGCATTAAGTGCCGCAACACCTCGTGATAACTGTATCGCAGCCTCTAAGTTGCCAGTTTCAGCCAAAGCAGAAACAGCCGCCGGTATCCGTTGGGCGCGTGTCGCTGATGCAACCCCTCGTAACAGTTGCCTACCTACAGACAGAGCCTTCGGAACAACACCAAAAGGAATTAGTGGCGCCAAGTTCCTGTATTCGTAAAGGTTATTTTCTGCAAAGTTTCTGAACGCCCAATGGTCGTTAGTTGCTCTCCTCAAAGCGTCGTTTAATATCTCTCCAACCTTGCTTTGCAACACCATAGATGCGAAAATATACCAACCCTCTTCCGTAGGAACATAACGCCCATTTACGAGTTTCAAGTAATTACTCCAACCGTTAGACGCAAAGAAGTTCACAGCATCTTTTAAGTTTTGTCTTCTAAATTCTGGGTCTTTAGCCAACTTTGCGGACTCGGAAACAATTTTGGGACCAAAAATTTCGTCTAACTTCACCAAAGCCCGTTGCATGAATTCACGAACTTTGGAGTCTTTGGGTAAAAATGGTCTTGTCACTAATTCGGGTATAGCAATCAAAGAGGAAACCATATGCGCAAACCCCTTAACTATACCGCCCCAAACAAGCGTCACCGCTGGGTTGTTGTTCACCGCATCATATGCAATCCTTGACGCTAACTTATCTAATCTATTTTTACTTCGGTCGTGGGTATTCCTAATTTCCTGCATGAGTTTCGCCCATTCTTCCCGTTTTGCCCCAACAACGAACGGCGACACAAAAAACCCTAACTCTTTAACAGCCCCCGTTGCAAACCCCGAAACTATATCCCAAATAGATTTCCCCGCTTTCTTTGCTTCCTCCCAAAGACCAGAGACACCCAACATCTTTGCTATTTCCATTATTGACTTTATCCTTGTTTGTTCTGCTTCCTGCGGGGTTTTCGCTTGTGAAATTTTTCTTGCGGCGCTGACAATATGTCGCAGTATGCTTTGTCGTTTAGATGTATCCATTGTATGCCAAATATTAGCGAAGGCGCTATCCTGTTTGGCGACCTCTCCGATAAGAGACAAGGCAGCAATGTAATCTTGCGGCTGTTTTTCGTCTGGCGGTATCAACCCTTCAGCCTCAGGAAACTCCCGTCTAATCTTTGTAGCCATCTGCGGGCTGATGGCTCTCGTGACTGAAGGTAATGTCTGCATAACGGATACAAGACCTGGCATCATCGCTTGGTGTATTTGTTCCTGCGGAACTGAAATCGTTGACGGCGCCCTACCAGTTCTTAATGTGACACGCCTGCCTCTAAGCGCCGCCGAAATTGTCTCCCGCAGCGCCTCTTCTTGTTGTTGCATCTGTCTGCGCATGAAACTACCTGTAATTTCAGACCACATACTAACAGTTTGCTGAAATGCTTCCCTCCTTCTCTGTAACGAAGCCAACCTGTAAACACCCTGCCCGGGAATGAGCGGGCGAAAATCACCTTTCGCTACTGCTTTAGCGTAGGCTGGGGCGTTCCAAGATGCCATGTAGTAACTAATGAGGTGTGAAAGGGTTTTCAAGTCAATCTTGGAAAAATCTGTTTTGAAAACAGCGTCATACAACTGCGGGTTTAACTTTTTCAAGTTTTCCCTTACCTGTTTGTCGTAATTGATTATGTATCGGATATGATTGAGCATTCGCTTGCGAACTTCCTCTGCTGGCATATCCCTTGTGGCATATATACCACTGGGAAAATCAATACCCATAGACCGCAGCGCTTGTGCCCGGGCATCGTTGATTTGCCATGGACCGTAAGACCTTGTTTTGTTACCTTCAACAGTAACAGCATAAGGGCTACCACCCTCAAGGTTCATAAGATACATCCACGCAAATATGGATTGTGGTGGCATGTTTTGTCTCGTAGCCTCTTCAAAGAACAACTGGGCAACCTGCTGTTTACCCCAAATATCGGATTGTTGTTTGGTTTGCTTACGCATATACCAATCCTACCCCCCTTAACGCAATTTGGGTATGTATGGCTGTCTAAACCTCTCCTTAAAACGCTCCCAAAATGTTTGCCAGAATGTTTTCCTCTCCGCCCCTGTTTCGGTTCTACCTGTTTGTCTTGTCTCTGTTTGCTCCGGGGTAGTTAGCCTTAATCTCCCGCCTCTCTCCCACCGAGGGATTTCCTGTTTTGCTTTATCCGCCGTTGATGTTTTCTTTTCCCCGGTTTTCGGTTTTTGTGCTTTTGTTTCTTTGGTTGCCGTTTCTGTCGGTTCTTCCGTTGGAACGCCACCTATACCCAAAAACGCTGGGTCGCCAGTAAAAACAGTCGGTTTTCCTGTTTTGGGGTCGGTTACTATTATAGCAGGGGCAGATGCCCCTGCACCCATTTGAGGTTGCATCATATAGTATGGCACACCACCCATTTGTAAAACTTCTTCGGGCAACGCATCTTGTGTCGGCAAGTATCCCTGATTTCTTAACAGGCTTTCCATTTGGCTGTGCGCCTGTAAAAGTATAGGAATTAACTTGTCTAAAAGGTTGTCAACAACAGCACCGTATTCTTTCCTTTCGTCTGGAGACAGGGTTTCCCGTTCCAAGCCTTGCAAGGCAGTATCAAGTTGTTTGCTAATTTCATCCGTTATTCGCCGCCTCAAATCAGGACCCAAAACATTGTTAATGAGTGGGTCTTTAATGACATTAGCCATACTAAGTGCGTTCTTTATGACCTTGATGTTTTCACTGCTTGACAACAAGCCCGAAACTGAACCCTTCTCGTCTCTGTATTGTTTCAGTATCCGCAAAAGACTTAAAGTGCCGTTGAAAAATTGTCTTATCGCATCAAACTGCGATTTAAACTTTCCTTCTTGCATATCAGTTCGTAATTTTTCCAACTGCTGTATTTTATACTGTATCCCCAACTCCTTTAGTCTTTTATCCAAATTCTGCATCGTAGACTTACTCAACAAGGAGCGAAATTCTGGGGTTCCCAATATCTGCTGGACATTTTCAAACATTCTTGATGAGGCGCCAACCGTGTTTTTGACCGCCCTAACCCTGTCCACCAAAACCTTCAACGCCTCTGTTGGATAGACACCAAGTTCATCCAATTTAGTTATCATTCTGGTTAACCTATCTTCGGTTTCGTCAAGTATCTGCAACCAAGAACTAAATGTAACCCTGCCCTGTGGGTCGGTCATAATTTGTTCCACTGTCTTTCCGCCAACCATACCCGTATAAGTCCTAAGCGACGAAAGCGAACTACTGACATACTCTTTGCTTCCTGTTCCTACAGCGGTTAGAAGCGAACCGACCTGCTGTATCAAGTCCCTTACCATCTTGTCCACTTTAGTTTCAAAGGCTTTCATTGAATTAACTATGTCGTCAGATATTTTTCGCAACAACATTTCAACACGCCTGTCAAATTCCTCCATCGGAGCCTCCCTTAAAACATCCATGACTTTTTCTGCCGCTTCTACTGATGCCTCAAGGACGGGAAGTTTCAGACCGAATTCCTCGGCTGCCCTAAGCAAATTCCTTCCGTATCTGACCCTTTCATCAACCAAACTCAACCATATCTGCTGATACTTCGTGTGGGTTGACGCAATGTTCTTTATGGAACTAACAACATCGGCGGGAAAATTCTGAAGATACACTTCTCCTTCCGCAGGGTTCTGCCTGTATAACCTTGCGCCATTTGTAGTAATGGCAGTGACAATGTTTTCAAAGTAAGGCGTCCCCGTAAACTTCCACAATTCTTGATACACAGCATTTAAATCAAACCAACTCCCTGCCCTGTTGGCTTTGGAAATTAGCGTTTCAGCCCATTCTTGCCTCCGTTGTGCCCTATGACCTTCCAAAGAAGAAAAGAGTTGTAAAGAGCGTGTAAAAAGTTCATTCTTTCTTTCTTGAGCCTTTAAGTCATATTCAACTCTTGCCGTCCACTCGTCAGAAGGAAGTATGAACGGTATAAATTGCCGCAGGGTGTTTAAGAGACGACCTGTTGATTGCGGATACCATTGCAACAATTGAACAAACTTTTGTGCTCCCTCGGGTGTCCTCAAATTTTTGTAAAAGTTTCTGGCAAATGGAGGGGCACTTTGTAAGTAACCTTCTCTGATTTCGTCAAACGATAAAATCCTACTTCCCCCAAGCATTTCCCATATTTCGTCAAGGGATAAACCGGGGGAAAATGGGTCAGCGATTGCAGCCTGAACTTTGTGTCGGAAGCCTTGCTCCACACCTATCACCCCATGTGTCACCAAGAAATTATCTACCAATCATCAAGTATGGAAGGTAGTAACTGAGTAAGTCACGCAAGTGCGGAAACTTCTCCCCAGCAACATCAAAAACTGTCATTACAGGATAGCGTGGAACCCCAAGAATTGATGCAACCATTGGTTCCAGAACCCCAGTTGGATAAGTAACCGGTGGAATTTCGGCAGAAACAACGGTCTCTGGAAATGGAACTGTGGGGTAAACAGGCATTTCTGGTGGCGTAACAAACTCTTCTTCGGGAATTACTGAAGTTCCCGCTGCTTGTTTTTTCTCCTTTTCTTCACCCAATTCTGCTGCCAAAACATCAAACCTCGGTAAAGATTTCAATAGAGTTTTTAACTCTGGGTAAATATTAGTGATGACTTTCTGAAATTCTGGAAGGCTCAATAAAAGCCGTGCGTCCTCTCCCTGCTGTAAAAGAAACACTAAAAAATCCCTAAGAGCCCGCTTCCTTTCGCCAACAGCCTCACCTATAGCACCAATTGCAGATGCCAAAGATGAAATGATACCTCCTCTATACGGAGTTAAACCTGACTCCGCAAGATACCTGAACATTGATGCGGTCATTGGGTTGACGACTGGCACAAATCAACACCTCACTTAAAATTTAATAACTCCCGCCTGTATCCATGGAACTATTGCCTGTGTTAGTTGTTCAAGGGTTGAAGGCGCATACATTGGATACATAGGCGCCCCACCATACAAAGGTCTTAGATGTTCTGCAATCCTAAGCGTCATTTCTGTCGGAACAGCCATCAAACCCAACGCACCTCTAAACAGTTCCGGCGTCATAGCAGCCCATCTTTGAGCCATTTCCTGCTGCCGTGCTAACTCACGAATTGCCAAATCAGCCAGAGTAGACTGCCAACCCCTTTCCTGCTCTGCCGCAAACCTTGTAAGAGCCTCAAGGATTGAACCGCCTTGTGGTGAACCTGCAGCGGCAGCAAGTTGTTCGTGTAAACTTGCCATCTGCCTCTGTAATTGTTGCTCAAATAAAGGGCGCATAAGATTTGCAGTGGTCGCGGCAACCGTCATAAAATCCGTAGGTCTCGTTGCCATTAACGCAGCATACTGTCCTAAATCCGTAGTAGTTGCCGCGCCCGTTTGTGCTATCCCCGTCGGCGTATAGCCGCCCCAAGCACCAAGATGTTGGTAAAGCGTTGAAACGACAGGGTTTATTTCCTCTGGAGAAAGATAGGGTTCTAACTGTGTTGGCGTCCATGTCGTTGGTGTAACCTTTTTTCTTTCTCCGGCGCCCAAACCCAAGGCAGCCACAACCCATGGAGCAACCTTGGCAGCCTTACCTTTAGCCAAAGCACCCAGACCTATTTTTCCTAAAAGTTTTGTTGCTGCTGCTTTGGCTCCAGCACCCAAAACACCACCAAGCGCTAACCCGCCAACGGTAAGTATGGTTTTTAGTGGCTTCTTTACAACACCACCGAGGGCTCGTTTGAAGAACTTCCCAATCTTTAATCCCACACAAATCACCTCTTTAATGCCAGAATACAAACAGACCGTGCCAGACTACTCGTGTGACCAGTCCCGTGGCAACAATTTTAGCACGGATATATCTCCCGGTATAGTATATCCCCACTTCCTCGGCAAGACCGTTTACATCCAACGAGGCAACATGTGCGTAGTTGAACTTGTTTGGATTTGTCAACTGTGGCAAGGAGTGTGAAATTGCAAGGTGTAACTGCCAAGTCCCAAAGATTGCATTAGGGTCACCTTGCGTAGTCCACCATAACAAAGTGCTGACCGTTGTCTTTTGGGCGCCCGGCGGACCGATTTCTGATGCAGGGATGTGTATTTCGCCGCTAAACGCAGCGTTACCTCTGGCTTGGTAATCGTCGTAAGGTAACCTGAGTTTGAACATCCTGAGCGTGAACAATGACGGGTCGTAACCCACAAAAGCAGCAACCTCTATTTTATCATCCCAAGAGTAGTTAGCCGTCGTTCCATGCGAACCGCCGCTTGTAATCGGTCTATCCCTCAAATACCAAGACCGATACAATACCTGATAAACGAGAACCTTATCCATAAAGTCAGTTCCGTAGGGGATGCAATAAATTTCCGCATCCATCGGATTGTAACTCAACAAAACAGAGTAAGCAGAAGACATCATCTGTTTGAAGGTCTTGTCAATGTTTTGGCTTATTAGTATGCTTTCACTGCCGCTGAACGCATATAATCCAGTATCTATTGCGTAGACAATCATGTTCACATCGTGAAGAGAGATAGACAAGATTTGTCTTTTGTCTTTTATCGGCGACGGCAAAGTCGTCGCTAACTGAACACCAAAAGGCGTCAATGCGTTTCCGGTGTAACCCAAAACGAAAAACCTGTGCCTTGTGACTATGAGCAAGTTTTCTCCAAAGGGGAGCATCCTGATGATTTCGTCGTAAATTGGCAAGTCAAGTGTCTGCATCGCATCCCATGCATCTGGGTTGTTCAGACCGCTCCATTGAATTCTGTAAATGGCACCGCCGGATGTCCCTACTGTGTTACCCACAACAAGCCTGAAACCCAAAGTTCCTATCGTCCTTGCTTTGGGAGAACCCGGTATAAGCGTCCACACAGGATTGGCAAGGTCTATGTCTAAATAATAAACGCCACCGTATGTCGCATGCGGAACAGCCATGTAAAACTTGTTCTGGAAAAGTGTGATGTCGGGAACTTCAAACAAAACATCGCCATTCCAGTCCGTAGGCGTGACCCAAGACATTTGATATGAGCCATCGCCAGTTAACATCCACATCCGTATCTTCCGGGTGAAGAAGAAGAAGTGAACAACAACACCGTCAATCCTCCGCATTGAAACGGTTCCCAAGAAACTCCCCGGGTCGTCTGTTTCGTTTCCGACAATATCTGTTATCTCTGGATGCCAACCCGGGGCGGTTTCCAAACCGTCCCTGCAAACCCTGAAATTTTTTAAATAGGAAAGGCTACCACCGCCTTCCTCTGAAGTAAGGGGAATTTCAACATCAACCCAACCGTTTCTCGGCAAAAGAAACTGCCATTGTTGTAGGTCAGTAGGTCTCGTTGCTGGCACTTCCTATCACCCACCTTGTTCTGGAACTGCTGGACCTGGCATCGGCTTGCGCCTGAACCTAAGATACTGCAAATGAAGCGTCTTTGCAGGCGACAACCTCTCCCTTGCTTCGTTAGCCTTCGCTTCCATGAACTTCTCGTCAGCAAGTTGTTTGAAAATCGTCGCAGCCTCAAAATCCCGAAGTAAAATATAACACCTGTAAATCATTTCGTAAAGAACCCAATCACTGTATTTCCGCATCAATGGTGTTTCGTAATCAAAAGTGATGTCGCTTATGCTCATGGGAATAGACGGATAATACATCAAGGAGATTTCATACTGCGATGTGTCCAGCGGCGGAAAGACATTTAAAGAAAGTATGTCTTCTTTTCCTGCCTCTATGACTGTTTGATAGTTTTCCCAAAGGCTTGACGGAACTGCTATGTAGTATGAGTATGATATCGTCGGAACCCAAAAGGAATTCAAATACTGTAGGTTGTTTGAGCCGACGGTTGCCAAGTAATCGTTTCTGCTTGTGTAAGGAAAGATGGGTGAAGCAAACACCCTGTCTTTAGCAACTATCAAAGCAGATATGTCTTCTCCATAATCATCAGGCAAAATGAAAGTCCATTTACTTGAAGGTTCAAGAATTTTGGCATCGCTTAGCGAATAGAAACTTGCACGCTGATATGCTTCCTTGTGAAAGTAACGGAGAAGGTTGTAGAAAGTTTCCAGTTTAATTTGCTCTGTTCTTGCCAAATGCTCCGTAACCATCCTGTAGAGTTCCCCAACTGTCATGTCAATCCTCACCCGAAAATAACTTTACTCTGGAGATGAACAAGTCGTATAGCGCTTCGCTACCATCTTCTAATTCAGTGGCACATGTTTCGCAAGAAGGCACAACCATAGCGGCAATAACCCCTGTTTCTTGATTGTGGAAAAAAGAAACGGATGCGGTCTCGCAGTTTTCCCCACAACAGAAGCAAGGAAACCCGTTTTTATCCAACCAATATGCAATAAGCGCCATCAGTTCCTCTACTAACTCAGAAGGCATTTTTTCAGAAAAGAGAACTCCCACCACCTGCTCTTTAGGTTGAAGTTCAATCATTATGTATCACTCCAGTTCAGGCAAATAAGGCTTTGCTTCTTCAGGAACGAAACCGACTAAACCTTCTTTCTTTAGGATTTCTGCCATTGTTCTTGCTGGCACCCTACTACCCCATATCCTGAACTCCCAAACAGTTTCCCCTGTTGGCAGTTCCAACTTGACTAACTGTAACATACCGCTGCTTGAGGTCATAATATCAATTCGCCGAACCTCTTTCGCCCCAACTACCTGAGCAGGTGATGCATCATCAGCGCCAATGCTAACGACAGGACTATCGCCAGCAACATCCACACTTCCCTGTTCTCCTTCTTCTTCTCCCAGAACATCTGTGATAATGTCTTGTGGTAAGTCTTGAAGACCCAAAGTTCCACTACGCCGAGCCATACTAATACACCTCCTATGAATATTACCCATGCCCACATTTGGGCTAACGAGAAAGCCAATATTACAAGCATGAATATTGAAACAACAGACAAAACTTCCTTTATATCAATCTTCACGCCAATCACCCGCCGAATACAACATCTGGCTCAAAGTAACGCCCCATAACTTTCCTTTTCAAAACCTTGTCTTCATTCTCTTCGTAATGCTCCATCATGTATCTCTTTTGGTGATTTACGGGAATTCCCCACCTCTTACACAGTTCCGGGTTGTAATCCAACAACCTTTTGGCTACTTCCAAAGGGACTTCACAACCATCTGGATAGAAGAAGTGACCTCCCTGCTCATATATTGGTGGATGATGCGGCGCCATATGAACCCTAAAAGGTTCATTCTTGTGAAATGGCATTTCAACATCCACCTCCAGTATGCGGCTGGGTAGGCGACTTAATCCACCTACCCAGCCAAACTTATGTCATCAGAACTCCTCGGTTCCAAACACCTGCCTGACCCTCGGCAGGACTTCACGGCTAAACACATAAGCAACGGCAAGGTAAGCAGTAGCACCTGCAGCGTTAGCGGTTTGCGACACGGTTATTTCAATTACATTACCCGGAGAAGCCTGAAATTCAGGGGTAACTCTGACAACCCTAACAACACCAACATTAGATTGCGGTATCGTAACAGTAGTGCTTTTTACTACCGACCCGTCAGGTTTCTTCTCCGTTAAAGTCAATATGACATCCCTTGCCCAGTTGGCACCAGCAGCACGAGACGAAATACCAATAACAACTGGGGCTACCAAATCCTCAGAGTGTTCGGTGTTAAGCAATGGGGCAGATTGTAGAATACCCAACAAGGCGTTTGCGGTATTGACATCGGCATTGTTCAAGATAAGTTGTCTGGGTGCTTCGTAAATATCACCCAACATATCTATCCCTCCTTATCAATTTTAACCCGAAGTAAAGTGAATTACACGGCACTCTCCGGGACCAACGGTGTCCCAAGTCAACGCCCATGCGCCGCTAAAGAACCAGCCGATGCGCTTAATGCGACCAAAGGTGTTCGCCACAGTTTCAGACCTGATTTCCTCGGGGATGGAGATAACCTCAATAATCGGGTCGGCTGCAAGGAATATGCCTTCGGGCGGCTTGTTGGTTCCAGTCCCAGCAGCAGGGCTCAAAGCATCTGGGTTGTTGGTTTGAACCAACCTAACATTATACCAACTACCGACTTCAGAGCGGAAAAAGACATCCGGGCTGGTATACTTCAGAAACGCATCGGTAACTTCGTCATACAAAGACCTGATACCGGCGCCGTGAAGTATACCGACATAGTTAGTGCCGTCGTAGGGTGGAACTTGCAAAACAAGTCGGAAATAATCAGCAATATCTTTCAGGTGCGCCGACTTGAAGCCAGCATAACCCGCTTGAGGTGGAGTGCCATCCGTATCAAACACGGTTGACGAAGCAGAGGATGGAACCGCCTTTACAGGGGTTTGCTTCAAAACTTGAGCAACCCTGTAATCCAAGTTGTGTGCCATGTTGAACTTGAGCGACTCGATGATGATTTCTTGGACATCCCACTCGGCGAAGCGCTCAAGTCTCTCGGTGAACTCCATGAAAGCAAGGTAGTCCTCAATGACGACCGAACCACGGGAAATCGTAGGAACGGGCAAAGGAACGCCCTGCTCCTGCTCACCAATCGGACCGACAAGAGTTGTCACTCTGCCTATCCTGTTGAAGTAATGAATGTCACCAGTTTTGCCTTCGGAATATTCCGGTCTGGCAAACTGGCGCATCTCGTATAAAGGATAGGCAGCACGCCTTAGATGCTCTGACAGCGTCGGAAACACTAAGTAACCGCCAAGTGTTGGCTGAAATAGAACCATCCTACTTGCCATGGATTATCAACCTCCGAGATTAAGGTTTAACGACGGTAGCCCTCAACCCATCCCTGTTGTCGTTTCCGCATATCCTTTATCCGTTCCTCAATCATCTTTTTGGCAGTTTCTCTCCGCCATCTATCCAAATCCTCCAAGGATATTATTTTTGCGACGACATTTTTGCTTATAGGCATCTCCACTCCGGGAATATCGCTGTATTCTGTTTCGGGAGCACCCTCACCAGTTGTTGCCACATTAGACGGCGGTAAACCAACCAACTCTGCGGCTGTTGACCGCCTTCCCAAACCAAACCTCTCCTCAATTTGCTTTCCCGCATCATTCAGCGCACCCTTAACGAGCGTCGTCACTTTACTCAAATCGTCAATCTCTTGCCCCGAAGACAGGATTTCGCTAATCCTCACAGATGCCAGTTTTTCAATTATGTCGCTGTATTCCCGCAAGTAAGGTTTCTCTTGGTAAAACTCTGCTTTTGCCCGTTCCACAAGCGTGTTGAGTTGCATTAGCGCAAGTTGTGCCCTTAAAGCCTCCACCTGTTCGGATAACTCCTCCGTTTTTGATTTTTTAGTCTGCTTCTTTTCGCTTGACGACTGCTCTTCCACCTCTTTCTCGGCAACAGTTCGAGTTTCGCCGAAAAGGGTTTGGAGCCAATCGTCCGCCATAGGCGTAGTTTCCACTTGTTGACCTTCCTGTCCCTCAAATATTTGCTCCATACTAATTCACCTCCAATTTTATTATGTCACACGGATAGATTAATTGTTACCGCCAATTTTAATGATGGCGCCCCTAACCTCATACACATTCCCCTTAATTTTGAACTTGACATCACTAAATGGAACTTCAGTTCCAACCGGGGCGTGGTGAATATCCAGAGCCTTCGTCACCAGAACCAAGAACGGATACAGTTGGTTCAAATACTTCACAACTTTAAGTAACTTGCTCACGACAAATCACCTCCGAGGTTAATTATAACACAAACAATCGCATCACGACTTACTTGCATGTCCATCACCCTTGCTTGACAAGTTTTAGTTCGCATGCCTTATGCGGGTCTTCATCGTGATAACAAATGTGCTCATAAATCTCGTAGGGCGAATTGAGCAACGCTTCTATGTCATTGATTGATTGCTGAACTTCGCTTTCGTTAAAGCCAGTAACTTCGTAGCGAATGACCATCACCATCGCCAAGCCTTCTCCCATCATGCTTTCAACTTGTCTTTGTTCGTAACCTTCAAGATAAACCCGCATCACGCCTCACCTCCCTGCGAAATTCGTCAATCCACTGTCGCACTTGCGTAACTAACGACACATCATCGCCCTCAACATTAAACTCGTCAACATCCCTGTCCTTCAACCACCTTCGCTGCAACAACCGCCTTAATGCAGCCTGCTTTGCTGGCGTGTCAACAACGACATCAAACTCAGTTTCCCATTCGTCGTGTTGTCGCTGATTTACATGAACTAATCGCAACTTAGGCATAGCAATCACCTCAAATCCCGATAATGAGCAAACGACGCTGGGCAATTATGATTGGCACTTCAGAAGTTTCTTCGTTACCAACAGAAGTCGTCGGTTCAGGGTCAATTCTCTTGCGAACTAAAACACGACCTGCATAATTCAATGTCGTGTATGCGTAATGGTTGTAAATATCAAAAATCTCCTCA
>Ga0072500_146826_pt1 | contig 45027 bp, 45 predicted proteins | sample GBScelen77Swater_FD_63803 | JGI IMG/M metagenome (GOLD analysis project Ga0072500, IMG submission 63803) | Hot spring microbial communities from Great Boiling Spring, Nevada - cellulolytic enrichment S 77C v2 (version 2) | ecosystem: Environmental > Aquatic > Thermal springs > Hot (42-90C) ...
TCTTTTATGCTTATGTACTCGTTTTTAACATCCATCCGGACCAGCTCAGGATCGCGGTCAAGAGGATCGCCCCATCCTCCACCCCCACCGGACCGCAAGCTTACTAGATCACCCCTCGTGAGCCTCACCGCCGCCACTTTTCTCACGACGCGTGGCTCCTCGCCTTGCTTAAAGATCACGCAGTAGTTTGATGTTCCGTTTGTGCCTCCGTCGACACCCCACGGCGGGAATTTGTTTCTCCCTATTGATACTGTGAAGTAGGCCTCGCTGCACAGCACCCTATAGTCCTTGATAACCCCGAATCCACCTCTATGCTTCCCGTGCCCAGTGCCGCTCTCCACGTTTAGGCAGAACCTCTCCACAAGAATCGGCATATGCTTCTCGTAGACCTCGTTCGACGCGATGTAGGTCTCTCCGTCTCCACACGCTACCAATCCGCTCTCGCCATCCATGTCGTATCCTGCTCCCCAGCCGCCGGGTTGTGGCTCGACTATGGCGAAAGGCTCTCTAGTCCGGTCATCGACCCCGCCCAGAATGGTTGCTAGTATTGATAGGAAGTGTCCCGCCGTAAGTTTGTCAGGCACGTGGGGGGCTAAGGCTTTCCACACCAGGTCAGTTGAGTAGGCCATCGATTCCCAATAAGTCGAGGTGGGGGCAGGCTTGACTGGATGGAAAACAGACCCCTCTGGCGCAATTACCTTTAACGGTCTGAAGTATCCGCCGTTCAGATGCACATGAGGGTCTGTTACAGCCATATAGGTCTCTCTTACTCCTGAAACCGTTGCTGCAAATGGCGAGGCTATAGAACCCCTAGCCGTGCCACTTCCGGTGAAGTCTGCGACAAACTCGTTATCAGTAATCGTAACCTTAACCCTTACGTAGACAGGCTCATCAGACAATCCATCGTCGTCCACATAATCCTCTGCCACGAAGACTCCCTTAGGAAGCTTTCGAATATTAACTAGAGCTAGCTTAACCCCATCCTCTATTATCTTCTCCATAGCGTATTTCACGCTTTCGAATCCATATTTTTCGATCAATTTCTCAATTCTCCTGGCTGCGACCTTCATCGACGCTACCTGTGCCTCCATGTCTCCGAGGGTATGCTTCGGCAGCCTCGAATTCTCAAGAATTATGTCAATCACGTCTCTATTTGGTTTACCCTCGACGTATAGCCGCACATTTGGTAGCATTAGCCCTTCCTGATAAATATCGGTTGAATCGGAGGTCCAGCTCCCGAAATGCATGCCTCCCACTTCGCTCCAGTGCCCCTTATTGAGGATCAGGGATAGGAGTTCGCCTTTATAGAAGACGGGCATTGCCAGGGTTACGTCATTCAGGTGAGTTCCAGAATTGTAAGGCACGTTCAGTGCGTAAACGTCGCCGGCCTTCATGTCTTCTCCCCATTTCTCGATAACTTCTCTTGCAACGAAGTCTAGGACGCCCGAGAATCCTGGGACACCAGGCGCCTGTGCGATTAGCTCTCCTTTCGAGTCTGTAATCCCCACCGCATAGTCCAACACTTCGTAGATAACTGGGCTCATAGCCGTCCTTCCGAACGCATAAAACATCTCCTCATTGGCGGTAATCAGCCCATTTCGAATGATCTCAAGCGTGAAGAGATCCTTGTTACTCATCCTACTCACCCCTCAATAAAACGATGTTACCATACCTATCGACAATAGCCCTCTGCATGTTAAGTACAAGGATAGTTGAGGTGGGATCTTCAATTATCGCCGGGCCTTCTATACTTAAGAGTGGGGAAAGTTTCTGCTTTGCATAAACAGTGACCGTGGTGTCATCACCGTTCACATATATCTTCCTATCACCTATTACCGCGTCTTCGGGATCCTCAGCCGTATTCTTCAACTCCTTCAACTGGATCTTGCCCACCCTGAACTCGCCGACTACGTGGAAATTGACTATTTCTATTGGGCTGTCAAGCCGGAAGGCATATTCTCGCTCATGATAATCATGGAACCGTGCCTGAATAGTTTTTAGCGCATCGGCGTCTATCTTTGTAGACGGTATCGGGACTTTCACCGTGTGTTCCTGCCCGTAGTATCTCATATCGGCGAACCTATGGGTCACGATATCGGTTGTCCCGACCTCCTCTTTAAAGATCTTGACAATTCTCTCCTCGAGCATCGAGTAGATCTCGTCTATCCGCCTTGCCGCGTCATCACTGTCAAGCCTTATGAGCTCCGTTAAAACGAGGTCGTGTCTGATGTCTGTACAGAGCATACCCCACGCACTGAATACCCCTGGGGGAATTACCGGCACTATTGTTCTCTTAATCTCTAATTCTTCCGCGATGAAGGGGGCGAACATAGGACCGGAGCCACCGTGCGCAATCAAGGTGAAGTCTCTCGGGTCATAGCCCCTCTGCACCGATACAACCCTAATAGCATAGGCCGCGTTCTCGTTTGCCAGCTTTATGATACCCTCCGCCGCGTCGTTCACCTCGATGTTATAGTGATCAGCTATCTTCTTAGTTGCTTTTTCTGCACGATCCCTATATATTCTCATCGCGCCGCCCAGCAAATACTCTGGATTTATCAAGCCGTTTACGACGTAGGCATCAGTAACGGTCGGCTCCTCACCACCTTTACCATAACAAGCGGGTCCTGGATAGGCACCCGCAGCCCGCGGCCCAACCCTCAGGTTTCCGATCTCGTTAATCCATGCGATGCTTGTACCACCATTACCGATCTCGAATATATCGATTATTGGCACGCGGACTGGATACCCTGAGGAGAAGCGCGTCTTCTCAACGTTGTAGTTTGTATGCACTCTGGGGGACAAGTTTTCGACCAAGCTTGCCTTCGTGGTCGTACTTCCACCATCTAAAACAATGACGTTTCGTTCCCCTATCAGGCTAGCCAGATATACGCCCCCTGTAACGCCCGCAGCGGGGCCGGACTCGATTGTGTAGATGGGGTACTGCTTCGCGAAGTCGAAGGTAGCCACACCGCCGCTCGAGAGTGTAACGAAAGGCTTCTTTCTAAACCCGCGTTTCGCGAATTCCCTCTCAAGTGTGTCGAGATATCTCTCAAGCTTCGGCTTAACGTAGGCGTTGAGCACTGCAGTGGATGTCCTCTCAAACTCCCTCCACTCCCGTGTTATCTCGTGTCCGAGTGTGATGGGGAGATCGGTGATCTTTCGCGCTATCTCGCCGGCTCTTCTCTCATGCTCCGGATTCGCGTACGAGTTGATGAAGCTTATACATAGACTCTCTACGCCCTCCTTAAGTAGCCTCTTCACCACCTCCTCGACTTCTTTCTCATTCAGCGGCCTCAGAATGGTTCCGTCCGCCATCACCCGCTCGTCAACTTCTAGCCTCAGATACCTAGGGACAAGAGGGGTCGGCTTCTTATACCTGAAATTATACATGTCGGTCCTGTTTGATCGCTGCAGCTCTAAAACATCCCTATACCCCTTCGTAGTCACGAGGCCGACCTTCGCGCCCTTCTTCTCTATTATGGAGTTTATCACTAGGGTTTGTCCGTGGATTATTGAAGATACTTTTGAAAAATCTATCTTACTTTTTACGATGGTGTTAACTACACCGATAGCAGGGTCTTGAGGTGTTGTCTCATCCTTCACCCATATAAACTCGCCCGTTTGATCATCGTAAGCGACAAGATCTGTGAACGCACCACCGATGTCTATTCCCACCCGATATACCATGTTGATATCGAGCCACGAGACGCTTGGCCATATATAAATGTGCTTTGCCGTGACTTACTTACAAGCCCGTATAGATACTTTTATATACCGCTAACAGGCTATTAGACCCGTTATGAGCCGTAGTGAAAAATCATCTAATAGAAAAAACTGGAATAGCCGTTCCGGGATAAGTAAGACTGTCACAGCCTCGGTTGTTGTAGTAATCGTCATCGCAGCCGTCGTGCTGGTACTGTTAACCATGCAGACCCCGCTCAGTATGGTCGTCACCACAACCACGGAGACCACAACTATCGCACCCCCGCAAGAGAGGCTTCTTCGAGTATCCTTTGCCAACGTACCGTACATGGATCCGGCTGTAGGATCTGATGAGGCTAGTTCAGTATATTTTGTCAACGTATATGACACGTTGGTGTATCCTACTAAGGAGGGGAACGTAAAGCCGCACGTAGCCGAGAGATGGGATGTCTCTAGCGACGGTATGACTTGGACCTTCTACCTTAGGAAGGGGGTGAAATTCCATAGTGGTAGAGAGCTGAAGGCCGAAGATGTTGTCTTCTCGTTGAGAAGGATGATAGTGATAGGCGAAGGATATGGGTATTTGTTCAAGCCGTACGTCGATCTGGACAAGACAAGAGCCGTCGACGACTATACAGTCCAAATCTCCCTGTCTAAGCCTTTCGGCCCATTCCTACTTACACTACTACGGCTATACATCGTTGACAGCGAATTAGTGCGGAGTCACATCGCCGAAGGGCCATACGGAGATATGGGAGACTACGGGAAGAACTGGCTAATGTCTGGGGAGGCTGATGCAGGGTCAGGGCCGTACAAGCTCCAAGAATTTAAGAGAGGCGAGTCGGTAACCCTAGTAAAATTCGATGGGTACTGGGGTGAGACGGCACCTAATTCGCCAACCAAGGTGATAATGTACGGTTTCACCGAGCCCACCACGATAAGGACTATGATGGAGAAGAGGGAGTTGGAGGTTACGGATCAGTGGCAGCCCCTCGAGAACTATGAGGCTATGAGTAAGATACCTGGTGTTAAGATAGCTCAGGTCCCCCAGGCTATGGTCTTCTACATCATGCTCCATACGAGGAAGCCACCTACTGACGATATTCACGTCAGGAAAGCAATAGCTCTGGCATTCGACTACGAAACAGCGATCAAAGACATAATTCCTTACGAGAAAAGACCATCGGGCCCTGTGCCTAGCATACTGCCCGGTGCGGACCCCACATTGAAGCCGATCGAGAGGAACATCCAGGCTGCCATGGAGGAACTCAAGAAGTCGAAGTACTGGGGCCAGCTGGACAACTATCCGATAGAGTTTTGGTGGATCGCTGAGGTACCATGGGAGGAGAGGGTCGCTTTGCTTTTCAAGGCAAACATGGAGGAGATTGGGCTAAAGGTCAACGTAGTGAAGGTTCCATGGCTCTCAGTAGTCGAGGGCATGACGAAGATGGAAACCACCCCTAACGCTGTCTCCATCTTTGTTGTCGCCCACTACGCTGAAGCCGGGTCAATCCTGTCATCAAGGTATCACTCACACTCTACTGGCACGTGGGAACAGGGTGAATGGCTAATGAATCCGGAGATAGACTCATTGATAGAGGACGCCCTCGCGACTGTCGATTATAACAAGAGGCTACAGAAATATTACGAGGTGCAAAGGAAAATAGCTGAGCTCTACCCATCTGTATACGTCTATGAACACGTCGTGCTTAGAGCATACCAGTCAGCATACGTGGACTACCCAGCCGCGAGGGGGGAGATAATTCCGATAGCGGAATACGAGTTAGACTTCAGGTGGTTCCAAGTATATCCCGAGAAAATACCGAAGTAGTGATGAGGATTGTTCGGTGATTGTTTATGAAGATTCTTTTCATTAACCCTATAGGCATAAATATTTTTGACAATCCGATGCTCAAATATCTGGAAGACTTTAAGCGAGATGATACTGTTCTTCGGGTCTCATCATTTGAGGCTGGCCCAAGACACCTTGAATACTACTCTTACGACGCCATCGTGGTGCCGCGTATACTGAGAGAGGTAAAGAGGGCGGAGAAGGATGGTTTTGATGCATGCGTTATAGGGTGTTTCTATGATCCAGGCTTGAGGGAGGCGAGGGAGATAAGCAACTTGGTAGTGACAGCGCCCCTCGAGTCATCAGTAAATGCCGCCTTGTCTCTCGGGGACAAGTTCTCAATAATTGTTGGGAGGAAGAAGTGGATTCCACTGATGAGGAGCAGGGTGAAAGAGTATGGCTTGGAGGACAGATTAACGTCCTTCAAGGATATCGAGATGGGCGTCCACGATCTGCATAAAGACGAGAGGGAGACCACCCGCAGGCTATACAGCGTAATTGAGGAAAGCATTAAAGAGGGCGCCGAAGTCATCATACTTGGCTGCACGGCGTTTTTTGGCTTTTTCAGGCTTGTACAAGAAAAGTACAGGATCCCCGTGATAGACCCTGTAATAGCGGCCTTAAAGCACGCCGAATACTTAACAGAGCTTAAGGAGCGTTGCGGTTGGGGTCAGAGCCGAATATACACGTACGAGAAGCCCCCCGAGTCAGAGGTCCGGGAATGGGGCCTCGAAGAGCTGCTCTGAAGGCCGTAGTTACATAATTTTTAAAATCTACCCCCTATACGAGGTGAGCTAGTGCCAGGAAGCACTGCGAGCAGGCTCAAGGGCCTCACATCATCCATAGCAAGCAACTACTATATACGTAAACTGGCCGTGAGTCTCGTCACTCTACTTGGTATCTCCCTCCTAATATTTACTCTCGCTCGCGTCCTGCCTGGGGATCCGGCCAGACTTGCTTTAGGACCTAGGGCCCCAGAGGAAGTTGTCGAACAATACCGCAGGGCGCTCAGACTCCATGAGCCACTTTATATTCAGTATTACTATTGGTTGGCTGATGTACTTCAAGGTAGGTTCGGAATCTCGCTTGTGACCTTCCGAGATGTAGCAGTGGATATCGTCGAGTTCCTGCCTGCGACGGTTGAACTAATAGTCTTCACGCTCATAATAGACTTCGTTGGCGCATTTGCATTAGGTGTTCTCGCCGGCAGGAAACCGAACTCCATAATCGATAACTCAGTAAGGATATTCACCTACGTAGCTATAGCGATCCCATCCTTCGTCTGGGCGATAATATTGCAGCTCGTAATCGCTAATTGGCTCGACCTATTACCTGCTTATGGTAGGTTGAGTGTGGGTATCAGTGTTCCTAGAATAACCGGTCTCGTAACAATCGATTCACTAGTAACCGGCAACCTGCCAGCCTTTATAGATGGTATTCGCCACCTTATTATTCCTTCTCTCTCGCTTGCTTTGGGGTCGATAGCCCAGGAGGCACGTATTCTCAGGGCAAATCTTATAGAGAACATCGGCAAAGACTATGTCTTGAACATGTATTCACACGGAATTCCTTCGACGATCATTTTCTTTAAATACGCGCTTAAGCCGTCCATGATACCTACGCTGACAATAATGGCGCTCGACACGGCGTCAATCCTTGGAAACGCGTTTTTAGTTGAATTGATATTCAATTGGCCCGGGCTTTCACGCTACGGGGTCGTGGCAATGCTGAGAAAAGACTTGAACGCAATAGTGGGTGTCGTCCTAGTTATAGGCCTTGCCTACACTCTGGCCTCCATAGTCATTGATCTTTTAGTGGCCTATCTGGATCCCCGGGTTAGGCATAGGAGGTGAACAACCCTGACGGGAGACCAGGTTGCTGGCATTGCTTTCAAGGACTTGGAGAGAAGCATCAGGCGAGAGAACTGGAAGAGAATATGGTATCGGTTCAAGCAAAGTCGGCTCTCCATAGTAGGTTTGTCGATGGTCGCTATATTGCTTTTAGCAGCTATCTTTGCTGATTTCGTTGCTCCATACCCGCACCATGCCGGTCTATACATAGGATTTAAAGATGCTTACAAGCCCCCGTCCCTTGAACACCTCCTAGGAACCGACATGTATGGCAGAGATGTTCTGAGCCGCGTAATATTTGGGCTTAGGTACGCGTTTTTCCTAATATCTATCGTTCTCTCCCTAGTTGTCCCTACTGGGGTGATGTTGGGGCTGATCGCGGGTTACTATAGAGGTACATGGGTTGAGACATTCATAATAAGGCTCTCAGACATATTCATCTCTCTTCCCCCACTCGTGTTGGCTCTTTCCATCGCTTCTATACTGGAACCTAACGTGTTCAATGCTATGCTAGCTGTCTCACTTATGTGGTGGCCGTGGTACGTTAGGCTGACCCACTCAATGACGGTCTCGCTGAGGAACGAGCCTTTTGTATTGGCCGCTGAGTTGCAGGGAGCGTCTGTTATTCATATACTTTTGAGAGAGCTTCTGCCCATCGAGCTAGGAACGATACTCACCAAAGTTACTCTAGATGCTGGCTGGGTTATATTAATAGGGGCTGCGATTAGCTTTGTGGGACTAGGCGCCCAGCCACCTACACCGGACCTAGGCACCATGGTCTCCGAGTACAGTAAATACCTGCCCGATTATTGGTGGATGACACTAGGCCCGGCTTCTGGGATCGTATTAATGATCTTAGCCTTCAACCTATTGGGGGACGGAATAAGGGATGTCTTTGCGGGAGAATAACCTACTACTCGAGGTGGAGAATCTATACGTAAGTTACAGGAGATACTGGTATACTCTCCATGTTCTCAACGGAGTATCTATGAGTCTTAGGAGAGGCGAGCGCGTCGGCCTGATCGGCGAGTCTGGCAGTGGCAAGACCACCCTTCTCAAGTCAATACTCCGCATCCTGCCACCCAACGGTAAGATAGTAGGGGGGAGCATCAATTACGACGGCAGGGAAATAACATCTCTAAGCGAGAAGGAATTATCACATATTAGGCGAAGAGAGATCGGGATGATCTTTCAGGACCCCATGGCGGCTCTGAATCCAGTGTTTAAGGTGAAGGATCAGCTTTACGACATATTGAGATATAAGCTTGGAGAGGAAGGCTCGAAACCGGATAACAAGTTACTACGGGACCATGCATTGAAGTTGTTGAATGATGTTAAATTACCAGACCCTGAGAGGGTATTGAACTCCTACCCGTTCCAGCTAAGCGGCGGAATGAGGCAGAGGGTAATGATAGCGATGGCTCTCGCCTCGGCTAATAGTCTTTTGCTAGCCGACGAGCCAACTACCAATCTCGACGTTACTATTCAGGACCAAATCCTCAAATTGATACATAAGCTTGTCACCGAAAAGAACCTAGGCACAATATTGGTTTCTCACGCCCTAGGAATGGTCAACCGCATGACAGACAGGGTCTATGTATTGTATGCTGGTGACATAATGGAGACCGCCAAAACTTCCGAGATAATGAATAATCCTCGCCACCCATACACCCAGCTGTTGATTTCCAGCACCCCCCGCCTGAGCTCGGTCGGAGTAGGGGAGGGCATCAAGGGGAAATTGCCCGACTATCGTTTCCCTATCTCAGGGTGCAGATTTGCTCCGAGGTGTCCGTACGCTATGCAGAAATGCTTCACCCAGAAACCTGGCGTGACGAGGCTAAACAGTAACCACTTAGTAGCTTGTTACCTCTATGAGTAGTGAAGGTGCTTTGGATACACCGCATATCTTGAACGTATCGCGGTTGAAGAAGTACTTCGCGACTCCTCAGGGCATCGTGAGAGCAGTTGATGACATTAGCTTCGCTGTCCATAAGGGTGAGACGCTGGCCCTCGTAGGCGAGTCTGGGTCGGGTAAGACCACCACAGGTCACGTGATTATGGGTCTCTATCCCCCAGATGGCGGAAAAATAATTTACAAAGGGAAATACGACCTCTCGGCCCCAATAAGAAGTAGGCCCCTCGAGCTCAAGCGTGATATCCAGATAGTCTTTCAGGACCCAGGCACTTCTCTAAACCCCAAGAGAATGGTTAAGGACATTGTGGGCCTTCCTCTCCGTGTACATCATATTGCTGACCATGGCAGGATTTATGAAAAGGTTGCTGAAATGTTAGACTATGTCGGCCTCGGTCCTGAGTATATGTTTAAGTATCCTCACGAGCTCGGTGGTGGCGAGAAGCAGTTAGTCGCTCTGGCTCGTGCCTTAGCTCCACGCCCATCCTTCATGATTCTTGACGAGTCTACGTCAGCGCTGGATGTCTCCTCGCAGGCAAAGGTTCTAAACACTCTACTGAAGATACAGAGAGAGTTATCATTGACGTATCTACTTATCACTCATGATTTGGGTGTGGTAAGAAACATATCGAGCAGGGTGTTGATCATGTATCTCGGCAAGATCTACGAGGAGGCACCTACAGAGAGATTCTTTTCCTCGCCACTGCATCCATACACACAGATGCTGTTATCATCGATCCCAACCTTGAGTGAGGAGGATGAAAAGATGAAGCCGAAGGGAGTTGAATCAGTCGGAGAGATACCTAGTGCTGTGAATCCGCCTAGCGGTTGCCGCTTTCATACTCGTTGCCCATTTGCAAAGCCCGTCTGTAGCCAGAAAGAACCCCCTGACGTGGTAGTTGGAGATGGGCATGTTGTTAGGTGCTGGCTGTACGAGTAAACTCTCCGCTACTATTAATTAGTAGTCCTCGATATTGAGCGACTTAGGAAGTAAGGCGAGATTCATGTACCCCTCCTGCGTGACAACTATGTTATCCTCAATCCTCGCCCCAAATTTTTCAGGCAGATATATCCCTGGCTCTACGGTGAATACCATCCCCTCCCTGACGGCCTCTGCGTTTCCTGCTCTTATGTAGGGCGGTTCGTGGACCTCCAGTCCAAGCCCATGCCCTGTACGGTGTATGAAGTATTCACCGAAACCAGCCCCGGCTATAACGCCCCGAGCGGCCGCATCGATCAGCTCAGCTCTTACACCGATTTTTATTGAGTTGAGGGCTTTTTGCTGGGCCTCTAATACCACGTTGTGTATGTGTGTCTGGAGGGGGGATGGGGCTCCGCAGACAACCGTGCGGGTTAGGTCGGAGTAGTAGCCACCATATCTGACTCCAATGTCCAGCACAACCATGTCGCCATCCTCGATGACTTTATCGGTGGGTTCCTGGTGAGGTAGGGCGGAGTTTCTCCCGCTTTGAACTAACGCAAAGGGAACATCTTCAGCTCCAAGATCAAAAGCCTTATCCTCTATTTGGCGCATCAACCTCCTCTCGGATACTCCTCGTTTCACGCTGTGTATGGCCTCGACGAGTACTTGGATATTTATCTCGGCAGCCCTCTTGAGCATGTCTATCTCTGCTTGACTTTTGACCACTCTCATAGAGTATAAGACCTCAGTGATGGGCTTGAATAGGATGCCCGGCGAGTGCTTGGATAACGCGTTCACATATTTGTATTGGATTGTCTCCTCGACACCTATCTTGGTTGCTCGATTCTTTTCGATTAACGAAGCTAGAAGCTTGGTGGGGTCCTCCGAATCATCATAGCTGATGATCTCTGCTGATTCCAGCTTACAGTTCTCTTCGGCTCTCCCTTTCTCTAGCTTTGGGGTTATAAGGTATGTTCTCTCTTCGTGACTAAAGGTTATCAGGGCAATTAGCCTCTCCAGGGATATTCCCGAGTATCCGGACAGGTAGAACATGTTGGTGTCTGAACATATCAGCCCTGCATCGAGTCCTAAATCGGTCAAGGACTGCCTGAATCTTTTAACCCTCTCGGCGTGCAATCCCTATACGCCTCTGGGAGGGGCGAGAAGCCAGACGATTCTGGCCGGTTTTTCTCTGGGATTCACCGTGTAGTGCGGCGTCCCTTTTTTGTTGTAGATCAGCATGCCCTCCCTTAGAACTGTTGCTTCCTTGTCTGTACAAAACATAACCTCGCCTGAGAGAATGTACGCGAACTCGTCGTTCGAGGGGTGCACACTATATCCTTCCCTCGGCAGTCTTGTACCTGGTGAAAGCTCTAGTATCCCTAACTCTGCCTCCTCGGTCCTAAACAGAGTTAGTGCAGAATCTCTTGCCTTGATCCAGAGGTCCTCGCCAAGCTGCACATGCTGGATCGCCGTGGACATAGCGTTGCAAGCATGGTGGTCGACGCGTAATAAATCTTGCCGGAGTGGCCTCTTTCCCGGGGCCGGTTAGGCGGCCCGGCGAGTCACATCTGTTTTCGTTAGCCTAGCTAGGGCCGTCGCGAGGAATATTGCCGCGTATATCGATATGCTTGCTAGGGCTGTCCCGAGCTCTGGTGGTGGTATAGTTCCCGCGATCGGCGCTGGACCGGTAATTGGTAGTCCTCCGGGGAGTGCTTCAGCGACTATTGACGAGACCAGGCGTATAGAGGGCCAGGTGGGTAGGAGCCGCGATAGCTCTATGAGTGAGGGGTCGTTGTTTATCTGGCCGACTATATTGAGATAGAACTCCGCTATAAGGGAGGCGAAGAACGCTGAGGACGAGGTGATGGTTGCGAGCATGCTCCTCCTAAGGACCTCCCCCATCGCTATTCCGATGGATAGGAAGGGGAGCATGGCGATTATAGAGGATAGGGCGCCGAGGACGTAGATCTCCAGTTTTGACTGGGGGCCATAGATGAACCATGGGAGGAGCAGTGACAATAGGCTGTAGAGAGCTATGATGAGGGTCATGAAGGCGGCGGATCCAGCCACCTTGCCTATGAAGTATTCCGCAGTCGAGATAGGCCTTGTCAGCCAGTAGTCTGCCGTCCCCATCTCGTATTCCTCTGAGAAGGATGCTGAGCCTACCGCGAGGGCGAGTATGTGGAGGAGGAGTCCTGCGGGTGCCAGGAGGCCTACGGCCCATGCCACTGGAATGAAAGGATTTATGAAGGAGCGGGGGAGCAGGGTCGAGATTAGGTAGATCGACACTTCTAGCAGGAAAATAAGCGCGACTATTATTAGGACACGCTTCCTCGCCATCGTCTTCTTAAGCTCATAGCCTGCGATGATGGCAACAGCCCTAGCCTCTGGAGCCAATCCTAACCATCTCCATGAAGACGTCCTCGAGGGTCTTATTTAGGGGGGTCATCCCTAGGAGGCCCGCGCCGGAGCGCACTATAAGCTCAGCCAGCTCCGCCCTGCCGTCTGTGCCGCCCGCGAACTCAACTACGAGCCTCGTCCCGTCAAGCTCAACCCTCGCAACGCCCTGTAAAAGGCGGATCTGCTCGAGGGGTACTAGCTGGGGTCTTTGGAGCTCTGCCTCTACGCGGATGGTGTCTCCCACCCCTCCGAGAAGATTTTTCACGCTGTCCTGCACGATTATCTTGCCCTTATAGATCATGGCGACGCTGTCGGAGATTTTCTCGACCTCGTATAGCTCGTGGGTCGAGAAGAGTATCGTCTTTTTGGCTTTCTTTAGCTCGAGGAAGATCTCCCTGATGTGGATCCTGGCTGCCGGGTCAACCCCAAGCATCGGCTCGTCGAGTATTAGTATCTCTGGATCACCTATCAACGCTTGAGCGAGCGAGAGGCGCTGCACCATGCCCTTACTATAGCTCCCGACCTTCCTGTCTGCGTGCCCGACCAGGCCCGAGAGGTCAAGAACTCTCTCGACCTCCTTTCTCAGCTCCGGGCCGTCTAATCCTCTCAGCCTTCCAGTAATCTCTATGATATCTCTTCCCGACTGGAATGGGGGGAATGTCGGTAGCTCCTGTGAATAGCCGACGAGCCGCATCAGCCTCTTTCTGTCCCTGAGAGGGTCTAGGCCAGCTACCCGGACCTCGCCCTCGCTCGGCCTTTGAAGCCCTACGAGGCACCTTATAGTCGTCGTCTTCCCCGACCCGTTGGGACCCACTAATCCAAGGATCTCTCCGCGCATGGTCTCGATTGAGATGGGGCCGATCGTTACCCCCCCACCATAGCGCTTGACAAGGTCCCTAACCTTGATGACTGGCTCCGAACTCATCAGACCTTTAGCCCCCTAGACGTAGTGGGGCTTACTGGCCTCGCGCCCTTGAGAATCTCTCGGCCCGATCCTCGACGGGACTACAGCGGCTATTGCGAGAGCCGCTAGGCCGGCGGCGACTATTACTAGGGCTCTCAGCGCGGTATCATCCTGCCTGCTGCTTGTCTGGGCCGGGGTTGGGGCGCTCTGGGCAGAACTCCGCATCGTTAGGTATTGTCCTATGAACTCCGCTGGCATCGATAGTTCTGCGGCGCTGATAGACGACGCATCTGCTGTCTGAGCCTCCTCTAAGTCGAGGTTTGTTTCAATCAACAGGACCCTCACCTCATGTTGTCCTCTCCCCTCGCCATCCGCGGCCCCCTCGAAGCTATAGATCACGCCTGAGCCCTGAATAACCTTAAGTATGCCGCTGAACGTGAGGCGGCCTCCCGAGTCCTCTGCCCGTCCTCCCAGGACCCACCGGCCCTCCAGCACGAGATTAATGCGGTAAGCGTCGGCGATATAGCTCCGGCCTGCCACGCTCACTTCAACAGATCCGGCTCTCTCGACATTAAGGGTGATAGTGGTATTCCTTCGGGAGTAAGTAACCATACCCTCCGGGACGCGCGGGAGGCGCGGGATGTAGAATGCGCTCGCGGGAGCATCCTTCTCGATCGTTAAGACGCCATCATCCATGGTTGCCTCAAATCTAAGCCTAACCGTCCCGTTGCCGTAGTCCCTCAGCACCTCCTCCCGAACGTAGCCGGAGACCGATCTATCCCCCCAAACAAGTGAATATCCGTAGACGATGTAGCTCCCCTCTGAGATGGGGCCTGCGTACGCAATACCGGCTACGAGGAATACGAACAAAAGTGTAGCAGAAAGCGCCTTGAGCCGCATCATTTCTAAGACCTGCCTCCCCCCCATTATAAGCATTGCGTTGCATCAATCACTTGCGTGAAACGCCCTTAAAGACAATGCTGCTTATCGAGTGTCTGGGGGCTACATACTCGACCACTCCACCCTTTACGGTCGCCCTCCCAGCATGTATTCTGACCCTATCGGGGCCCTCGAAGTCGTTCTTTTCCTCGAGACTCTTCCCCCAGACGTAGCTGGCTTCGGACTCGCGTGCCTCGAAGTTTTTGAACCTAATCTCGCAGAGGGCGTCCTCCGTAGGGCTCGCATTAACTATCTGCACCGACACAGTGTCTCCCTCGTTTGAGACGCTCGCTACAGCGTCGCAGTAGCCCAGTGATCGGCCTATCCGTCTCGAGTAAAACGTGGGCGAGTCGACTAGACACCTCACCGCAACTTCCTGCGTCGTCCCTGCGTAGAGCTTGAAGACTAAGTATTGTGGATTCGTATAGATCCTTCCCGCGTCATCCGTGGCGATCAGGGGCAGAACATTTACAGTCTGGGCGAAGCAGGCTATCGCGACCTCCCTGCAGAGTCTTTGCAGAGAGTTGAGGACGAGCGCGGTGAAGACGCCATCTCTCAGGCTCGTCACCTGGTTGTGCTCTGGGGGAGTTGCCTCAGGGTACCAGAGGTTCCACTCGTCAAAGGCTATTCTGATCTCCTTTTTAAGCCCATATCTCTTAGAGGTGGTTGAGACAATATCGTATATGGAGCGCAGCATCCTCTCCCAGATGAACGGCTCTGACACGATGTCGTCATAACTCACGCCTCTCGTGAAGAAGTATCTATGGATGGAGAGGTACTCGAAGTACCTCCCAGCGTGTCTGACCATGTCTATGTTCCACTCCATGTCCGAGTCGCACCCCACGGCTACTATCTCGATCTTGGGGTCGACCTTCTTCATCTCGTTTGAGAACTCTATGGTTCGCCTCGCGCACTCCTTGCCGTCTATGCAGTAGCCGACCTGCCAGTCGCCGTAGAGCTCGTTCCCCACCCCCCAGATCTTGACGTTGAACGGCTCCCTATACCCGGCCCCAGACCTCAAGGTTGTATAGGATGTCTCGTGGGGGGAGTTGCAGAATTCTACCCACCTCGCAGCCTCCTCCGGCGACCCATTCCCAGCGTTTACTACCAAATATGGCTCAGCGCCTACCATGCGGCACCACTCCAAGAACTCGAGGGTTCCGAACTCGTTGGACTCTACCGCGCCCCAGGCCATGTCTAGCCTTTTGGGACGCCTGCCCCTCGGTCCGACGCCATCCATCCAGTGGTAGTTTGAGGCGAAGTTTCCGCCCGGCCACCTAACGAGTGGAGGCCTGATGGCCCTTACCGCCTCCAAGACATCCCTCCTGTATCCCCTTTCGTTAGGGATCCTCGACCCCTCTCCGACCCAGACGCCACCATACACGCATCTCCCCAGATGCTCTATGAACTGCCCGTAGATCCGCCTATCGATGCGGCCCAGCGGGGACGCAGGGTCTACCGAGATCGATACGTCCACGGCGACGCTTGACAGATACACCGATAAAAAGTTTTGCAAAAAAGGGCGTTCTCTAGGATGGGGCGCGGTTATTTTGTGCCAGTCTCTTAAACGGCTTTCCCAGAAGATCTGTTTCCTTCAAAGACCACGTTCTCGAATTGGTTTTTGTGGCGAGAAGAATGAGAGCCCACACTCCAGTTGTAGCTACCGTCAGGGCTCCGCCCACGAATAACGTCTCGTTAAGAATCGCGACCAAGTCTGCTGCGGCGGCCATGGACGTGAGGAAGGGGGGCCATGGCACTATCTCGCCTGCCCACAAGTGCTCTAGCGCGAGGAGACCGGCTCCTCCCAAAAGCATCGCATCCAAGACCCAGACCCTCAGCCTCCTAGACGACTCCCTCCTCAACCTCTGCACTATGAGCAACAACGTACCCACAAAGAGGGGCAAAAGGAATCACGCCAACCATGGACCACCCAGCTACATAGCTATATATTCGCAGGGAAAATAAAAGTTTATCAGAGACGATATGTGGCTCCTCATCATCAGCCTCGCCGCAGCAGTGGTAACGCCCATATGGTATAGCAGAGCTGAGAGGGACGACTATCTGTTTAGGTACCTCTGCCTCATTCTCTGGGGAGGCGCGATAATGGGCTTCGTTGATCGGCTCATGAAATTTTTCGCGGAGGGTGGCCCCTTCATTAACCCGAGCCTGGAGGAGACAGCCCTCGGTCTCTTGATGCTGCTCGCGGCCCTCGGCTTTTGGGAGCTCCTTCTGCTGTTCAAGGATCCGAGGAGGGTGCTCCGTAGAAGGAGGTAGGACTCGTAAGGCACGTGTTGCAGAGATAGTCTGGACCGGGCGGGACTCGAACCCGCGACCTCCCGGGTGCAAACCGGGCGATCTGCCGCTGATCTACCGGCCCCGATAATCCACAGTTATTTGCCGAGATAATATAGTTAACCCTCTCGGCCCTCCTATCAGGTTTTTTGAGGTACGTTCCAAGAGACGAGCTCCTCTCTGGTGTCTTTCAGCATGTTCCCAGTAGCTATGCAGATCACTCTGTCGTCTTGTCCCAGCTTACCATCCTCTACCAGCTTCCTGACGGCGGCTATCGGTGCTGAGCCCGCGGGCTCCGTGGCGATTCCCTCGACAGACGCTAGCAGTCTGAGGGCTGAGAGTATCTCTTCATCGCTTACGCGGACCGCTGTGCCTCCCGACTCTCTGATTGCTCTGACGCCCTTCTTCCAGTTTATTGGCCTCCCGATCCTTATGGCGGTGGCTATGGTCTCGGGGTTGCTCCATTGCGGGAGGTAGTCTAGCTGCCTCGCTATGACCTCAACTATCGGGGAGGCTCCCTCGGCCTGAACCCCAATCAGCCTCGGAGCCTCAGATATCAGGCCGTTCTCTAGGAGTTCCTTGAAGCCCTTCCAGTAGGCCGCGATGTTGCCGGAGTTGCCCACCGGCAGGACCACGAAGTAGTCGGTTCTTCCACCCGTCTGCTCCCAGAGCTCGAAGGCAGCCGTCTTCTGCCCCTCGATCCTCCACGGATTAACCGAGTTTAAGATATATGCTTGGGAGCCAGCAGTCTCTAGCACCATCTTGAGGGCCTCGTCGAAGCTTCCCCTGACCTGGTATATCTTGGCGCCGAACATTCGTGCCTGGAAGAGTTTTCCGAGCGCTATCTTCCCCTCGGGAATGTAGACGGAGCACTTGAGGCCAGCTCTCGATGCGTAGGCCGCGAGCGAGGCTGACGTGTTCCCGGTCGAGGCGCAGACAACCTGCCTAGCCCCGAGCGTCTTAGCCATGGAGACGCCGACACTCATCCCCCTATCCTTAAAGCTCCCCGTAGGATTCAGGCCCTCCATCTTCACGTAAAGCTCCCTCACACCCAGCATCTTGGCAAGCCTCTCCGCCTTCACCAGCCTCGTGTATCCCTCCTCCAACGTCACTATCTCCCTGAAGAAGCTCGGGAGAAGCTCCCTATACCTCCACATGCTCTGGATCCTTCCAGAGAGGCTACACAGGCTAAAGACCTCCTGAGGCTCTATCCTGCACTCGAGGAGGTCGCCGCAGCGTGCGCACCTATAGAGGATCTGACTGTAGGGGTACTCCTCACCGCAAGATATGCAGACCAGCTTGTAGCTCTGTTGGTCCAACAGTCCCAGCCCTTTATGAAAGCAGCGCGAGTACGCCCGAGACTATAAGCGTGGCCGTGATAAAGATTGTCACGTATGGGAAGACGGTCTGTGTAGCCAGATCGAGCGTCAGGAGCGATTGCACCATCTGCGCGGAGTAGTAGAGCAGCGCCGCGCCGAGAGCCTTGACGGCGACGCGCAGAAGCGTTTCTGGCCTCATCCGCGCCAAGTCCCGACCCCATATATGGTTCGCCCCGAGGGGGATTTAAGCCTACGTGCCCATCGATACCGATGGAGCAGCGCCTCAGGAGACCTATATACAGGCCCCAAGCATGATCAGGTTGGGCTCCACCCCCAAAGGGCAGGGCCCGTGGCCTAGCATGGATAGGGCGCCGGCCTCCGGAGCCGGAGGTCCTGGGTTCAAGTCCCAGCGGGCCCGAGTAACTCGGCACAAGCTCAGCGTCAGACTAGGGGCCATAAACGGTGCTATGGATCAATACACATAGTTACGGTAAAAAGAGTTAGGAAAACTAGCTCTCCATGATTCTCTTTGATATCTTGAATGTCCGCTCGGCAAGACGTGAGATCCTGCTGTTATTATATCCTAAAACATAGCTTTCTACGGTATCGTTCAGAGGCTTGACCCATTTCTTCGGAAGACTTTTTGCGCCAAGCATCACGCCTAGGATCGAGCCGACTGTTGCACCATTACAGTCCGTATCTAAGCCACTCATAACACCCGTCGTAATGCCCCGCTCGTAATCATTCCTACTGTAGAGCAGCCCCATCGTGACCACTGCCGCGTTATTTATCGTGTGTACAAAGTGATAGTGCCCATACTTCTCTATTATTCGGCTCCAAGTATCCCTCCAATCAGCATACTCTCTGCTCCAAGCCACAACGTCTCTTATGGCCTCCGCAAGTCTAGACTTCTTTGGAATCGCGGCTAGGCCAGTCTCAACGACCTCCCAGAGGTCATCGGTCACAAAGGCCGCGCTTATCATCGCGCTTACAAACATCTCCCCATATATCCCGTTCTTGACGTGTGAGAGGCTTGCATCCCTGTACGCCAGCTCGGCGGCTAGCTCTGGGTTTCCAGGAGCCACATATCCCCACATATCAGCCCTGATCTGCGCGCCGATCCACTCTCTGTAAGGGTTCATGTGGGTCGCGGTCTCGGGAGGCTCCAGGCCGTTCACAAGGTTCCTGTAGGCTGCGCGCTCAGCAGTATAAACCCGGAGATACGGGAGTAGGCTGATCCAGGCCTCTCCGATATTCATAGTTGTGAATCCTGGGCCGTAATTCTCTAGGACATGAAGATTAAGTATCGTATAGTCTATGTCGTCGTCACGAGCCATTCGGCTTATCTGGCCGCGTAAGACGCCCACACCACTCCTCTTAAAATGGTCATCGATGTGGCGGAGCCTATCCCTCAGCCATTTTGGAGCATCTTCAGGGAGATCGTGCAATGGTGGGAAATAGTCTTCCAGGGGGTAGGAATCAGCGGCCCTCAGCCAAACCTCAATCTGCTCCCTACTGAGCCCCTCGACGGGCTTTCCGAGCAAGCAGCCGGCGCAACGTCCAAGCCAGCCACCATAAATCTTATCGAACAACTCCTCATCAGAAAGCCCAACACCCACTTTTTGGAGCCCCCGCGGGCGCTCAGCAACTATCTCAGAGAGGCTCGAAGGCTCCTTATACGGAAAATCGCTTTTAAACGCGCATCTATCTATGTCTTCGAATAGGCTCCTCAAATCACCCATAGTCCTGATTTCAATCTTCGAGAGTTTCTCCTCAACTTCCGCGACTTCATAACCCTCCTCCTTCCTCTGTATTAATTCGTCCCTCGCCATCCCTCTCAGCTCTTCGATACGCAATCTGCTCACCTGCTCCGGCGGGATGAGCCGCCATAAATTATTTAAGAATTGTTTGCGGATGATGCGGCCCCCTCGCGCCCCAAGGTGGCTGTTGTATGTGTGATTAGTGTTATTGGTCTCCTAAATCTTTCTCTTCTCTTGTGTAGGCTCGATGATGCTTACTACTGGAGGGTTTTGGCCACATCTTCAAACGTCGCGACCTCTATCCCCAGCTCGTGGACCTTTTTTATGAACTGTTCTAGCTTTGCCTGGGTGATCCAGAAGAATGTGTCGTAGGGTGTTGGGAGCTCGCTGACTTTTGGGACGACTCCGTGGATCATGGCGATCGCCCACTTGCCGTCCTGCTTAGCCCTCCTCACCATGGCTAGGCATCTCTCGACAGGGTCCTGACGCCCCTCCGCTCCCGCGTAGGGATCCTCGTATAGCCTGCAGACCCTCAGCTCGGCCGAGCTCTCCACCAACTCGTTCAGCCCTTCGTCGGTCGTCCGTGAGTACCTGTAGATCCTTGAGGCGATGTTTTTCACGGCATCGTTATAGAGTCCGAAGGGGTATGCGAGGCTGAGGGGCCTAAATCCGTGTCTGGTCAGCCAGTCCTTACTGGACTCCAGCTCCCTCTCAACGGCGCCCGCCGCAAGTATGTTTAGCCGCGGATGCGAATATGTGTGTGACCCTACCTCCCACCCTTTGCTCACCAGCTCCCGGAGATGAGAGAGATCCATAAGATCGCGCCCCTCCCACAAGCCACCAACTAGACCCGTAATCACGTAGACTACGCCCCGATACCCATACCGCTCGAGGATGGGATAGGCCACCTCGTACTGGTTCAGGTATCCATCGTCGAAGGTAAGGGTAAGAATCCCCCGCCCACTCATCCAGGAGTAAAATGTCGTCAATTATGAGTTTAAAACTATAGAGCTGGTTGGGGCCGGCCGGATTTGAACCGGCGACCTCCCGGGCCCAAGCCGGGCATCTTAGGCCATGCTCGACCACGGCCCCCGCGCTAGCTGTCGGTGCTCGAGAATAAATCCATATATTTGTTATTGGGCCAGTCAGGGGGTTCTTGAGAGGACTTGGAGGCCGGGCATGGGCTCCCCGGAGAGGTATGAGATTAGGGCTCCACCGCCTAGACTCACGTAGGTGAAGTCGCTCGGCCTGAGACCCAGCAGCTCGATAGCGGTTACCGAGTCTCCGCCGCCAATCAACGTCGATGCCCTAGCCTTTGCTAGAGCCATATAAAGCTCCTGTGTCCCCCTCCTGAAGGCCGGCTTCTCATAGACACCCATCGGCCCCTTGACAATTATCGTGACCTCGCGGCCGAGTCCTCCGATGACTCCGCAGTACTCGCGGATCGTCGCGCCGCCTATGTCCTGGATTAGACCTGGGCATGGGAGCTTGCTGAGGGGTATCTCTTCCCGCCCCCGCCCATCCGCCTCGTAGGCGAAGTCGGCCGGTATTTTGATAACGTCCCTAAGTGTGGCGTCGATCTCCGAGGCTGTCTTGAGGAGGTCTAGATGCTTCTTCTGTGCGAGAAACTCTTCGCTAGGGGCGCCGAGGCTGTACCCCCTCGCCTTGGCGAAGAGCTGGCCCACTACTCCGCCGGTCAGGACCTCTAGTATGGCGGGCTTTCTCTCGACCGCAAACCTCCTGAGCACGTTGAGGCACTCCTTGGGCTTGTTGCCGCCCAGCATGAACACTATCTTGTCGGTACGTGCCACCAGCCTGTTGAGGGCCTCAAGCTCCCTCTCCATAACTCTCCCCGCATAGGTCGGTAGAAGGGCTGCAAGCCCCACAACCGAGGCGTGGGACCTGTGGGCCACTGAGAAGGCGTCAAGCACGAAGATGTCCAGATAAGGGGCGAGCTTGGAGGGGAGGGTGCTCTTGGCATGCTCCTCGGGCGGCTTCTCTACATCCTCATCCTCAAGCTTCCTAACGTTGTCGAGCAGTATCGCCTCACCCCTCTGGAGCCTTTTTATCGCCCTAACGGCCTCCTCTCCGGCAACGTCGGGGACGAAGCGTATTTCTCGCTCCGCTAGTTTGGAGAGAATCTCTGCGTGCTGGCTTAGGTCCGTGAAGTCGGGGTCGCCACGTCTCCCCTGGTGAGCTAGCAGCACAACCCTCGCGCCCCTCGACATCAGCTCGCGGATTGTGACGACATGGGCTCGGAATCGCTCGTTCGGCTGCACCCTCCCCGTCTGGGGATCTATCGAGGCGTTTAGGTCTATTCGGACCGCGACGCGTCTCCCCGCAGGCTCAACCTGGTCGAGCGACCGGTACCTGACCTCACCTACGGCGGCCACGCCCCGACACCATCAGTACTAGGTCGACTAGCCTGCAGCTGTAGCCCCACTCGTTGTCGTACCATCCGAAGACCTTCACGAAGTCATTCTTATCGCCCAAGACGAGGGTCTGGGTCGCGTCGAATATGCAGGAGTGGGGGTTACCGATTATGTCTGAGGAGACTATCGGGTCCTCTGTGAACTCGATGATGCCTTTAAACCTCCCCATCGCCTCCTCCCTAAATACTTGGTTCCCCTCCTCCACGCTTACTTGCCTCTCAAGGAGCGCCGACAGGTCCGTGAGCGAGCCATTCGCGACCGGCACCCTCATCGCTATGCCGTGAAGCTTCCCCTTGACCTCAGGTATGACCTGGTGGAGCGCCGAGGCAGCGCCCGTCGTGGTCGGGATTATCGAGAGGGAGGCTGCCCTAGCCCTGCGGAGATCCCTGTGGTAGAGGTCGAGGAGCCGCTGATCGTTGGTGTACGCGTGTATGGTCGTCATGTAGCCCTTGAGCAGCCCGAAGTTGTCTAGAAGCACCTTCACCATCGGGGCGAGACAGTTAGTGGTGCAGGAGGCTCCTGAGACCACCGTATGCTTAGAGAGGTCAAGCATGCCGTCGTTAACGCCGGGGACGATGGTTACGTCAGCGTCTTTGGAGGGGGCCGAGATGATGACCCTCTTTACGCCGTGCTGCATGTGCTTAGCAGCATCAGACCTCTTCGTGAAGAGCCCTGTCGACTCCACAACAACCTCCACGCCAGCCCTGTCCCAAGGAATCTGGGCGGGGTCAGCGACGCTGAAGTACATGAACTCCTTACCATCAATAGTGATGGCGGACTCGGAGGCCTTAACCTCGCCCTGCCACCTCCCGTGAACCGAGTCATACTTTATCAGGTGCGCGGTTGTCTTCGGGTCCGCGATATCGTTGAAGGCGACAACCTCAAAGGCCTCGCCATATAGCGGGTCTAGGAGGGCAGCCCTCAGGAAGAGTCTCCCGATCCGCCCCATCCCGTTTATACCAACTCTTACCGGGGGCACGGCAATACATGCGCAACCCTTGATATATTTATCTAGGGCTCATCTTGCATAGTTCTGACCACATCTAAATGCGCTTCAAGAGGTGGCCAAACCCGCCACATGTACTGGGATGTGATGCCTGTAATGAAGAAGGTTTGGTGGAAGTGCTATGGTATTCGAGGGCCCGTAGCCTTTAAATACAGCCGCCTAGGGATTCATGCCCGGGTGTCTGAATCGATTACGTTGAGATCCTCGATACAACGCTTCGAGACGGCGCCCAGACGAGAGGAGTCTCTCTAAGCCTCAGGGACAAGCTTAGGATAGCTGAGAAGCTGGACGAGCTGGGCATAGATATTATTGAGGCCGGTTGGCCCGGAGCGAACCCCAAGGACTCCGACTTCTTCAGGTATGCGAAGGAGCATCTCTCTCTCACCCACAGTAAGCTCGCCGTCTTCGGAAGCACGAGGAGGAAGGGTGTAGAGGCTGGAAAGGACCCGATGCTCCAGAGCCTAGTCTCGATCGATGTGCCTTACGCGGTGATATTCGGCAAGAGCTGGACTCTACACGTGGAGGAGGTTCTGAAGGCTTCGCGCGAAGAGAACCTAGAAATGGTCGTCGACACCATACAGTATCTCAGGGAGCACGGCTTCGAGGTGGTGTTTGACGCGGAGCACTTCTTCGACGGCTACAAGGACGACCCAGGCTACGCCCTATCCGTGCTTAGGAGCGCCGAGGAGGCTGGGGCCCGAACAATAGTTCTCTGCGATACCAACGGGGGTACGCTTCCACACGAGGTCACGAGGATCGTGGGTGAGGTGAGGCGAGTCGTCAGGGCTCCCCTAGGGATTCACACCCATAACGACGGGGGGTGTGCGGTCGCGAACAGCCTCATGGCGGTTGAAAGTGGTGTGAGGCATGTGCAGGGGACCTTCATAGGGCTGGGGGAGAGGTGTGGTAACGCTGATCTTGCCCAAGTAATACCGGCGCTCCGCCTCAAGATGGGCTACCTCTGCCTCAAGGATGGAGACTTGGCCAGGCTGAAGAGGCTCACAGAGGTCTCACGCTTCATAGCCGGCGTCACCGGCTTCTCCATACCTGTTAACCACCCCTACGTGGGCAAGAACGCCTTCGCCCATAAGGGCGGAGTACACATCGACGCTATGCTCAAGACTCCGAGGTCTTATGAACACATAGACCCGTCGCTCGTAGGCAACGATCGCATCCTCTCCGTCTCAGAATACGGTGGGCGGGCAGCTCTCCTCGACTTAGCCAGGAGGGTTGGTCTCCAGCTAACGAAGGAGGACCTAGGTGCCTTCACGGAGCAGATAAAGAGGATGGAGGCGGAGGGCTACCACTTCGAGCCGGCCGAGGCCACCGTGATCCTGCTGCTACTCAAGCACCTCAAACTCCATAGAGACTTCTTCGAGGTGAAGAGCTGGTGGGTCGAGTCCATAAACATTGGTCAGAAAGTCTCTAGGGCGATAGTCACGATAGGTATCAATGGAGACGTGGTAACGGCTGTGGGTGAGGGTGTTGGGCCGGTCCACGCTCTCGACCTAGCGGTCAGAAACGCCGTATCGAACAGATTCCCATCCCTCAAGGGAGTCACGCTCTCGGACTACAAGGTATACGTCGTGGACAGCAAGGACGGTACCGGAGCCGCTGTAAGGGTCTTCGCCGAGTTCGCCTGGAACGGGCAGACGTGGGTAACGACGCATGTTTCCAAGAACATAATCGAGGCGAGCCTAGCAGCGATAATAGATGGGTACCACTATCTGCTATCAGTTCTCGAGCCAGGGTTGCTTGAGAAAAAGTAAGGAGTTTAGGCTGTGCTGAACTATTGTGCCGGCTCCAGGATGTACGTGATCTCCACCGTGACTTGGTACGTCGTCTCGCCCGGCATCACGGTTGGCCCCTGAGATCCGGGCGCTCCAGCCTCCATGAACCTTCCCGCCAGCGGTATGATTGGGTATCCTTCCTCGGGGAAGCTGACAGTGATGTGCCTGATGCCCTTTATCTGGAGGTTCATTAGGCCAGCCAGTGCCGTGGCCTTGGAGGAGGCGTCTGCGAGAGCGTTCTTGAGGGCTGTGTCCCTTAGCTGTGCCTTAGTTTCGTCGGTCAGGTCGAACGTGACTCCCCAAAGCTGGGTGGCGCCAGCCTCAAGCGCGTCGCCGAGTATCTTGGCCGAATCTACAAGGAGCCTTCCCTCGAGGACAACCGTGATCTGGGACGAGGCTATGTATCCGTTCTGCTGGCACCCTGTGTCAGGCTTGCACTCCCAGTAGGGCCCGATGGAGAGGTAGGACGTCTTGATGTTCTTCTCTGGGACGCCGTTCGCGAGGAGTGATGAGATCACGCTATTCATCTGCTTGCTCATCTTGTCTGATGCCTCGGGCACCGTCTCGCCTCGTGCTTCCACGCCTAAGGTGAATGTGGCCTTGTCGGGAGTGTATCTGACGGTTCCTGACCCCCTTACGGGCACCAAGATCTCCTTGGTACCGCTGGTAGGCTCCTCCACCAATGGGTTCGTCGACCCGCGGGTTACTGATGACATGAGGCTCATCGAGTAGAGCGAGGTAGCCGCCACGGCCGCTATCGCTATCAGCGCCACAGCTATGACGTAAACCGGCAAGCTCTGCCCCAAAACTGCTCTATTTTCCTTCACGGCCATCAACAGGCTGAGCAGTATATTTCAAGCTTTGCCATACTGCGGTGAGGCAGGTAAAGATTTTATCTGTAGCGCACACGTAGTTTCGTGCCACCTGAGCACGGCGACCAGGAGTTCGAGGTTGAGGTCGAGTCCCAAATCTCTCCCACTACAAGCGTGAGGCTTCGGGGAAGCATCAGGGCGCCGAGCCTCGAGGAGGCTCTGAAGAAGGTTTGGAGCATCGTGGCCTCTGCCGGTCTGCCCGGAGAGCCCGGGGTAAAGCCGCCCCAGCTGGGTGAGAGGCGCTTTCCACAGGAGCTCCTGCCGCATCTCCCCTCGCTGACTAACAAGGATTTCGTGGCCCTACTACTATATTTTGAGGGCCCGATGTCGAGGGAGCAGATAAGTCAGCGGTCGAGGGAGCTCGGCAAAACCATCTCGAAGACCTGGCTCGACACAGAGTTCTTCCGCCGCCCCATCAAAGATCTCTTTATAGCGGAGACCGATGCCTCGGGCTCGAAGGTCTACAGGCTTACGGAGGTCGGCAGGGTGGAGGCCGAGGGCGTTCTCGCCCGTCTCCGAGGAAAGGCGTGAGCCGAGGCTGGCGCTATCACCGCGAGATGTGTCGGAGAAAAGCATCAATCAACGACCTGAGTGGGTGGGATGGGCTGGCTCTCGCCCTCCACTCGTCTAGGTGCTTGGCCAGCTCGGCTACGAAGCCTTCCGGGTCCTTCGCGACTCGCGCGAGGACCTGGGGCGGCAGATCCGTCAGCGCGATCTCTCTTATCCGGGTCTCCATGAAGGGTCCGAACTCTCCCCTTGTAGTGCTGAGGGCGATTATTCTGCCGCCCTCAGCTATGTAGGAGACTCCTGGCTGCCTTGAGATCTCGAAGCCCCACTCCACTCCCGGCGGAACGAGAGTCTTGATCAGCGCGACCAGCTCGTAAGCCTTCTCGAGCCCTCCACCCTGCCTAAGCTCAGCCACCAGCCGCATCACCTTCTCCGCTATCTCCTCCCCTCTCATTTTGGCTAGGCTTTGGCGGGGGCTCCGTATAAATCGTGTTCACGACGAGGTGTATGCGCGAGAGCGTGGTGGTGGGGATCCTGCGGCCCCCCACCCTCAGACCCCTCAGGCCCGCCTCCACGACGGGTAGCGGGTTCTTGTGGAAGAAGTCTATCACGGCTCCGAGGGTGCCGAAGTGTGTGAGTAGGGCCTTCGCGGTCTTGTGCCCACACAGCCCCTCAAGCGTGTAGAGGGCCTGCTCTTGGGGCTCCATCTCCCTGCCGCTGACGCGGAGAGGATACTCGCGCTTAGCAGGCTCCTCGCCGAGTCTCTTATGCTTCCACGCCAGGTAGGTCAGCGTCGCCTTAACGTCGGGGGTCGGGATTATCGGTATTCCCCACTCGACCACTATACGGTCTATGAGGCCGAGGACTGCGGCCTCGTTCCACTTGCTCTTCCTATAGAGACCTAGGTATCCCTCCAGGATAAGGATCCTCTCTCCCTCGAAGCTCTTTAGCAGTGTCAGCTGGTCCCAGAGCCTCCCCTTGAGGCTGTTGAGAAAGTCGAATATCCGCTTCCTCTCCACGAGGGCCTGGCCCCGGGCACCCACGATGAGGTAGTCTCCCGCCTCTAGCGGTCTCACCGCAACCTCCGCCACCTTTCTTAGTGACTCGACCAGCCTAGAGCTCTCGGCGGCCTCGTTTGCATCCACCACGATCATGCCATCGCCCTAGAGGGGGGCAAGGTTATTTAAACCGCTTTATAATATCATGACTAACATAATCGTGATGGTGGCGACGCGCATGGACCGCCGCCGAGCCTGGCCCAATGGTAGTGGTGAGGGATGGATCTTCGGCTGAGAGAGCGGATAGAGCTTCTGAGGCAGGGAATGATACATAGGGCCATACTCCCACTCCTGGAAGAGCGGGGCTTCCTACCGTCCGGCTGGAAGAGGCCGGTCTCCCTCGAGGATATGGAGCTGAGGGAGGAGGGCTGGGTCCCCCTATATACCAGATACACCACCTGGGAGACCTACGTGAGGGATGACCCCCTAGTCATATACTTCAACACCTTCTACGGCGACGTCCATGAGAGGGCCTACAGGTATTGTTTCGTCGAGTATATACTTCCCTGGAAAAACTATCAGCTCGACCACAGCCTAATAGGTGTCTTCACGAGGCTCAACCTAGTTGAGGGTGGCTATGTCTGGAAATCCAAGCATATGGTCGACATAACCAGTGCTGAGCGCTCGGTCTCGGAGCTGGAGAAGAACTACGACGAGCTCCTGCTGGCCCTGATGGCGGCCGGTGTCTTGGACACCACCACTAAAGATTAAGCGTGGGCAGAGACGGGGTGGATACGTAGGTGGTACACATGTCAGGGGCCGCTCGTAGGAGGCTACAGATACTAGTCGTGGGATACAATGAGGACTCCTGCACCGATAAGGCGAGGAGGCTGGCGTACGAGGTCGGCGCGGAGATAGCTAGTCGGGGATGTATCCTCGTCACGGGAGGCCTCGGAGGCGTGATGGAGGCCGCCTCGAAGGGTGCGGCGGAGAGGGGTGGGATAACGCTCTCGATAGTACCTCAGAAGACGATCGACTCGGCGAACCCCCACAGCACCGTGAGGGTCGCGACCGGCCTAAGCCACATGAGGAACTTCGTCAACGTCTGGTCCTCCGACGGCGTGATAGTGGTGGGTGGTGGAGCCGGGACGCTGATAGAGGTTGCGGCAGCCTACCTCGAGGAGAAGCCGATCGTAGCCCTCGTCGGCTCGGGCGGGGTGGCGGACGAGCTGGCTGGGAAGTACCTCGACGATCGGAGAAAGGTCCTGATCCACGGCGAGCCCTCGCCAAGGCAGGCGGTGGAGAGGCTGCTCAGCCTGATCTCCCCTCGGCCGTGATGACCCTCAGAATCATCGCGGTATTTGTCTCCCTCACACCCGGAACCGTCCTTATCTCCTCGATGCATCTGTTAAGCTCAGCCAAGTTGCTGACCGAGATCACGACGAGGGCGTCGTACTGCCCCGTGACCTCGTAGACTTTCTCGACGCCCTCGAGGGAGGAGAGTCTCTCGGCCACCTTGGGGGTGGGGACAGTGGGGTCGACCGAGACCATCGATATGGCGTGCACCTGTCCAGACGTGTCCAGCTCGACAGTGAAGCGCCTAATTACTCCCGCGTCTACGAGCCTCTTAACCCTCTTCCGGACGGTCCCCTCCGCCACCCCTAGCTTCCTGCCCAACGCCCGGTAGCTGGCCCTACCGTCCCTCCTAAGCAGGTCTATCAGACGCCTATCAATATCGTCCAGATCCACAGGCAAGCCGGCTGCCCATCAGTAGGTCCGAGGCCCCTAATTATTTTTTAAGAGGACTCGCGCCCGGCTAAAACAGGCCCCCCAACACTCCTCCATAGTTTCCCGGTATATAGTGGGTAACTCCCCGCACGCCAGGGGCACGCCCCTTAAAATATGGCTCACCCGCGCGCGGGTCGGCATGGAGGTCGAGATTATCCCGCTGGTGGGTCCGCCTAGGAGGATTAAGCTGTCGGTCCGGCAGTCGGAGACGGTGGGTATGCTCCTGGAAAGGGTGATGGAGCTCTTAGGTGCTTCCGGCGGCTTCTTCAGACTCGTGAGCAACGGTAGGGTCTTGGACGACGCTGTAAAGGTTGAGGAGGCTTTGAGCGGGGCGGAAGGTCGGCTCTTCTTCTATCCCGAGGTTTTTGGCGGCTGAGTCCACAGGTATCCTAGGACCGATAGTCCCAGCACCACGGCGCCTGCCGCGTGGGCCGCTGTGCAGAGTAGGCATATGCTTCCTATAAGGAGGACCTCGACGAGGAGGAGGGCGACGGCCCCCAAGACACCGATCACCCCCCACATGAGGAGCAGATGTGGGGGAAGACTCCCAATCCCTGTTAGGAGCGAGAGAAGGAGGGCGACGCCGAACCAGAAGGCGCCCACCGCCGCGATCGGGACGCCCATTATGCTGGAGTAGCTGCTAAGGATGACGGCTGAGCACGAGAAGGTGGAGCCTATCTCGCAGAACTCGGGGAGGGGGCTGGGGAGAGTCAGGTAGATTGATAGGCCGAGGCCTCCGGCTGAGACGGCGGCTGAGACGTAGTAGAGGGTTTTAATGCTCCGGGCGGCCATCCCCCTTCTCATCCAAGAACGCTTTCCAGCGCCCTCTCTAAGGCCTCCCTTGGCTGCTCACCGGGGGGCAGCCTCACCGCCACCTTCCCCTCCCTATCTATAATTATGTATGATGGCGTTGCCTGGACTCCGTAGAGGTCCGAAACTCTGCCGCGCTCGTCCCATACGGCCGTCCAGAATATTCCGTGCCTCTCGACGAACTTCGCACTCTCGCTTACGGGGCTCTGACGATCATCAATCATAACTGTCACAAACACTACACCCTTCGCGCTGTACTTGGTGGCAATCTCCTTGATTATTGGCTCCATATTGTTGCAGTGTGGGCATCTCCACCAAGCGAAGTCGAGGAAAACAACCCTCCCGCGGGCTGAGGATAGGGTGAAGGTCTCCTCCGAGAGGCCCTGGGGAGTGAGTTTTCTGAGAGAGAAATCGGGCGCCTCCGCCCCAGAATTCGCCCTAGTCAGGGTTGTGGTGTTGATGGGCTGTGGTGGTTGGGCGAGCAGGAAGATTATAAGTCCTACGAAGAGGGCAGCCGGGATAAATGCCGCGATGTAGGTGATCTTCCGCCGGCCGTTCCCTCTCGCTCTTCCTCTCCTCTCTTTTGCCCTAGGGGGCATCGGGACTAGCCGTGCTGGCGCACTTTTAAGCCTTGCCGACCAACCCCAAGCTACGGGGTGGCGTTCACCGTAAAGCCGCCATCTATCACGAAGACCTGGCCCGTGATGTAGGAGGCGTCGCGGCTTGCGAGGAACGCGGCTAGCTTCCCAACCTCCTCCGGAGACCCCAGCCTGCCCATAGGTATCCTCCTCAGCAGGGCCTCAAGGTTCAGCGCGCCCTCTTCGATCCGCCTCCGAACCATGTCTGTCGCTATAAAGCCTGGCGCTATAGCGTTGACTGTTATGCCGTGCGGGGCGAGCTCGAGCGCTAGGACGCGGGTAAGCCCGAGGATACCCGCCTTCGAGGATGCGTATGCGGCCCTCCACCGAATCCCCATGAAGGATGTGACGGAGGCTATGTTGATTATCCTCCCCCAATTCCGCCTAACCATGTATTCCGACGCCCTCTTCGCGCAGAGGAACGGTGCCTGGAGGTTGACCGAGATGACCCAGCCCCACTCCTCTAGGGTGAGCTCGGGGACAGGCTTAGCAACGTTAACCCCCGCGTTGTTCACGAGTATGTCTAATCCGCCCATAGCCTCCGCGGCCTCGTCTATTACGCGGACACAGCTCTTCGGGTCGGAGAGGTCTCCGGAAACCTCCGCGAAGTCAGCCCCCATGTCCCTCAGATGTCTACCCGTATCAGCGAGCCTCTCCCCGCTGGTGGCATGGATCACCACCCGGCCGCCCTCCCTCGCAATCTCCAAGGCGATCCCCTGTCCGATCCCGCGGCTAGACCCCGTCACCAAAGCGACCAATCCATCGAGCCTCCCCACCTGTACCACCACCCAGCCGGCACAACGAGCAGACCCGTCCGTTAATAAGAGTTAGCCGTCCCTAGCCCGTAGACTATGTGGGGGCCGCATGGATCGGAGTCTCTCAAGATCCTCCGGGGTGTCGACGTCTATAAGTATCTCAGGCTGCACCTCCACAAGCGCGGCCCGCTCCAAGTTTCTGAGAACTACTCGCCTCGCACCTTGGTCTCCCCTCAGCTCCAAGAGCTCCGGGAACAGGTCGCGGTGGAAGCATGCCGGGTTACGCGGGTCCCCCGCCACGGAGGCCGAGGCGACTAGGTAGTCGCCCTCGAGGACGAGTCGGGCAAGCATCGCTATTAGGGGGGCGGGGGTGAGCGGCTGGTCTCCCCCCAATATAACGGCCGCGCGGGAGTCGGCTGAGACCTCCCGTATCCCCGTCCTAATGCTCGAGGCGACCCCCTCCTCCCAAGCCTCGTTGAAGACGATTCTCACGCCCCCTGCGACGAGACGACTCACCTGCTCGGCCTCATGGCCAACAACCACTATTACGTCCCTTCCCCCAGAAGCGATCGCGGCCCTCAGGCTCCAGTGTAGTAGGGGCTCCCCCCAGACCTGCATCGCGAGCTTATTCTTACCCATCCTCCTTGAAACACCGGCAGCGAGCAGCACAACAGAAAACTCCCCAACCACGTAGCTACTCTGCACCTCCTCAGATTAATCTGTAATCGGGACATCAGTTAGGGCGCTGCACCCGCAGAGCAAAACTCTTATACTATCCATTGCACAACTATATTTCGCGAGAGAGCATGCCGGCAGCAAAGGCAGGTAAGAAGAGGACGGCAAAGAAGGGAGCAAAGAAAGCCGGAGCGAGGAAGAAGGCGAAGGGAGCGAGGAAGAAGGCGCGCGTTGCTAAGAAGAAGCCACCAGCACCACCCGCGCCGCCAGCTCCTCAGCAAGGCCAGCCGACTGGCTGAGCGTGGAACATCAGGCAATATCACAACCCTGGACCCATTTTTTCTCAGAACTTGTTGCAAATCACTCCCAAGAATATCCTTGTCTTGTTAGAGGAGGCGCGATGCCAGAAGCACCAGAGCCACTAGGACAGCTCCACCAATAAGCACGATCTCCGGCCTCAACTTAACCCCCTTAGTCTCCTCCTCGAAGAACCTAAGTAGCCCCGCACCTGTCGCGGGTAGGGGAGCCTCCCTCCTACGCCTCCGTTGCCCACTCACGGATGAGAGAGGCAGGAAGCGATATATATCCGTTTATAAGCCGCCGGGCAGTATTCAGGAATCCCGAAATGATTGCGGGGTAATACGGCTAGGGGCCTCGCGGCCACCCCCCGGCTTACGGTTTATCTATGCTGGCAGCTCGGGCCGGGCGAAGGATGCCCCGCTTGCTTGACGTCATCAAGTGGAGGAGGCCGCCTAGTCAAGCCATGAGGGACTCAGGACAGTATGCCGCCAGGCTCTCATCGGCCCTGCTAACCCTTAACGCGCAGATTAATCGGCTTAAAAACAAGTACGCGGGCCTCGAAGCGAGGGGTAAGGAGTACTTCGAGAGGTGTGTCTCGGCCCTCCAGTCCGGCGACGAGGGCTACGCCGCGATATACGCCAACGAGATAGCCGAGCTGAGAAGGATAGCCCGGATAGTGCTTCAGTCTCTCCTAGTGCTTGAGCAGGTTAGGGTGAGGATGGAGAGCCTCCTGGAGCTTAGGGACATCATAGGGCTGGCCCCCGTCCTTAAGGGGCTGCTGGAGAGCGTGAGGAGCGAGATCGTGAAGGTCGTCCCGGAGGCGGCCGAGAGCCTCGACGAGCTATCAAACGCCATAGATGGCCTCGTCTCCAGCGCCGGCGTTCATCAACCCGTCGCGATGGAGGATAAGGAGGAGCTCTCAGACGAGGCTATGAAGATACTCGAGGAGGCGAGGGCGATAATTGCGAGGCAGGTCGCTGAGAGCTTCCCTGCGGTACCAACCCTCTCTAAAGAGGAGCGCATCATATACGAGTATATAGTATCTCTGCCGGAGGGGACGGTTCTGGAAGTGGACTCCTGCTCTAGGGCGCTCGGCATCCCGGAGCAGGAGGTGGAGGATGTCCTGAGAAGGCTTGAGCAGAAGGGGCTCATAGAGGTGGCCTCGCAGACAGAGAGTCCCGAGTGAGAGTGGGGGCCGCTGGGGGCTTAGTATGCCCTAGCTATATATAAGAAGGTCCTCCCCGGGGATCCGCATCCCACGCAGGGCTCCTCGCTCCGCTCCTCGTACTCAAACATATAGCCCCTTACCTCCCCACCTATCTCCTGCCTCATCTTTAACGCGCATTCTTCGGAGCCACACCAGCTCGCCCTACATATTTTACCCTCCGATATCATTCTGGCCCCCTCCTCACCGCTCCTAACAGTGACGACCAGATCTCGGAGGGTCCGCCACGCCCTCTCCCTGAGGTTGTTGGATATTAGTCGGAGGGTCTCGGAGACGCCGTCAACCAGCCCCTCAACCTTCACGGACACCCTCTCACCCGTATCCCTCCTTGCCAGCACAACCTCCTCCCTCCGCACCTCCCTCGGGCCAACTTCGACCCTCAGAGGCACCCCCCGCCTCTCCCAGTAATAATACTTCTCGCCCGGCGTGACGTCCCGTCTATCGTCTAGATGGGTCCTGAACCTCTCCCGCAAAATTTCGTAGACCCTCCTTGAATGGGAGTACACGGGCTCCTCTTGGCCCTTATACGGTATCGGGACTATCACTACTTGGATGGGCGCAACAGATGGGGGGAATATTGGGCCCAGATCGTCGCCGTGTTGTGCAACAATAGCGGCCAATACCCTGCTGTAGCCGAACCCGTAGCAAAGCTGCCATCCATACCCCTTCCCACCCTCCTTCTTCTCGAACACGATGTTAAAGACCCTCGAAAAGTTGGTCCCAAGGTTATGGACTGTCGCGACCTGGTTCACCTTGCCATCAGGGTTCCAGGAGTCGAAGGCGACCGAGTAATCAGCCCCCGCAAACTTGTCGAAGTCGGGGCGCCTAAGGACGAGGTAGGCTATACCCAGCTCATCAAGAACAGTCTTGTAAATCGCTATGGCTCTTCTCAGCTGGGCATCGGCCTCCTCAGCTGAGGCAAAGACGCTGTGCCCCTCGTTCCACGGGATCTCTCGAACCCTGTATAGGGCTCTAGTAGCCTTCGTCTCATATCTGTAGACGGAGCAGCTCTGGTGGACCTTGAGGGGTAGGTCCGAGTGGTTGTTTATCCAGATCGCGAACATAGGATACATGATCGTCTCCGATGTCGGCCTCAGTATGAGCGGAGCCTCAGCCTCCTCACCCTCGCCCTCTCCACCCAGCCTCAGCTTTCCTACGGCGAAGACCTCCCCCATAAAACCTTTAATGTGCTCGGCCTCCCGCGAAAAATTCTCAAGCGTGGCCACCAGCGGGAAATACATAGGGAGGTGGCCGTCAGCCTCCAGCAGCTCCTCCAGCCTCCTCCTAACCCTCTCGATTACGAACCACCCATACTCGAGATACACCGAGAACCCCTTGACCGGATACCTAGTGTCCACTAGCCGCGCCGTCAGCAATACGTCGTCGAACCACTCGCTGAAGTTCCTGAACTTCTCAATACTGCTTCTCTCCGTGGCAATAAGCTCTCCCTGCACCCTAATCGCTCCAGGCCCATATATAAGGGCGTTGCTGGCTACCCGGCCCTTAGGTGAGCGGCGGCTCCCCGCAATATTAGTTGGGTATCAGTCGAGAAATATAATTATATAAGTCCCCAGCCAACATGTATTGTCATGCTCGATACGGGGCTCGGGGCAATCCTGCTCTTCAGCTACCTCACAGCCCCTTTCCTAGTGATTTTCATAGTCTTGGTCTTGCTGTCGCTCAGGAGGGGCAGGTCTCGTGAAGGCGTGGCTCAGATGAGCCTGACTAGGGCTGCGGAGGTTGCTTGGCTGATCGGGGTAGGGATCGTATGGCTGACCATAAATCTCTTCAGCATACCGTGGATACCGTGGCTTCAAGCCGGCGCGCAGCAGACGGCCGTAGACGGCGAGGCCCAGGTCGTCCAGGTCGACGCCTACATGTGGGGCTACAAAATAACCCCGATGGAGGTTAGAAAGGGGCCCGTGAAGTTTGTGGCGCGGGCCCTAGACACTATACACTCACTCGCCATCTATACTCCGGACGGCCGCCTCCTCACGACAATCATGCTTATGCCCGGGATGCGCGAAGAAGTGACCATAGTTTTCGACAGGGAGGGCGAATACGTGGTTAGGTGCCTAGAGTATTGCGGCGACGGACACGGCTACATGTACTCAAAGATCAGCGTAGTGGGGTGACGCTGGCTTGAGGGTTGAAGACCTAACAGATTATCCCAGAAGGATGGTCCTGGCCTCGCTCTTCTGGTTCTACCTAGGCGGCGTTGCCGGCATCACGATGCTCCTCCTCCACCTCACACGTCTCTCGACACCCCCGCTATACTACCAGCTCATGACGCTTCACGGATTCGCGATGCCGTTCGGCGGACTGTTCCAGCTTATGATGGGGCTCTCGCTGCTGAGGGCAGGCTTCTGCTATGGAAAACCTGTAAAGGGAAGAATCGTTGAGCTCAGCTATATCCTCCTCAACGCTGGCATGTTACTAATACTGCTTGCCGTTGCGATGGGGGCCCGGACAAGCTATACTCTAATGTTTCCCCTCCCAGCCTCAGGCGCTCTCCGAGGGCTCTGGCCCCTAGAAGCCGTAACAGTTCTTGTATGGGGAGTCGTCATGGTAGTAAGTGTTATAGTCGCGCTATATCCCGCGGCGCTGGCAAGACTCATTTTCACGGGTAAGACTCAGGAGGCCCTCGTTCTAGAGAGGTTCATGGGGACCCTCAATCCCTCCGGGATGGCGAGCATGCTTCCCTACATCTTCATCATACCGCCTGTCGGTGCGGCAATATCGCTGGCCGCCATAGCAATAGGCGTCGCGCTGCTAGGACTTGTGCCCCTCAGCTCCGTCGGATGGGCGCTGCAGTCGCTCAACTTCAACTACCCCTTCTGGATATTCGCACACAACCTGATGGAGGCGATGGGTGTAATGGCGATCGGCACGGTCTACTGGCTTGTGCCAAGATACACTGTCAGGGAGCAGGGCGAGACTGGCGTTAGAACACTGTTCAGCGAAAGGCTAGGCCTTTTCGCTATTGTCTTCTACTCGACGGCGGCAATCATGGCCTTCCCCCACCACCTCTTCACGATGCCCACCTCACAACCTCAGGGCCTCAGCTATACGGGGCAGATAGCAAGCTGGCTGACAGGCTTCGGCGCCGCATTCTCCGTGTTCAACGTCCTCGCGACATCATACATCTTTGGGCTTAGACTGACCCCCGCCTCCCTCGCCGCGATGCTGGGCTTCGCGGTCTATGTCGCCGACGGCTTCCTCGCAATGCAGCTGGGAACAATCGGATGGGCCTACAGACTCCACGGAACCTACGCAGCAACCGCCCACCTCATGACCATACTCCTAGCAGTGACGCTCATCTGGATAGGGGCCCTCTACCACAGCTTCCAGCTCCTCTTCGGACGGCCCGAGAACCGGAAGCTCGCATACGTCCACGTAGTTGCCACGGCGGTAGCTGCGCTAGGGCTCCTATACACGATGGCCGCCATGGGCGGCCTGGGCATCCCGCGAAGAGCCTACCCGCTACCCATAACAGACCCAGCCACGATAGCTGTGCTGACGCTCTTCGCCTCCATCCTAGCCGCGGGGCAAATAGCCTTCCTCACCCAGCTAACCAGGCCAAAAACCGCCAAAACCTAGAACCACCGAAACCTCTTTCTCACTCCTAGCAATACTCGTGGGACCGAGCTACTGGGCAGGGTCTAACACAAAACCCGCGTAGCCAATCCTTCAGACACCGTGGTAAACCTTCGCGATGATGTCCAAGCAATGTCCGGATAAGGATTTCCTTAGACTCGCTTTGTTTGAAAAGCAGCGGACCGGATACAGTGTCATAGTATCTAGCCTCTTCTAAAATCTTAAATGTATAAACCCCCATATCCAGAAGACAATGGAATGCCCATTGGAGACTTTTAAGAGGGTGCGGCGGTGCTCGGGTAGATGGCCTCATAATCGCCTATGCTGGGGAACAGCCACTCATGAACACTGCCTACACCTTATCCGGACACTACCTGTGGTGTTGTTGCAGGCGAATTAATATATCAGAATCTGAAATATTTCTATAGAAGATATGATGATCGGGACCTACTCCAAACTCTTGCTGAGGTTTGGGTTCAGAAAGTTTAGGGCATCTGACACGTCAGGTATTATTGGGACAGAGAATCCCCACCTAGTCTTACACAGGCTATGCAGCGCTGGTTATCTGGTGAGAGTCTCCAGAGGAGTTTTTAGGGCCTCTCATCCCACCGTCCTTGTCTTGGAGATGGCCGGCTATAGATGGAGGGATAAGATCGCCCAGAAGGACTATCTGGATTTTCTGGAGCTAGTTGTCGCGAGGACCCTAGAGGGCTTCTGGGATAAACTCGTCTCATTGGTGATATTCGGATCTGTGGCGGCTGGCCGGGCGAGGGCTGAGAGCGATGTGGATCTACTGGTTGTGGCTGAGGGGCTGGCTGAGAACTACTCGGATAGGCTGGCTTTCTGGAGGGAGATCATGGCTGGGCTCGAGTCCGAGAGGCTGAGGCTATGGAGGGAGAAGAGGCTTTACCCGCTGGTAGACCCCGTACTTTTAACTCCGAGCGAGGCGAAGAGGATTCAACCATTCTACCTCGATCTACTGGATAATGCAGTGATAATTTATGATAGGGATGAATTCATGCGCCGTGTTCTCGAGGATCTTAGAGCGAGGCTAAAGGCCCTGGGTGCAATCAGGGTGGAGCTTCCCAACGGGTCGTGGTATTGGGTCATCAAGCCCAGCGCTGGATTCGGGGAGCTGATCGAGGTTTGAGAACGGACAGCCTGGTCAGAGACTATCTCAGAAGGGCTGAGGCCAGGCTCGTCTCCGCCCAATATGCCCTAAATCACGGCTACTATCCCGAGGTGGTCAGATACTCCCAGGAATGCGTGGAGCTCTCCCTAAAGGCATGCCTAAGGCTCGTCGGCGTCGAATACCCAAAAGTTCACGACGTCGGCGACGTTTTGAGGGCGGAGTCCATGAGATTTCCAAGCTGGTTCAGAGAGGAGATTGATAGGCTTGCGGAGACCTCTAGAGAACTTTCGGAGAAGCGCGCTCCTAGCATGTATGGTGTGGAGGTGGCTGGAAAATCCCCAGAGGAACTCTTCAACAAAGACGATGCAGCAAAAGCCCTAAGGGACGCGGAGGCCGTACACAAACTAGCGAAAAGACTCATAGAACAAGCAAAAATCTAGAGCAAGCAAGCGCCACGGGCCCGGTGGGACTCGAACCCACGATCTGCGGCTTAGGAGGCCGCCGCCTTATCCATACTAGGCCACGGGCCCTCCGCAACCTGATCCTTCCTTCTGACCCGCGACCGTCTAACCCCCGAGTTTCGGAGGTAGGCCAAATATGACACGCCGCCCGTGACTATTTAGTTTTATATTGCGGGGTTGTGTGCGTCCTCTCGCTTTAACACCGCGGAAGGCTCTGGGGCTTCAAGTATCTCAAGAAGTATCAGTTTTCCGTAAGGTGAGGGTAGAGTGCTGGCGTGCGTGTCTTAAAGGTGGCCACCATTGGCAGCCACCAACGCGGTATCTCAGACCGGCGTTGTCGGCAACTCTTTAGGGAATTAGTCCGGGGCCCGAACTTCATGGGGGGTGATGGTTTAGGGAGTGTGGTTAATTTTGTGCCCTTTTGGCGGTTTTGTGGGGTAGGTGGCTGTGGGGCTGGTGAGCCTAGTATCTAGGTTGTCTCAGGGAGACGTAGTTGTCGGTACCTTCGTCTACCTGGGATCTCCAGACGTTGTCGAGCTCCTCGGAGAGGCCGGAGTGGACTTCGTGATCATCGATATGGAGCATGGTTATTTTGGATTTTCCGACGTCTGCGAGCTGGTGAGGGCTGCGGGGGTTGTGGGTGTGGCGCCCGTGGTTAGGGTGCCTTCTAGCGAGGAGACATACATACTTAGGGCTCTGGAGTGTGGCGCGTTGGGGGTGCAGGTTCCGCACGTCGACGATCCTGAGACTGCGAGGCGGGTGGTAGAGGCGGCCCACTATTACCCTGAGGGCATGAGAGGCTTCTCGCCCTACACTAGGGCAGGACGCTACGGCGCCAGGACTCCTAGGGCTCACGTCGAGGCATCGAACAGGGACACGGCCGTGATAATCCACATAGAGAGCGCCGAGGGGGTGAGGAGGCTGCCCGAGATACTCGGGGGAGGCGGCGTGGACGTCGTCTTCCTCGGCCCCTACGACCTGTCACAGTCGCTAGGCATTCCCGGAGAGGTTACAGACCCGCGCGTCACCGGCCTAATAGAGAGTGGAATCAAGGCCGCTCGAGAGAGAGGAGTGGCGGTGGGGACCTTCGTAGAGACGGTCGACGCGGCTGCCGAGTGGGCGGCCAAGGGGGTGCAGTACATCGCCTACTCCGTCGACGTCGCGATATTCTACCGCGCGGTAAGGGAGATAGTGAAGAGTGTGAAGGATCGCGTCTCCCGAACCAAGCCCGGCAAACATTAAAATAACCGCCCATCAACAATTTTCAGAGAAACACCCATACAACAGAGGGCCGGTAGATCAGTGGTAGATCGCCCGCTTGGCGTGCGGGAGGTCGGGGGTTCAAATCCCCCCCGGTCCATAAGTAGTCAGACGATAAGTGTTTAGTGATGCTGTGTGGGAGAGGGGGACGATTTATGGGCTGCGAAACACTCTTGGTGAGTGATGGCTATCCAGCAAAGCTTATAGCCCGTCGGCTGGATTTTCGCGTCAGGGTTGTTTGACTGGAACGGCGTAAAGCTCCGCCAGATAGGGATCGTTGCGAGCCCCTCAGAGGAAAACCTTGCCCAATGTATCCTCCATGAGGGTGAGGAGAGGAGAGTCACGACCGAGACCCTTGTCTTGATAGATAACCGTAACGGGAATAAGATCCTCGCCGTGTGCCGCCGCGGGATGGGTTCTAACGACGCTCTGAAGACAGACTACTATAATCCCGGCGTAGCCTATGCCAAGATGGGGAAGGGGGCGAGTACTGCAAAAGAGTTTTACGGGTTCAGCCTAGTTGTTATCGGGGATGTAACAGACGGCGTGATTAAGCAGAACAGAGTTATCATAGCCCCTGCGTCGCCAGTTTACATATTTCCTGAGGATTTCAACCCGATGCAGCTGTTGTCGAAGAGCGATCACACACTGGGCTACTACGCGACAGGCACCCCGCTTTGGAGGGTACCGCTACTGACCGAATACATCTCGCATCACATAGGAGTTTTCGGCATAACAGGCTCGGGCAAGTCTTTCTTAACACGATATCAGCTGATACCGCTTCTGAGGAACGCGGGATACGACGTGCTGATCTTTGACTGGAAGGGCAGCGACTACGCGCCCTATCATGAAAACGTCATCAACATGGGTGATATAAAGCTCGATGAGCAGGCGATCTATTCCTACTTGGCGGAGAAGCTTAGGCACTTCGGCGGGGGCAACATGGGAAACACGATTCTGGGATACTTGGAGGAGGCTATCGCGTCCGGCGGCTGGATCTGCGATACCCCCGCCGAGACAAAGGAGAGACTAGTTGCACAGCTCCGGGAGCTGATCAGGTCAGATAACCAGGAAAAGGGGGGAGGCCTCGATAGGTGGGGGCAGCGATATCTACGAAGGATGGAGCGGTACTTCAGCATGGTGGGAGAGGAGGACTTCAAAGCGATTATTGGACAAATGACGGCTGAGGATATTTACCGCATGCTAAAGGAAAAGCACTTACTGGTAGTTGACCTGAGCCTCGGCTCGAAAGAGCAGAAGCTATCGATCTTTCTCTCGATAATACGTTTTCTGAAGAGGTTGATGGAGGAGAAGAATGAGCTTAATGTCGCGCTTGTCATAGATGAGGCGCCGCAGTACTGTCCTTGGCAGCCTAAGGGTGTTGAGGAGGAGACAACGCGAGAGATAATCGGCTCTGCTGCTCTGGGGAGGAGCTACAAGCTCTCGCTGGTCTTGATTTCCCAAGGCATCGCTGGTGAGATAGGCATCAACGCCGCGGTTAGAAGGAACCTCAACACCTTGTTCGTGGGCCGGATACACCCCCTCGACGCACCCGAGGCCGAAAAGTTCTTCGCGACGGCCGCCGTAGACCCCTCCACACTTCTCAGGCTCCCCGAGGGCCAGTTCTACCTGATAGGAAAGATGAACCCCTCGCCCGTACCACTCCTTATAACGTTCGAGATACCGGAGGAAGAAAGAGTTGGCGCTAAGAGATAGCGCGATCCCAGACTTCCTAAAAATACCTAGGCCGCTTCAGGAGAGGTTTTATGCGGCCGCCGAGGAGGAAGCAAAGATCTTAGCCCAGAAAATAGCTGAGTTCTCCACAAACATCGAGGAGTTATCCAGCATAATCGGGGTTGGAATTAAGAAGATTGAGGGGAACGATGCTTGGAAATATTTGAGGATCGGCGTTGTGGATGGATCTGACCTGCCGGCTATAAACGAGCGCATAGGGCTTAGATACGGGCTCTACTCTGTCGCTTACAAGCTCTTCAGGGGGCTTGACCCGATAGATGGTGGGGAATGGTTCTACGGTGACCGGATCTCCGGAAGCATAGGCATGCAGAGAGAGTCTTTCATCAAAATACTGGATCTTCTGACGACCTATTACGAGCGGTACACCGCCAACAATCTGCTGGGCGAAGTGGATCTGCTCATGGTTGACGGCAGCTTCTTCGGATACAGGGCCGGGTGCAGCATGGTGAAGCGTGAAGAGGTAGGCTGGAGGGATAATCTGACGGGCAGCACCTTTAGGACGGTATATGACTTGATCTCCAAGATTAACGAGCTGACGATCAGGCTTATCGAGAGCGGGAAGGCATTTGGAGTGATAAAGCGTGTCGCAACAATGGCCATAGATGGGTACATATGCTATCGATACGGCCCCCAGAAGGGTATAGCCTTGAGCGACAGGTCCGTTCTCAGCCTATTCATGAAGCGCGGCGAGGTCTTCGACTATGACGAGATCTTCGGACCCGAGATGCGGTTCGACGCCTTGACGTGGTACAGAGGCATATTGAGGGAAAGAACGTGGAGTAAAAGACCCCCCAGCGAGGTCTTGAAGGAGGCTGTCAGGAGGGTTCAGGTGCAGCTCTTGGCGGACCTCACCCCATACAAAGGAAAGGGAGCCGGGCGCCAACCACAGGACGGGAGGGAGGTTGTCGAGGCAGCGAGGAGTACGAAGCGAGTCTTCGTAAAGACGGTGGACGATGTCCCGCCTATATGCGTCGAGTTCTCGTCAAAGATGCCTAAAGAGTTGAGGAGCACGGTTTTATCCTACGTGCTTTCTACAGCGAATCCCGACACGGGCCTCCCACTCCCCCTGGACCTGGTCGATAACCTCGTGTCGCTGCCGCGGGGCCTCGGGCGAGAGTTCGTAAACGAGATCGAGGCGGAGCTTTTGAGGAGGGGCTTCAGCAGGCAGAGCCTCGCAGCGCTCTTCGCGAGATACAACCCCCAGAAAGACGAAACCTAAATGAAACTACTTGATCTCCCCGAAGGAAAGCTACAAGAGGACGGCGACAGTCAGCTAGATAATTCTTCAATACGTAGCTCATTAAATGGCTATTGAATCGCAAATCTGGAAAAATGTGTATATGGCCGGCAGAGGGCTCAAAAAAACGAGGGATAAATGTATAAAGATGTTTTACGTCCGGATGTACTTTTAACTGCTATTCACCCAGTTGCAGTCGGCTGCCAACGTACTGATGTCTCGGTTTCTTGATAGCATTGTCGACACTCTCTAGCTCAACCCATTACAGATTTCCTACGAACCTTCTATCCAGTATTGGTCCCACAAATCGACGAGGGCTTGATATATGGATAAAGTTCTGAGTCACACTATCTATTCGTCAATTGCCTCCTAAGGCAATTGGCGGTCTAATGTAGATTAGGAAATAACTGGGGCCGTTTCTTTACTTGATATCTGTAAACGATCCCTAATAAAAAACCAGAAAGTTTTTTTCTCAGCATTGAGACTTCGAAGCAGATGGCTGATCATGTCCAGAAAGAACGTAAAACGGTTTATCTGGATAGTCTTGATGGCTTTGAGTTTGAGAAACTCTGTGCGGAGATTTTCAAGCAACTTGGCGCTCAGAACATCGAAGATGTACGAAGTACCACGGATGAGGGTAGGGACATCATCCTAGATTTGCCGACTTCAGCCGGTCCGGTTCGGACAGTCATAGAGTGTAAGCACCAACTTAAAAAAACCATCGGGCGGCCAGTGGTTCAAAAACTACATTCCGCAGTAGTTACTGACGGTAGAGCGAAGAAAGGAATCGTAATAACCACCGGTTACTTTAGCCGAAGGGCTATCGAATATGCCAAGAAGGTGAGAGACATTGAGATAGAGTTGATCGACCTAGACGGTTTGCGCCTCTTGGGGGAGAAAGCTGGCTATGATATACTTCTAAACACGTCAGAGGTTCCTCCCCGGTCTTTCTGTATCTCGGACCCATCTAACATACTGACCAATCTGGATATAAAAATTCTCTCAAAAATACATAGCTATCCGAGGAAGTTGAGGGACGTTGTCCCTTCCGTGGACTATAAACTTGAATTGATACCTGCATACTTCGCCGAGTTTTCGATTCACGTGAGGTTCGTGAGCCCTTCGGGTATTGATGTAGGCTATGAAGTTCATGAAGACTACGTTCCCTTCTTTTTAAACGGGGTGAGTGGAGAGCCAATTCAAGCGAACGTTACAGATTTTTTTAGGAACCAAAGACCTACCTTAACGGTCGAAAAAATTAAGGGACTACCGTACAAAATCGACAAGAAGCCCTTTAACGTCGGTGAGCGTGAAGCGAAACGTAGAATCATTGAAAACATTATTCAAATGTATGCTAAGGAGGTTTCTTACACGGCGAGGAATAATCGGACATATACAGTGTTTTGTGTACCCTCCCCCAAGCATATTTTCATCTCGGATTTAAAAAGGGTCTACTTGCCGCACTGGCGGTTTGTATTCAGGAGCCGTAGACATAGATATATCGTGGAGCTCATGGAACAAGAGGGGGGCACGACCCTATTGATACTTTCAAACGGTTTTGATTTCTGTAGCATTTGTTATAAAAAAATAACTAGCCCCAAAAATCATGGAATTTGTGACGAGTGTGGAGGAGTCATGCATTTCAATCACTTTTGGAAGCCTCACGGCTTCAAGTGCTCTAACTGTAAGAGACTGATTTGCCTTAATGACACGTTTTTTAAACGCAGGTTAATATTTTTTAAAAGACCTCTCTGCTGGTCCTGTTACTGGCAACGCTCTCTCCGAAAGGCAGAGAGGGGTCAGGTCAGAACGGCTGGTGAGTAGTTTTGCATGAGTATGTTGTTGCGTCGGGTATCGTGGGGTCTGTTGCGAAGCTGGCCGGCTCTCTCGGTGGGCGTGTTAAGAGTTTTAGGGTTTTGGTAGGCTACCCA
>Ga0072500_142129_pt2 | contig 44875 bp, 45 predicted proteins | sample GBScelen77Swater_FD_63803 | JGI IMG/M metagenome (GOLD analysis project Ga0072500, IMG submission 63803) | Hot spring microbial communities from Great Boiling Spring, Nevada - cellulolytic enrichment S 77C v2 (version 2) | ecosystem: Environmental > Aquatic > Thermal springs > Hot (42-90C) ...
AAGGGGAGGCATAGAAAGAGAAAATGAAATGCTTCTAAATAAGTTGATCAATGATGACGAAATTGAGAAAATCACATTAATTTCCCCAGTTGGCTTTGACCAGATTAAAGATGAGTATCTTAAAAACAAAAAAGTTGAATTTCTCGTAAAGTTAAATTTCAGAAAAATTCCAACGGTTATTGAAATCGTAAATAATAGCGACATTTGCCTAATAACAAACGTCAGACCGACCGCAATCCCGGTTCATCTTTTTAAATCAAAAAGAGTCAAGACAGTTCAAGTCGTTCACGACATAATACCTTGGCTTTATCCTCGCTTTTTCCCTTTTATAAGTGGATTAACTTATAGAACCTTTAAACTTCTCATCAAAAATAAACCTGATCTTTACATCGTTCATTCAGAACATACGAAGAGTGATTTGGTAAGATACTGGGGGATAGACCCTAAAAAGATTGTTAAGGTTTGCTATGGAAGTTTTGTGAAGCCTGTTTTGCCCAGAGAGAATTTCGGAAGCAAAAAAATTTTATTTGTGAGCACGATAGAACCAAGGAAAGGTATTGATAAACTTCTTGATGCATTTTTAATTGTTAAAAAAGAAATACCCAAAGCGCAATTGATAATTGTCGGTAAAGTTGGGTGGAAAGCCAAACATATCTTTGAAAAAATTCACAAGTTCGTTGATCTAAAAATTGGTGTGGATTACCTTGGGTATATCTCTGATGAAGACCTCATGAAATTATATTCTGAAGTGGATGTCCTGGTGTACCCATCGGTTTATGAGGGATTTGGGGTTCCACCACTTGAGGCTATGGCCTGCGGTTGTCCAGTTGCTGTCTCAAATGTATCCTCTATCCCAGAAGTTGTTGGAGATGCAGGGGTATATTTTAATCCGCTTGATGTTAACGACATCGCTGGAACTTTAATAAGAATTTTGAAAGATGACGAACTTAAAATTGAAATGAGCAAAAGGGGAATTGAAAGAGCGAAGATGTTTAATTGGGATAAATGTCTTGATGAATTTATAAGTGTTTTGAAGTCATTAATCAAAAATTAAACTCGTTTTAACCTGTGAAGAAAGTAGCCCTTGTGAGGGGGAATGGTTTGACAAAATTTGAAATACAATACTATGAGCCTTTGATCGATAATTTTGAGATATGGGGTATTTGCTCGCTTAATAACCCTTTTTCAATAGGTGGTTTGAAAATCAATGTGAAAAAACTTCCATCTGTTTATGACCTCGAGATGTTTTTCCCAAATGTATTTAAGCTGAGAAAAATTTATCAAAGGATTTTTTACTATGAACTTTTTCTGCAAAAGATATTTGGGTTGGAAAACTTACTCAAAAATTTTGATATAATTCATTCTGCCGATGTTGAATACTTTTATACTTATCAGTCCGCAAAAGCGAGATTGAAATATGATAAGCGACTTGTCATAACGCAGTGGCAAAATATACCCTTTGCTTATGGGTTCAGAGGTTATAATTTTGTTAAGTCAAAGCGATTTAAAAAAATTGTTGAAGCGGTTGATGTTGCAATTGCAACTTCTGAAAGAGCGAAATTAACACTTGTTCTTGAGGGATTTCCAGAGGAAAAGATTCAGATCGTCAAGCCAGGGGTTGATGTTGAAAAATTTAGACCGATGGCGAAGGATTTTAATCTGATGAGAAATTTGGGAATAAACGAAGATGATAAAGTAATTCTTTTCTCTGGAAGATTACAGTGGCAGAAAGGCATAATTGTTCTTTTGAACGCATTTAAACTTTTAGTTATGGATAAGGATTTTGATGGGAATAAATTGAAATTGCTGATCGTCGGTGGAGGACAACTTTTGAATTGGCTTAAGAAATTTGTTCGTTTCCTTGATATTGAGAAAAATGTGATTTTCGCTGGATATGTTGATTATGATGAAATGCCGAAATTTCATAACCTTGCCGATGTTTTTGTTTTGCCAAGCATTCCTGATAAAAGATGGCAAGAGCAGTTTGGGATGGTCTTGATTGAAAGCATGGCTTGTGGTAAACCGGTCATATCAACTTTAAGTGGTTCAATCCCGGAAGTCGTTGGGGATAATGCGATCCTTGTTCAGTCGTTTGATTTTTTTGAACTTTACAAAGCTCTGAAGAGAATTTTATCAGATGAAAAATTACATTATGAACTTGGGAAGCGGGGTAGGGAATTTGTCGTGAAAAATTATAATGCTGTTGACACAGCGCAAAAAATTAAAAAAATTTACAACTCTTTGATTTGATGCCCTGGTCAAGGAAAAAAGCTATAACGGATATAACTTTTGTCACCTTATCACAATATCTGACCCAATTTATATTAATTTTGCGTGGTTTTATTTTTGCAAAATTTCTTGGACCTGAACTATTTGGGGTTTATTCGGCAATTTTTCTCTTTTATACCTACGGCGTTTACGCTCAACTTGGAATTTTGGATGGTCTTTGGCGCCTCGTTCCTTATTTTTTAGCTCAAGGAGATGAAGCGAAAGGGAGAAATTATCTATCTACCGGATTTTGGGCATTGAATTTTTTCGGATTAACTTTTGTCTTTCTTGTTTTTATCATAAAACTCAATTTTATTGTTTTGTTAAGTGCTCTCGCTGTCTTTTTCTTTTTAAATTTTAGTTTCATGCTTCTAAAATTTCAAATTCAGCATAAGTTCAAGCTTCTTGGGGTATATCAAACATTACTTTCAATTGCGGATCTTATTTTTTCGTCAATTTTAATGTTTAAACTTCATGTTGAGGGTATTTATATCGGAATGAATTTAGCTCTAATTTTAACTATTTTGCTTGCAAGCAAAAACTTGAATTTGAAGTTTGAAAGACATTTTGACCTATTTGAGCTTAAAGAGATTTTGAAAATTGGTTTTGTAAACTTACTTATTGGGTTTGGATTAAGATTGTTGATGACGATGGATAAATTTTCAGTAGCAAATTTTTTTGATAAAGCAAGCATGGGATTTTATTCAGTAGCGTATAGTATCGGGATGCTGCCTTTTTTTATTCCGATGACTTTGAATCAAGTCATTGGTCAAAGGATGATTGAGGAATACGGGCGAACAAAGGAGGTTCAAAGTTTGAAAATCTTCCTTGACGAAAGTTTGATCTTTTTATCTTTCGTCCTTCCTTTTGTTTCAATTTTTGCTATAGCATTTGCTGAACCATTTATAATTTTGCTCCTTCCCAAATATCTCTACAGTTTAAAACTCGTTGATAAACTTGCGATTTCTTTTTATTTCATTTCTTTAAGTGCAATACCTTTGACTTTCCTCGTCACAATAAATGAGAGAAAGTGGATAATTGTCTCTGAGTTTTTATTAATAGGATTGCTATTTATAGTTAATTATGTAATTGCAAAATCAAGTTTGGAACTTGTTTGGATAACTTACGCTGTTCTTGTCGCCTATTTTCTCTATTTCATTAGTTTGATATATCTAAGTTATAGAAAATTTTACGACATTTTGAAGATTTTTAATCTGGCGTTAAAACTTTCTCTACCTGTGTTTCCTATTTTTCTTGTTTTTTCGTTGAAATTTATAAATTTCGGAGAGTGGGGGAACTTGGTTAAGTTTTCTTTAAGAATTATAATCGGGTTAATTTGGATTTCATTTGCAATTTTTTATTTGAAGAGGAAAACTGTTATAATATCGCAAATGATTCAAATAATCAGAGAGAGGGTTGGGCTTTGATATTTGTTTATTTAAGTTTGGGTTTTTAATTTTTAAATGAAGGAAACAAAATTATTTGAAAGATATGCAGGAGAAAAAGGGACATATACTGTGGATAGATGATGAAATTGAACTTTTACGCTCACACATTCTATTTCTTGAACAGAAAGGTTATGAAGTATCGGTGGCAACGAACGGTGATGATGCGGTTGAGTTTTTAAGGGAAAGAGGGAAGGATATTGATTTGATTTTACTTGATGAGATTATGCCTGGTAAAGGTGGATTACAAACATTGATTGAAATTAAAGAGATTTTCCCAGGCATTCCCGTTGTGATGGTTACAAAAAATGAGGAAGAAAGTTTGATGGAGGAAGCGATCGGTTATAAGATAAGTGATTATCTTACTAAGCCGGTGAACCCGAGCCAGATATTAATGGTCTGCAAAAAGTTTATTGAAGCGAAAAAGATAGCCAGCGAAAAGCTTACTATGGAATATCTTCACGGGTTTCGTGCTATATCAAATGCTTTGATGACCGAACTTGATTATCAGGATTGGATTGAAATTTATCTGCGACTTATAAAGTGGGATATTGAACTTGACGAACATCCAGAAGTTGGTTTAAGGGAATCTCTTTTTGAATTGAAACGGCAATGCAATGTTGAATTCGGTAAATATATTGAAAGGAATTATCCCGATTGGATAGAGTCGGAGGATAGACCTATTCTCTCTGTTGATATTGTTGAGAGATATATCATCCCTGAAATTGAAGATGGAAAGAATGTTATCTTTTTTGTGGTTGATTGTATGCGACTTGATCAATGGATTATGCTTGAAAAGGAGTTACATGACTTTTACATCGTTGAAAGAGATTATTATTATTCTATTTTGCCGACCGCAACCCCGTATTCAAGAAATGCTATATTTAGTGGTTTATTCCCGATTGAGATAGAAAAAAGATTCCCCGAGCTTTGGGAGGGGAATAATGATGAGGAAAGAAGTAGAAATAAATATGAGAGGGAATTTTTAGAGGATCAGCTAAATAGAAGGCGGGTGAAATTGAAATCAAAGATAAGATATTTTAAAATAATTGACCCTGATTTTGGTGTTGGTGTTGAACAAAACATAGCAACATATGCTCAAGGTCAATTGACAGCCATTGTGGTAAATTTTGTTGATATGCTTGCGCATAGCAGAAGTGATTCAACTGTGATTAGGGAACTTTCATTTGATGAATCAGCGTATAGAGAAGTTACACGGGCATGGTTTGTTCATTCTTCTTTTTACAGGATGTTGAAGACGATATCAAGGTTGAAAAATGTAGTTGTGTTTGTTACAACCGACCATGGGAGTATAAGGGCTTTGCGAGGTGCTAAAGTTTTGGCAGATAGGGAAGCTGCTACTAATTTAAGGTATAAATATGGGAGAAATTTGAACTGTGATGAGAAGGAGGCGATTTTTATTGAAAAACCCGAAACCTATAAGTTGCCAAAGAGAGGCGTTGCAATAAATTATATAATTGCTAAGGAGGACTATTATTTTGTCTATCCAACCGATTATCATCATTATTTAAATCTTTACAAAGACACTTTTCAACATGGAGGCGTGTCACTTGAAGAAATGATAGTTCCAATAGTAAAACTTGTACCTAAAAATTAAATGACTGGAAAATTCCTTACACGAAGCGAAGATGAGACAATTGAACTCGGTAAGAGATTTTCCACAATTTTAAAACCCGGGGATGTCGTTGCTCTTTTTGGAGATCTCGGTTCGGGAAAGACGAAATTCGTTCAAGGCGTGTGTATTGGTCTTGGTGTTTTCGAAACCGTCAATAGCCCAACCTTCATAATCATGAACAAATACAAAGGACGCTTAACAGTTTATCATTTTGATTTTTACAGGGTGAAAAGTGTAGACGAAGTCATTGAAATCGGGTTTAGAGATTTTATTTTCAACGATGCAGTATCATTGATAGAGTGGGCGGATGTTGTTTATGAACTTTTGCCGAGGGAAAGATATGATGTTTATTTAAGGTTTGTGAATGGCGAAAATGAAAGAGAAATAGAAATCATAAAACGATGAAAATACTTGCAATTGAGACATCAACTGATATCTGCTCTGTTTGCGTTATTGCAAATGGAAAAACATCACAATGCGAAATTAATTTAAAGCAAATTCATTCGGAAAAAATAATTTCTCTGATAGCTCAATGCTTAAAAAATCTGAATATAGAGCTTGATGAAATTGAAGCAGTGGGTGTTTCAATTGGACCTGGGTCATTCACTGGGTTAAGGATTGGATTAAGCACTGTTAAAGGGATTTGCTTTGTTAAGGAAAAACCTATCATTGCTGTACCGACGCTTGATGCTCTTGCGTTAAAAGCGGCGAAATTTTATGAGATTTTTTCAAATTTTTGCTTGAACGAAGTTAACATATGTTCGATAATTGATGCTAAACAAGGTGATTTTTATTATGGGTTTTATTCAATATTTGATGGCAAGGTTGTTAAGATAAGTGAATTTAAAGTTGGAACTTTCAATGAAATTTTAAATCAAATAACGAAACCGACAATTTTCATAGGTGACGGGATTAATGAAATTAAAGAAAGACAAATTTTTGACAAGGCAATTTTATTGAAGGGTAAATTAAATCAAGCAGAAGCATATTATGTTGCTCTTATAGCAATGGAAAAGTTTCAACGAAGGGAATTTTCCGATTTAAATTCGCTTGAACCTCTTTACATCAAAGATTTCAAAATAAAAATGGGATAATCAATGGCTTGGTTTAAAAGATTATCAAGAAATATCTCGGGTGAGAAAAGGGAATTGCCTGAGGGTTTGTGGACAAAATGTGAAAATTGTGGAGAGATAATCCATAAATCACAGCTTGAATTAAATTTATGGACTTGCCACAAATGTAATTTTCACTTTCGCATCACGAGTCGTGAATATATTGATATTTTAATTGACAAGGGAACTTTTAAAGAGATGGACAAAAAAATACGCTCTGTTGACGTTTTAAACTTTGTTGATACTAAGCCGTATAAAGATCGCTTGAAAGAAGCGATGAAAAATACTGGTTTAAATGAAGCAATCGTAACTGGAACAGGTAAAATGAATGGTATTTCAGTTGTGATTGGTGTAATGGATTTTAGGTTCATCGGGGGAAGCATGGGATCGGTCGTTGGAGAAAAAGTAGCAAGGGCAATTGAGAAATCTTTGAAGACAAAAAATCCTCTTATTATTGTTTCAGCAAGTGGTGGAGCAAGAATGATGGAAAGCGCTCTTTCGCTTATGCAGATGGCTAAAACCTCAGCGATGTTGACTAAACTGTCAGAAGATGGTATCCCTTATATTTCAATCTTAACTGATCCAACTACTGGAGGGGTTACTGCAAGTTATGCTATGCTTGGAGATATAAACATAGCCGAACCCGGTGCTTTAATTGGATTTGCTGGACCAAGAGTAATTAAACAGGCAACAGGGAAGGACTTACCTGAGGGATTTCAACGTTCTGAATTTCTTCTTGAGCATGGATTTATTGATTTAATTGTCCATCGTAAGGAATTAAAGAATAAGGTTGTTCAAATTTTGAAACTCTTACTTGAAAGATAAAAATAAAATTTAGAACATTTTACTTATCATAATCAAATTATAAAAAGAAAAGTTTGCTCTTTTCGTGTCAAGAAAGAGTTATATAATAAACCTTAATAGATTATTTAAATGGCTTGATATAAAATTTAACCGTGTAATTTTTTTATTCGCTATTATTTATTCATTTGGAGCTATTGGATTGGCATTAGATTATACTTTTAATTTATTTGTAAATCTTACACCTCTAATTTTGATACTTACCGCCATCGTTTTAATTTTTTATCATCAAAATAAGAATAATTTAATTCGGCAAATTTTAACTTTTTTTATAATTTGTGTTGTAAGTTTTTTTATTGAGGTAATTGGTGCAAACTATAAATTTATATTTGGTGATTATAGCTACGGACAAACCTTAGGTTTAAAGCTATTTTCAACACCAATAATAATAGGTTTAAACTGGTTATTTTTAGTTTATACAACTGCATCAATTCTTGAAATTTTTAAATTAAACGAATTTATAAAGGTAATTTTATCATCTCTACTTATGGTTGCTTATGATTTGGCTTTAGAAATGGTTGCACCAAGGTTGGATATGTGGCATTGGAAGGATAATAAACCGCCTTTACAGAATTATATTAGTTGGTTTATCATTGCTTTAATATTTCACAGCATATTAAGGCTTTTTAAAATCCAGATTACCAATAAAATTGCTCCAGCTTTTTTTATAATTCAGATTATGTTCTTAATTATTTTAGCATTTGTATTAGATTGACGATATGCTGAAAGCAAAGCAAAATTTCCTTATCTATAAATTTTTTTCTTTATATACAATTTTTATTGTCAAAAAGTGCTTTTATGATATAAAATTGATAGGTGATTATTCCGAACGAGGCTTGCCAATTTTGTTATTATCAAATCACACAAGTTGGTGGGATGGATTTTGGTCAATGTATTTAAATCTTAAAGTGTTAAAACGCAAGTTCTATTTCATGATGCTCGAGGAAGAGTTAAAAAGGCATATATACTTCAATTATTCAGGAGGATATTCAATTAGGAAAAATTCAAAAGATTTGCTTGAATCATTAGATTACACTGCCGAGCTACTTAAGAAGAATGAGAACCTTGTTTTGTTTTTTCCGCAGGGAAGAATTGAATCCCAATATAAAATTCAAATTAAATTTCAATCTGGTCTTAAAAGAATTTTTAAAAAGTTGGAAAATCCAATATCTATAATATTTCAAGCAAATTTTGTTGAATATCTAAATCACAAGAAACCAACTCTTTATGTATATTTTCAGGAATATCATCCAGAGTATTTGAATTTAGATTTAGTTGAAAGGGATTATAATCTATTTTTTGAAAGGTGCTTAATAAAACAAAGGGAAATTTTTATTTAAATGAAAATTTTTACCTATATTGTAATTGCTTTTTTTACGATTCAGTTGTTTGTCTCATTTATGAATTTTATTTATATCAAACTAATTTTTAGAAAGATTTATAAACATCTTCAAGTTAAAAGTAATCCTTTGGTTTCAATATTAATTCCAGCGAGAAATGAAGAAAAGAATATAGGACACACTTTAAATTCCTTACTTAAGCAAGAATATTCTAATATTGAAATAAATGTTTTCGATGACCAATCAAACGATAGAACAAAAGACATAGTTGTAGAGTTCAGTAGAATAGATAAACGGATAAGATTAATAGAATCTCAAGGGCTTCCCCCAAATTGGCTTGGGAAGAATTTCGCATGTCATATACTTTCAAATTATGCAAATGGTGAGTATTTTCTTTTTATTGATGCGGATGTTACAATTGAGAAAAATTTAATTCAGAAATTAATTGGACTTTACGAAAAGTATAAACCAGGATTAATTTCAATCTTTCCACATCAAAAAATGCTTAAATTATCGGAAAAAATAACTGTTCCAATAATTTATTTTATCTTGTTATCATTGCTTCCATTATTTTTTGTGAAAAACTCTAAATTTTCCTCTCTTTCCGCAGCAAACGGACAATTGATGTTTTTCCCTGCAAAGATTTATAAAGAATTTAATCTTCACGAATTGTTCAGAAATAGCCCTGTTGAAGATATTGATATAGCCAGATTTTTGAAAAAAAATCGTATCAGGGTAATCTGCCTTACTGGAATTAGAGAGGTTTCTTGCCGAATGTATGAAAGCTTGATGGACGCAATAAATGGTTTTTCAAAGAACATTATAAAAATATTAGGGAATAATTCTATTTTAGCTATTCTATTCTGGTTAATTACTACTTTTGGATTTATCCCATCGCTTTTGTTTGATTCAAGGGTATTTTTATTATTATTAGTTGAATTTATACTGATTAGAATCTTAATTTCAATTACCTCAAATCAAAATGTTTTTGAAAATTTAATCTTGTCGCCAATACAGCAATTAGTTTTGGGTTTTATTATTTTGAAAGCGATTAATAATAAAATTTTTAAAAGGCAAATATGGAAAGGGCGAAATATTTATTAATTCCTCTATTCTTGTTATACTTTGTATCACTTGGCGATAATAAAAACAAAGTTTATAATGCTTATGTTAGAAATAGAATGGATGAATGGAAAAAAATCATTGATAGTCTTGATAAGGTTTCCAATAAGAGCAATCAATTAATTTTAGAGCTGGTAAACTATCAGTATGGTTTCATCGCATGGTGCTTAAGCAATGATAAGAAGAAAATGGCAGAAAAATATCTTAAAAAAGCCATTAACTATATAAATAAATTAGAAAGTGAAAAATTTAAGTTATCTGAAGTTTATTCATATAAATCTGCATTTATTGGATTTGAAATTGCAATAAATCCGTGGAAAGCACCATTTATTGGCTCAAATAGTATTGAGTTTGCGAAGTATGCTATTAGTTTGGATAGTTTAAACTATTTAGCATTCATTCAATTAGGTAATGCAGAATATTATCGTCCCAAAATTTTAGGAGGTTCAAGAGAAAAAGCATTAAAATACTATATTAAAGCCCTACAAATCATGGAAAAAAATTTGGGCGAAATTAAAAACGACTGGAATTATATCAACCTTTTAACGACTATAGGTAAAATTTATTTAGAACTTTCGGATTATGAAAATTCACGGCTTTATTTTGAGAAAGTGTTGAAAATTGAACCGAATTTTTTATGGGTAAAAAATGAATTATATCCAGAACTTTTAAATAAAATGAGGAGAGGAGGATATGAATAAAAAAGTTTTAATAGTTGGGACAGGAATTGGGGGTTTAGCTACCGCACTCCGTCTTGTAAAAAGAGGATATAAAGTTGAACTTTTAGAGAAAAATTCTCAAGCTGGTGGAAGGTTGAATCAAATTAAAAAAGATGGATTTATTTTTGATACCGGACCAAGTTTTTTCAGTATGTCTTATGAATTTGAGGAATTCGCCAGAGATTGTAGAATTAAATTACCATTTGAATATTTTAAGCTTGAACCACTTTATACTGTAAATTTTTCGGGTAATCCGAAGTTCTATTTTATATATACAGATTTAGATATGTTGGCTAATGAGTTTAAAAATGTAGAGCCTGATTTTAAATCAAAGATGAAAAAGTATCTTGAGAAATGTGAAAAAAGGTTCAATGACACGGTTGATATAGTGATTAAAAGAAATTTTGATTCAATTTTTGACTATGTTCTATCGCTCATGAGAGTAAACCCAATTCACTTTCCACTTATTTTAAGAAGTTTTTGGCAAGAAGTAAGTAGAAATTTTTCTTCTAAGGAGGTTAAGCAAATCATATCGCTGGTTGCATTTTTTTTAGGTAGAACTCCGTTTGATACAATGGGAATCTACACTTTACTTTCATATACCGAATTTAAATTTGATGGCTATTATAATGTTAGGGGTGGGATGTATAAAATTGTAGAGGGGCTTATTGATGAGCTAAAAAGGGAAGGGGTCAATATTCACTACAATAGGGAGATAGTTGATTTTATTGCAGAAGGCAAGAAGTTAAAAGCTTTAATAGATTCACAGAATCAAAAATGGGAGGCTGATATTTTTGTCATCAATGCTGATGCCGCTGTTTTCAGAAGTAAAATTTTCAAACGACCCGACTATTCAGAGGAAAAAATGGATAAAAAAATTTGGACGAGCGGATATTTAACAATGTATATTGGAATTAAAACGAAATTACCTCAGCTTCATCATCATAATTATTTTATTGGTTCTAACTACGAAGAATATGCTAAGAATGTAATTTCTAATGATCTGGTATTAGAAAAACCTTATTATTATGTAAATGTTCTCTCAAAATCTAATCCTGAATGTGCACCTGAAGGATGTGAAAGTCTATTTTTCGTTTGTCCAGTTCCAAATTTAATTTATAAAAAAGATTGGAGCGATAAAGATAAAATCGCTAAAAGTATAATAGATGACTTTTCAAAAAGAATCGGATTTAACATTGAGCCGGAAATAGTTTCCAAGACGATATATACTCCGGAGGATTGGCAAAATAAATTCAATCTTTATAAAGGAAGCGGTTTAGGACTTGCCCATAACTTTAGTCAAATTGGATATTTTAGACCGAAAAATTTTGATGAGGAATTTAAAAATGTCTTCTATGTAGGTGCTTCAACAGTTCCTGGCGCAGGATTACCTATGGGAATAATTAGTTCAAAACTCACAACGGAAAGAGTAGAAAGATATTCAAAAAATTCTTGATCAGAAACTTTGATTTATCAATCATCGCTAAATATAGATGATATAACTCTTTGACGATAGTTAAAAATATCTTCCAATCTATTTCGTATAATTAGAGAATTTGCAATTCTTCCCAAAAATCCAAATGGTGGGAGATAATAAACATGGTCTATTATTTTTATCCTATTTTTCTCTATTTCTTCAAAAATATGAATATGATACCAAAACTTATATGGACCGAACCTCTGCTCATCAATAAAGTATCTGTACTTTTCTACTGCTGTTATTTCTGTCACCCAATAAAAATCAATTTTAAATAGTGGTGAAACTTTATATTCAATTATCAAACCTTGAAATATCTCCTCAGGGAGGTTTTTAGTTAAAATCCTAAAATTCATATAATCTGGAGTTATGATTTTAAGATTTTGAGGGTTAGAGAAAAATTTCCATGTTTTTTCAATTGATGAACTTATTACTTGTTCGCGATAAATTTGATATAATTTCCCCATTTTAATTTATTCTTTGTTTAAAACTTTAAAATAAAGTTTTCATAAGCATTAAATATTTTTCACGTTGTTCCTCATAATTTATAATTTTCGGGATGTAATTATTTTCGTTAAAATCTGGAATCCATCTCTTGATGTATTTAAACTCCGGATCAAATTTTTTTTGTTGTAGTTCAGGATTAAAAATTCTAAAGTAAGGCGTAGCATCAACCCCTGTTCCTGCTGACCACTGCCAATTCCCTATATTAGAAGCCATTTCATAGTCAAGTAGCTTCTCACGAAAATATGCTTCACCGAATCGCCAATCAAGCATTAAAATTTTCGCAAAAAAGTTTGAAGTTATCATTCTAACGCGGTTGTGCATATATCCTGTTTCATTTAATTCTCTCATACCTGCATCTATTATAGGGAAACCAGTTTCACCAGATTTCCATTTCTGAAAAAGTTTTTCATTAAAGATCCATCGGATCTTGTTAAATTTAGGATTAAAATTTTGATTTATTGTCCAGGGGAAATGGTAGAGAATTGACTGGTAAAATTCTCTCCAAATTAATTCATTTAATAAAGTTGTATTAAATTTTTGAGCCAGGAAAACCATTTTTCTTATACTTAATGTTCCAAATCTCAAATGCAAGCTTATCTTTGTCGTTCCTCTTTCTAAATATGGGTAATCTCTGGTCTTATGATAATTTGTTAAGGTTTCTTCATCAAGATTTGGTTCTGGAAATTTAAAATCTCTTTCATAGGTAAATCCCAAATCTTCATAAGGAATTATGAGTGGCTGAACTTTAAATTTGAAAAGATTATTCAAAAATTTCTCTGATGGATAAAAATTAAAATTTAGAGATTCAAAAAGCTTTTTCCATGCTTTGGCATATTGAGAGTAAACTGTGAAAGGTTTTCCTGAAATAGATAAAACTTCTTGGGGTTCAAAAATTACAATGTCCTTATAAGTATAACTTTCTATTCCATTGCTTTTTAAAAAACTTTTTATTTGGTTATCTCTTTCAATAGCATATGGTTCATAGTCCCTGTTAAAATAAACACCTTTGACCTCATACATTTGAAGCAATTTCTTAAAAGCATCAAGTGGTTTTCCATAAAAAAACAAAATTCCTGATGAAAAATTTTGCTGAAAATAAGTATGGATATTTTTTAATCTATCATATATGAATTGAACTCTTCTATCCTTTGGCTTTGTTGCAATCGTGTCCAATAAATTTTTATCAAATATAAAAACAGGAATAACTGGAAGTCCAGATTTTAAAGCATATAAAAGTGCAGGATTGTCATCCCATCTTAAATCTCGACGAAACCAAAAAATTACAACTGGTTGTTTTTCCATTTTCTTAATAAGAGAATTTTTTGACTTTTGATATATAATAAATTAAAGTTGAAAATAATATCATGTCAAAGTTATAAATTATATCGTCAACTGGTATGGTTAACAATCTTAAACCCATATTTTTTGAATCGTCATAAGAAACTATCGGGCTTGAACTGAAAAGCCCAGTTAACGCCCCGTTTACAATCAAAAATGGGATAATTGAAATTATGAAAGTGATGAAAAATAATTGTCTAAAAACATTTAGTCCCAAAAGCAATATAATGACCAATAATATTAGAGCCATAAAAGTTGCAATAAATGTGTACCATCTGTTAGGTATGGAATAAAAAATAACATAACAAAATATGAGGCCAATACTTATATAAAAAGCGTTTGAGAAGAGATTTAACATTTTATTTTCTTTGAAGTTTAGTTGGAATAGATGAAATATGAAGAGGACGCTGAAATTAACTATGATAAAGAATAGCCATTCTTCAACTGGTAAGAATAATAGATAGATACCGAGAACATAATCTTTGTTGAAACCCCAAATTTTGTTGATAGTAAACATCACATCCCAGGGGATGAAAACGATCAAGACAGAAGTTAGTGAGCAAGAGATTGATCTCCATTGTTTGTAGAAAAGATTCTTTTTGTGAAAGGATAAAATTAGTGGAAAAATTAGTGTTGAAACTAAAATAATTAGATAATAAAACTTAGCCATCGTATCTTTTGATTTTAGATTCCTTAAAATACTTGAAAGGAACAATTAGTAAACCAAAATTTTCACCTGGATATTTATAAATATGTTTGTGGTGATCTTTATGGGCACGGCGAATTGCGATAAAATATCGGTGATTAATTTTTTTGATCCATTTAAATCTTTGATGAATATAAATCTCGTGAATTAAAAAGTATGTTAAACCGTAAAGTGTTATTCCCAACCCGATCCAGAAGAATAAATTAAAATATTCAAGTGCACCCTTGATAGTTAGAAAAGCCCCTGGCAAAGCGAATATTAGAAAGAAAAAATCATTTTTCTGAATGAAATTTTTATTTTCGTAGGTGTGGTGGTCTTTATGTAAAAACCAAAGGAATCCATGCATGATATATCTATGGGTAAACCAAGCAACGAACTCCATTAGAGAAAATGATAAGATAAGAGTTAAAAAACTCAGTAGCATCTATATTTCCGTAAGTTTATTTAATAAATAAACTTTTAAATAATATTTTCAGGAGCAAAATGATTTTATAGAAATTGTTTATCCTAATTCTTTGCTTTAAGATTTGATCTACTGGAGATTTTTTAATTTTATTTAACAGCGCTAAGTAATATTCATAAGCAACCATTACACCTATTCTAGCTCTTCTTGGAAGTTTAATAATACCGATCCATGCCTTTTTAAAATCTGCTTTAATATCATTTATAATTTTTATTTTATCATCTTCGGTTAAATTAGTCAAATCAACATCTGGAAAATAGGTTCTGTTTAGAATTTTAAAATCATTTTTAATATCTCTTAAAAAATTTACCTTTTGAAAGGCAGAGCCAAGTGCACGAGCGTGTTCTTCTAATTCTTTGTATAGTTTTTCATCACCATTAACAAATATTTTTAAGCACATTAAACCTATAACTTCAGCGCTTCCATAAATATATTGCTTGTAGGAGTGTTCATCGTGTTTGTTCTTCTTCAAATCAATATACATACTATTAAAAAAAGGTTCAATCAACTCAGAGCCAATTGAAAATCTGTTAGCCGTAAGTTGAAATGCATTTAAAATTGGATTAGTTGAGAATTTAGATTCTAATGCTTTATAAGTTTGTTCTTGTAGCTCTTTAAGCCAAATGAATCGATCAACATCTAACATTGTGTCAACAATTTCATCAGCTATTCGAACCAACCCATATATCGCGTAAATGTGTTTTCTAATTGATTTACTTAAAAATGATATTGCAATTGAAAAACTAGTGGAATATTTTTTAGTTATAATCTCTGAATGTTTATATGAAATAAAATTGTATAGCTCCTTCACAATTTGACCTCCAATTTAATTATGGTAGGGAAGAAGAAATTTACTATTTATCCAAAGAGGTGATTTAGGGATGTATCTTTTTAATGGTGGAGGTGCCGGGAGTCGAACCCGGGTCCGGAAGCCAAGCACTCAAAACATCTACACGCTTAGCCTACCTTTCAAAGTTTCGCCCCATCTTTAGGGGGTAGGCGCCCGAGATGGAGCTATCTCAGGTGGATTTAACTTGTTGGGACTCCCTGAGAAAAGTCCCAGCAAGTGCCTGTCTTTGTCCACGCCCTTTATAACTCGGACAGGCACGAGTTATAAAGGACGGGCTGCTTTTTAATTAAGCAGCCAAGGCATAGTTATAGTTCGCACTTATTTTTTGCCGTTTGTTTTACGTGCACACGGCAAAAGCACGGCGTGCAGTTTTAAGTGCCTTCGGCTCCCGTCGAAGCCACATCACCCCCAATTTCAAAGAACTATATTAGTTCTGAAAATTTTAACAATTTAATTTTGTCTAAGGTTTCCATTAAAATTTAAAAAATCTCATCAAAAAATTCAAAATCGTTATTGCAAATAGCAAAACACAACACTTGAAATTTTAGTAAATCTTTTTTATTTTTCCGAAAAAAATGAAAATAACTAATCTACTTTACCAAATTTTAGCCTACGCTTTTTTCATTCAAACGCTTTTTCCACAAGAAATTACTGGATTTCTTCCGCAAAATGTCGGTACTCATATTGAATGGGAGCGCAAATTTTTGTCTCTTCCTAAAGCGGGTAATTGTGAAAAGCATTTGTTTATTTTGACCGAGGAGCCCCATCCCGCAGGTAGTGAAGCCAGCGATAAAGTTGTGAAATATATTGATAGCGTGTTCAAATCCTATGGATTAAGCTCAAAAGTATTTGAGTATTGGGCTTATCTTCCATATCCTGAGGAAGTTTCGCTTGAGTTGATACAGCCCGAGGTTGTTAAGTTTGAACTAAAGGAGACGACTTGGTTGTGGGATAAAGATACATATGACGATAACATCTTTACATTTTACAATGCCTATTCACCGGATGGGGTAGTTGAGGGGCAAGTTGTATATGTAAATTATGGTCTCCCTGAAGATTATAAAAAGCTTAAAGAACTCGGTGTTGATGTAAAAGGGAAAATTGTTATAGCAAGATATGGTAAATCATTTAGAGGAGTTAAAGCGAAAGTTGCGGAAGAAAATGGTGCACTGGGATTAATAATTTACTCTGACCCAATGGATGATGGGTATATGAAAGGCGATGTTTATCCGAGGGGTCCTTGGAGACCAGAGGAAGCTGTACAAAGGGGGAGTATTTATTATATGTTTGAATATCCGGGTGATCCATTGACACCTGGTTATCCAGCTCTAAAAGATGCAAAAAGAATTTCACCTGAATCAGCAAAAAGTTTGCCTAAAATTCCAACAATGCCCGTTTCCTATAAAATTGCAAAAAAGATACTTGAAAACTTGTCAGGAATGAATGTCCCGGAAGGTTGGCAGGGAGGTTTGCCTTTCGCTTATCATGTTGGACCTGGACCAGCTAAGGTTAAAATGAAAATTAAATCCGATTGGAAAGTTAGACGAATTCAAAATGTCGTTGCAGAATTGAAAGGATTTGTTGAGCCAGAGAAAAAAATAATACTTGGAAATCATCATGACGCTTGGGTTTATGGTGCTGTGGACCCAAATAGTGGCACATCTGTGATGCTGGAAACAGCAAGAACATTATCAGAACTTGTTAAAAGCGGATGGAAACCAAAGCGAAGCATACTATTTTGCGCCTGGGATGCTGAAGAATATGGATTAATTGGTTCAACTGAATGGGTTGAGGAAAATTTAAAAGATTTGTCTGAAAATGCAATTGTTTATGTTAACATTGATGCTGCTGTCTCTGGTAAAAATTTCAACGCAATCTCTGTTCCTTCTCTTGACAATTTTATTCAAGAAGTAATAAAAAATGTGAATGACCCAGAATCAGGTAATAGTATTTTTTATGAGATGTGGTTAAAACAAAATAAAGAAAATGGGAAAAAATACAATCCAGATTCGGCAAAGGTTAAAATTGGGAGATTGGGAAGTGGTTCAGATTACACAGCTTTTCTTGACTATGCTGGAATTCCTTCAATAGATTTGAGTTTTTCTGGAAATTATGGCGTTTATCACTCACAACTGGACAATTTTTACTGGATGAAAAATTTTGGAGACCCAAGTTTTAAATATCATGAAACGATGGTAAAAATAGTCGGTTTAATTCTGATGAGATTAAGTTCATGCGACTATCTTCCATTTGATTATTTTAATTACGCCATTGAGATAGAGAAGTATATAAATGACATAGATAGTATTTTTTCAGAGGAATTGAAAAGTGCTAATTTGAATCTTTCAGGTTTGAAAGATAAGGTTTCAAAGTTAAAGGATTTAACAATGGAATTAAAGGAAAAGCAAAAAATGTTATTGCAAATTGAAACACAAAAAATAGAAAGAAAATTCACACCAAAGGAAGGATTGTGGAACAGAAATTGGTATAAACACAGAATTTATGCGCCAGGTTATTATCAAGGTTATGGATATCAATCTTTGCCAGGGATTACCGAGGCATTATCTTTTGGCAATTTTGAAGTTGCTAAAAATGAAATTAAATTATTAGAAAAAATTTTGGATGATGTAAATTCTTATCTGCAAAATTTATTAAAAACAAAATCGGGTAATAAATGAAGATATTAGTAACAGGTGGAGCTGGTTTTATTGGCTCTCATGTTGTTGATGCTTATTTAGAACTCGGTCACGAGGTAGTAGTTGTTGATAATTTGTCAAGCGGAAGTATTGAAAACCTCAACCCAAAGGCAAAATTTTACAAGATGGATATAAGAGACAGTGATATTGAAGATTTATTTAAGAATGAAAAGCCAGATGTTGTAAATCACCATGCTGCACAAATGGATGTTAGGAAATCGGTTGAAGATCCAATCTATGATGCGGATGTAAATATAATTGGAAGTTTGAATCTACTTCAGAACTGTGTCAGGTATGGAGTAAAGAAATTTATATTCGCATCAACTGGTGGAGCTATTTACGGGGAACAAGATTATTTCCCTGCTGATGAAGACCATCCGACAAGACCTTTATCCCCATATGGTGTTGCTAAGTTAGCGGTTGAGAAATATCTTTATTTTTACAAGGAAGTTTACGCTTTAAACTATGTTGTTTTGAGGTATGCCAATATCTACGGTCCAAGGCAAAACCCCCATGGCGAAGCTGGTGTTGTAGCTATTTTCACAAGTAAAATGTTAAAAGGTGAGCAACCAGTAATAAATGGAGATGGTTTTCAAACAAGAGATTATACATTCGTTGGGGATGTAGTTAGAGCGAATGTTTTAGCGCTAAGTTATGATAAATCAGATATTTTCAACATTGGAACAGGCATTGAAACGGATGTTAACACGTTATTTCACAAGTTAAAACAACTAACGGGCGCAAATTGCGATGAGTTTCATGGACCTGCTAAGCCCGGTGAGCAGAGAAGAAGTGTTATAAGTTATGAAAAGATCTATAAAACGCTCGGATGGAAACCAATGACTTCTCTTGATGACGGATTAAGGTTAACCGTTGAGTTTTTTAAAAACAAATTTAAATCGCAATTTGATAATTGATTTAGTCAATAAAATTGTAAATGGTGATTTTAAGGCGATTTCAAAAGCTATATCAATTATTGAGAACAATTATTCTGAAAGTGAAGAACTCATTAGGAAAATTTATCCTTATACGGGCAAATCTTACAAAATTGGCATAACAGGTCCTCCGGGTGCTGGAAAAAGTACTATTGTTTTTCAACTTACGAAACTTTTAAGAAGGGAGGGAGCAAAGGTTGGTATAATTGCTGTTGATCCAACAAGCCCTTTTACGGGGGGATCGCTTCTTGGAGATAGAGTTAGGATGAATGAGTTATCACTTGATGGTGGTGTTTTCATAAGAAGTATGGCAACGAGAGGAAGTTTGGGTGGTCTAAGTAAAAGGGCAGATGAGGCTGGGGATATACTTGATTCAGCTGGATTTGATTATATAATTTTTGAAACAGTTGGAGTTGGACAATCGGAACTTGATGTTGTAAAAGTCGCAGATACGATAGTGGTTGTCTTGGTTCCCGAATCTGGTGATTCAATCCAAGCGATGAAGGCAGGATTGATGGAAATAGCCGATATTTTCGTGTTAAACAAAAGCGATCGCGAGGGGGCTGATGTGGCGGTTAATTCAATAAAAAGTGTATTGAGCTTTAGACAAAAGTTAGATCAGTGGGAAATAAATGTGATAAAAACCATCGCAAGTTCAGGTCAAGGGGTGGATGAATTATTAAATGAAATAAAAAAGCACAGAGATTTTTTATTTAGAACAGGGGAATTTTATAAAAGGAGAAAGGATAAATTGAAGTTCAAGATAAAGGAAATTATTGAAGAAAGGTTAAGGAAAAATTTCTGGACTATTGAAAGGGAGAAGATTCTTGACGAAAAAATTTCTTCTTTGGAACTGCCGAAAGCAAATCCATTTGAAATAGCTGAAGAACTAATTGAAAATTTTTACCAAAAGAATTTTTTGAACGAAACCAAAAGTTTCCATTAAAAACAAAATATCATCCATAAAGATGGATTTCTATTTAACCGAAACACAGAAGCAAGTGAAGCAACTTGCAAGGGATTTCGCGGAAAAAGAAATTGCACCGTATGTTAGAAAATACGATGAGAAAGGTGAGTTCCCATTTGAAATAATGAAAAAACTCGGAGAAATTGGTTTCCTCGGGATAACATTCCCGGAGGAATATGGTGGTTCAGGGTTGAAATACCTTGATTATGTTGCCATAATTGAGGAAATAAGCAGAGTAGATCCATCTATAGGGTTGAGCGTTGCTGCTCATAATGGACTTTGCACGAATCATATATATTGCTTTGGTGATGAAAATCAAAAACGAAAGTATTTACCTGAACTTTGCACAGGGAAGAAAATAGGTGCTTGGGCTTTAACGGAACCGCAAGCCGGAAGCGATGCAGCAAATTTATTAACAACAGCGGTTAAAGAAAACAGCTGCTACATATTGAACGGTAACAAAGCTTTTACCACACATGGAAGCGTTGGTGATGTGATCGTTGTCATGGCTGTGACGGATAAAACCAAAGGCAAGAACGGTATATCATCTTTTATAGTTGAAAAGGGTTATGATGGGATTATAGTTGGGAAAAAGGAAGATAAGCTTGGGATGAGGGCAAGCGATACTTGCTCGTTAATTTTTGATAATTGTAAAGTTCCGGTGGAAAATTTAATTGGGGAAGAGGGTCAAGGTTATAAACAAGCAATGGAGATACTCGCTGGCGGAAGGATAGGCATCGCAGCGTTATCAGTTGGTCTCGCACAGGGTGCTTTTGAGTTAAGTTTAAAATACGCAAAGGAAAGAAAAGCATTTGGCAAGTATATCGCTGAATTTCAAGCTATTCAGTGGAAACTCGCAGATATGGCCACGCAAATAGAATCAGCACGATTGCTTACTTATAAAGCAGCATATTTAAAAGATCAAGGAAAGGATTACTCACTTCATGCTTCTATGGCGAAGTATTTTGCGAGTGAGGTTGCTGTGAGGTGCGCCATTGAAGCAGTGCAAATATACGGCGGATATGGCTATATAAAAGAATATCCGGTTGAGAAATTTTATAGGGATGCAAAGCTTTTAACTATAGGGGAGGGGACAAGTGAAATTCAAAAAATAATAATAGCGAATAAAATTTTAAAGGAAATGGTTCAAATTGATTAAGCAATTGCAACAGATAAAGCATAAATTTTATCAGCACCATTTTGCTTCAAAACATTAGCGCACTCTATAATTGTTGAACCCGTTGTTATCACATCGTCAACAACAATGAACTTCTTACCAACAATGAAATCTTTATATTTGTTTTTAACTTTAAAAGCATCTTTAACATTTTCTCTTCTTTCGTGGAGATTTAACTTAGTTTGCGTTTGAGTGTTTCTTACCCTAACCAAAAGGTCGCTAATAACTTTAATTCCTATAACTTTGCTTACCCCGAGCGCGATTAACTCGCTTTGATTATAACCTCTTTCGCGTTTTCTTATTTTATGAAGGGGAACGGGAAGAAGCGCATCCGCGGTAATGAAGTCGTGTTCATCTCTTATAGATGAGCCAAGAATTTCGCCAAGAATTTTCCCAATTGATCGTTTATTGTTGTATTTCATCTCGTGAATTAACTTCTGGACTATTGTATTTTCTTCAAAGTGAAAACATGAGAACGCTTTACTTATAAAGCCCCCAGCAAATTTTTCCTCAAATTTTCTCTCTATATCAAAACGATCAACTCTTTCAATTTTACTGAGGCATTCTTTACAAACTATCATCTTGCTATCCTCAAGATACTTTCCACAAATTTCACACTCTGAAATAAAGACGAAATCCATAAAAGAGCGTATGAGTAACTTAAAACCTTGCGCAATCATTCGGATAACTTTTTCTTTTTCTTATTATACAAAACTTTGTCTTGTTTTAAAAAATTTCTTGAATTAAATACATCTTTTGATTAACTTTTTCAAAAAGTCCACCTTTAAGATGGTTGTGCTTGGAATAGAGACATCATGTGATGAAACATCCGCAGCGGTTCTGAAGAATGGGAATTTATTGTCAAGCGTTGTATCATCGCAGTATTTTCATTCAAAATATGGCGGAGTTGTCCCGGAACTTGCATCAAGGGCACATCAAAAGATAATTGTGCAGGTTGTAGGTGAAGCGATTAATTTGGCAGGGATAAGTAAAGGTGATATAAATGCCATTGCTGTAACATACGGACCTGGGTTAATCGGTTCGCTTCTTGTAGGAGTGAGTTTTGCAAAGGCAATGGCTTATGCGTTAAAAATCCCAATAATTGGAGTAAATCACATTGAGGGACATATTTTCTCTGTTTTCCTATCCAATGAAAGTCCAGAGCCACCATTTATTTCACTTGTCATTTCTGGAGGTCATACTATGTTGGTTCTTGTGGAAAACCTTCTAAATTTCAAACTACTCGGGCAAACAAGAGATGACGCAGCTGGGGAGGCATTTGACAAAGTCGCAAAACTACTTGGTCTTGGATATCCAGGTGGACCAATTATTGATAAATTATCTCGGGAAGGTGATCCAAATTTTGTTAAATTTCCCAAGCCAATCCCATCAAAGCGAACCTCAGGATATGAATTTAGCTTTAGCGGATTAAAGACGGCGGTGCTATATTATCTTAAAAGAATAAACTTCCAAAATCTCAGTGAGGATGAGAAAAAGAAATTTATACCAAATATCTGCGCCAGTTTTCAAAAAGCAGTCGTTGATGGTCTCGTTGAGCAAACTTTCAAAGCAGCGATGGACTTTAATATCAAAAGTATATCAGTAGTTGGAGGTGTCGCTGCAAATTCAGAGTTAAGGAAAAGAATGGCTGAAAAAGCTAATGAGCTAGGTTTTAAACTTTACATCCCGGATCTTACATTTTGCACAGACAATGCGGGAATGATAGCTTATGCTGGATATGTTAAGTTGAAAAACGGAATAAAAAGTGATTTAGAAATCTCACCAATTCCAAATTTAAAAATTGGATGAGATGAACAGAATTGAAAGGGTTTTAAAAAAAGGTGAAAAAATGCTTATACCCTATATAACACCGGAATTTCCTTTACCTGGTGTAACTTTGCAACTTCTTGAAGCGCTTGCAAAATCTGGTGCTGATATGATAGAAGTTGGAATCCCCTTCAGCGACCCTATAGCAGATGGTGTAACGATTCAAAATTCATCTTTGGTAGCTTTAAAAAATGGCATCACCCTAAAAAAAATTTTTGATCTCGTTTCATTGTTCAGAAGAAATTTTGACACGCCGATTATTCTGATGGGATATGCAAATTCAATTATAAGTGGAGGGCTTGAAAAATTTATCTTTGACGCAGTTAATTCAGGAGTTGACGGTTTAATTGTTCCTGATTTGCCAGTTGATGAAGCGGAAAATTTAATTGATGTATCCAAAACCTATGGTCTAAGCAATATATTTCTTGTTGCACCAAACTCAAGCGAGGAGAGAATAAAACTTATCTCTGAAAAATCAACACATTTCATCTATTGCGTTTCAATAACAGGGGTAACTGGTGAAAGAGAAAATTTCGGTGACGGTGAGTTCGTTAATTTTATGAGTAAGGTAAGAAAATTTTCTACAAAACCTTTTGTCGTTGGCTTCGGCATTTCAAAAAGAGAACATGTTTTGAAGGTGTGGGAATGGGCAATGGGTGCTGTTGTTGGTTCAGCTTTGATAAAAAAACTATCAAACGCAAGTGATGTGTCAATGTGTGTTAAAATAGCTTCAGAATTTTTATCTGAGCTAAAATATGGGTCTTTTCAGTAGAAAAAATAAGTATGATGAAATTGAAAAATGGCGCAAAAAAATTGATAAGATTGATATCAAGATAGTTCGTCTCTTAAATAGAAGAGCTAAATACGCAGATGAAATAGGGAAATTAAAACAGGAGTTAAATTTGCCGATTTATTCACCGGAGAGGGAAAAACAGGTCATTGAAAATGTGACAAAACATAACTTCGGACCCTTGTCTGATATGGCGATCAAAAGGTTATATGAGCGAATAATAGACGAATCAAGGCGACTTGAAAGAGAATCTGCCGAACAAAGGGAAAAACTAGAGCAGATTTACAAGTTTAAAGACGGCAATGTCAAGCTTTTAAATAATCTAAGATATTTAATCTTATTGCTTTCCCTCTCACTTCTTTTTTATTTAAACAAAAACCTTTTCATTATAAACACTCCCCCAATGAAATTAGAGATAATTGACATTCCTAAAAATTCATCCTTTAAGTATGTTTTGGAAACACTCAGCGAACGTGGTTTGATAAGGGACAAACTTTTGGCGCTAATTGTTTCAAAAGTTTTTGGCTATGACAAAAAGATAAAATCCGGGAGATATATTCTCAGTGATAACCTTCCGATAGCGGTTGTTATAAATGAAATAGTAAACCCTAAACTTGTATTTTCGGTTACCGTTACAATTCCAGAGGGATTAACTGCCAAAAGGATCGCTGGAATTTTAAAGTCAAAGGTTGGTATTGATTCTGTAAAATTTATGTCGCTTGTAAATTCGCCAGAATTTGCAAGGGAACTCGGAATTGAATCTAACACCCTTGAGGGATACCTAATGCCTGACACATATAATTTTATTTGGGGAGATGAGGAAGAGAATATAATTTTAAGGTTGCTTGAAGAATTCAAAAGGTTTTACAATGACACTTTGAAAATAAGAACTAAAGAACTTGGCTTTACAATTCATCAGGTTGTTACTCTTGCATCAATTGTTGAAGGCGAGGCAATGTACGAGGATGAAAAACCGAAGATAGCTGGGGTATATTTAAACCGTTTAAAAAGGAACATGCCACTTGAAGCAGATCCAACAATTCAATACATAATACCTGACGGACCAAGGCGACTTTATTATAAAGATTTGACAATTCAATCTCCGTATAACACTTACCTCAATAAGGGATTACCACCCGGACCTGTTAACAACCCTGGTAAAAGTTCCATACTTGCTGTTTTGTATCCCGAAAAACATAAATTTCTTTACTTTGTCTCAGATGGGAAAGGACGACATGTATTTTCAAAGACATATGAAGAACATCTCTCTGCCGTGAGAAGGTACAGAAAACTTTTAGTTTCAAAGAAAAGCGAAAAAAATTGATTTTATCAATGCTTCGGGAAATTTTAAAATTTATTTTTAAAGTTGACCTTAGAGCAGTTAGAAGTGGGAAAGTCAAATATAAGAGGATTTATTCAATCCTTACAGTAAATTTTTTGTGGTTTTTATTTTTAAGTTTGTCGGTTGCGTTTTCAGAGTCACAGGATACAAGTTTTAAAAGTTTCGCCCTTGATTTTGTTTTAATTATTTTATCACTTGAATTTTTTCTTATATTCCTTTCTGTTTTAACCGAATTTGAAACATTAATTATAAACCAAACGGAAATAGAGTTATTTTCCTTTCTGCCAATAAATTCCAATAGTTATAAGATCGCAAAGTTTCTTAACTTTTTGTTTTATATACTTTTGCTGAGTTTATCCTTCAATATAGCGCCTGGACTGGTTTTGTTTTTTTTCTCTTCGCTTGTTTATGGGCTATCGTGGGGAAGGGGAATCTTAATTTTCATTTCCTACTTGATCATCTCTTTTTTATTCGCAATTTCAATCTCAAATATCGTTATTCTTTTTATATTTTTGATGAGATTAGGAAGCAAAGATTTGAATCGCTTCATTTTGCCCTTTCAAATTTTAGTTGTTTTCTTGACATTTTTTGTTTACCAAGTTTTAAATAGATACTTATTAAGTTCAACTTCCACAATAAACTTATTTGATAAATTTGTTGGTGATACATTTTTTTCTCACACTCCACCGGTTATTTTCTCAAAAATCTTCGCATTCTTTTCTGGGATTGACGGTAGTTTTAAAGTTTTTGAAACTTTACTTGCATTGTTTATTTCAATCTTGCTTGCTTTTTTGAATATATCTTTCATGGGCATCAAAAACTTGCTGGATATGCTTGAGCAAAAATACAAAAGGAAAAAAACACGAAAATTTATTCCAGCGCTTTTTAAAATGTCAAAAAGTGTTCTTTTTAAAAATGAAATTGAGGTCGCTTTTTACGGGTTAATTTATGCTTATTTAAAACGGGATAGAAGCGTTAGGATAAAAATTTTAACTGCATTTACGATATCCGTTGCTATTGCTATTTATATTTTAACATTTAACGAGATTGATAATCCAATTGTGAAACCAACATCCCGAGCTAATGTAATAATGCTATTAACACTTATTTTCACAGCATCGGTTGGAGTAACGACATTTATAAATCACAGGGATTTTAAAGCAAGTTGGATTTATAATTTTATTGAGCGAGATCAACTTAAAATGTCCATGAACGCTTTGGAAAAAGTTTTATGGTTTCACACTCTTTTCCCACTTATTGTCATCTTTTGTTTTGTATACTTAATTTTGGTAAGTGAAATAGAAATTATCCTCACGCACTTATTGATAACTGTTTTATTTGTGAAGATATTTTCCAATATCACCATGTTGATCTCAAACGCACCTCCATTTAGTAAACCGATTGATAAGATTTCGTCAAGCGAGAAAATTTACGCCAATCTTTTAACTTTACCTTTTACGATTTTAGCTATTATGCTTGAAAAGTGGTTTTACAGTTTTTTCAGGGGCAATTTATATCCAAATATATTTTGGTTTATAATGTTGTTGTTCATAGTTGAACGGTTCTTAAATAAAAAAGTTAAGGATAGTTTTAAATGGAAAACAATAGAAGAGTTATAATAGGTGTGACTGGGGCAAGTGGAGGGATTTACGCATTGAGAACCATAAGGGCTTTTTTAATTTATGGATTTGAAGTGCACCTTATTGTCTCTGATTATGGTAATTTTGTTTTAAAGGATGAATGTGGCGTTGATTTGAAGCTAAATGATCCGATGTCAGTTTTTGAATCAATTTATGGTAAGGAAGTTTTGAGAGGTTCTATAGTAAAGTATAGTCACAAGGATATGACAGCGAGAATTTCAAGTGGTTCATTTGAATCTGACGGTATGGTTGTTGTGCCTTGTTCAGTTAAAACGCTTTCCGGAATTGCAAGTGGAACATCTTCAAATTTAATTGAGCGTTCAGCGGATGTTTGTTTGAAGGAGAATCGTCTTCTTGTACTTGTTTTCAGGGAGACGCCGTTAAATTTAATTCACATTCAAAATATGTTGATGCTTGTACAAGCGGGGGCAAAGATTTTACCTGCATCCCCAGCTTTTTATCACAAACCTAAAAATTTTGATGATTTGGCGGATTTCATCGCAGGAAAGATTTTGTCGCTTTTTAAAGTTGAACATAATCTTTACAAGAAATGGGGAGAGTAATTATGTGGTTTTTGATGTTTTTGATAATTTTTCAACAAATTTTATTATGTCAAATGGAAGTTAAAGACGAAAAAAGATACAGAGCAAGGGAACTTGGATTAGTAGTTGGTGTCTTACCACCTGGGAAATTTAACGCAATAACTGATGTCAAAGGTATAAAAGTTGGTCATAAAACAATTATTCTTGGAGATAGCATAAGGACAGGTGTGACGGTTATAATTCCGCATGATGGAGACATTTTCAGAGAGAAAGTTCCATGCGCTTTTTACGCGGGCAACGCCTTTGGTAAATTTTTCGGCTCAACACAAATTGAGGAACTTGGCGAGCTTGAAACACCGATCGCTCTTACGAATACTCTTGCTGTACCAATCGTTGCAGACGCATTAATTCAATATACGCTTGAAAGATCTGGAAAAGATATTCGTTCAATAAATCCAGTAGTTGGCGAGACAAACGATGGTTATTTGAACAAAATACAGGAAAGAGTTATAACATATCAAGATGTTTTTGAAGCAATCAGCACTGCAAGAACAGGCGAGGTTGAAGAAGGTTCGGTTGGAGCTGGAACTGGAACTATTGCTTTTGGGTGGAAGGGTGGTATAGGGACAGCTTCAAGAGTTTTACCTAAAAATCTTGGTGGTTGGACTGTTGGTGTCTTGGTTCAAACAAATTTTGGTGGCATTTTAACTATTAATGGAGCACCAGTTGGGCTTGAGCTTGGAAGATTTTATCTCAAAGATGAACTTGAAAAGGCAGATGGTTCAATCATAATTGTTGTTGCGACGGATGCTCCACTTATGCCAAGTCAATTAAAACGGCTTGCAAAAAGGGCGATGCTTGGCTTAGCAAGAACTGGCTCACCTTCAACAAATGGCAGTGGTGATTATGTGATAGCTTTCTCTGTCAACCAAGATTGCAGAATAAAACAATCTGATGACATTTACACGCCACAAACTATAAAAGTCCTACCTAATTCGGCTTTATCACCGCTTTTTCAAGCGGTTGTTGAAGCTACTGAAGAGGCGATTTATAACTCCCTTTTTAAAGCAAAAACTATAAGCGGATACATGGGACGAAAAGTTGAAGCCATACCAATCCAAAAGGTGATTGAAATTTTGCAAAAGTATAATGTTTTGAATTATGATAAAAAATTTAAGTTAAAGCAAAAATGAAAAGTAAAACAATCGCAATAATTGAGGATGATCAAGATATTCTTGAGCTAATTTCTCTCCATGTGCAAAAAGCTGGCTTCAAAGCGAGAAAATTTTCAAATGCTGAAAGCTTTTTAAAGTATCTCGGAACAGATATTCCTGACTTTGTAATTCTTGATCTGATGCTTCCAGATATTGATGGGCTTGAAGTTTGTAAAAGTTTGAGAAATAACCCAAAAACGAGAAATATCCCAATTATAATTTTAACCGCTAAGACCGAGGAACCTGACAAAATTGTTGGTCTTGAACTTGGGGCAGATGATTATGTAACAAAGCCATTTTCACCTAGGGAATTGATCGCTCGTATTAAGGCGATTTTGAGAAGAGCATCACTTTTGGAGCATGCTGAAAGTGGGAGTAGCAGTATCATTATTGGTAATTTGCGAATTGACCAGAACAAAATGGAAGTTTTCGTAAAGGACAAAAAAGTTGATCTAACTTTGACGGAGTTTAAAATTTTGACAAAACTTGCATCAAAACCCGGATGGGTTTTTTCAAGGGAACAATTAATCTCAGCGATTTGGGGTGGGGAAAAGGATGTCTTTGATAGAACTATTGATGTTCATATAAAGAAATTAAGGGATAAGCTGGGGGAAGCTGGTAAATTTATTAAAAGTGTTCGTGGTGTCGGTTATAAAATTGAAATGCCCGATGAAAAATGAGGGAATTTTTACAAACGGTTTTCCTTTTTGTTCTCGTTACCATTGCATTAATTTTTAAACCGTTTATTGGATTAGCTCTTGCTATCTTTTTTCTAATATCCTTATGGAAGAGATTTTTAAAACCAATAGTTGAAATTAAAGCAAATTTTGCAAAGTTTTACAATAAAAAAATTGGAGCGAAAAGTGATTTTACTTCTTTAGATGATATTAAAGAAGGACTTCGGACAATTTACAGATATTACGAAAATTTGGAAAATGAGGTTGAAAACCTAAATTTTTACATTGATGTTCTCCTTGCCCTGTCTAATGATGCAATAGTTATATTTGATGAAAATGGCAAGATAAAAAATGTTAATCGGAAATTTAAAGAGATTTGTTCAAAGTGGAAAACAGCTGAGGAGGTTATAGGAAAACTTTATTGGGAAGTTATTCGCGATTTTGAATTAAATGAATTTATAAAAGAGACGGTATATAATTTAAAAGTTGGCGATAAAATAACTAATGAAATTGAAGTTTCAGAGAAAATTTACTATGCTAGTGCTTCCAAAACTAACTCAGGCGACATTATATTGCTACTTTCGGATATTTCCCTCCAGAGAGAGCTTGCCAACATAAAGCGTGAGCTTATTGATAACATATCACACGAACTGAAAACACCTCTTTCAAATATAAAAGGTTATATTGAAACGATTGAAGATGAAATCAAAAACTACAAAAGTAAAAAAGGGAAATTAAAGGAGATTTTAAATTATATTTCCCCATTGAAAAGGAACACGGAGCGACTCATTCACATAATAAGTGACCTTTTAATTTTATCCAAAATTGAATCAGGAGTAAAATTTGAGGATGAGCGGATTAACTTTAAAAATTTGCTTGAAGATATCTTAAGATTATTTGATAAACAACTGAAAGATAAAGGTTTATCCTGTAAAGTTGATATATCAAATAAATTACCTGAATTTTGGGGGGATAAATTCAAGTTGGAACAGATGTTGTCTAATTTGATTGATAACGCCATTAAATACACTGAAAAAGGTGGGATAAAAATTAAAATTGATTCGGTAGGGAAAGACAAAATAAAAATTACTGTTGAAGATACCGGTATAGGGATACCGAAAGAGCACATACCGCGAATTTTTGAGCGCTTTTATGTGGTTGATAAGTCAAGGTCAAGACAACTTGGGGGGACAGGACTTGGTTTGTCAATAGTAAAGCATGTGGTTTTGTCCTATAATGGTGAGATAAAGGTTGAAAGTAAGGTTGGCGTTGGGACAAGGTTTGAAATTATATTGCCAGTTAGAAAAAAGGAATAAACCGATTTTTAACAATTATTTAACAAAAATTTAACATTTACAACTTAAATTCGTTTGAACAAAACAAAGCATCAACAAATCTATGAAAAGATTAAGATTAGTAGACTGGTTTTTAAGAAATTTCCCCTTATGCGTTTTCTTTTTTTTATATCTCTTAAACCCTGTTTTTTCTCAAAATAAGGAATTGCTTGGCGCTGGAGCAACATTTCCTTATGTTCTTTACTCTAAAATGTTTGATGTTTACTATAAGCAAACTGGGGTAAAAGTAAATTATCAATCAATTGGTTCTGGAGGAGGGATAAGGCAATTAAAAGAAAAAACCGTTGATTTTGGCGCATCTGATGCGTTCCTCTCTGATGAACAGTTATCTGAATTTGATGCTCCAGTTCTTCATATACCGATATGTCTTGGTGCAGTTGTGATAACATACAATCTTCCGGGAAACCCACAACTAAAATTAACCCCTGATGTTATAGCTGACATTTTCCTAGGTAAGATTAAAAGGTGGAATGATGAAAGAATTGCTAATTTGAATCCAGATGTAAAGTTACCAAGCTTAAATATAACGGTTGTTCATCGTTCCGATGGAAGCGGGACGACATTTGTTTTCACTGATTATCTATCTAAGGTAAGCAAGGAGTGGGCTCAAAGGGTTGGGCGAAACACTTCTGTTGCTTGGCCAGTTGGACTGGGAGGTAAAGGAAATGAAGGTGTAACTGGGCTTGTAAAACAAATTCCAGGTGCTATTGGCTATGTTGAGCTTATTTATGCGAAGCAGAATAAATTACCCGTTGCTATGGTTAAAAATAAGAGCGGTAAATTTGTATTTCCGGAGCTTTCATCAATCACAGCATCAGCGAAAACTAAGATCCCTGATGATACAAGAGTTTCTATCACTGATACAGATGCTGAAGATGGATATCCGATAAGCAGTTTTACTTGGATACTTGTCTATAAAGAACAAAACTATAAAGGAAGGTCGGTTGAAAGAGCGAAGCAACTTATTAGGCTTCTCTGGTGGGCTGTTCATGAGGGTCAGGTTTATACTGAACCACTTGACTATGCGAAATTGCCGACTGAGGTTGTGAAAAAAGCTGAAAAAATTATAAAATCCATAACCTACAATGGCAAACCAGTTTATCAGGAGGTTGGGATTAAGTAGAGATAAAATTTTTAACCTATTCCTTATAATTTCAGCGGTTCTTTTGATAATTCTTGGTTCTGGGATTTTCATCAGTTTATTCAATGCTTCTTTGCTTGCCTTAAAAAAATTTGGTTTTTCCTTTTTCAGTGGGACGCAATGGAATCCTGTTAGTGAAGAGTTTGGAGCTTTACCATTTATTTATGGAACACTCTTGACTTCTTTTATCGCCCTTTTGCTCTCGTTTCCCTTTTCTCTTGCGATAATTATTGTTCTTGGTGAGTATTTCAAAAAGGGATTATTTGCCGAAGTTCTGAGATATTTAACTGAATTAATAGCTGGTGTTCCATCTGTTGTCCTTGGTTTTTGGGGTCTTTTTTTCCTTGTTCCAGTTATGCGTGAAATTGAAATTAAGCTCGGAGTTACCCCTTATGGCGTTGGCATATTAACTGCATCAGTTGTGCTTGCATTTATGATCCTACCTTACTCAGCTTCAATAGGGAAAGATGCTATGCGTCTCGTTCCAAACGATCTTAAAGAAGCAGCTTTTGCATTAGGTGCTACGCGATGGGAAATGATAAAAAAGGTTATGATACCATATGCGAGATCTGGAATAATTGCGGGGATAATTCTTTCGCTTGGTCGCGCCCTTGGGGAGACAATGGCAGTGACAATGGTGATAGGCAATTTTCATAGTATACCCGAAAATATATTCAGCCCCGGAAACACTATAGCAAGTATAATAGCCAACGAGTTCACTGAGGCAACTGGTGAAGTTTATCTTTCAAGTTTAATGTATCTTGGATTAACTCTTTTTCTCATCACGGCTATAGTAAACTTGGTAGGGAGGTTAATTTTAAAAAGATTGCAGCATTAAAACTGTGTCTAGCTATAGGTTCAGAATATTTAAGAGCAAAATTATATCAATCATTTTAACGCTTGTAGCACTGGCTTCAACAGTGCCTTTTTTACTTGTTATTTATTTCATAGTAAAGAATGGGATATCTGTGATAAATTGGGAATTTATAACGCATTTACCTAAACCAGTTGGTGAACCCGGTGGTGGAATTTTAAATGCACTTGTTGGCACAGTTATTTTAATATTGATAGCTCTTACTTTATCAGTTCCATTTGGTATATCTGTTGGGATATATCTTGCCGAAAAGTCCGAGAGCAGGGTTTCTTTTTTTGCGAGATTGATAACTGAAATTTTACAGGGAGTTCCATCAATTGTTGTTGGGATTATAGCATATCTTTGGGTGGTAAAACCGATGGGACATTTTTCAGCTCTTTCAGGGGGAATTGCGCTCGGAATAATGATGTTGCCTGTAATAATAAAATCAACAGAGGAAATTTTAAAACTTATACCTCGGGAAATAAAGGAAGCATCACTTGCGCTTGGTGTTCCATACTATAAGACGATTTTAAAGGTTTTGCTCCCAGCAGGTTTAAGTGGCATCTTATCTGGCATTTTAGCGGGGACAGCTAGAATTGCTGGTGAAACAGCCCCCCTGCTTTTCACTGCTTTTGGAAATCCATTTTTGAACTTTAACATACTTAAACCTGTAAGTGCGATGCCTCTTTTAATCTTTAACTATGCTATAAGCCCATACGAGGACTGGTGGACAAAAGCTTGGGGTGCTTCTTGCATTTTGGTGCTTTTCGTATTAACTTTAAATGTAATAACAAGATTAATCTCAAGCAGAAGATGATTGACATAGTTTTAAGAGCAGAAAATTTAACAGCGTCTTACGACGATCACATAGTTGTTAAAAATGTAAACTTGTCAATTGTTCGTAACAGCATCACCGCGGTAATGGGTCCATCGGGATGCGGTAAGACCACGCTTATAAGATGTTTCAACAGAATGCACGAACTGTCTCCGAAAGCTAAAGTTGAAGGGAAAGTTTATTTAATTGAAAACTTTAATGGAAGGAGAGAAGAGATTGATATTTATTCGGTTGATCCGATGCTTGTCAGAAGAAAAATAGGCATGGTTTTTCAAAAGCCAAACCCATTTCCAACGATGAGCATTTATGAAAATGTCATTGCCGGGTATATTTTAAATGGGATTAAACTTAAAAAAAGTGAATCTGATGAAATAGTTGAAGAAACATTGAAAAAGGTCTCGCTCTGGGATGAGGTGAAGGACAGATTAAAAAAGAAAGGTACTTTTTTATCAGGGGGGCAACAACAACGATTGTGCATAGCAAGGGCTCTTGCTATGAAACCAGATGTTCTTTTACTTGATGAACCAACATCTGCGCTTGACCCAGTAGCTACGGCAAAAATAGAGGAACTGCTTGAACAGCTTAAAAACACAGTTACGATCGTTGTGGTCACCCATAATGTCGGTCAGGCAGGAAGGATTTCTGATTATGTTGCTTTTATGTATCTTGGCGAACTTATTGAATATGGACCAACAGACACTGTTTTTACGAGACCTTCAAATGAAAAGACGGAAGAGTTTTTAGCAGGTAAAATTGGATAAAATAAATTCTGAATAAATCTATGTTTTACGAAAAATTAAATCGTTTAAAGGAAAAAATCATTGAAGAGGGAAATCTTGTTGAAAGCATGATTGAGAAAAGCATCCGAGGTCTTTTAAATAAAGATAAAACACTTTTGCTTGAAGTTCTCCAAATTGATGAGCCAAGAGTAAATGAGATGGAAATTGAAATAGATGAAATGTGTATAAATCTTATAGCTCGCTTTCAACCTGAAGCAAGGGACTTGAGAACTATCATTATGATATTAAAGATGAACAATGATCTTGAGAGAATAGGTGATATGGCTGTGAACATCTCTGAGAGTGCTCTCTTTTTAATTGAAAGACCCCAAGTTAAACCGCTTATTGACCTTCCGCGAATGGCTGAGGAAACAATTCAAATGTTGAAGGATGGAATTGATTCTTTTATAAAATCTGATGCTAAACTTGCAAAATCAGTTTGCGAGCGTGATGATATGATTGATGCTTACAGAGATCAAATTTTGCGCGAGCTTATAACATATATGACTTCTGATCCAACCACGATAGAGAGATCAATTCATATAGAAAGAATCTCAAGAAATCTTGAAAGGATAGCTGACCTTGCCACAAACATCGGTGAGGATGTTATTTATATAGTTGAGGGGAAGATTATAAAGCACGGCAGATATAAAGAATCAGCGGGGAGCGCGTGAACGCTCCCGCGCTTTAAATATTACTGCCCGGATTTTAATTCCTCAATCGTTTTCCCATCGTAGAGTGCAATTCCATTGATCAATGCATAAATATAATTTGCAAGATGCCATCTTTCTTCATCTGTTAAAACTTCTTTATACGAAGGCATTGGCGAACCATTTAATCCGGTTGTAAAGACAAGATAAATCTCTTCAACGGTTGATGCGCGCTTAACCTCATTTGGATTTGTAAGATCTGGGATTGGAATTTTGTTTCCCCATTCGTCTTTAAAGCCCGCTCTCGCAGCTGGACCATCACCGCGACCACTTACACCGTGACACTCCCAGCATTTCATACGAATGTAAATCTCCCTGCCCATTGCTATGCTTTGTGCCGAAAGGGGAACAGGATTAACTGGTTCAATAACTTTCAAAGGATATTCATTTGGATTTGAAAACCTTTCAGAAAATTTCTTTATGTATTCTACAACTGCATACCTATCTTCAGGGGAAAGCGATGAAAAAGACGGCATTGTTGTGTTGTGAAATCCAAGTGAGATTGACTTATATAAGTCTGCATCAGTGGGCAAGTTTCCAGTTTCAGTAGATCTAAACTTAAAGACACCGGATGTGAAATCCCTTGGCTTCACAAATACAGTTGAACTAACAACTCCATCACCCTTTCCATCTTTACCGTGGCATGGTGCACAGACATAATTGTAAACTTTTTTCCCTCGCTCAAGGACTTCCTTTGAGGGGTTGCTCGGTTGATCGCTTCCAGTGAAACCATATATGAACAAGCCAAGTGTGAAAATAGCAAGAATTATTTTCCCTTTCATTTTAAATCCTCCTTTGATAATTTTGTTTTTAAAATAAAAAGTGGGTCATTAGCATAACCATTTGTGATCTCATTTCCATTGATTTCATTCCCATTTCGGTTTTCATTTTCATCCACATATACTCACCTGTTAAAAAGATATTTGGCGCAAGATGATAACGCAAACCGATTGAAATTTGATCGGTGTTTTCAGAGCCTACTTTTATGAAATCATATCTTGTAAACCCAACAAGCTTTTCGGGCAAAATAAAAATATTTGCGCCGATAAATCCACCGTTCATTTTCTTCTCCTCTTCACCGATTTTATCTGTTGCTGTAAGATATTGGAAATAAACATTGACTTTTTTAGTCCACAGGTCATACGCTTCTACATCAAATCCGAACCTATTGAATTTGTCCTCTTGTTCTGTCCCTTTCATTTTACCGTTGTAGAAGAGAAAGCCTACTCTAAACGGGGCATTGTTAACCCATACGCTTTGATTTATCCTGACATAGACATCTGGCGTATTATCAATATCCTCGTTTACATTTGTCCCATTTACAAGGGCTATTTCATATCTTAAGCCATCAAGAACTTGTGGAAGGAAACCATATGCAGAGATGCCGAGCTGAGGTTCAGCAAGTGAAAACTCCGCCTCAACTTGCCCCTCAGATTCAACCTCAGATGCATATTCATAAACAAGGTATCCTGCTTCGCTTAAGGCGAGATTTACGGGGTAGGGAAGATCGAGGCGGAACGAACCAAATCTTAGATTGAGATTGCTCATCGGTAAAATATTGTTGTAGATAACATGAGCAACTTCAACTGCTGCTTCGTAACCTCCACCTTCAGCTGGATCGACAACAACTGCAGCAAAATATGAAAGGTGTTTTCCAAGCGTTCCAGCCGTGAATATATCCGCGCCGGTTCTTGCAAATGTAAATTTTGAACTTTTATGCTCACCGTCTTCATCTTCCCTCATCCAGCTGAAACTGCTGTGAAGCATCGCCGCAAATGGAAGCTGATTTGACATCCAAATTGGCGTTGACTCAACCGTTCCAGGGAGCTGATATCCATTTGATTGAAATCTTCTCCCAAATTCATTTAACATCGGCGGGGATGTGTGACATGAAAAGCAAGAGCGGTTATACTTGCGGGCAAAAAGGGGAATTGAATAGGAAATCTCGCTCAGAAAGATAACAAATGCAAGAGCAGCTGCTAATTGCAATTTAATCTCATTGCTTTACCCCTCCTTAATTTTTATTTTATTGTTTTTGATACGGAAGATTAAAACCGTTATAAGAAATGTTAAAATAGCTGGTGTAAACAATATCACTGTTCCAATTCCAATTTTTATCCTGCCTGTTTCTGGATCATAGTTTAAACACCTAAAGGCGAAATTTTTCTCAATTGAATAAAAGGGGACAAATTCTCCTTTTAGCTCACTTATAACTTCCCTTAACTTAACAATTTGTATATTTCCACCGACCAAAATTCTAACTATTTTCCCTTGTCTTATTCCAACCACCATTCCGGGATGATCAAATTGTCCTGTTGAATCAACCCAAACGTACCAAAACCCAATTTCAGTTGAGAATTTTTTGATCAGCGATGTATCAGCAAAAATACCAAAAATCCAATTTCTATTATTGGAAAGTTCAAATGCATTAGAAAATATCCCCATATCGTCTGGCGAATCGCGAGGGTCAAAGCTTAAAACGACGATGTAAAAATTAGATTTTTTATCTTCTCCCAACCTTTGGATTACTTCCTTTAAAGAGCTAATGAGTGGGGAACAAATCCCAGCACATCGTGAAAAAATCAAAGTCAAAAGGATTGGTTTCTCAAGCCATAGGTTGGATAACTTGAGCGTGGAATTTTTTGAAGTTATAATTTCAACATCAGAAATATCTTTATAAATGTATCTTGCCTCTGAAGGGAAAAGGGTATCCTGTGACAATTTTAAATTTTGCGCCAGGGCAAGTTGCCCCAGCGCGAATATCATTAAAACGATCTTGCCCATCTTTTTATCGTTTGAATTAGGTAGAGAAGTAAACCTACGGTTAAAATGCTAACAAATATGATGCTAATTTGAGATAAACTTGCACCAATTGAAAATGTCCCAGGGTAGAGAGCATATCTTCTCGGGACAGAAAAAGCACCGCCTGCATAAAACATGCTTAAAAATCCATATCCACCAATTAGTAAAAGCCATATGGTTAATCTTGAAAGTTTTGGATTATCTTGAATCTGAGAGTTTATCTGTGAGAAGTGATATATAAAGCCAAGTATCATTAAAACAACTCCCATTAGGAAATAGGTATGGAAGTGTGCTGGGACCCAGAGCGTATTGTGGAATCTGAAATTTACAGCTATCGTTGAGTCAATCACAGCTGCGACTCCTCCAACAGCCCAGCCCATTGTCCCAAGAAATATAAGCGATGAACCGAGCGTCCAATTAACTTTGGTTTTGTAAATCATCGCAAGAGCACTGAAAATTGTCACAACAGCTGCTGGGACAGAAATAAAATATGAAGCAAGTTGTCCCATAACTTGAAATGCTCTCGGTTGAACAAAATCCATATAAAGGTGATGGAAGTAAGCAAAAAGCACAAGGAACAAAACGGTGTTCCAAGCAAATGCAACAAGTTTGTTTGTTTTCCAAGGTCTTTGAGCGTATTGTGGTAAGGTGTCATAAAGAATAGCAACCCCAAGATACATCGTTATATTTACGAGGACATGACCGAAATAAAAGACGAGGTTTTTCATAAGCAATGGGTCAGCTGGCGTACCCGAAACTCTATCAAACAAGAAGAGCAATAGCAGAGCAACAGCTGCTAAAAAACCCGTCACAGCAGCAATACAGGAAACCGTGACTATTAAAATTACTGGTGGTAGTTCCGGCTCGGTTTTTCCAGCAAGGTAATGCCAAGCAAGAGCTTGATTTAGTGGATATTTCTGCGCTATCGCACGTAAAACATCTATAACCCATATGGTCCATCCTATCCCTAAGACTCCAAGTCCAATTAAATAAACATCAGCTGACCAGTTCGCCCACACCTCAGCGGACTTATAAGGCAAGGGGTAGAGGAAATACCAACCAGCTCCAAATCTTCCAACCACCGTTGAAATTATAATTAAGGCAACGCCAACAAGTGTAAGGACGAGCGAAAACCAAGAAACCGCGATGCTTGGTCTGACGTACTTTGAAATAATATAGATCACAGCTGACATCCCTTCAATAAACCACAAACCAACCATTCCAACGCCATGAAGTGTTAAAATTGCATAAAACCATTCTGGTGGAAATGTTGGGAATATATTGCCCTGAACAAGACGCATCAGAAAGCCAAGTAAACCGAGTATTGGAAATAGAATGAAAGTAAGACCTGTCCAGACAAGTGTTAACTTTTTAAATCTTGCCTGTGCCTCAATGGCTTCCGCTTGTATTGCTATTTCCGCCATTTTTTAAACCTCCTTTTATTTTTGACTTAATGTTTCTTCAACAACTTCAACCACACCTTTCATCGCATGGTGGGAGTTCCCACAAAGCTCCATACAAAATGCGGTGTAAATACCTGGCTTATCAAACTTAACAAAAAGTCGGTTCACATACCCTGGCATTGCTTGTGTTTGACCGAGAAGTTTTCCGTTCTCATCATATAGGCTGAACCCATGATTTACATCCAAACTTGTCACGCGAAACTCAACCCATTTCCCAACTGGAACTTGAACGGGCTCAGCCTCACTTCTTTCCTTCCATCTCTCCTCGGTTTCAATCGGTTGGGTATCCAAGGCGAAGGCAAATTGTTTCCCGACAGCGAAAACAACCACATCAGGAAATTTACCCTTTGGAGGATATGGTAACTTTGGAATGGTAAGAACAAGCCCCGTAAGTAAAAGAAGCAAAAGCAAGATGAAAAAAGGCAAACGAAGTTTTGCAACCTGCTTATAGTAATCAGCTCCCTCAGCTGGTTTACGCGTTGAACTTAAAAAGATGGCATAAACAACAAAAATTATAAGGGATAGAACAATGAAAAGAGTTATGGCAAGAACCTGTATGGCAGGCATTGTAGCACCTCCGTTTTTGTTTTTAACAATTTGAGAGGTGCTCTTTGAGGGGAAATTTACCTTTTAAGGGAGGTGCTTTTTTAATTAGGTTAAAACTTGTCTTAATTTAAAATTTTTTAATTTAAAAGTCAAGTTTTTAAATTCAAGAGGATAAAAAATTGAGCCCAAGCATGCGAAGAAAGGTAGGCAGGGTTTTATTTAGCAGAGTAACGCTCAAGAACGGTCAGATATCTACACGAGAAAGGATTTTGATAAATACCGAGCGCGAAAAATTTTTTGTTGATTCAGTCCCAGCGGAAAAAATCAAAATCTATATGTGTGAAGATGAAGAAAGCGTGACATTTGGAGATGAAAGGTTCTCAATATGGGTAAAGATTGAAAATTATTTTAAACTGCCGAATAAATTCATCATTGAAATTGGAGATGTAAAATTTGAGGTTGAGATGCTCTTCAATCGCAGGGGGTTTTGGTGTTTTGAAGCTAAAAAAATTTTAAAAGCTGGTTTTGTCAAGTCGGGGCATGAGGTTTTTATTTGTTAAGTTTTGAAATTTCATGCTCAGTTGCTATATTTGAACTGAACTGATTTAAAAACAAAAAAGGAGAATAAAACAATGGTTAAAGTTGGCGATAAAGCACCGGATTTCGTCTTAAAGGGTCATGATGATAAAGAGTATAAATTGAGCGATTATAAAGGGAAAAATGTTGTTCTCGTTTTTTATCCGCTTGATTTCAGCCCTGTTTGCACAAATGAACACGCTTGCTTTGTTGATGCGCTTAAGACCTTTGAAGGGCTTAACGCTCAGATATTCGGGATAAGTGTTGATAGCACTTGGACGCATAAAGCGTTTGCTGAGAAGATGAATATATCTTATCCGTTGCTTGCCGACTTCCATCCGAAAGGAGAGGTTGGGAAAAAATATGGCGTCTATCTTGAAGACAAAGGAATTCACAACAGGGTGACGATTATCGTTGATAAGGAGGGGATAGTTCGTTATGTTGAAGAGCACGGGATACCGAATGTGCCAGATGTGAATAAAATTGCGAAGGTTCTAGAGGAGTTAAAGTAAAATTTGGGTGTGCTTTTTGCACACCCTTTTTTAAATTGAATCAAGCGCCTGCTCAAAGTCCCACAATATATCTTCAATGTTTTCAATTCCAACTGAAACGCGAACCATTGACTCGCTTATCCCAACTTTTTCAAGTTCATCCCTGCTCATCTTGACATGAGATGTCAGGACGGGGATGCTGACAAGTGTTTCAACGCTACCCAAGCTTGTAGCGTTCAAAGCCACTTTAAGAGAGTCGCAAAATTTCTTCGCTCTTTCAATATCTCCATCAATTTCAAAAGAAAGCATTCCACCAAACCCGCGCATCTGCCTTTTTGCGAGTTCATGCTCAGGGTGCGTGCTTAAACCAGGATAAAAAACTTTACGAACTTTTCTATGGGAAGAGAGGAACTCCGCCAATTGTAAAGCGTTCTCATTTTGTCTTTTTACCCTCAATTCAAGCGTTTTTAAGCTCCTACCAAGAAGAAATGCTTGATGAGGGTCTGGATTCCCACCGAAGACATTTTTGAATTTTCTTATCCTTTCAATCCTCTCTCTTGATGACATCACACAACCAAGTATCAAATCGCTGTGCCCAGAAAGATATTTTGTAGCGCTATGTAGAACTATGTCAACACCAAGATCAAGCGGATTTTGATTGATCGGCGTTGCAAAAGTATTGTCAATTATCGTAGTTAAATTTTCTCGTTTTGCTAACTTAACTACTTTCTCAATATCAATGATTCGTGTGGTTGGATTTACAGGTGTCTCAAAATAAATTAACTTTGTCCTCGCGGTGATTAACCTCTCAATTTCATCAATGTTTTCAAGTTCAACAAATTTCACCTTTACCCCAAAATTTGGAAGATAATCCCTAAAGAATCTGTAAGTGACACCATAGATAGAACTTAGCGAAATTATTTCATCCCCGGATTGCACATAGCTTAAAATCGTAGTTGTGATAGCTGACATCCCCGAGGAAAATAAAATTGAGTCCTCTGCGTTTTCAATCAGCGCAAGTCGTTTTTCAACCTCTTTTACTGTTGGATTTCCATATCTTGAGTAAATATAAAAGTCCTCAACTTCGTCAATGAATTTTTGATAATCGTCTGATTTTTCCACAGCAAACGTTGAAGTTTGATAAATAGGGTAAACAACCGAGCGAAATTGTTTATCTTTTAAATCACCGTGAATTGCAAGTGTTGAGGTTCCAAATTTTTTTGTTTTCATCGTCAAATACCTTTAACTATTTTCACCATTTCTCTTACTGCTCTTTCAAAGCCGACAAAAATCGCTCTTGCTACGATGGCGTGTCCGATGCTGAGTTCTTCAATTTCTGGTATTTTTGTAATTGGGATTACATTCAAATAATTTAAGCCGTGACCCGCGTTGACGCGAAGACCAAGTTGATGCGCGAGCTTTGCCATTTCCTTTATTTTGTTAAGTTCTTCAAGCTGTGTCTTTTCATCCTTTGCGTTGGCGTATTCACCCGTATGTATCTCAATAAAGTCAGCCCCAGTTTTAGCTGAAGCTTCAACCTGATCCGGGATTGGATCAACAAACAAACTTACCTTTATGTTGTGCTTATGGAATTCTGAGACGACATCACTTAGAAATGATACCTGCTCAACTACATTTAACCCTCTCTCGGTTGTTCTTTCAAGTCGTCTTTCCGGAACAAGTGTTACAAGTTCGGGGTGTGTCTGGATTGCTATTTTTATCATTTCTTCGGTTGCTGCCATTTCAAGGTCAAGTTTTGTTTTGATCGTCTCTCGCAGAAGTTTAAGGTCTCTATCTTTTATATGTCTTCTATCTTCACGAAGGTGACAAACGATGCCATCTGCACCAGCGATTTCGGCTATATGTGCTGCTGTCACTGGGTCGGGTTCAAGCCCTCCTCTTGCTTCACGAAGGGTTGCTACATGATCAACATTAACGGATAGTTTCATGCTTTACAGATAAATTTTGTTTTTAAAAGATTCTCAATTCACGAGGGAAATTTAACAAAAAGATAAACTTGTTTCAAGGTGTATAAAATAGGGTAGGGGGGTTGCGCGCCTGGCGGGACTTGAACCCGCAACCTCGGGCTCCGGAGGCCCACGCTCTGTCCAGTTGAGCTACAGGCGCATTTCGTTTTTATTATAAAAAATCAAAGCAAAAAATTCAAAAATCGCTTCCATCCCGCATCAAATTTTTTTATCTTTAAAGTGAAACACCATAAAAACAAAAACATCGTTAAGAAATGTTAAAGAATCTACTTCTTGCGTTTTTAATTTTAACTAATTTAGCGCTAACCCAAGGGAAAGTCAAAGTCCTGCTTGATAGCCTCCGCTCAAATGCAACTAATTCCTACAAGAAATTTAATATCATATTGCCAAAGGATTATGAGCAAAGTGAGGAAAGATATCCCGTCCTTTACCTTCTTCACGGATATGCGGGGAGTCATCGCGACTGGGTAAATAAAACCGGATTGATCAGATATATAAACGAATATAAACTTATCGTAGTGACGCCTGAAGCAGATAATAGCTGGTATACTAATTCGCTCCTTCACAAGGATAGAAACTATGAGGATTACATCATCAAAGAGTTAATTCCATATGTTGAGGAAAAATATAGAGTTATTTCAACTCGGCATGGAAGGGCAATTGCGGGTTTATCAATGGGTGGATATGGTGCTGTAAAGTTTGGGCTAAAGTATCCGAGTTATTTCCAATTGGTTGGGTCGTTCAGTGGTGCCTTTAATTTGTTTGAGCTCATGGATAAAAATAAATACGCCGTGGCACAAAGTTTAATTGAAGTGTTCGGTGAGAAAAGAAACGAACACTGGATTAAAAATGATATCTTTTCGCTTGTTGATAGTTTAGCCGATAAGACAGCTCCATATTTTTACATCTCTTGTGGGTTTGAGGATGAAATTGAGGGTTTGCTTCATTCTAATCGTGAATTTGTAAAACTGCTTCAATCTAAAAAAATACGATATGAATATCACGAGTTGCCAGGCGGACACAACTGGCTTTTCTGGGATAAAGAGATTAAAAATTTTTTAAAATTGTTGAACCGATGCGAGTTTTAAGTAGAGGGTAATTGAAAATATCTAAACCTATTGACTTTATCGGTTGAAGTTTTTGTATTTTATCAAGTTAAGGATAACATTTGACAAGGATGTTGAAATATCAACTTTAGCTGGGAATATACTTGTTATGGGTTGAGCTTGATTCAATTCATACAAGTTATGAGGTTGTTTTACCTGATGGTAGATATAAGTTTGGTGTTGTGAGTTTAAGTTATGATGGTAGGAGTTCTTTTATGGTTATTGATTCAGTTGTAGCAGATGGGACGGCTCCGAGGTTGATATATGCGTTTGGAGTAAGTGGTGATAGCACTATAAGTGTAAGGTTCAGTGAGGCGGTTGATTATTCAAGTATAGCGGATACTGGGAAATGGGTTTTGAGTTCCGGTTTGAGCGTTAAGAGTGTGATTACTTCATTACATGGTATAAAAGTTGAGTATTATAATAACACAGCAAGTGTTTATGATGATGCCAGAGACGAGATTTCAAATCACTTTGATGAAAGGATGATAGAATTTGTCAGGTTGAAAGATAAAAATTTATACGTCCGTGTTGGCGATAATGACAAAGATGTAGTTACATATAAGGTCAGCTTAA
>Ga0072500_138191_pt1 | contig 44171 bp, 47 predicted proteins | sample GBScelen77Swater_FD_63803 | JGI IMG/M metagenome (GOLD analysis project Ga0072500, IMG submission 63803) | Hot spring microbial communities from Great Boiling Spring, Nevada - cellulolytic enrichment S 77C v2 (version 2) | ecosystem: Environmental > Aquatic > Thermal springs > Hot (42-90C) ...
TACACGAACGGGACCTTGATAACGGAAGAAGTCGCGAAGAGACTGTCCGAGCTTGGGAACGCAACTCCGGCGATATCTGTGGAAGGTTTCGAGCTGGACACGGACTGGAGGAGAGGCAGGGGTGTGTTCAAGAGCGTGCTCGAGGCTTGGGATAGATTGAGAAAATATGGTGTACCGTTCGGAGCATCGATAACTGCGACGAGGATGAACCACGACACGCTCATGAAGGACGAATTCTGGCAGTTCCTCGAAGAGCAGCAGGTAGTCTACGCTTGGGTCTTTCAGTACATGCCTGTTGGCATGAACGCATCGATGGACTTGGTTCCGACACCTCAACAGAGGTACGAGAGGTTCTTCAAGACCGACCAAGTGAGACTGAGCGGTAAGTTTGCCTTTGTTGCGGACTTCTGGAACCATGGTTTTCTGACCCACGGTTGTCTTGCAGCTGGTGCGAAGTACTTCCACGTGAACGCAAAAGGTTATGTCGAACCGTGCGTATTCCAACAGTACGCCGTGGACAGCATAAGGGAAAAATCTCTGCTGGAGATTCTCAAATCTCCTTTCTTCGAATCTTACAAGCGCATGGTTCCGTACTCCAACAACCTGTTCAGACCATGTCCGATCATAGACAATCCGAAAGTGTACAGGGCGATGGTCAAGCACTTCAACGCGATTCCACAACACGACGGCTCGGAGCGTGTCGTTGAAGACCTCGCACCTGAGATAGACAAACTTGCTGAGGAATGGAAAGTCTATGCGGACAAACTTTGGTACGAACATGGGTATGTGAATCGATATCCCGTGAACAGGGGCATCTACAACTACGAAACCAGAATGAGGCGTTACATGAACAGAGAAGAGGCGCTCGCTGTCGATAAAACCCTGAAATGAAAACGGGGAGTGGATGAATTGTCCAGCGCCAGGGAAAGGATCTTGGAGGCGGCGAAGGCCGCCTTTTCTGAAAGAGGCTTCGACGGTGTCAGCATGGAGGAAATCGCACAGCGTGCCGGAGTGCGAAAACCTCTCATCTACTACTATTTCCCGAGTAAAGAGGTGCTCTTCGAAGAAGTTTGGAACAGGGCGTTGGAAGAACTCGAGAATCACATTTTCAAAGAAGTTGAAAACGAGAATTACTATGTCAGGAAAATCAAGAGGTTCCTGAGAGCCTACATAGACTTCGTCACGAGCAGAAAGGTCCTGTCAAAGGTGATAGAGAAGGAACGCGCGAGCGTTCTGGATGAATCTGGACAAGGGGACGTTTGGAAGAGGCTCAAGAGACGTTACGACGACTTTTTGAACAGAGTGGCACAACTCATAGAGGAGGGAAAGAAGAACGAACTGGTCAACCCGGAGATAGACTCACAAACCGCAGCAAAATTGATAACGGAAGCTCTCGCGGCGTCCACCACATCTGGTTCTGTTTTGAAGTCGATCGAGTCCTTCATCCTGTCCGGTTTGATGGGAAGAACGGAGCCTTGAAGACTGAAGTTGAACCTCTTGATTTTTGTTGGAGTGCATGGTAGGATATTTAAAGGTGCAAGCCCCTGTAGTTCAATGGATAGAACGGCGGATTCCTAATCCGCAAATGGAGGTTCGATTCCTCCCAGGGGCACCATGGTGTGGGCCGTTAGCTCAGCAGGTAGAGCACCTGACTCTTAATCAGGGGGTCGCAGGTTCGAATCCTGCACGGCCCACCAGAGTGAAAGTGGAAGCCTTGCTTCCCACCCCGAGACTCAGTCGAAGGGGTCGAGAGGATTCCTGAAATTAATCAGGGAGGCGGGCTTTGCCCGCCTTTTTTCATAAGGAGGTAGAGAACATCGAGAAAGAGCAAATCTTTCTGAAGAACGAGCAAATAAGGTTTCCCAAGGTCAGGGTGGTGGGGCAAGACGGCAAGCAAATGGGTGTAATGCCCACGTACAAAGCCATAGAGCTTGCAAGAAGAGAAGGGCTGGACTTGGTTTTGGTCTCACCGAACAGTGATCCACCGGTTGCGAAGATCATGGATTTCGGCAAGTACATGTATCAGCTTGCCAAGAAGCAGAAAGAAGCGAAGAAAAAGCAGAAGGTTCAAGAGATCAAACAGATGAAATTCAGGGTCAAGATCGACGAGCACGATTATCAGACGAAGGTCAGACACATCAGGCGTTTTCTTGAAGAAGGCAACAAGGTCAAGGTGACTGTCATGTTCAGAGGTAGGGAGATCACCTTCTCGGAGAAGGGAGAAGAGATACTCAAAAGGATCGCTCAGGATGTCAGTGACATAGGTGTGGTCGAGGTCGAACCGAAACTTGAAGGAAAGGATATGTGGATGCAGATCAAGCCGAAGGAAGAGTGAGGGAGGTTTGAGGTTATGGCCAAGAACAAGATGAAGACGAGCAAAACGGCCGCAAAAAGGTTTCGAGTGACCAAGAACGGTAAAATCCTTTTCAACCACGCAAGAACCAGACACACCACTGGGAAGAGAAGAAGATCTGCTCTGCGCGAACTGAGGAAGAAGGACGTTCTGGACAAAGGCGATGCGAAGAGAATCAAACGACTTCTCGGAGTCTGAGAAAGGAGGTAAACCATGAGGGTCAAAAGATCTTTGCACGCGAGAAAGAAAAGAAAGAAGATTCTGAAGGCTGTCAAGGGCTTCAGAGGCGCGATCAGCAGGAGATACAAGCTCGCAAAGCAGCACTACATCAGGGCCAAATGGTATTCGTTCGCCGGCCGGAAGGTAAAGAAGAGAGATTTCAGAAAGATCTGGATCACGAGGATAAACATCGCCGCAAGAAAGTACGGTCTGAAATACAGCGAACTGATCCACGGTCTCAGGCTCGCAAATGTGAGCATCAACAGAAAGATGTTGTCCGAACTGGCGCTCAACGATCCCAGCGCGTTTGCATCTTACGTTGAACTCGCCAAAGAACATTTGAAGAAGGTGACTGCTTGAATCGTTTGTGATATAATTAACATGGAGCGAGTCAACACCGTTGAAGGGGAGGGTTAAAGGTGGCCGGTGTGACAGTCGAGATCAATGGAAAATCGTACGAGGTGCCGGCTGGTGTAACGGTTCTTGAGGCGTGCAATCAAGCTGGTGTGTACGTCCCAACGCTGTGCAACCATCCGCGACTCGAACCGACGGGCGCCTGTCGAGTCTGTGTGATCGAGGTTGAAGGTGCGAAGAATCTTCAGCCAGCTTGTGTGACGAAGGTTCAAGACGGGATGAAGATCAGAACGAACAGCTCACGCGTCACGAACGCGGTAAAGTTCAACCTCGCTCTGTTGTTGTCCCGCCATCCGAAAGATTGCATGACCTGTGATGTGAATGGAAGATGCGAATTTCAGGACTTGATCTACCTGTACGACGTTCAGGATATTTTCCCCAGCGAGGTCAGAACCATCACGCCAGACATCAGTTCACCAGCTGTCGTGAGGGATTTGGAAAAATGTGTCGTCTGTGGCAGATGCGTGAGGGCCTGTTCGGAGCTTCAAGGCATGGACATCTACTCCATGGTCGATAGAGGTTACGAGACTTTGCCACAAACAGCTTTCGAAATGCCACTCTACGAGACAGATTGTATAAGTTGTGGACAGTGCGCCGCCTTCTGTCCTGTAGGAGCGATCACAGAGAACATGAACATAAGGAGAGTTCTCGAAGAGATCGAAAAACACGACAAGGTGCTCATCGTACAAACTGCCCCCGCGACGCGTGTGGCGCTGGGTGAAGAATTCGGCATGGAAGTGGGCAGCATTTCCACCGGAAAGATGGTTGCCGCGCTGAGACGGCTCGGGTTCGACTACGTGTTCGACACGAACTTCGCAGCGGACCTGACCATCATGGAAGAAGGATCGGAATTCTTGGAGAGATTGAAAAAAGGTGGCCCATTCCCGATGTTCACCTCCTGCTGTCCGGCGTGGATCAATCTGGCGGAGAAGTTGTACCCACAGTTCTTGAAAAACCTTTCGAGTGCGAAATCTCCTCACCAGATGCTCGGTGCTTTGTTGAAGTCCTATTTTGCGAAGAAAATAAACGTTCCTCCCGAAAAAATCTTCGTCGTTTCCATAATGCCATGCACCGCCAAGAAAGACGACATCACCAGGCCCCAGCACATGGTCAACGGCGTACCTGCAGTGGACGTCGTTCTGACAACACGCGAGCTCGGTAGATTGATAAAGATGAGAAAGATTCCTTATGCTTCCTTGCCAGAAGAGAACTACGACGATCCACTCGGTGAATCCACCGGTGCGGGGGTCATATTCGGTGTCACGGGTGGTGTGATGGAGGCGGCTCTGAGGACCGCGTACGAGCTTGGACTCGGCAAGCCACTACCGAAGATAGAGTTCACGAACGTGCGTGGCCTCGATGGCATAAAGGAAGCCACGATAGATTTCGATGGAAAACAACTCAAGGTCGCAGTTGCACACGGCGGTGTGAATGTCAGAAGGTTGCTCGACAAAATAACGAAAGGTGAGGTCTACTACGATTTCATTGAGATCATGGCCTGTCCGGGTGGTTGCATCGGTGGAGGAGGCCAGCCCAAGAGCTTGGACAAAGACGTTCTGGTCAAACGTATGGAAGCCATCTACACCATCGATGAGAGAAGCGTGCTCAGAAAATCCCACGAGAACCCATCGATAAAGAAGCTCTATGAGGAGTTCCTCGAGCATCCACTCAGCCACGTCTCGCACGAATTGCTCCACACAACCTACGTGGACAGATCGAAGAAGAAAGTCGCGCAGGTTGCTAAAGTGTGAATCCAATGAACGAGTGAAGAGGCGAGGCTTGTTCCTCGCCTCTTTTTAAGGAAGGTGGAAACATGAGAAAATTATTCATGCTGCTGTTTTTGCTCGCTATCAGTTTCAGCTTTGCGATCAACGTTCTCATACCCGTTGGTCCAACCGTGGTGGCCTTCGTGGGCTTGCTGGAGAAAAAAGTGAGCAGTGAGGTGGAACTCAAGATCGATTTCTGGCGAACACTCGATCAGGTGAGTGCACAGGTTGCGGCGAAAAACGTTGATCTGATCGTTCTACCCGTTTCCATAGGTGCTTCTCTCTACAGCAAGGGGATCGATCTGAAACTCGCTGGTGTGATCCTTTGGAAGGCTTTTTACGTCGTGACGAAGGATTTCGATCTGACGGGCCTGAAGACTTTGTCGGGCCAAGAGATTTACACACCCCAGGGCAAAGGGCAAACCGGTGATGTGTTGATTAGATACTCACTCGAACAGGTTGGGCTGAAACCCGATATCGACGTGAAAATCAGGTACGCCACACCTCCTGAGATAGTATCACTGATGAGTGCCGGGAAAGTTAGGGTCGCCGTGCTTCCCGAACCATTCGTAACGCTCGCACTGAAGCAAGCGCAGGCGCGCATCGAATACGACTTGCAAGAGCTGTGGTCGAACTACACACAACTGCCTGCGCGGGTTCCAATAACGGGTCTGTTCGTCACAAAAAACCTGGACGAGGCCACATTATACAAAGCTATGACCGCAATAGAGAATTCACTCAAGTATGCGATGGAGAACAGGCACGAAGCTGCGGCTCTTTCCGTTCCATATCTCGGTGGCATGCCGGCACAAATCATCGAAGAATCTCTCGCTCGAACGCTGTACGAGTACAAACGTGCGAACGAGGTGGCGTCCGAGGTGATTCAGTATCTGAAGATCACACAGCAGATCGATCCGAGTGCGATGCCTTCGATACCAGATGAAAAATTCTTCGCGTTTTGAATTTTCCGTCCTTGGGGTACTGCTACTCTTTGTCGTCTGGTTCGTTGTGTCGAAACTTGTTTCGTCCGATCTCGTCTTTCCTGGACCTGAAAAAGTTTTGCTACATTCGTACCGGCTGCTGGTCGAAGGCAAACTGCTCGGACCGGTTGGCTTGACTTTTCTCAGGGCTTTTTTTGGTATGGGCCTGGCACTGCTCGTGGGTACGATCCTTGGATTCCTAATGGGTCTTTCTGAGCGGATCTATCTCTTACTTCAACCGTTGAACATGGCCATAAGGTCCGTTCCGATCGTCTCGTGGCTTTCGACCGTCATACTCGCCTGGGGTATAGGATGGCGTGGCGTGGTTTTCATAGTTTTCGTCTCACTTTTGCCGATCGTAACGTTCAACGTTTGCGAAGGCGTTCGCGTTGTGGACAAGAAACTCGTCGAGATGGCGAAGGTTTACTCATTACCCAAGTGGAAGATCTTCAGGGCGATCTACATGGGTTCCGTCTGGCCGTTTCTACTGTCATCCTTGAAGTTGAGCATAGGCAGCATGTGGAAAGTGGCGATCGTCGCGGAGTATCTCATAGGCGAAACGGGCCTTGGCGTACAGATCATGCAGGCCAAGTTCTATGTGAACACGACGGAGGTTTTCTCCTACACGGTTGTGGCTGTTGCGTTCGGACTCATCCTGGAAGCGTTATTTTCATTCCTTTGGGAGCGAGGTAGCTTTGAAGTGCATTCTTGAGCTCAAAGGAGTTTTTAAAAATTACGGAAAGTTACCTGTACTCGGTGGGATAGATCTCAAACTGTTCGAGTCCGATGCGGTGGCGATCGTTGGGCCGTCAGGCTGTGGAAAAACAACCCTGCTCAGGATCATAGCCGATTTGGAGAAGCCAAACTCCGGAGTGATCAACAGATTCTATAACCGATTGGGTTTCGTTTTTCAAGAAGACAGACTGATACCCTGGTACAACGTGCGCAAAAATCTTGAGCTCGTTTGTGACGATGAAAGAAAGATCCAGCGAACGCTTCGACGGGTAGGGCTTGCTGGCTTCGAACACTACAAACCCGGCCAGCTCAGTGGAGGCATGAAGCAGAGGTTGAATCTTGCACGCGCTTTGATCGTCGAACCGGAGCTACTTTTACTGGATGAACCTTTCAGGAGTTTGGATACACCGACGAAGATTAGTCTCATCAACGATCTCTCCGTCTTGCTTGAAAACATGGATATCGGCTATGTCCTGGTGACACACGACATGAGAGAAGCTTTGAGCCTGGCGAAGCGCATTTACATCATGCGAGGCCGACCGGCAAAGTTCGTACATCACATCGAAGTCGAAAAGAAGATGGACTTTTTCGATCCTTCATTTCTGCAACTTGAGAAAACGATCCTGTCACATATGGAAGATGCGGAGGCTTTCCAATGATGAACGTACTCAGGGGCTTTTTGATAGGTCTTGCGAACCTGGTTCCCGGCGTGAGCGGCGCAACGATGGCCGTCATACTCGGTGTCTACGAACAGTTGATCGATGCCGTGGCAAATTTCGTGAAGTTGAGATTCAAAAGAGAGCAGATCGCTTTCATCGTTGCACTTGGCATCGGTATTCTTGCTGCAATATTGGTCGGCTCTGCTGGTATGAAACATCTGCTCGAAAGATCTCCGGCCTTCGCTTACGCTATTTTCTTTGGTCTTGTTTTGGGTTCGATTCCGAAACTACGCAGGGAGATCTCAGATTTAAAACTGTTCCACTTCGCAGTTGGTGTGTCCTTGATATTCATTTTCGAACTTTTGGTCCACACTGTAGAGCTTTCGAGAACGTACGTTTTGTTGACTGGCATCATCGCTGCGTGTGCGATGATCCTTCCGGGTCTCAGTGGTTCCCTTGTGCTCCTGATACTCGGTGTCTACGATGATATCCTTGATGCCTTGGTGAATCTAAAACTCGCAATCGTCCTTCCTTTTGGAATTGGAGTGATCCTCGGTATAGCGTTGATGGCACTTCTGATGAACTGGCTCGTTGAAAAGTTTCCAAACCAGACCCGCAGCTTCACTTTTGGAATGGTTGTTGCGTCGATCATTAAACTCGAACCGTTCTCGAAACAGAGCATGAATCTTGTGGGGTTTGCGTTCGTTCTTTTGATTGTTTCTGTTGCTGTTTATCTGTCTTTCATGCTTTCGTACAGATCGTCAGCACGAAGGTGAGCTACGTGGGTAAATATTACGCCGTCAAGCGTGGTAGGTGTCCAGGGATATACGAAGACTGGCAGCGGGCAAGAGAACAAGTGGAAGGTTTCCCCAACGCGGAGTATCGATCGTTCGCTTCAAAAGCGACGCACTCGCTTATCTGAGAGGAGAAACGTGGCGTTGCCCTGATTTTATGAAAGATACGATCCTCGTCTGCGTTGATGGAAGCTACAGAGATGGTGTCTGCGGTTCGGGGATCGTTGTTTGTGATCAAGAAGGTTTGCACGAGTTCTACTTCTGGACCGATGAACCAGACCTTGCGAAGATGAGAAACGTTGCAGGAGAAATCTTGGCAGTGCTCTTCGCTGTAAATTATGCACTGCAAAGGGGTGCAAAACGCCTTGTCGTAAGGCACGATTTTGAGAACCTTGATAAATGGATCAGTGGTGAGTATCGAACAAAGACTTTTCTCACGGAGATCTACAGAGAATTCGTGGACTTTGCAAAGAGAAAGAACCTTCACATCGAATTTGAAAAGATCAAAGCACATTCGAAAGATCCGTGCAACGAGAGGGCAGATGGGCTTGCAAAACTCGCAACTGAAAGAAAGCGTAACGTAGACTGGAAATTGGAGGTTTTGAGGGATGTCATTCGAAGTGACGAAAGCAATTGAAGAGATAGAGAGTTTCATTCAGAGCTTTGTTCGAAACAACGGGTTCGAGGGTGTCGTTGTGGGTGTCAGCGGTGGGGTGGATTCCGCACTGGTGGTGAGTTTATGCACGAGAGCGCTCGGTAAAGAACGAGTGTTGGGGTTGATCCTTCCCGATCGCGATTCTGCGAAAAAGAGCACGAGGCTCGCTTTGAAACTGTGTCGAGAACTTGGGATCGAACACGAAGTCATTTCCATCACTTCAGCTTTGAGAAAGTTGAGAGTCTACAGACTTTTCCCTCCCGCTTGGTTGTTTCCAAGAAAGGTTCAAGAAAGCTATGTGAAAGGCAAGTGGCAGAGTTTATCGAAAGATCCTTACATCGATGATCTTCTGAACAGAGGCAATGAAACCTTCAGGAAAGGTCTCGCGTACTACAGGATCAAACACAGAGTGAGAATGTGCCTTCTCTACTTCGAGGCAGAGAAGAGAAATTACGCGGTAGCAGGATGCGTGAACAAAACCGAGTTGATGACCGGCTTGTACGTCAAATGGGGTGACAATGCCGCAGACTTTGAACCAATATCACACCTTTACAAGACACAGGTGCTTGAACTTGCAAGATGGCTCAGAATACCTTCAGAGATCGTCGAAAGGGCTCCCACACCTGATCTCATACCTGGTATCACGGACGAATTCGTTCTCGGTTTGAGTTATGCGGATTTGGACAGGATACTCGTGAAGATGGAGAAAGGGGAAGATCTCTCGAGCGAGGATCCGAAGCTCGTACAACGTGTGAGACAGATACGTGAAGCGGTACGACACAGAAAGATACAGAACGTTCGAATCGATTCATCAAATTGCGTATAGGAGTACTCCAATGAAACCCGCCGCGAACATCAGTACGAGTGGATGTATCTTGAATTTGTTCAAACCAAAGAAAACGAGCGTGGCGATCAGGAAAAACCACGGATCGGTGAGCCTTGGACTCGCGAGCGAGATCAGCGTGACGAGCACCATGACAGTTGTGAACCCCATGAGAGATTGAGACAGTCTGTCCGAGTTCGCCTTGATCCTGTTGCCGAAAGAAAAGATCACAACCACTATCAGCGCCGGGGCCAATAGAAAGAAAAATGTGTTCAAGAAAGCGCCCAGAAAACCAAAGTATCTATAACCAACGTAGGTGGCCAGATTGAGAGCGATCGGTCCGGGTGTCATTTGAGCCACGGAGACCATCTCGGTGAACTCCGCTGGGGAAAGAAATCCCGCCGAGATGAGTTCCTTTTGTAGGATTCCAACCACAGCCCATCCTCCACCGAAGGAAAGAAAGCCAAGCTTCAAGAAGATCAAAGCAAGTTTGGTCAAGTTCATCGTCTCACTTTCCCCACATGTAGAGCAGCCAGATAGTCGCCGCGAAAACCACGTACAACGTGTTTCGATGGACCAAAAGAAGCACCACTCCAACCCCGATCACCATCGATTTCAGCATCGTCCAACTCTGTTTCTTGATCAAACCCAAAAGCACGTTGAAGACTAAGGCCACGACCGCGGCGTAAACACCGAGCAAGAACGCTCTCACGTATGCATTGTTCAGGAAAGGTTTGAGCAAACTGGCAACGGCGACGATCGCGACGAACGGCGGTAAAGCGATTGCAACACCTGACAGTATGGCGCCAGGAACGCCCGCCACCTTTTTTCCAACGATTATAGCTGTGTTGAACGCGATCGGACCCGGGATGCTTTGTGCCACAGACAACAGGTTGAGAAACTCGTCTCTTTTCATCCATCCAAGTTTTTCAGCCTCCCATTGCATGACGGGCACCATCGCATAGCCACCACCGAGCGTCAGGGAAGAGATCTTTAAAAAGACGCCGAACGCCTTCCACGCACGTTTCCATACACCTTCGCTCACAATCTTTTCACCACCACAGTCCTACCCGCGCTGTCTTCCATCTTGACGAAACCGTCACCGATGCTGATCATGAGCTTGTCACTCATACGCGCGAGTGCGGACCTCAACCTGTGCGGGGAAATCTCGAATTCGAACTTCAGCGGACAATCGAAAGGGAGGATCGCCTTGTACGACACCCCGCCGTAAGCACCGAAGAACCTCATGCTGTTCTTGACGCACTCGATTCTGACCGTACTCTCCCTCGGCATGAGCCATGCGGCCTTGGATACAAACCTTCGAAAGTTTTTCGGAACGACGTAAGTTTCCTTTCTTTGAAGAAAATCTCCGACTCGGGGATCAAACGTGGCATGCTCCCCACACAATTGCAGAGTAAAGTCGTTCGAGCGTATCAACAGCGCTTCACCCAATCCGAAGGTCAACCGCACATTCTTAGCGTAAACCTCAAATGCTTTGACGATGTGTCGTGCACTCATGTAAGGAAAAGAAAAAGTGAACGGCTTCATCAATTCGCCCTGCAGCCTGGTCAGACAGATGATGGAACGCGTTGAGGCGAACATCAGCAAATCTTTTTGAAAAGAACCAAACAGAGCGAAATCACCTTCTTCAAGTGGTGATGTGACGAAATTCAAAGCGCGATTGAAGTTTAGCAGGTCGGATTTCGCCACGGGCTCGTGTTCGACCGGAACCTGTTTCTCCCTTTTTCCCATCAACTTCATTCGAAGAGTTTCGTTTCCCGAACTCAAAGCGATCTCATTTTCCGTCAGCGTTAAGTTCAGAAATTCGCTACTCTCTCCCACCAAAAAACCCTTCAACAACCTCAAAGGTATAGAGATCTCCCCATCGAAGGGCTCACACTCTCCGGTCTTCATCCAACCGTGAAGGCAACCATCCGTCGCACGCACGACGAGGCCTTGACTGTAAGAAAAATAGATGTTTCCAAAGCTGAACTCTGACGAACCCATCAGCTTGTCGCAGAACCTCAGCCACAACGAAAGAACCGAAAGATCCACGCTCGCTCTCATCTTCTCACCGTCTTCACTATCGCATCTATCAAATCTTCAAAGCTCATTCCCGCGGCACGCGCCGAGGCCGGCATGTCGCTCAGATCTGTCATACCGGGTATGGTGTTGATCTCCAGAAAATAAAAAATCCCATCCTTCAGAATCCCATCGATCCTCGCAAAGCCTTTGCATTCGCACGCTTTGAAAGCCTTCAAGCAAGATTCACAGACCGTTCTGTACTCTTCCTCGGTGAGTGGAGCGGGTAGAACGAACTCCGTCATGTTCGGTGTGTACTTGGCTATGTAGTCATAGAACCTACGCCTCGGCCTGAGTTCGAGTATGGGTAGGATTCTCAATTCTCCGCCCATCTCGATCAGTGATGCTGTGAGTTCCCTGCCCCGAACGTAACGTTGCAAGACCAGCTCTCCGTAAAGGCTCAACTCTATTTGCGAATAATGTTCGAGCTCTTCAGCATTGTCGCAGATGTGCACACCTATGCTGGAACCTTCTCTGCGTGGTTTCAAAACGCAAGGAAAACCGAACGGAGACTCTCTTGTGGGTTTGTCGATGACGGTGTATTCAGGAACCGAAACGAACTTCTCGACGATCCTGTAGGTCATTAACTTGTCGAAGCACAGGGCGCTCGCGAGTACACCAGAGCCCGTGTACGGCACACCGATCCAATCCAGCAGGGCCTGAACGGTCCCATCTTCGCCGAACTTCCCATGAAGTGCGATGAAGACAAGATCGAATTGTTTGAGTGAAGGCAAAACGAGAAAAAAATCTTCCTTCACATCTATTGGGACAACCTCATGACCGAGCTTCTTCAGAGCTTTGACAACGTTTTCACCGCTTCTCAACGAGATCTCCCGTTCTCGAGACACACCACCCATCAAGACTGCTATCTTCAACCATTCGTCTCCTCCTTCGGCTTTTCAAAGCTCTTTTTGCACCTTTCACAGTACAGCTTTTCCGAGGAGCGAAACCTTCGATAGTGTAACTTTTCACCACACTCCGGGCACGACTCGTTGGATGGTTCAAACCAGCTTATGTAATCGCACGCATCGCTCGTACATTTGAAGAAGTATTTCCTGTTCTTGCTGAGCTTTTTCTCCACGGCGGAACCACACTTCGGGCAAGTACCTCTTGCAAAGTCTCTGTAATTCCTTCCACACTTCTGGCAGTGGTAGTAGGCGCCGTATCTGCCGTTGTATCGTTTGAGTGGTTCTCCACAGCTTGGACAAACGTAGGTCTTCGTCTCTTCTTGTTCTGTAAAGTACAGCACGCCTTCGTCCATCACGGCAGGGCTGCTCAAATCCACAGAAGATGTTTTCCCGCACGACGCACACGACAGATACAGTCCGAAACGTCCAACTTTCAGGGTGAACTTTTCGCCGCACTCACAGTCCACGTTCGTTCCGATGTCTATGGACAGCCATTCCTTTTCGGCTTTCGTCAACTGAGTTGAGAACTCCTTATAGAATTCGCTGAGCACCTGCTTGTGATCCTTCTCGCCCCTCTCTATTGCATCGAGTGCCTCCTCCATTCTTGCGGTAAAATCGAGATCCACTATCTTCGGAAATCTTTGCTCCATGTAGTGATTGACGACGAAACCGAGGACTGTGGGTACAAGCTCTTTGGATCTTTTCACGACGTACTTTCGTTCGAGCAAGGTCGAGATGATCGTTGCGTACGTGCTCGGCCTACCGATACCCCTGGCTTCGAGCGCTCTGACCATCGATGATTCCGTATATCTTGCAGGCGGTTTGGTCGCGTCCTGCTGTATGTCCCATTTGGTTACGTTGAAGATCTCACCGTTCAAAGGTTGGATCTGTTCCAACTCTTTTTTCAAGACTGCTTCAAACCCGTCGAAGATCCTTCTCTCAAGCTTGGCTTCGAAACCGTACCTGCCCGATTCAAAACTGTAGATCGTTTCCTCGTACAGTGCCGCGGCCATCTGGGAGGCAATGAATCTCTCCCAGATCAGTTTGTACAGTTTGTAGAGATCTTTGTCCAGAAGCTTTTGAGCCTTCTGTGGCGTCATTTCAACATCCACAGGTCTTATGGCTTCGTGTGCGTCCTGAACGTTGGGTTTCTTTTGTTCCGATCTGAACTCACCGACGTAACGTTCACCGAAGTGATCTTTGATGAACTTTTCGGCTTGGTCTCTCGCGTAATCGCTGACGCGGGTCGAATCCGTCCTCATGTACGTTATGAAGGCTCTGTGGCCTTCAGATGTTTCAACGCCCTCGTAAAGCATCTGTGCAAGCTGCATCGTTCGAGACACAGAAAAACCGAATTTGTTCGCAGCTTCTTGCTGAAGTCATGTACGTTATGAAGGCTCTGTGGCCTTCAGATGTTTCAACGCCCTCGTAAAGCATCTGTGCAAGCTGCATCGTTCGAGACACAGAAAAACCGAATTTGTTCGCAGCTTCTTGCTGAAGCGTGCTGGTTATGAAAGGCAACGGTGGCTTTCTCTCCACCAGCCTGCTCTTCTTTTGAACGAGCTTTAACTTCGTGACCTCTTGCTGAATCTGCCTTGCGAGTGCTTCGTCCACCTGTTGCATATCGATCCTCTTACCGTCGATGTGGGTCAGATAGAACCTGACGGAGTCGATGTAACCTTGCACCTTCCAAAACTTCTTTGGAACGAATCTGTGGCGCTGCACTTCGCGCTCACAGACGAGTTTCAAGGCCGCAGATTGCACCCTGCCCGCACTCGAACTGGTTCTCAAAAGTTTCCACAGGAGCGGACTGATTTTGTAGCCGACGATGCGATCGAGAATGCGACGCGCGTGCTGCGCGTACACCTTCTTCATGTCGATGAACCTTGGAGACTGAACGGCCGATCTTATCGTTTGTGGTGTTATCTCGCTGAACACGATCCTATTCTTCTTGTCCAAAACGTTGAGGATGAACGCCAAGTGCCATGCGATTGCCTCGCCCTCACGGTCCATGTCTGAAGCGAGGTACACTTCCTTGCCTTTAGCCTTTTCTTTGATTTCCTCGACGATCTTTTCTTTTCCCTCTATTATCCTGAACTCTGGCTCGAAATCTCTGAGATCCACCCCGAACTCTCTCTCGGGAAGATCGCGTACGTGTCCCTTCGAGGATACGACCTCGTACTCACCCTTGAGAATCTCTTTGATGGTCTTGGCCTTAGCGGGTGATTCGACGATTATTATCTTCTTCGCCATCGTTTCACCTGCTGATCTTTCTGACGAGTATGTTCAGCTTTTGGTAGGTGGGCTCGTCCTTGGCTTCGAAATACACCCTTATCACGGGTTCTGTTCCAGAAACTCTCACCAACAGCCAGCTACCCGGCTTGTCGAAGAAGTACCTCAGTCCGTCCACCCTGTCGCTCGAGGTTACTTTCAAATCCTTGGAGTACTGCTCGAGGTTTTCGAACTTTTCGAACAACTTATTCTTTTCCTCATCGCTCGACAGTTCAAAATCCACGCGGGAGTTGAGAAAGTTACCATACTGTTCTCTGAACTCCTTCCTGATCTGTGAGAGAGGTTTACCCTCGCGAGCGATCATCTCCAAGATCAAAAGGCAAGCTAATATTCCATCCTTTTCTGGAACGTGGTTCGCTATGGAGAGTCCTCCGCTTTCTTCACCAGCGATGACGGCTTTATCGTTCAAAAGAACCGAAGCCAGGAATTTGAATCCAACGGGTGTTTCCACAACCTTTTCCCCGAACGCCTTGGCGACCTCGTCCACAGCGTGGGAAGTAGCAACGGTCCTCGCCACAGGTCCTTTCATGTTCTTGTTCTTGTAGAGATGGTGCGCCAGCAAAGCTATGACCTCGTTGGCCTTGACGTATCTACCCTCATCGTCCACTATACCGAACCTGTCGGCATCGCCATCCACGGCGAGCACCACGTCCCAGCCTTTCGATTTCACCCTGTTCGCAAGCAGTGCGAGTCTCTCCTCATCTGGTTCCGGTCTGTCTCCACCAAAATACGGGTCCCTGTAATTATGGAAAACATCAATATCCGCGACCAGCTTGGAACACAATTCGTCTAAGTATCCCATGGCTGTGCCGTACATGAGATCGACGATGACTTTCAGTTTTGCCTTCTTTATGGTATCAAAGTCGATGATCTTCGCCAAAGCGTTCAAATAGTCAGGTTTGGGATCGAAGATCTCGAGCAGATCCTTCCTGTTCGCTTCAACGAGGGACATGGTAGAAACCTTGCTCTCTTCGAGGGATGCTATGATCGATTCTATCTGCTGAGTGACTTCGGGAGGTGCAGGACTACCATCTGCCGGGTTGAATTTTATACCACAGTACTCCGGTGGGTTGTGCGACGCGGTGATGTTTATTCCACCATCGAGCCTGTGATGACGTATCGTGAAGGAAACGACAGGTGTCGGTGTGGGATTCTCAGGCATGAACACCTTTATACCGTTCGCTGTCAGCACTTCCGCAACCAGACGTGCGTAACGCTCAGTCATGAAACGCGTGTCACGCGCGACGATCAATCTCTTGCCGTTGGCCTTTTTCACGTAGTCCGCTATGGCCTGCGAGACGATGCGCACGTTTTTGAAAGTGAATTCGTCGCTGATGATAGCCCTCCAACCGCTCGTTCCAAACCTAATCTTCATCCTTCCACCTTCCCAACCAAATGCGTCTTCCCAGATGCTTGTCAAACTCACTCCAGATTTTACCGCCGTTCTTTTGTTTCTCGTTTATGCTCCTGAACCTGGACAACTTGGAATCCATGTTCTCCAGAGCGTGAACAACGTAAGCTTCAGCCGTTTTGGGTAACACCGGTGAACCAAACTCGTACTCACCGTGGTGAGAAAGAACTATGTGTTCCAGCTGTAAAAGTTTCGTCTTAGCTATGTTGACCTTGCTCGCCACCTGATGAAGTATCTCCAGGCCTAACGCGATGTGTCCCTTCAATTCTCCTTCGGTCGTCACTTCCAGACCTTTCTTGGTTATTCTGTATTCCCTCACCTTACCTATGTCGTGTAACATGGCACCCGCGACGAGCACATCTTTGTCCAGGAAATCGTAGACGTTGCTCATCCTCTTGCACATGGTGGCGACATCGACCGTGTGTTCGAGCAGACCTCCGACGTACGCGTGGTGGACGCTCACGCCAGCAGGGGCCTGCACGAAGCAAGATACGAACTCTCTATCCTCCACGAACAGAGCTTCGAGCAATGCTCTGATCTCTCTATCTTGAATTTCGCTTATGAATCTCACGAGCTTCTCGTACAACGTGTCGATGCCTCTCTTGGTTACCTCAACGAACCTCTCGTAATCGTACTGTTCCTCGGTGAGCAACACCAAAGCGTCTTTTTCCCTGTCCACATTCAACTGAAGATGACCTTCGAAGAACACCACGCGTCCCCTTGCAAGGACAACGTCTCCCTCGGCGAGCTTCGCATCGTTCTCTTCAGCGTTGTACCAATCGACAGCGCGTATGCTACCGGTCCTGTCCATGAGAGTCATGAGGAGGAACTTCTTACCATCCTTAGACTCCTGCAACTTTTTGCTATAGATCCTGCCAACCAGTTCGACTGTCTCCTTCATCTTGTCGGAGAGCTCCTGGATGTAAGGACCGGTAGATTTCGTGCGCTCTTTGAGCTTTTCGACGACATCTTTCGGTAAAAGGTTTTCCAGCTTCACTCTCTCACTCTCCCAGAGTGATTTTACCAGTTGAATGCTTCAGAGCAACCAATCGTGCCAGTACATTTTGAATCACAGATTGACTTTGGCTTATCCTTGATAGAGCCAAGAGGTGTCATGTTTGTGAACGATATACAATATGTAGCGTCTTTATTGACCATACCACTACATATAGTGTAAAATCTACTGGAAAGGTTTCGTGGGAGGTGTGATCATGCTTCGATCGGTCGATTTAGTGGGCGACTATTTGAAGAAAAACGACTGGCGGGTTTATGAGAATTCTAACATGTCCTATTCACTCCAGGGGATGAACCATTATGTTTATTCTTCCATCGTGGCGAGATACTGGCTCGAGGAGATTTATCCTGAAGAGGTCAGTCGCGCACACATGAACGGTGATCTGCACATACACGATCTTGGATCCTTATCCGTTTACTGTGTTGGTTGGAACTTGGAAGATCTGCTCGTGAAAGGCTTCACCGGTGTGGAAGGTAAGATATCCAGTAAGCCAGCCAAGCACTTCAGAAGCGCCCTCGGTCAAGTGGTCAACTTCATGTTCACGTTGCAGGGAGAAGCGGCGGGAGCGATAGCCTTTTCGAACTTTGACACACTGCTTGCCCCTTTCATCGCTTACGATGGTCTGAGCTACAGCGAGGTCAAGCAAGCGATCCAAGAGTTCATCTTCAATCTGAACGTTCCAACGCGAACAGGCTTTCAAACACCATTCACCAATTTGAGCTTCGATTTGGTTGTCCCGTGGCACATGCGCAAAGAAAAGGTGATCGTTGGAGGGCAACGTCAAACGCACACCTATGGAGAGTTTCAGAACGAAATGGACATGCTCAACAGAGCATTTTGGGAAGTGATGCTGGAAGGAGACGCGCAGGGCAGGATTTTCACTTTCCCAATACCCACTTACGCCATCACGAAAGACTTTCCCTGGGACCTTGAGCAATTCAAACTCCTGTGGGAACTGACCGCGAAGTATGGGGTACCGTACTTTTCGAACTTCGTCAACAGCGACATGGATCCTTCCGATGTCAGAAGCATGTGCTGCAGGCTGCGATTGGATAACGTATCGGTCAAGGCAAGGTTGTCACAGTTTTCAACTCAGAAGGATGAACTCGTCAGAAAAGGTGGAGGCCTGTTCGGTGCCAACCCCTTGACTGGAAGCATCGGTGTGGTCACGATAAACATTCCGAGAATCGCCTATCTTTCATCCGACGAAGACGAGTTCTTCGAAAGGCTCTCTGAGCTCATGGAACTCGCGAAACAGAGCCTGGAGATCAAAAGGGCTGTCTTAGAAGAACTCACGGAGCAGGGGCTGTATCCGTATTCGAAATTCTACCTTTCTGACGTTCACATGCTGACGAACAGTTACTGGTCGAACCATTTTTCGACGATAGGTCTGGTAGGCATGCACGAAGCTTGTGTGAACTTTCTGGGTGTCGGAATAGATTGTGAGGAAGGCAGACAATTTGCGATAAAAGTTCTGCAGTTCATGAGGGAAAAACTGTTGCAGTTTCAAAGAGAGACAGACAATTTGTACAATCTTGAGGCTACACCCGCCGAGGGCGTTAGCTACAGGTTCGCAAGGATAGACAAAAGGAGTTTCCCGGATATCTACACGAGCGGGATCAACGAACCTTTCTACACCAATTCCACACAGCTTCCCGTGGATGGCGACTACGATCTGTCTTACGTGCTCGAACATCAAGATGCGCTCCAGTCGCTCTACACTGGCGGCACAGTGTTACACATCTACCTCGGTGAGGCGATCGAGGCCGAAACGGTTCCAGAACTTCTGAAGGCTGTCTTCAATCGCTACACACTACCCTACCTGACTTTGACACCGACTTTCAGCGTTTGTCCAAACCACGGGTATCTGCGCGGAGAAGTGCGAACATGTCCACGGTGTGGTAAACCTGCCGAGGTCTATTCTCGAGTGGTTGGCTACTACAGACCGGTAAAAAGCTGGAACAAAGGAAAGAGAGAAGAATTCAGCTTGAGGAGGCCTGTGAGAATTTGAAATTCGCAAGAACTGTCTTGACGAGTCTTCTGGACTATCCAAAATCGGTCTCAGTCGTTCTCTTTACTGTCGGGTGCAATTTTTGTTGTCCATACTGCCACAATCCCGAACTGGTACTTGCGAAGGTGAGTATAGCAGAGGAAGAAGAAATATTTGAAGAAATACGCAGGAGGAAAATCACGAATCGCGTGGTGATAACGGGCGGAGAACCCACGGTGCACGAAGACCTTCCAGCGTTCATTCGCAAGCTGAAAAAGAGCGATCACCTTGTGAAACTCGACACGAACGGGAGCAACCCGAGAATGATGGAGGATCTCCTTTCGGCCGGGCTTCTGGATTACGTTGCGCTCGATATCAAATCAGGAATCGAGAAGTTCCACACAGTTACAGGTCTGAACGAAGAATCTGCAAAAGAGATGTTCAAAAACGTCCTCGAGACTTTGAGACTCTTGAAACAGTATTCAGTTCCACACGAAGTCAGAACCACGTACGTTCCTGGACTGCTGGACGAACGAGACATCGCGGAAATCAAAGAACTTGTTGGAGACAGCACATGGTATTTGCAACGCTTTAGGCCACAAAAGACACTGAGTCTTTATACAAACGTTACAATCTCGAGCTATGAGGATCTGTTTAAGCTCGCCTCGAAATTCGGTGCGAAAGTGAGGTGAACTTCAACGCGTTTTGAGCCGGTACCACAGTAAACCCACGATCTCGTGAAGAGCAAGCATGTTCGCTTCGAGCGACTCTTTTGTTGGAACGAAGTCGATCCAGCTCACTGGACCATAATCGCACAAGTAATCCACCGGGTAAGGATGGACTCGAACTTTGAACTTCTCAAAGCTCATCTTCGCTCTCTTCATGTGCACCGCGGATGTGACCAGAACCAATTCTTTCAAGTTCAACTCTTTCACGATCTTGGCTACGTTCTTGGCGTTCTCGTAGGTGTTTTTGCTCTCGGCATCGACCAATATCTTTTCGTTCGGTACTTCGAACCTCTGCGCCAGCTGTGCCATTATCGTGGCCTCAGGTTGCTGAGATGAACCAGGAAGCGTTCCACCGGAGACTATCAAGAAAGCGTTGTAAGCTTTTGCGAGCTCAACCCCTTCGATAAACCTCTTGAAGGTGTGGGGGCGGAGCTCGTAACCTTCTGGTCCTTTGAGAACGCCCCCACCCAGAACGATGATCGCGTCGCAACGTTGCGGAATCTCTTTGTGAAAGCTTTTCTCCAAAGGCCTAACGAACAAGAAGGTACCCGTGCTCGTCGTGAGTACGTAAGCAAAGAGAGAAAAGAGCAAGAGCAACGAAGCCTTTCCCTTGGAACTCTTGAACCATACCAAACCGAGCACAAAAGGTACGGTTACGAACAAACCCGGTGGCAGGACGAACGCTTCCACGATCTTCTGAGCGATCAACATGACTCTTTCAACAGTTTTGTCACCAAACTCACGTGCATCTGCACACCAACGATCAAAGCATCTTCGTCGAAATCATAGTATGGCGAATGGTGAGGTTTGTCCAAACCCTTCTCTGGGTTCGCCGAGCCCACCAGATAGAACACGCCTGGTACTCTCTGTAAGAAGAACGACATGTCCTCGCCACCCATTGACGGTGGAACCTCGATGACCTTGTCCTTTCCAACAACTTCCTCTGCGACCTTCCGAACCAGTTTCGTCAGCTCAGGATCGTTGATCAGCACCGCTGTACCATCCTTGTAATCCAGTTCGAAGTCCATTCCATAAGCGTCACAGATGCCACGTACCATCTGCTTCATCCTGTGCTTTATCGTGTCTCTCACTTGCTCGTTCAGCGTTCTGACTGTTCCTTCGAGCGTTGTCGTTTCTGGAATTATGTTGAACGCCGTACCAGCGTGTATTTTTCCAACCGTTACAACTGCGCTCTCAAGCGGATCGACACTTCTGCTCACCAGGGTCTGCATCGCGAGCACGAGTTCACTCGCTGTCACAACGGGATCTTTGCACACGTGCGGATAAGCGCCATGTCCACCTTTACCTTTGAGAACTATCCTGAACTCGTCTGCCGCCGCCAGCAATGCTCCTGCACGCACTCCAACCGTTCCCACAGGCAACGCGTTCCAAAGATGTATCCCGAACGCAAAGTCAACCTTCGGATTTTCCAGCACGCCTTCCTCTATCATGGGCAAAGCCCCACCCGGTGGAAAGCGTTCCTCAGATGGCTGAAAGACGAACTTGACGTTTCCGCAGAGCTCGTTTCTTCTGCTCGCAAGAACTTTCGCCGCCACGAGCAGCATCGCCGTGTGACCATCGTGACCACACGCGTGCATTGCGCCGTCGATCTTGGATTTGTAAGGCACATCGTTGAGCTCCTGTAGCGGTAACGCATCCATGTCCGCCCTCAGCATGATCGTTTTGCCGGGCTTGGCACCTTTCAGAAGACCAACCACGCCAGTCTTCGCAACGTTGCGTTTCACTTCCAGTCCGAGCGACTCGAGATAGTCCGCAACGATCTGGGAAGTCCTGTGGAGGTCGAACTCTATCTCCGGATACATGTGAAAGGTTCTACGAAGTTGAACTACCTCGTCCTTCAACTTCAGCACTTCTGGTTCGATCATCTTCCTGCCCCCTCAACCTGCAGATGTCACCCTGTGAATGACCACACGCGAACCGACTTTTATGAGTCTGTCTTCGGTGTAGAGTTTTCCGTCCACCTGCACAAGGTGTTCGAGTGGATTGAGCCTCAGCTCGTTCAACAACTGTTTCACCGTCAATGATTTTTCGAGCTCGATCGTTTTGCCCTGGTATAAAACAACTATTCTTCTATTATCCACACCAGATCACCGTTGTTCAACAACGCTGCGTTGGCCTCGTCCGTATCGACGTGAAATTCCAGGGCGAACTTTTCGCTGACTCTTATCAGCACGTCGGCGAATATCAACCTGCGGCCCTCTTTTTCGCACATTACCTTCACCAAGTCCTTGTCTTTCACACCATAATGTTCTGCGTCCTTAGGGTGCATATGGATGTGTCTCTTGGCGAGGATGACGCCTTTGTCCTTCACAACGACGCCCTTCGGCCCAACGATGACGATCCCTGGGGAATTCTCTATGTCTCCCGAATCTCTCACGGGTGGGTTCAGACCGAGTTTGAAGGCGTCCGTCCTGGAGACCTCAATTTGTGTCTCTTTCCTGACAGGTCCCAACACCCTAACACCTTCGATAGCTCCCTTCGGTCCAACGATTATAACTTTTTCATCTGCAGCGAACTGACCGGGCTGACCGAGATCCTTGATGGGTTTCAGCTCATAACCCTTGCCAAACAGAATGTCGAGGTCCTCTCTCGACAGATGTACGTGCCTGTTGCTCACTCCAACCACGATACCAGGTTCTTTCTTATTCATGCTCGTCTCTCCTTTCTTGCGGGATTTATCAGCGCTTCTCTCTTTCTTACATATATACCATCGATGGTTTTCAAACATGTTTCAAACGGACCTCGACGAACGCTCAACCAGCCCAAACCTGCAATCGCCAGCTCCTCGGAAGCGTCCAGCTCGAACCTCTTTTCTTGAAAGCTCAAGCTCTCGATTGGCAACTCCTGTGGATCGAATGGGGGAACAAGGAGTTTCCCATACTGTCTTTTCCAAAGCGTATCGGCCTTGACTTTGCTGGTCTGGTGGAACTTCACAGCCTCGTTCGCAAAGATCTGAAAAATAGGTCTCAGCTCCGATTTGAAGTCGATATCCAACCTGCACACTCCCCCAAGAAAAATGACACTGTTCCTGTCGGGTTTGAACGTGAATCTGCTCAGATGATCTGCGTGGGTGAGTTTTTTTTGACTTTCTGGACTCAAGAAATCTATCAATCTGTGTTTGGTGGTTATGCCTGGAGAATCAAACAGAATGGTGTTGAACAACTTCGCGCGTATCAACCCTAAGGTTGTTCCTGGAAACGGCGTAACGCTCACATCCTTCCCTGTGATTTCCTTAAAGAGCGAAGATTTTCCAACGTTCGTCACACCAACGAAGAGAACGCGTCGAAACTCGAGGAGCTTCTCTTTGAGCCTTCGCAAGCCGTAGCGCTTCGTTGCGCTGGTGAGGATCACGTCGAACGGTTCGTCTAAAACCTGTCTTCTCACCCAGCTGTCTATCTCCTGAACGGTCACAGCCCTCGGAAGCAGATCTATTTTGTTCACAACGAGAATCTTTTTGACTGAGGAGAGGACTTCAAAGATCTTTGGATCGTAACTGCCCTCGAAATCGGTGATGTCGAGGATCCAAACTACGACGTCCACCTCTTTGATGACGTTTGTGAGCTGAGTCCAGAAATCTTCTAATCGCACCGGCATCAACTTACCGTAGTGCCTCGCCCTGAAGCACCTTTGACACAGTATTTCTTCTCCTGCTAAGGTTCTTCTCTCGAAGACTTCCTTGGGTATGTAACCCGGGAGCGTTTCGTCTTCGTGCTGGATCTCTGCGCCACATCCTTTACACTTCATCGTTCATCTTCCCTTCCAGCACGTCAGCAAGATTTTTTCAAAGATTCTGAGCAACTTTGTGCCGAAGAATTCTCTGTCGGACAGAGGATTCACCTTGATCGTGTAAAAACCAAACCTCTTTCCTGTGATCACGTCGGTGAAGATCTGATCCCCGACGAACACTACCCGGGAAGGTTCAAAATCTTCGAAGATCTTTTTCAACTTCGTGGAAAAAGGTTTCCCGGCGCGCCATATAACGTCGAAATCGTTGAGGCCCTTCAACTTTCTTGGCCGACCGTTCGACACGATGAGGACCCTTGCACCCTTCGATTTTAAGTGTTCGAGCACGTCTTTGAGATCTTCCTTTATCTCCGCGTTTCTCCAGAGTCCAAGAGTGTTGTCGAAGTCGAAGACAAACACGTCCTTCCCCATCGAAAGGTATCTTTCGATCTGTAAGTTTTTCAGATCGTTCACAAACTCGTCCGGTTTGAGAAGATCAAATAATCCCACGGTTCAACCTCACGTCCACAAGTTCGAATTTCACACAGTTTTTGACGTTGTGTAAGAAGTTCAGCAACTCGTCGAGCAGATCCGCAGGCACGAGTATTCTCAAAACACCGTTTTCGTACTTTCTCATGTTAAGCAGGTTGTCCTCGACCTCGAGTATGTAGCTCAACGTGTGAACGTCGTTGCTGTCCATTTTCAAGTACACATCGTACTCCACGCTCTCACCCAGGAAAAGTATATCCCACGAACGTCTTTCCCGTGATGAACTGCTCTTTGTGCGCTTGAAACGAAAGATAAATTTTGGAAGCGTTGGTCGATCAAACAAGTATAATGAATTTGAGGAAGGGGGAAAGAAGTGTGAAGGTCATATTGCTCAAGGATATTCCCGGTATGGGAAAAGCCAACGAAGTGAAGGAAGTGAGCGACGGCTACGCGAGGAACTATTTGATACCCAAAGGTCTCGCCAGGCCCGCCACGGAGGGTGAGATCAAGAAAATAGAGAACGAAAGAGCCTTGAAAGAGCACAAGGAAGACCTGATGCGCAAAAGAAGCGAAGAGATCTTGAAGCAACTTCAAAGGAAGGTGCACAGGATCGAGGTGAAGGCTGGAGCAGGTGGAAAGCTTTTCGGGGCTCTCACGGGCGTGGCACTCGCAGAAATTTTGAGTGACAGCGTCGGTACGCAGATCGACAAGAGATGGATCGAGCTCGAAAAACCCATCAAGGAGATAGGAATGTACGATGTGAAACTGAGACTTCCAGGGGGCGTCAAGGGTACGGTCAAAGTGGAAGTCATCGCTGAACAGAAGGAGTGAAGAAAGCTGATACTCCAAATATACTCCAAGGCACTGTATTCGACCTGGATTTATTATGCTCCGGAAAGGATCCTGTTCGACGCTGGTGAAGGCGTTTCTTTGACCATGGCAAACAGAATCTACGCCATAAAGTACATCTTTCTCACCCACGGTCACGTCGATCACATATCTGGTTTGTGGACAATAATAAACTCGCGCAACAACTCCATGGGTGACAGGGAAAAACCCCTCACGATATATTATCCAAAGGGAAACACGGCAGTTGAAGAATGGCTCCAGTTCATCGTGAAAGTCAACGGGGACCTGAGGTTCGAGCTCAACCTTGTCCCCATAACTGCGGGTCAAAAGATCTTTCTGAGGCAGGCTGGAAGCTTTGCGAGGTACGTCGTGCCTTTCAGGGTCAAACACACGCAGTATGACCAAAGCTTCGGCTACAATGTGATCGAAGTGCGAAGGAGGTTGAAAGAAGAACTCAAGAACCTGAAAGAATCTGAGATCGCGCGCCTTTCTAAGGAGCTCGGTCAGGAGAAGATCACAGAAGCATACGAAAAGAAGGTTCTCACCATCTCTGGCGATACCTATGGAATAGACCCATCGGACGCATTCGAAACGGAGATACTCCTGCACGAGTGTACCTTCTTGAAGAAGGAAGACAGAAAGATGAACGCACACGCTGCGCTGGACGAAGTACTCTCCATCGCCAGAGAGGCGAGGGTTAAGAAACTTGTTCTCTATCACATCTCGACGCGTTACTCGGGAAAGATCGAAAGATATCTGAAGAACTTGGCTGAAGAACCGTTCGAGGTTCATTACGTCGATCCAAACGAACTGTTCACCATGTGAGGAGGTGAAAACATGGAGCCATACATCTTTTGGCTCATCCTCGGGGTCGTGCTGGTCGTGGCTGAAATCCTCACCCCTACGTTCTTCTTTTTCTGGTTCGCACTCGGTGCTTTCGCGGCGGCTGGTGTGAGTTTCGTTTCGGGCACGATCCTGCAGATAATCACCTTCATGTGTGTGTCTGGCGTTCTGGTCCTTTTGACCAGACCGCTGGCCAAGAAACTCACCAAATCCGAACCGAGGAAGATCCACATCGATGAGATAATAGGTAAAGAAGCGATAGTGGTCGAGACCATAGACAACAAACAAGGCAAGGGCCTCGTGAAAGTCAACGGTGAAATTTGGAGGGCGTACTCCGATTCGGACGACGTGACGATCGAAGAGGGTCAAAAGGTGGCGATCCTGAAGGTGGAAGGTGCCCACGTGGTGGTGCACAAAATTGAAAGGGGTGGTGAAGCATGATCATAGCTTTGGGCGTGCTGGTAGTTCTTCTGTTCATAATCGCTGCAACGGGTATTAAAATCGTTAGACCCTTCCAGCGAGGTTTAGTCGAACGGCTGGGAAAGTTCCACAGAGAAGCCGGACCGGGCATTCACTTCGTAATACCGTTCTTCGACAGGATGATCAGAGTCGATCTCAGAGAAATGGTCATCGACGTTCCACCTCAAGAAGTCATAACCAAGGACAACGTCGTGGTTACGGTCGATGCGGTCATATACTACGAAGTCACCGACGCATACAAGGTTGTATACAACGTCAACAACTTCCAGTTCGCGACACTGAAGCTCGCTCAAACGAACCTCAGAAACGTCATAGGTGAACTCGAGCTGGACCAAACTCTGACTTCGAGGGAAAAGATCAACGCGAAGCTCAGAACCGTTCTGGACGACGCGACCGACAAGTGGGGCGTCAGGATCACGAGGGTGGAAATCAAGAAGATCGACCCACCGAAAGACATCACAGAAGCGATGAGCAAACAAATGAAAGCCGAGCGAACGAAAAGGGCGGCCATCTTGGAAGCGGAAGGTATCAAGCAAGCGGAGATACTGAAGGCCGAAGGCGAGAGGAACGCGGCGATCCTGAGGGCCGAAGGTGAAGCCGAAGCGATAAAGAAAGTCGCTGAGGCGAACCGCTACAAGCTCATAGCCGAGGCGGAAGGTCAAGCTCAAGCCATACTCAACGTCTTTAAGGCGATACACGAGGGTGCTCCCACGAGCGATCTGATCGCGATAAGGTACCTCGAGGCACTGAAAGAGATCGCGAACGGTAAGGCGACGAAGATATTCCTCCCAATCGAAGCCACGGCCATCATATCGAGTTTGGCAGGCATCGCTGAAGCTCTGAAAAAGGAACCACAGGAAGGAGAGAAGAGTTGAGGTGCTGGGTATCATTCTGCTTGGACTCGTTCTCTCGTCGATCGGGCTGATCGGAGCCAGCCTACTGACTTGGCTCGGTCTGGTGAGCTTTGCGAATATCAATCTTGTGCCATTTGCTTTTATGAATGCGTTGACCACGCTTGGGCTTTTGTTCATGTACAACAGCGTTTTTGAAGTGTCGTCCGTCCGTGACTTTTTGATCTACGTGGTTGTGGCCTTCTTTTTCCATGCCGGCAGATTGTCCGTGTTGGTGGAGAGCGAAGACAAGCGACTCAGAGTTTTCTTCCTCTCCTCGGGGCACACGAAGAACGAGTACGTTCTCAATTACGTGTTCAGACGGGCTATGAGAAGGAACGTTGCGTCTCTTCTTCTCTGCTGGGGACTGATGAGCTTAACGATAGCGTTGCGGAACCTGAGTTTGTGGAAAATACAGGGTTTCTGGATTGGAGTGTTCCTGATGTTTCTGGGTGTAACATCTTTTTTACTGGACCGAAAGTACTAAATTCCGACTAATTTGGTATACTTTTCTTGGCAAGAACGACCACAGGAGGGAAAAATCATGCCGTTGTTGAGTGAAAAGGACACAAAGTATTTGAAGAAAACGTTCGAGGAACACCTGAAGGACGCAGTTAAGGTACTGGTTTTTGTTGACGATCCGAGCGAATGTGAGTACTGCGATCTCACTAAGCAAGTTCTCGAGGAGCTTTCCTCGATTGATGGAAAGATCCAGCTGAGCACCCATCACGTCAAGAAGGAACCCGAACTGGTCACGAACTACAAAGTAGAAATGACGCCAGCCATAATCTTGCTGGATGCAAATGGTGAAGACACCAATATTCGTTTCTACGGAATACCGTCTGGTCACGAATTCTCGACGCTCATTCAGGACATCATAGCCGTTTCGAACAACAAGCCCGTCTTCTTCAACGAACAGCAGATCGAACTGATCAGGTCGATAAACGTGCCCGTGAGGATCAGAGTCTTCGTCACACCGACTTGCCCATATTGCCCCAAAGCTGTCCTCATGGCGCACAACGCGGCCCTGATAAACAGAAACATAACTGCTGAGATGATTGAGGCTAACGAATTTCCGGAACTCAGCATGAAGTACGGGATATCCTCTGTGCCTCACACCGTCATAAACGACGTTCACGAGTTCATAGGAGCTTATCCGGAACACATGTTCGTTCAGGAACTCCTCAAAGCTGTGAGGAAGGTCTGAGATGCTGTTCGAGTTCAGGTATCTCGAGGAAATCAAGGATCAATATGACGTATTGATAGCTGGTGGTGGACCTGCGGCGCTTGGTGCCGCAGTTTATTCGCGAAGGGCAGGACTGAGCGTACTGATAGTCGAGAAGGTACTCGAAGGTGGGCAACTGAACTTCACCACGTACGTAGATAACTATCTGGGTTTTCCAAACATCGAAGGTACAGAGCTCGCCAAACGAATGAAAGAACACGCCGAATCGCTTGGAACACATTTTTTGAACGCATCGGTGGAGAAAATCATTGTTGAGGGTGAAACACGCGCGGTGGTACTCGATGATGGCAGAACGATCGAAGCGAAAGTTCTGATGATCGCAACTGGCACGGATCCAAAGAAACTGAACGTACCGGGTGAATCTGAGCTCATTGGAAAGGGTGTTTCTTACTGTGCCACCTGCGATGGTTATTTCTTCAAAGAAAAGGATGTGGTGGTCGTGGGTGGCGGCGATACGGCGATCAACGATGCTCTGTATCTTTCAAAGATCGCACGCAGTGTTACGGTGATCCACAGGAGGGACAAACTCCGAGCGGTCAAGATCCTTCAGGACAAGGCCTTCCAGAGACCCAACATAAAGTTCCTCTTCGATTCGGTTGTGGAACGGTTCGTTGGTGAAAAAAAGCTTGAAAAAGTGATCGTGAGGAACGTCAAGACGAACCAGACGAGTGAGCTCCATGTTGAAGGCGTGTTCATCGCCATCGGGTCCATACCCAGATCGGATCTTGTCAAAGACATCGTCGAACTCGATGAAAACGGATACATAATCACCAACGAATGGATGGAGACGAACGTTCCACGCCTTTACGCGATAGGTGATGTGCGCAAGAAGAACGTCAGACAGATCGTCACGGCCGTCGCCGACGGTGCGATCGCCTCGGTTCATGCTGCAGAGAACTACTTTTGATTGTTCAAGGTGTGTTTCGAGACATGGTTGTCAAACCCCACGTGATGGGTTATAATAGATAACGCGTGGGGCCGTAGCTCAGCTTGGGAGAGCGCTACCATGGCACGGTAGAGGTCGTGGGTTCAAGTCCCATCGGCTCCACCAGAGGGGGAACTTCCCCCTCTTTTTGATTGGAGGGATCGAACGTGAGATGGCTTTCCACAATGTTTCTTCTCTTCTGCTCCCTGGCTCTGTCCATAACGATCGCCGTTTCGGTCAGACCGCTCGAGCTCATCGTGAGACACATCCTTCCGGAAGGACACAGCGTCGTGTGTATCATGGACAAAGGGACCAATCCACACCTTTATCAGTTGAAGACGAGCGATTTGAGGATTTTGAACGAGGCCGATGTGATCGTCCTGGTTGGTCTTGAAGAATGGGCGAAAAAGGTTGTGGACATGTTCACGGACAAGACCATGGTCTTCGCAGATGGCATCTTCGAGAAGGATTTCGAACAGGACGAACATCTCTGGCTCGATCCTGTGAACGTGCTTCTCTTCTCGCACAAATTGATGTTGAGGTTCTCGCAGATCGAACCGGCTTCGGCCGAAAGGTTTGAGCGCAACTGGCAGGATTTTTCAAAACGTCTGCTCGAGAAACTGTGGCTCTGGTACGAAAGGATGCGTCATTTGAAGGGAAAAACGATAGTCGAGGCTCACCCGGCACTCACGCTCTTCGCAGAACGCTTCAGCATCGGTCAGATCTTCGGTTTGGAGTCAGGCCATGAGCAGGGAATTACGGCAAAGAGGCTCGCAGAACTGGCGAATCTTGTGAAAAAGGGCGCGGTGAGACACATACTGATCGATGAGCACGTCGAAGGTTCCGCGGCTCTGAATCTGGCAAAACAGTTCGATCTGGAACCGATATTCGTCGATCTCATGGGCTGGGAAGCAAACGATTACCTTGAGCTGGTGGACTCGATCGTGGAAAAACTCGCCTTGATCGCTGAGAGTGCGAAGTAATCTCATTTGTTTGCTGAGTCGAGTTTCTCTTGATCTAAACCGAATGGTTCTTGTTCGACGTTTCCCGCAGGCTCGACGTGGACCAAGACGTCCGCTATCCTGTCGTTCCTGGCGATTATCGCTTGCTTAACTTGAGTGGCGATGTCGTGGCCCACTTGCACCGTTAAATTCGGATCGACCTCGATGTCGATGTCCACAAAGTACTTGTATCCGACCTGTCTCACACGAACCTTGTGGGGGTTTCTGACTCCTTTCACCGACTCAACGGCATCGAATATCTCTTGGTAGATCTCCATATCGTGCATGCCGTCCATGAGCTCGTAACTCGTTTCTCGAAAGATGTTGAATGCAGTTCGTATGATCATGATCGAAACGACCAATGCGGCGACGCTGTCCATCCAAAAGAGTCCAAATTTACTCAGCATCACACCAAGCAGAACCGTGCCTGAAATGAGAATGTCGTTCCTCATGTTCAAAGCGTCCGCGATCATGACCGAGCTGTTCAGTCTCTTCCCAACCCGATACTTATAGAAAAATAGCCAGCTCTTGATGGCTATGGAGAGGATCGTCACCAACAAAGGCAGAACACCTTGAATCTGTACGTGTTCGTGAAGGATTATCTTCTTGACGGACGCAAAAAGTAGGCTTGCGCCTGCGTAAAAAACGATGAAAGAAACGATTTTCGCTGCGATGGCCTCGGCCCTCTCGTGCCCGTACGGGTGAGTCTTGTCAGGAGGCCTGCTCGATATCTTTCCGGAAACCAGCGTCACCAATGAAGTGAACACATCTGTTCCCGTGTCCACTCCGTCGGCCAGCACCGCGGAGCTGTTGAAAAGCAAGCCCACGAGGACTTTCGCTGCGGACAGCGCACCGTTAGCCCAAACGCCTATCCAAGCGACTTTTGAGAAGAGTTTGCTCCTGTCCATATTTCCCACCGATCAAAAAGCGCGGCGTGTCGCCGCGCCGAATCGGCTCCTCAACAATCATGATTCCTTCATCTCTTTATGCTGTAAAAAGATGCAACCCCTCTGTACTGCGCCGTTCCGTCCAACTCTTCCTCGATCCTGAGCAACCTGTTGTACTTGGCGATCCTTTCGCTACGAGACAGAGATCCAGTCTTTATCATACCACAGTTCGTCGCGACTGCGAGGTCTGCGATAAAGGTATCCTCAGTTTCGCCCGATCTGTGCGACACGATGCACGTCATGTGGTTTTCCTTCGCAAACTCTATTACATCGAGCGTTTCCGTGACCGTTCCTATCTGGTTGAGTTTGATCAGTATGGAATTTGAGGCCTTCAATTCGACACCTTTCTGCAACCTCTTTATGTTCGTAACGTAGAGATCGTCACCGACGATTTGAACCTTTTCTCCGATTTGATTCGTGAGCTTGAGGAACCCTTCCCAGTCTTCCTCGTCGAAAGGATCTTCGATGCTGATGATCGGGTATTTCTCAACGAGCTTTTTGTAGTACTCTAATAGCTCATCGGTTGTCTTCTCAGCACCATCGATCAGGTATTTTTTCTTCTCGGCTTCGTAGAAAGAAGAGGCAGCGCAATCGAGTGCGATGAAAACGTCTTTGCCCGGTTCATATCCGGCTTTCTCGATGGCCTCGATTAGTACCTTGATCGCTTCCTCGTTGGAGGACAAATTGGGTGCGAATCCACCTTCGTCACCCACCGAAGTGACGTGTCCTGCGTCGTGCAAGATCTTCTTTAGTGTGTGGAACACCTCTGCGCCACAGCGAAGCGCTTCGGAGAACTTAGAAAAGCCTGCAGGCACAATCATGAACTCCTGAATGTCCAGACTGTTGTCCGCGTGTTTTCCACCGTTGATAACGTTCATGAACGGAACGGGCAATACCTTTGCGTTCGGTCCACCGAGGTACCTGTACAAGGGTAGATACAGACTCTCGGCAGCTGCCCTCACCACGGCCATGGAAACTCCGAGGATCGCGTTGGCACCGAGCTTGGACTTGTTCTCCGTTCCGTCGAGCTCGATCAACGCATTGTCAATGGCAACCTGATCGTACACATTCATACCTATGATCTTCGGTGCAATGATTTCGTTGACGTTCTTCACAGCCTTTAGCACACCTTTACCCAGATACCTCTTGTCCTTGTCTCTCAGTTCCAGCGCCTCAAACTTTCCCGTGGAAGCACCTGACGGAACGATTGCGGAAGCCTTTGTTCCGTCCTCAAGGTAAACTTCCACCTCGACCGTCGGGTTACCTCTCGAATCGAGAACTTCTCTCGCCTTGATGTCCATGATTTCGTTGTACATTCAGCCACCTCCTCATTCGGGTGAGATGTAACTACCAACAGGTTCACCTTTGACCGCCCTCAGCAGAGCCCCATCCTCGAAGAAGTTGAGCACGACGATGGGCAACTTGTACCTTCCACAGATGGAGAAAGCCTCCGTGTCCATCACTTTCAAACCCAATTTTATCGCATCCTGATAAGACAATTTTTCAAACTTCTTTGCGTCCCTGTTTTTTCTTGGATCGCTGTCGTAAACTCCATCGACCTTCGTAGCCTTGATGAGCAGCTCGGCTCCCATCTCCACGGCTCTCAGTGCTGCGGCAGTATCGGTCGTAAAAAACGGATTGCTTGTACCACCCGCAAAGATGACCACGTAACCTGCGTCGAAGTACAAATTTATGTCGTCGTAGTGGATAGGTCTTATGGATGGCAAGGAACTTATCTGGGAGACCACCACACACTTCATACCGACCCTCTGAAGCGCTCCTTTGAGGTAAAGCGCATTGATCACGGTGCCGAGCATTCCGATCTGATCGGCAAGCGAGTGTGGAAGATCGACCAGTTCCTCTCCTCTGAATATGTTACCAGCACCTATGACGATGCCGACGTTGACGCCGTACTCCACCACCTGTGCTAACTGTTTGACAAGAAATTCGACGTTTTTTCTGTCGAAACCTCTTTCTCCCTCACCGCACATGACTTCCCCACTCAGCTTTATCAACACCCTCTTGTACACCACACGATCCCTCCCTCAGGATTGTACCAACTTCACCAAGATGGAGAACGCAGATAATGTTACATCAAAGTGTACTTGACAAACTTTGAGTCGAGAGTTAATATATTTTCAGGTAAGACTAAATAAATTGAAGAGGTGATTTGAATGGCGCGTGTTATCTCAAGGTGTCCTGTGTGTGACAGCCAGCTGCTCATAACGGAACTCACGTGCCCTTCATGTGGGACGATCATAAGGGGCAAATTCGAGCTGGAAGAGTTCTTCAGACTTTCACCCGAGCAACTGGGCTTTCTTCGGATCTTCATAAAGGCGCGCGGGAACCTGAGCGAAGTGCAGAAGGAACTCGGCATCTCTTATCCGACAGCGAGATCCAGGCTTGAAGGCATAGTGAAGACGTTGGGCTACGAAGCCGAGGAAGTACAACAAGAAAAACAAGTGAACGAGGTCCTCGAGAGCCTCGAAAAGGGTGAGATATCCGCCCAAGAAGCGCTCGAGAAGATCAGAAAGCTCAGAGAGGGTGCGTGAGCGTGCTGATCTTCAAGGTTCTCAGCGGCGTCGTCGGTGCGCTGCTGCTCGCTTACATAGGTTACAAACTGCTTCAGATCAAGGTCAAGTCCATCGCGCTGACTTACTCGATCTTCGTGGTTCTGTACGTGTTCTTTCTTATCTGGGGAAACATTGTGCCCATTCTCATCTACATAGCTGGTGAGCTCGTGGTGATATGGGTAATCGTCAGGTTCATGGGTTTTTAGGAGGGATGAACCTTGGAGAGGAAGTCCATTCTCATAGAGAAGCACGTGAACGAAGTTCACATTAAGTTGACCAGCGGAGCTGTGAAGGTCGTTAAAAGCTCTGATGATTCGTTCAAACTTTTTTTCGAGGAAAACGCACCGGACGTGCGCATCGATAACGATGTGCTCAGTATAAACGTGAGAGGCTACGAAAAGGGTCTGCTGGGTCTGATCAACTTTGGTTCCGGTCCGTCGGAGCATTTAGAATTCCACGTGCCGACACGTTTGAAGCTGTTACAGATCAGTTCCATCTCGGCGGACATAGAGGTTTCCTCGCTCTCGTTTGAGCACGGCACGCTGAAAACGGTATCAGGAGAAATCAAGATCGACGGCTGTCGGGCTCAAAGCGTCGAAATCAAAACGGTTTCGGGTGACATCGAACTGTCGACTGTCGACGTACAGCGACTCGCAGTTGCGAGTGCGAGTGGAGACATCAACGTTGACAAACTGGAATGTAGAGAGTACGATTGGTTGCTCAGCACCGTGAGTGGAGATATGAGCTTGAACGTCGTGGGCTTGCCGAATATAAGGCTGAGTTTGAAGAGCACCAGCGGCGATATTTCTTCAAACGTTGGTTACGTCAGACGTGGTAATGAATACATCTTTGGCGATGGCAGAATGAAGATCGTTGCTTCGACCGTCTCCGGCGATGTGCGGCTCAAAGTGATGAGCAAGAAAGAAAGGGTGGAAGAGATCGAAAAGAGGATCCTCAGACTGGTGGCCGAAGGTAAGTTGAGCTACGAGGAAGCGAAACAGATGCTCCAGGAGCTGAGCTGATATGTTCAAACGGATCGTACCGTTTTTGATCGCTGCGATTCTGTTCGCGATCTTGCTTTTCGTGGCGCATCGTCCTGGAACTGACCTTTTCGAAATACCACAGGTCGACTACACCTTGTTCATGAAAGCGGATGGAACGGCGAACGTCACAGAAACGTTCACCTTGAGGTTCAAAAAACCCTTCCGTTACGTCACCTGGGCCTTGGATATGCCGGAGGGTGTGACGATGGAAGATCTTCAGTATGAAGTGGTCCAGGGTCCGCCACTGCTCGGAGGTGTTCAAGAGCGCAAGGTTGGTCCAAACAGTTTCGACCTTTTCTTTCAGTTCAGTCGTTCCATGGATGAATACGTTCAAACACCACCGCAGGGGCTCATCGTCCAATTGAAGGTCAGTTACAGCGTGAAAAATTTGTTGATTCAAGGCAGAGATTTCACCCAGCTGTTCATCAAGTACTTGGGTGAGGCACCCGTACCTGTCAAGAAACTCGACGTCAAAATGGTTTTCCCCTCCGAGTTCGGCGAGCCGAAGGTTTACCACCACCCATGGGGGCTACAAGTGAGCTCGAGTAAGGATGGTAGGATCAAGAACTTTGTCTTCAGGAACGTTCCTTCAAACTGCTTCGTCGAGGGTAGGTACGTCTTCGACAAACCAATCCTTGTTCAAGAAGCTCGTCATCAAGATGTCTCTATGCGTGAAGTCATCAACTACGAGCGCAGTTACATCCTCAAGAATGTCCTCGGTGTGGCGCTCGCGGCGAGTTACACCTTGTTCGTGATTCTCCTTCCTTTCTACTTGTACAGAAAATTCGGCAGAGAATTCTCGATCTCTTACGATGCCGAATACGAACGAGAGGTTCCGTACAGAGATTCACCAGATGTGGTGAATGGTGTGGTGAAACGTCTGTGTTCTGTTCCGGACGAGCACGGCTTGAACTCCGTTCTGCTGAACGCAGTGAAAGAGAAGAAGGCGAGGTTCGTCATGGGTCAGAATGGGGAGATCGTCGCGCTGGAGCTTTCGTCCAAAGACGATGTCATAACGAAGATCTTCGATGGGTTCCTTCAAGATGGAAAGTTGAACTTCAATGTGTTCAAGAAAGCAATCCAAAAAGAATCGAACGCAAGAAAGTTTCTGGAGAACTACAGAAGATGGCAACAGAACGTGTTGAGACAGATAAAGGAAAAGAATTTCATGGATGAAAAGGGCAACAAGATAGCAAAATCTTTCGCCCTCGTCTTTGCCATTCTGATACCTATAATCGCGCTGTTTCTGTCGAACAACCTCGGCCCGGCATTCAAGGTAATCGTCGATTATGTGCGCACCTTGATGTTTCTGTGCATCTCTGCTGGAATTGCGGTTTTCCTGATGAGGAAAGATGTCTTTTCGCGATGGACTCATGAAGGACTGCTCTACTATCTGAGGTGGAAAAACTTCGAAAGGTTCCTTCTCGATTTCTCTGCCCTCTCTTCACATCCTCCGGCGTCCGTGGCCATCTGGGACGACTACATAGTTTACGCGACGGCACTCGGAATCGCAAAAACAGTCGCTGAGAACTTCAAAAAACTCAATCCTCCCTCCGAATCTTCCGTGGCGAGCTTGGTGGTGATACAACCGAGAGTGCTCGATGTGGTGCCAACGATGATCAGGACGGCCTCACAAACAGTTTCCAAGTCGTCTTCGTCATCCGGTGGCTTCAGAGGAGGAAGCGCAGGTTCCGGTGCCGGCGGCAGCAGGATCGGCGCTGGATGATACACAAATTTCAGAGACGTGGGAACGAGTCAACGCCACACCTCTCCCAATAACTCAAGTGATGAAGACTTGACTGTCCAAATCCTTTCGAACGTCAAACATTGCCTTGTTATGCTCCACTGATAGTGTGAGCCTAAGATCAATTTGCGATGCTTCAATGAACTGTGATATCATAATGAAAACCAGTTTATAGCAACGGGGGTGGATATCAAATGAAAACAGTGCGTAGCAAATTGTTGGTTTTGGTGTCAATACCGACCTTCGTCGTACTCGCGATCTTGGTTCTTTACAGTACGAACCTCGTCAGAAACATCATCTATCAGGAGAGAAAGTTGAAGCAAAAGCACGTCGTTGAGACAGCGTACTCGATCCTTGAGCATTTTTATCGTCTTGCCCAGCAAGGAATGCTGACGGAACAACAAGCCAAGGACATGGCGAAAGAGGCCATCAAAACCCTGCGGTACGAAGAGGTTGAGTATTTCTGGATCAACGACGACAGATTGCCTTATCCAACGATGATCATGCATCCTACCAATCCCGCCTTGGATGGGAAAGTCCTTGATGATCCAAAATATAACTGCGCGACTTTGATGGAAACCGTGAGTGATGGCAAAGTCACAAAAACTGACGGAAAGAAGAACCTGTTTCAAGCCTTCGTTGAGGTTGCGAATGCGGATGTGAACGGCGGGTACGTGGAATATCTGTGGACGAAACCTCTAAAGGGAGGTGGTGTCACAAAAGAGCTTTATCCGAAGTTGTCGTTCGTCAAGAAATTCAAGCCGTGGGGATGGATCATAGGAAGCGGTGTGTACATAGACGATATACAACAAACATTTTTCAGCAAGATGCTCACATATCTGTCGATAACGATTCCCTCCTTCGCTGTTCTCGTCATTCTGATGTTCTTCATCAGTTCTTCGATCTCTAAACCCATCAGAGCACTGGCACAAAGAGCGTTGGAATTTGGCAAAGGCGATCTCACGGTGAAGTTCGAAGCCAAGGGTAAAGACGAAGTTGCGCAGATGGCGCAGGCTTTGACACAAATGGCAGATGCTTTGAGAGAATCCATGAGAACCATAGATGAATCTTCCGTGCAGGTGAACAGCTCTGCACAAAGTTTGGCGAGCACGGCAGAAGAGTTGAGTGCTTCATCCGAAAAACTCGCCTCACAGATGGAAGAGGTGAACAGATCAGCGCAGAACGCATCTGCTTCCATACAAGAAGTCACCAGTGGCATAGAAGAAGTAGCGGCGAGCGCACAGAATGTATCCAAGGCGGCACAACAGCTCACAGAAAGATCGAGCCAAGTGAGCATGGCAGCGAAAGAAGGTGAAAGTGCCATAAAGAGTATCGTGGAGATGATAAAACAAGCCAAAGACAAAGTGGAACAGACGGCTTTGGTGGTAGGAGAACTGAGCGAGCAAGCGAAGAACATAGGTCAAATACTGCAGACGATAAATTCCATAGCAGAGCAGACGAACTTGTTGGCGTTGAACGCTGCGATAGAGGCAGCGAGAGCAGGAGAAGCGGGAAGAGGCTTTGCTGTGGTTGCGGACGAGATAAGAAAACTTGCAGAAGAAAGCAAGAGAGCGACGGACCAGATAGGACAGATACTTGGACAGATAAGCCAAGGAGCGATGAAAGCAGACAATGCCACGAAAGAGACAGTGCAAGTAGTGGAAGGTATGAGCAAGCAATCAGACGTTGTGGTAGAACAATTCAGCAAGATAACAGGACAGATAAACAGTATGGTGAGTCAGATAGAGAGTTTGGCAGCGAGCGCAGAGGAGCAGAGTGCTGCTGCAGAAGAGATGAGCAGTGCGATGGACACAGCGACGAGATCGATCACGGTGATAGCGCAGCAGGTGGAAGAGATGACGCAGGCGGTGAGACAGCAAGCGAATGCGGCGCAGAACGTGAGCAGTCTGTCAGAGGAACTATCTTCGATAGCAGAAAGCTTGGTGGAACAAGTGAGAAAGTTCAAGATTTAACATCAATCAGGCCCGGCGACCGGGCCTGTTTTGTTTAATTCTTTATCATCTTTTTACCCGAAGCGTAGCACATCACTTCTTCTTGGGTAACTTTTTTTTCCCTGTTGTCGAGAACGGCGTTTATCTGACCTTCCCACATGACGATGATTCTATCGCTCAGGTTCAATATTTCCGGTAGTTCTGAGGAAATCAGTATCACTCCCTTTCCTCTCGCAGCGATCTCTCTTATCATCCTGTGTATTTCGGCTTTAGTTGCGACATCGATACCCCTGGTTGGTTCGTCGAAGATGATTATTTCCGGATCTGTTGCCAACCATTTCGAGAGAACGACCTTTTGCTGATTCCCTCCAGATAGATTCTCAACAATCTGGTTTACTGATGGGGTTTTCACGGAGAACTTTTGGACTAAGGATTCTGAAACTTGAATCTGCTTGGCTTCGTTGAGAATGAATCTAAATCTGCTTATTTTTTCAAGAACAGGTAGGCAAATGTTGTCTTTAACAGTCATTCGGAGGATCAAACCTTGCAACTTTCTATCTTCTGGTATCAAAGCTATGCCTTGTTCAATAGCATCCTTGGGAGAATTTATCTCGACCCTTTCTCCATTTATGTATATTTCCCCTGAATCCTTTTTGTTTATGCCGAACAGAAGGTATGCAGTCTCAGTTCTTCCGGCTCCTATCAATCCGGCAAAACCGATCACTTCGCCTCTTCTGAGATAAAAGGAGACATTTCTCACCTTGTTTTTCCACGACAGGTTCCTGACTTCGAGTAGGATCTCCTTTGGGTTCGTTTCCAAATGCGGAAAGTATTCGATGTTCCTACCGACCATCAGTTGTATTATACTATCTTCGTTGAACTCGTCCTTGAACAATGTTCCAACCCTTTTTCCATCCCTCATGACGATGATTCTGTCGCTGATTTCCATCACCTCGTTGATCTTATGAGAAACAAACACGACGGATATGCCTCGATCTTTGAGCATTTTAATGATCTCGAATAGTTTTTTCGTTTCTTCCAGCGTCAGAGATGAAGTTGGCTCATCCATGAAAATTACCTTCGGTGAACGCGTCAGAGCTTTGCAGATTTCGACCAACTGTCTTTGCGCCGTACTCAGGTCTCGGACTAACATCCGTGAAGAAAAGCGTGCACCTATCATCTCGAGGAGTTCTTGAGACCTGTCGTACATACTTTGGTCGTTCACAACACTTGTCAAGCTGTAGCTCTTTCCTTTTATCATCTCATGTGCCAAGAACATATTCTCGGCGACTGTCATGTTGTCACAGAGGTTTAATTCTTGGTGAATGACGCTTATACCCTTTTTGAAAGCGTCTGCGGGACTGTGAAATTCTACTTTCTCGCCACTCAAGAAGATCTCTCCCGCATCTTTTTTGTATACGCCCGAGAGGACTTTTATGAGGGTTGACTTCCCAGCCCCGTTTTCACCTATGAGAGATAAAATTTCACCCTCTTGAACCTCAAAATCTACTCCGTCGAGCGCTATCACACCAGGAAACCTTTTCGTGACCTTCTTCGCCACAAGAAGTTCTTGCATACAACTATCAACTCTCCTCCATGTCAAAGAAGGGGGATGAACCCCCTTCTTTTTCAAAACCTTATTGGAATGCCCAATGTTTCCATTTCTTTCAGATACTCCGACAAATTCGCTGGGGTAACCACATCGACGCCCGTGTCGATCATGTAATCGGTTTTACCATCGACGGTGACCTTTGGTAGTAAGGCTAGAGTGTTTTGCACGCCTATCTTGTTCATTAAGAACAAGACCGTGACAGACAAGTAACCCATCATGTACGGTCTCTGACCGATCGTAGCTTGTATCACACCATCTTTTACGTAAGAAAGGATATCTGGTGTCGTGTCAAAGCACACGATCTTCACTTTGTCTTTCTTACCAGCGTTGGCCACGACCAAAGCTTGACTTGGACCGTTATATGCGTACACACCGAAAAACGCTGACAGATCTGGATGAGCGTTTAAAGCAGCTTCCGCGAGTGCAACGGCCCTCGCACCATCTTCTTCGTCGTTCAGTATGTCAATTATCTTTATATCAGTATCAGCGATTGCATCTTTGAAACCTTGAATCCTCTCGAGAGAGTTCATCGCAGTCAGAGAACCTGTCCCAATCATGACTTTCCCTTTTCCTCCAAGCAGTTCTTTCATCATGGTACCGGCGACGTACCCAGCATTGTAGTTGTTTGTACCGATGTAAACGTATCTCCCACTCCCGGGTGAATCCGTATCGAGTGTTATAACAGGTATACCGAGCTTTAAAGCTTTCTCAATGACGGGTATAACAGCGCTCGGATCTGAAGGAGCTATCGCTATACCGTTGAATTTTTGAGCAATGAAGGCCTCGAGCATCTGAAGTTGGGCGTTAACGTCTTCCTTCGAGGGAACGAAGAATCTGACGTTAATCCCCAGGGCTTTACCGGCTGCTTTGACGCCTTCCTCAACTTGCGACCAGTATGGGTGAACGGATTTGCCAATAACCCCTACTGTGAGAGCCAAAGAGATAACCCCTACCAAGGCTGTTAGTACAGCAACCAGAAAGAGCCTTCTCATAAAAACACCTCCCATTAGGATTGCGAGGGAATAGTCATCCCCCGCTTGATCTTTTCCTCAAAACGTCGAGCGTGACCGCAACGACTATTACTAAACCTATGACCACGTTGTGCCAATAGGTCGAAACGTTTAGCATGACGAGGGCGTTCCACAACAAGCTTATTACGCTTGCACCTATAACAGCTCCGATTATGGTTCCTTCACCGCCTCCCAAACTCGTTCCTCCGATCACCGAAGAAGCGATCGCAAATAGTTCGTAAGAAGTTCCAACACCTGGTTGACCTTGGGATAACCTCGAAGCCACTATAATCCCAACGAGTCCAGAGAGTAAAGCGCACACGGTGAACGCTATGAATCTGACTTTTTCTACGTTAACTCCGGAAAATCTCGCAGCGACTTCGTTGCCTCCCACGGCGCGTAAATGCTTACCATAAACGGTTTTTGTGAGAAAGAAATGAGAAACCACAGTAATAATCGCGAATATCCAAAAAGATATCGGCACACCCATCCAATTCTCTTGACCTATGGTCAAGAAACCTCTGGGTAAACCCACGATTGGCCAGCCTTTGGTTATCACAGCTGCAGCTCCTCTGGCGATCGTCAACGTGCCGAGCGTGACAATGAAGGCTGGCACTTTCAACTTTGTCACGGCAAGACCATGCCACATCCCAATGACATTGCAGATGAGTAAAACCAGTAGAATGCTCAACCAAATAGAGAGTTGCTGCTTCATAAACCAGGCAACCAAGACTCCACTGAGAGCAACCACAGAGCCGGCTGACAGATCTATTGAACCACCACCAGAGATGATCACGAACGTTTCTCCAATTGCTAAGAGACCAAAAATGGCAATCTGTCTTCCCAAGGATTGCAAATTGAAGGACGTCAAAAACCTCGGATTGACGATAGCTGTGAAGGTAAAAAGTGCAACAAACGCTACAAGTGGTCCAAGTTCTTTGGAAAATCTCAGTTTGAAAATATCATTTTGCTTGACCAAAATGCATCACTCCTCGATTTGTGCTTTTTATTTTTTTTACAGAGCTGAGCAATTCCATCGAAGTACCTAAATTTTTCTCTACAAAAAAATTATGATTGTGATTAAAAACAGTCAAGGATCTTGAAAAGTGATAATCAATTGTCTGACGTAAAAAGCGCTGATTAATCGGCAAAAATTCCCTTTTTCTCACGGAGGCTCGTTTTTTCTTTGGGAATGTGGGGTTTTTATGTTGTGAAATCACATCGGTAGAATAGGTTAAGAATTTGGGTAGAAATATTCCTGCTTGGAGTTAATTTAACCTGACGAGACAAACACACGATTTCTAAGGGGAACGAAGGAAGATGCGAAAAGATCAACAGATAACCTTGACGATCCAACAAAGATACAAAGTGGACGATAGAACGTCCTACGCACAATAGCTTGGATCGAGAATGGAAAGTTACGTTGTATCTCCCAATTCAACCCTTGAGTTCTATGTGGACGACGTTGTGATGATAGACAACGAAGATCGAGTCCAAGTGGAAAATATCGGGTTGGTACAAATTAAAGTATAGTGCGGCCAAATTTGGCAACCTAAGAGTTTTTGTGAAATAGTGAGCTTCAAAATCGACGGATGTCTTTGAAGATCACCTTCGTCGGCGCTGGAAGTGTGAGGTTCTCATTACGACTAGTGGGAGATGTAATCCAAACCGATGAGCCCTCAAAACCGACTGAGGTATGTTTGATGGGTATAAACGAAGAACGATTGAACGCTTCGTTCACCCTTGCGAGGAAGTACGCGTGGGAAATGGGATCAGATGTCAAGATCGAGAAAACCATGGATTCGAGCAGGATGATTGTTGGTTCGGGTTTCGTGATAAACACCGCATACCCGTATTCACCAAGGTACCACCCGGACGGTGTCGAGAGTGGGATGTAATGACGAAGATCAGAGAAAAACACGGATACTACAGGGACATAAACAGTCAAGAGCTCCACATGGTTTCAATCTATTCATACATTCTTGCCTTCTTATTCATCCTGGATGTAGCAGAGATGATGGAGGCATCCGCTCCAAACGCTTGACTTTTGCAAACCGCCAATCCTGTCTTTGAAATTACCCAACTCGTTCGCACTTCACCGGACGCAGAAGTCGTTGGTTTTTGCCATGGTTTCTCCGGTTTTACGGAGTCTTCAAAGTCTTGAACTTGGATTCAAGCGAAGTTGATTGGCAAGTTACCGGCGTCAACCACGGTATTTGGTTGACAGGTTCTTGTACAAAAGGGGATGGGATTCTTAGCAGCCCGTCAGGCTGCCTTCCACGGAGCGGTTGTTTACGCCCAAGTAGTTGTGGGGTAGGATACACCAGAACTTTTGGATTCCACTCATGCGGTCTGTGCCATGGAGTTAAGATAACTCGGTGTAAGACAGCCTGAGAGCTACCAAAAATCCCATTCTCACAACAAAGATCGCGTTGGTGTGGAGCAACAAACAATGGTTATTGAGCTTCCTAGGTTGAATCCAAAGAAAAAGATGTTCCAGGGCATCAGTTATGGATTCAAGAGCTTGGTCATTTCGATTTTCAAGGTGATTGTCTTGCAGGTGTTTTTCGCCTATCTGTGAGGGAGGAAGAATCTATCAGAACCTCTGCATCAACAGAGAAAGCAAGGTTCGGCAGAAGAGCACGCCAACCTTCAGTTGTGTCAGATCCGTGGCCTTGAAGAGCCCATCGAAGTAGTGGATGTTCAAAAGCTCGAAGGTGTACAGATCTTTCTTTCCATCACCTATGTCTTGTTGAGTTGTTAAAGAATCTGCATCTATGAGCGTCTGACCCAAGCCCACCGAAATTGCTCGAACTGTGCCGTCTTTGATCTCACATCTGAAAGCTCCAGGAAAGAACTTCGATTCGACGTAGAACAACGCCAAGACGAGCTCGGTTGGAACCAACGAGAGGTCGACTTCGTCTGTGAAAAAGGTGGAATATCCTTCTGATGTCTTTTTCAACGTCAGTTTCGAGGATGCTTCACAAGCGTTCACCAAG
>Ga0072500_142316_pt1 | contig 43564 bp, 43 predicted proteins | sample GBScelen77Swater_FD_63803 | JGI IMG/M metagenome (GOLD analysis project Ga0072500, IMG submission 63803) | Hot spring microbial communities from Great Boiling Spring, Nevada - cellulolytic enrichment S 77C v2 (version 2) | ecosystem: Environmental > Aquatic > Thermal springs > Hot (42-90C) ...
TTATGATACATCCTCCCTTCCAGATTCTGAGCACCTCGAAAAGATCCACGTTGTAGCTGAACTCCTTTGACGCTTCTGAGATCAACCACATACCCTGAGAAAAGGCCATGAACATGGCAAAAAAGAGTGAATCTTTTAGATCTTTCAAGAACTCCTCACTCTTCTGGAGAGCGCTTCTTCTCTTATTATACAGTTTCGAAAGTTTTGTTCTTTCCTCTTTGAAGTGGGAGATTATCCTTTCAACCACGGCCAGGTTTATGGAGGGAGTGGGAATTCCAAGATCCAGGGCTGCCTGAGAAGTCCACTTTCCGGTTCCTTTCTGTTCTGCTCTGTCCAGTATCACGTCAACCATCGGCTTTCCCGTCTCTTCGTCTTTTCTTTTCAGGATCTTGTAGGTGATCTCCACGAGGAAGGAATTGAGTTCCCCAGAGTTCCACTCCTTGAAGATATCAGACATCTCATCGGTAGGAAGGTCCAGAACATCTCTCATGATGTGATAAATTTCCGCTATCGATTGCATGATGGCGTATTCTATTCCGTTGTGAACCATTTTCACAAAGTGCCCGGCGGATCTTTCCCCAACGTAGGTGCAGCAGGGGCCATCTTCCGTTTTTGCAGCGATCTTCAGGAGGATATCTTCGACCAGGCTGTACGCTTTTTTGCTTCCACCAGGCATGAGAGAGGGTCCATGGAGGGCTCCATACTCACCACCCGAAACTCCCATTCCAAGAAAGAGAAACCCTTTCTCTGTGAGATCTTTAAAGCGTCTTTCTGTGTCCAGATAATGAGAATTCCCGCCGTCTATGATCAAATCCCCCGGTTCGAGATAGGGAAGAAGCTGGGAAATAGTATCGTCAACAGGTTTTCCTGCTTTCACCATCAGAATGATCTTTCTTGGTCTCTCAAGGGATTCTACAAAATCTTTTATATCGTAGTGAGGTTCTATTTCCTCGCCCTTCACCCGATTTTTCACGAACTCTTCTGTTTTCTGGGCCGTTCGGTTGAAAACAGAGACTTTATAACCTTTTCTTGCGATGTTTAATGCAAGATTCTGTCCCATCACCGCAAGACCTATGAGACCTATGCTGGATTTCACAGGTATCACCTCCTAGAACGTGTGATAATTCCCAGTGACTGGTTGCTAGATTTTCACGATTTTTCAGCCACCGAATTTGCTACCCAGGAACATAGTAAACCATGGGACGTAGGTTACAAGTAGCAGTACAACTATCATAGCTATATAAAACGGCCAGATTGCTTTCATAACTTTTTCTATGGTTGTTTTCCCCACGGCGCATCCTACAAATAGTGTATTACCCACTGGTGGTGTACATAGGCCAATTGAAAGATTCAATAGCAAGATAATACCGAATTGTATGGGTGACCATCCCAATTGTGTGACTATTGGCAGCAAAACAGGAGTGACTATAAGAATCAAAGGAGCCATGTCCATAATCATTCCCAAAACCAAGAGCACACCATTAATTAATAACATTAGAAGATATTTATTGTCGGTTATTTGGAGAAGTCCATGCGCAACGGTGTACGGTATTCTTAAATACGCCATAATGTAACTGAAAGCGGAAGCATTGGCTATTAAAAACAACACTTGTGCAATTGTTAGAGTAGCGTTTTTGAAAACGGTCACCAAACTTTTGAGATTCAAACTCCTATAAACAAATAGAGTTATCACCATGGCATAAACCACAGCAACTACTGATGCCTCCGTGGCAGTGAATATACCAGCAACGATTCCTACTATGATGATGATAGCTACCAAGAGACCAAGAATCGAGTTTCTGGCAATTCGAAGAGCTTCTTTCAGGGGTACTTTCTCTGCCCTAGGATAATTTTTCTTTCTGGCGATTATGTAAGCCACGATCATCTGAGCAATACCGACCATTACGCCCGGAATGTATCCTGCCATAAACAGAGCTCCTATGGAGACACCTCCAGCTGCCAGAGAATAGATTATCATGTTATGACTGGGAGGAATTATGATGCCCTGTGTAGACGAAGTGACAGTGACCGCTACGGAGAACTCTCTATCGTATCCTTCCTTTTCCATGGCAGGTATCAATATGGCACCTATTGAAGAGGTATCAGCAACTGATGATCCAGAGACACCACCGAAGAACATACTCGCAATAATATTAACCATTGCAAGTCCTCCGCGCACGCGCCCAACTATTAATTTTGAAAATTCGACTATCTGACTTGCTATACCTCCTTCCGACATTATTTGCCCCGCTAGTATGAAGAAAGGGATAGCGGTCAAAGAAAAGGCATTGATGCCAGCGCTTATCTTTTGGAATACAATCATAGCTGGTATCTTGAGGTAAAAAGCTGTGAGAAGAGCGGAAAAGCCCAGAGATAAAGAAATTGGAAGTCCTATCATCAAAGTGAGGAAAAAGTTTGAAAGAAGCAAAATAGTTCCTGCCGTATCGCGCTGAATGTCTCGAACGAACGGAAAATCCATCAAAAAAGATACATCTATTCCCAGAAGGAAAAGAAGAGCTCCCAGCACCAGCAACCTAAGAATTGTCCTCGATCTCATCATCTCTCTGCTGCTCCTCCTAATTTTTTGGTTATGAATTGCTCCACCAGTTTCATCACCACGCTAAATATGATCAAGATACCACATATAGAAGCAGGCATGTACATCCAAGCCACAGAAATACCAGTGGCGGGCAGCCTGTTCGGCAAACGTATGGCCAGAGTATAACTGTACTTTGCCATTGCATAGCCATAGTATCCTATGATCAACAATACAATTATCCCAGCCACTTTCTTTATCCAGAAAGGCAACGCATTCAAAAAGAGCTCCACTTTCATGTGGATTCCTTTCTTGACCCCAACTCCTGCCATTAACAAAGAGATCCAAATCATAATAAGAAGGGTGGTCTCTTCACTCCAAGTTGGAGGTCTGTTGAATACATATCTGGCTACCACTTGGTAGAAAGTAATACCAACCATAAAGAAAAGACCGATTGTTGCGAAACCAAGAGTGGTGTTTTCAACGATCTCATTGATTTTGTTCACAACTCTCGTAATTTTTTCTACCATCTGGACCGTGGCCTCCTTAATTGATTGTGGCAAATCTAAAACCCCAGCCAATGGCAGTTGGCTGGGGCTGTATTTGACAATCTCAATCATTTAACGGCCTGAATCCTTTCCAAGAATTCTTTGTAAGCTGGATATCTGTCGTACAATGGCTGAACTGCTTTTTGGAAGAGCGTAACATCTGGATGGAAAATCTTTGCCCCTCCTTCCTGGACTTTCTTCAAAGCCATTTCTTCCCATTGATTCCACAGGTACTTCTCGTACTCTGCGGAAGCCAAGGCAGCTGTCTTGAATATGAGCTTTTCCTCATCAGTCAATTTGTCCCAGAGCACCTTAGATACCAACACAACCTCAGGTATTCTCGTGTGACCATCCAGACTGTAATAAGGTGCTACTTCAAAATGTCTGGTCTCGTAATAGCTTGGAGGATTGTTCTCTGCACCATCAATCACGCCAGTTTGTAGAGCAGTGTAAACTTCTTCGAACGCCATTGGAACAGGAGACGCTCCAAGAGTTTTCATCAGTTCTATCATGACCGGATTCTTCTGAACGCGTATTTTCAAACCTTTCAGATCTTCTGGTTTCAAAATAGGTTTTTTAACCGTGTAAAAGCTCCTCGCACCTGCATCGTAATAACACAGGCCAACCAATCCCACCTTTTCAAGGCCTTTAAGAAGTTCCTCACCAATAGGCCCCTCGAGTACTTTCCACATGTGGTCTTGATCCCTGAAAACGTAAGGCAGTGTAAGAACCCCTATTGGCGGATAGAAAGCCACAGGTGGTGATACCGAAACCCTATCAATATCGATGGCTCCGAGTATTGTCTGTTCTATCGTCTCTTTTTCCGAACCCAGCTGGGCACTTGGATAAACCTCGATTTTGTACTTTCCGTTCGTCATAATCTCGATGATCTTGCCCATGAATTTTAAAGCTTCAACTGTGGGATACCCTTCTGCATGGTCATCTGCTGCTTTTAGAATGATGGGATCAGCAAACAAAGAGATACTCACTATAACCAGAAGTGTAACGAAAAGCATAAGCAACTTTCGCATACTTCCACCTCCTGTAAGATATGTGATGTTTTAAGCGTCACCAGATTATGATTGTACCAAAACGATTACAAAAGTCCAAGAAATGAAATAAAAAGATTTCAAAGATTATTCGGTGATATTCATCAATAATCGCTGTTAATAAAAGATAATCAAAAATATTCTGGCACAGTCCGTGATGCTCTGGTTATTCAACGAGACATCGTTCCAACAGAAGAAGCAGCGATGATCTCCATGATCTTTTCAGGAGTGGTTTCTGATTTCTCAAGGTCACCTATTTTTTCTCCTTTTTCAAGTAACACGAATCTGTCGGCCACTTCATAGACATGATATATATTGTGAGTAATGAAAATGACAGCTATTCCCCTTCTCTTGGCCTCAAGTATATGCTCCAGCACCCTTTGAGTCTCTCCAACCGAGAGGGCAGCTGTGGGCTCGTCGAGTATCAACAACTTGGCACCAAAATGAATGGCCCTTGCAATTGCTATCGCTTGTCTTTCACCACCAGATAGGAAAGCAACTGTTTCATCGGGAGATCTCACAAATATTCCTATGTCTTTCAGGGCTTCTATGGTGATCTTCTTCATCCTTTTAACATCCAGTGTTCCGAACGGACCTTTCATAACCTCTCGCCCCAGAAAGAAATTCCTCCAAATAGGCATCAAATTGACCAGGGCAAGGTCCTGATAAACTGTTTCTATGCCAAGCTTTCGGGAATCCCAGGGTGATTTGAAAGAAACTTTTCTCCCTTCAAAATATATTTCCCCCTCATCCGGCCGATAATACCCAACAAGTATCTTGATCAACGTTGACTTTCCTGCTCCATTGTCTCCGAGTAAACCCACTATTTCATTCCTTTTCACCCAAAAGTCCACACCTTTTAAAGCCTGAACCCTCCCAAAGCTCTTTTTGATACCACGCATTTCCACAAGATACTCACTCATCCTGCCACCTTCTTTCTTATCCTGGCGTTTATTATAGCGGCAACTATTAAAATGACTCCTATAAAGGCTCTATACCAGTAAGCAGGAGCCCCTGCCAGAACTAGACCACTTCGAACCATCCCTATCATGAATGCCCCTATAAAGGTGCCTAGGACACTTCCAAATCCCCCTGACAAAAGGGTGCCGCCGATTACAGCAGAAGCTATGGCTTCCAGTTCCATTCCCTGTCCCAGAGTGGGATCAACTATCTTGAATCTCCCAAAAGTAGTAATCCCAGCCAGCCCTGCTAGAAGACTGCTGATAATGAAATTTACAATTTTCACTCTGTCTGTTGGTATTCCCAGAGCCTTTGCCGCGCCAAGATTACCACCTGTTGCAAAGACCCAGTTTCCATAGCGGGTCCTCTCAAGTATTATCCAGAAAACAATCGCCAGGATTATAAACCAAACACCTGAATATCTTAATCCACCCGCTATACTGCCTCCAAATATGTTAAGAACCCTGCTGTTTCTTTCAAGCATTATGGGAAATCCGCCGGTAACGGCTAGAAGAATTCCTCTCCAGAACATCATAGTTCCAAGGGTGGTGATGAACGAAGGAATACCTGTTTTCAACGTGACAATACCGTTTAACAGTCCCAAGGACGCTCCCAAAAGCAACGATATTATCAAGGCTATGACATCGGGTTGCCCTTTGTTTATAAGTATTGCCATAGCCATTGGTACCACAGCATATACAGAACCCACGGAAAGATCAAATTCCCCTGATATCATAAGGAGGGTTATTCCAATAGCAACTATCCCTAACTCCGAAGCCATAGTAAAAATTGAAGCGAGGTTATCCATGCTCAGGAATCGATCTGATAAAACAGAAAACAAAATGAAGAAGACCACTATTCCCACGATTGCTCCCAATTCCTTCATAAGAGGAAACCTGATCATCAACGATTTGGAGCCAGAGTGACTGACGTTTATCATGATTTTCTCCCCCTTAATAGACGATACCGGGGGGAGACCCCCCGTGAATCAGATTATCTGTAACCTTCTCTGACCGTTTTTTCCACAACGTCCACGTTGCTTTTGTCGACGATAGAAGGACCAGTGAGCACCTTTTCATGTGGTATAAGACCGTATTCCTTGTATAAGTAGAGGAAAACAACGGGTAGATAACCCTGGAGATACTGCTGTTGGTCTATGGTGAAAAGCACAGTACCATCTTTTATAGCTTCTATGATCTTGGTTGTAAGATCTATGGCTCCTATCTTCACTTTTCCTTTTAAACCTTCCTCTTCAACAAGTTGAATGGCAGGATGCGCTCCCAATGGCCCAAGAGTGAAAATGGCATCGGTATCAGGATGCTTCATGAGATAACTCTTCATAATGCTCAGTGCTTTCGTGGGGTCTGTTGTGATATCAAGCTTTTCAACAGGAATGTTCTTTTCGGAGAGAACATCCATAATACCCTTGGCTCTTGCTTCCAAACCAGCGTGTCCAGGTTCGTGAATGGCAATAACAGCTCTTTTTGGAGTGAACTCCTGTAACATTCTCCTGGCAGCATAAACTCCTGCTAGATATTCATCCATACCAACGTAAACCAGGTACGGTATAGCCTCTTCAGGTGGCCTTGTATCCGGCACGTTTATTGCTACCACCGGAATACCCATTTTTATAGCCTTTCTCAGAGGCTCATCCAGAGCCACGGGATTGGTTATTGTAACTATCAAACCGTCCGGTTTCCTGGCAATAGCGCTGTTTACAAGATCAATGAACTCTTTCAAAGAATATTTCTCTGGCCCGAGGTAAACCGTTTCTACTCCATATTTTTCACCAGCATCCTTTAAACCCTTCATAACCACTGCCCAAAACGGATCAGCAGGTCCTCCATGCGAGACAAGATAGAACGTGTACTTCGAGAATCCAAAAACAGCCAGTACTACCATCAGGAAGATCAAGACCCTTCTCATACGACTCCCCCCTTTATGAGATGTGTGATATTTCATAAGGAATTCTACCACATGGTTACGCCAAGGTAAAATTTCAACGTAGTAGTATACAAAAATTTTTAACCGTTATTCAAGAATATCTGGACCTCTTCTGACAAAATAGTGTTTCACAAAAGTTTTCGATGAGTAATGTCAGGATATAAAATTCACAATTATGTAAAACTCGTCTGGTCATCGTACTATAATATTAACTAAGGCCTAACCAGAAGGAGAAGATACTATGGATTTAGGTTTTCTGGGAACAGCCTGGGCAGTTAGTACAGAAGAGCGGGATAATACTTCGATATTTCTCAAATCTGGTAATACATTCATTCTGGTTGACTGTCCCGGCAATGTATGGGGGAGACTTTTGAAGATGAGACTCAACCCTCTTGAACTGGACGCAATTTTCATAACACATGGGCATGTAGATCATGTATACGGTTTACCATCACTTTTGGAAATGATGCGCTTGAATGGAAGAAAACGTCCTTTATCCATTTATGTTGGTGAAGACTTTCTTGTATTGGTCGAAAAGTTATTGGACCTCTTTGAGATAGCAAATCATCCTGATTCTTTCAAAATCGATCTTTTTGGATTGGATTACAAATCCTCTCTTTTTAGGGTAAAAGATCTGATGATAGAAACGTTTCCTGTTAACCACACAGTAAGGAATCTGGCGCTGAAATTCCGGAACGACAATGTATCGATTGTCTACTCAAGCGACACGGCATATCATGAACCCCTAGCGGAATTTGCCAGTAATTGTGATGTTCTTATTCACGAAGCCACCATGAGTACCAAACTTGGAGATGCATTCAGAGAAGGACATTCCACACCATCAGATGCTGCCAGGATAGCAGAGAAAGCAAGAGTCAAACAACTTTTCCTGGTCCACGTTGGATTTTCAGTTAGTGAAAATCCCCAAAAGGCTATTGAGGAAGCGAGAAACTTTTTCGATGGTATTGTTGTCATACCAAAAGATCTTGAAATCTACAGTTTCTAGAAGATAAAGTAGCTCCCTTTTGGTACAACCACCTTAACCTCTGTGCCTGTCTCAACATCACTTCCATGGTTTATAAAAACAGGTTCATTTACTCCGTCGACTTCCATCTCATATCGATACTTTGAACCTAAGTAGAGCCTCCCCCTAATCACACCCGTTAAAACAAGGTCCTCTGGCCCAGACTCCACATTCTTATTGGTTGAAAGTATCACTTCATCGGCTCTAATGACAACAGTGGCTATTTTTTGCTGGTTAGGAATTCGTTTCTCAACATTCCCTATTTTTGCAACACCGTTCTTCACGGGAACTTTTATGATGGTGTTTACTCCTACAAAATCTGCTACAAAAAGATTACTGGGATTGCGATAAATCTCTTCCGGTGTGCCAACCTGGAGTATTTTTCCATTGTGAATGATGATAACTCTATCTGCTATGCTAAGGGCTTCCTCTTGGTCATGTGTGACGTAGAGCGTTGGAATCCCTAATTTTTGCTGCAAAGCTTTGAGTTCAAAACGTATACGAAGCCTGATTTTAGCATCCAGATTTGAAAGTGGCTCATCCAGCAAAAGTAATTTTGGCTCCACCACTATTGCCCTCGCCAAAGCCACTCGTTGTTGTTGGCCTCCTGACAACTGGCTGGGCTTCCTGTCGGCGAGCCCTTCCAATCCGAGGAACTTCAATGCCCATTCAACTTTTTCCCTTATTTTCGCTTTATCGATTCTTTTGATCTTCAAACCATAGGCGATGTTTTCAAACACGGTCATATGGGGCCAAAGAGCGTAATTTTGGAAAACCATAGCAACATCTCTTTTCTCTGGGGCAAGATCTGTGATATCCTGGCCGTGAAGATATATTCTCCCCGAGTCGAGTCTAACAAAACCTGCTACAGATCTCAGCAATGTGGTTTTCCCAGAACCGCTGGGACCTATTACCGCCAGCAGCTCACTCCCTTCTATAGTGAAAGACACGTCATCTAATGCACGCACGTGACCATAGTATTTCTTTAAGTTGACGCATTCAAGCACCGCCACGCTCATCAACCTCCAAGTCCGGATATGTACTCTGCTTTCAAATATCTTTCAATGAGTATCATGAAAAGTAGTGATGGAACGATCAGAATAATAGAGATAACACTGGCTATCTGCATATTGTATCCCATACTTGCCGTGTACATCAAAACCGGTGCTGTTTGAATAAAAGGTGCTCCTATGAAAAACGCAGCTGTAAATTCTCCCATTGACCATAAAAAGACAAAAATCGAACCAGCAATAAGACCAGGTATGGCCAGAGGAAATGTTATTGTCCAGAACACCTTGAACCTGCTGGCTCCTAAATTCTGTGCAGCCTGCTCAAGTTCCAGAGGTATCGATTTGAAGGTGGCTGTAATAATCCACAGTGAAAAAACAAGAGAAGCCATGGTATGAGCCAGTATGATACCCCACATATTTCCCCTGAGACCAATTCTGCCAAAAATACTGGCCAGGTTGATGAAAACTGGAAGCTGCGGAAACGCCTGAGGCATGAGGAAAAGAATCAGAAGAACCCGTTCCATGGGAAGTTTGTATCTTGCAAATCCATAGGCCGCTGGTAAGGCAAGGGCCAGTGAAAATGCCACAGTAATGAGTGCTACGGTTACACTCAATACCAATGAGTCAAGTACTCTTCCCTGTTCAAACACCTCAAGCCAGAATTTGAGAGTAAATTCCTGAGGGATGGGACTCGGCCAGTACCATCTCCGGGCAAAACTCCACAGAACTATACCTACAAGTGGTCCTATCATGAGAATCAGTATGAGAGCAACAATTATAACCTTTAATGCCAGCCTTAAAGCCATTTTCCATATACTGAATCGTTTCACCCTTTGATACCCCCTCGTTCAGTGACCATGTATCTTAGGTAGTAGATTGCCAGAGCCATAACGATCAAGTAGGAAACAACGCCAAGGCTGTTGGCTGCTCCCCAATCGTTGAAATAATTCACACGGAACATCATATCGACGGTAATCATGTTTGGCTTGTTTGGACCCACCATCAACGGAATAGTGAGACTGCTAATGGTTCTCACAAAGGTTAAAATCATTGCTACCATTATTGAAGGCTTTGAAAGGGGTATCAGTATGTCGAAAACAATTCTAATTTTTGAAGCTCCCAGATTCTGTGCTGCTTCAACATAAGCAGGGTCGAGTGCTTTAAATGCACCAAGAATGATAAGAGTAGCAAAAGGTGTCATCACCCACACAAAAGCAAAAAGAAGACCCGCCCAACTACCGGAGATGCCAGGTAATTCCTCAACGCCAAGAATTCTCGTCAACAGGGAGTTCAATGTACCGTGCGGTGCTAGGAATATTCGCATCGCATGCCCCACGATTAGAAAAGGGATAAAAAGAGGGAGTCGGTACATATAATCAAGGAATTTCCACTCCTTAAAACGCAAGTAACTGGAAATAACAATACTTATCACCAAAACTACTCCCACTGTAGCAACTGTCATCAAAACTGAGTAGATGATGTCACGTGTGTAAAGCTCAAAGATCTTCGCATAATTTGCCAGAGTAAAACTGCCCGCTTTGTCGTAGAAGCTACTCCATATAGCCCTGGTCAAAGGGTAAACATAGAGCAAGCCGAGGACGGAAAGAGCGGGTAATATCAAAAGGAAACCAACTGGACTCTTTATTTTCTCTTCCAAGTCCTTTCCCCCTTTCCTAAGAAGGGGGCACAAGCCCCCTCAGGATTCGATCATTTTTCAACCCACTTCTCGTAGGCTTCGAGGATATCCTCGTAGTATCCAGTCAACGGGAATGGCTTACCGTATTTAATCAAATCTTCTTGCTTGACATCTTTGTAAAGGCTTTCGAGAACTTCCTTTTTCAAAAACGGTGCAACGTAGTTGTCACCGATGGCAGGATACCAGTTGAAACGCTCCACTATGTACTTGGCCTGGATTCTTGGTGAGGAAACGAATTCTATCAGTTTCAATGCATAATCTGGATTCTTCGCTTTGAGCGGGATCACGAAATGCATGGGCTGACCAGGCATACCAGGAGCTGGGATCAAAATTCGTATGTTAGGATCCATTCTTCCTTCTCTCATCCAGGTATAGAACATGTCTACCCAAACAGGCCCCATCCAGATCTCTCCACGATTAAGCATATCCAATGTTCCTGCATTGCCACTGGTCATAGTCACATATTTATTGAATTCCTTGAGCTCGGCAAAGATCTGTGGCCAATCTTCCTCGTATTTCTTGTCGTACGGTCCTTTCAAAAGTTTGTCAGTGTATTTCGATTTCCAGTAAACCCATCCAACGACAAACGAAATACCAGAAGCTCCATGTTTGATCCCGTTGTAACCGAATTTACCAGGGTGTTTCTTCACCCATTCAACCAATTCCGCATAGGATTTGGGAGGATCTTTCACGTACCGAGGATTGTAGGCAATCGCTGTTTGACTGTGGAACATGGGCATAACGTAACCATCGACATTTACTCCGAGTGCAACCTTGGCCGTGTCTCTCACAACCAATCGTCTGGCACTGAGAAAATCCGTGTAAGGTCTGATCAAACCTTCCTGAAGCGCCCACACTGCACCTATCTCATGAACTACGGCAAGATCAATATCCCATTTTTCTTTGCCAGAATCCCTTTCGATTTCCAACTGTTGAATAATTTGCCTTGAGCCTGCTGGACCAGGCCCTGTGCCAACCACTTCCACTTTTACATTCGGATAAACTTTCTCAAACTCCGGTGCTATTTCGTACTGGAAGAAGTCCACCATATTCTGGTCTCCTGCTACCATCATCCTGAGTTTCACTTTGGTGGGAAAATCCTCTTGAGCTACAGCCAAAGTTGCAATAAAAGTCACGATAAGAACCATTACAAACCACCGCCTCATAGGAACCCCTCCTTTCTACCTGTGAAATTTCTAGGATATTCCCGGATGATTTTATCTGTTTCTGATCTGGTAGTGTAGGAAGAAGTAGGGCGTATCTGGATGGTGTTCGGAAATCCTGGTTCACACACTTACAGCTTTGCGAAATCTTTTCACGTTTCTTTTCGCTGATCACTGTTTCTTCAAACAGCTTTTATCAGGAAGACCATTCATATAAGATGCTTAAAATTTTTTACTCCACTGGTAACTTTCGTTAAGAACTATAAAAGTGATTGTTGAAAACCATTGTAATGCGCTTTCCATGAGGCATTCTGAAAAAATTTTACTATATTTTAAGCAAAAAGCAAAATTGCAAAAATCGTTTATTACAAAAGCATTCCATTCCTATTCAAGAATAATTGATCAATCTTATATAAAATAGACAGTATTGAAAGTTTTCTATGAATACAGAACATAAACCATTACCATGTCTGAAATGGTTACCCACTCACAGAAAGAGTGAGAGTAATAAACGTATAATACTCTCTGGTAATGGAAAGAAAAGCGGAAAAAGGAGGAGAAAAAATGCCTTATACATCGTTCTCTTCTATTATTCCCTCCTTCCTCATCATCCTCATCGGCTATGCAGTGGGGAAAGTTTTTTCTGATGAAGTCGTGGGACTTGCCTCAAAGGTTGCAATCTGGGTGATGGTACCAACGGTGACGTTCACTTTCATAAACAAATACACCCCAGGGTTCTCTGAACTGAGGGATTTCGGATTGGGAATAATTGTTATATTCCTGTTTTTTTACCTTTACTCTAGTTTTTTCAAACACAGAAGGGGTGTTGTACTGGTAACCGCTGTTACCTCAAACGCAGGATATTTAGGTTATCCCATCCTTATGTCTCTATGGGGAGAGCAGGCCCTTGCACTGGGAGTAGTTTATGCCCTGTTGATCGTTCTCATGTACACTATACTTCCTGCCTTTCTTGGGGAGAGATTCAACTTAAAGAACCTTTTCAAGCTTCCGTACATCTACGCCCTACCTGCTGGTTTTATAACAGGAAAGCTGGGGTTACACTATGAAGATCTGCCTTCTTACCTTCTTAGTGCTATAAACATGTTGAAGCAAGCTGCAATTCCTTACCTTTTACTGTACGTTGGACTTTCTGTTTCTAGGGTGAAGATGGATAAACGCGTGACCGGGCTGGGAGGTTTGATTATTTTTAACAAACTCTTTCTTTCTCCTCTTATTGCTCTTCTCTTCGTCATGATTTACAAACTTGATGGTCTGTCCGGCAAAGTTTTTATCTTGGAGACTGCCATGCCCACTGCGATCAACAGCGTGGTAATTGTTTCTGCACTCGGCGGTGACAGCAAAACAGTAGGATTAGGTGTTACCCTCACCACTTTCTTTGCCATATTCACCCTTCCCATCTGGGCAGTTTTGCTCGAAAAGATCTTCGGTTGATCTTTCCGAAAAATTTTCCCCACATTGTGAAATACGTAACATGTAGGGTTTAAAATGGAGTCGGGAGGTGATGTGATGATCACAACCACCATATTCCCGGGTAGATACGTTCAAGGAGCAGGTGCGATCAACATCCTGGAAGAAGAACTTTCCCGTTTTGGAGAAAGGGCGTTCGTGGTGATCGACGATTTTGTGGACAAAAACGTCCTGGGAGATGGTTTTTTTGGTACTTTCACAAAGGTCAGGGTGAACAAACAGATCTTCGGCGGAGAGTGTTCAGACGAAGAGATAGAAAGACTTTCAGGTCTTGCAGAAGGGGAAACAGACGTGGTGGTTGGCATAGGTGGTGGAAAAACTCTCGATACTGCCAAAGCGGTCGCTTATAAGTTGAAAAAACCCGCTGTGATAATTCCAACCATTGCCTCTACAGATGCTCCATGCAGCGCTCTTTCCGTGATTTACACGCCAAGTGGAGAGTTCAAAAGATACCTGTTCTTGCCAAAAAATCCAGATGTCGTTCTTGTCGACACCAAGATCGTAGCAAAAGCCCCCGCGAGATTTCTCGTTGCCGGAATGGGAGATGCCCTTGCCACATGGTTTGAGGCAGAATCGTGCAAGCAAAAGCACGCACCGAACATGACAGGAAGGATCGGTTCGATGACCGCTTACACATTGGCAAGGCTCTGCTACGAAACGCTCCTTGAGTACGGAGCACTTGCAAAGAGATCAGTGGAGGAAAAGTCTGTTACCCCGGCTCTTGAAAGGATCGTCGAGGCAAACACATTGTTGAGCGGACTGGGATTTGAAAGTGGCGGACTGGCAGCTGCACATGCCATCCACAACGGTCTCACTGTCTTGGAAAATACTCACGAGTATTTACACGGAGAGAAGGTCGCCATAGGAGTTCTCGCGTCGCTGTTTTTGACAGACAAGCCTAGAAAGATGATCGAGGAGGTCTACTCCTTCTGTGAGGAAGTGGGACTACCCACAACCCTGGCAGAGATAGGGCTCGATGATGTTTCGGACGAGGATCTGATGAAAGTGGCAGAAAAGGCCTGCGACAAGAACGAAACAATACACAACGAACCCCGTCCTGTAACACCAGAAGACGTGTTCTTTGCTCTGAAAACAGCGGACAGATACGGAAAAATGAGGAAAAACCTCACTTGACCTTTCTTCTTTTTTTTGTCTTGTTGTTGTTTGCTGCCAGGATGAGACGTCTTCTCAGAAGGTTGAGAGAGTCCGCGTACTCGTCTGCAAACCTGTCCATGGAGTTTATCTCCAGAATAACGATCCCGCTAAAATCGGATTCTCTTATTATCTTAAGAACTCTGTTGTAGGGGATATCTCCTTCCCCGATGGGAAGGTGGAGATCCCCTATTCCGTACACGAACCTGAAGGCTTCAACATCGGGTATTTGCTGGTACGTTTGGGGAGACTCACCGAAATTGTCACTGACGTGGAGTTCCACAGCGTAAGGCAGACCCTTTTTCAACTCCTCATAGAAGTTAAGGCCTCGATAGCTTGTGAGTATGAACAGGTGTCCGATGTCTATGGTGAGTCTCACGTTCGGATGGTTCACTTGCTTCACCAGTTCCAGAACTTCAGAGACAGGATGCTGGACGTTTTCTATACCAATAACAATACCTTTTTCTTTTGCTAGGTTCGCCAGTTCCCGAAGGGCCAGGATCTCCGCTCGACGCTGTATTCTCTCTGGGACGTCGATGGAATGATCCACCTCATTGTAATGATAAACGATGACTTCAGCGTTTATCTCCCCAGCAAACTCTATAACCGCCTCCATCACTCTGTAATGCCAGGGATTTGTCTTTCTCTTGAGATTTATCACGTCCGGTGCGTGCACCGTGTACCTGAAGTTGTAGTTGGAGAGTATCTCTTTTACCCTCTCAAGCCTTTTCTTTATGATGCGTCCTCTTACTATCACATCGAGTCCGGCGGCGGGAATTTCTACGTAGTCAAACCCAATACTTTTGAAGAACTCCAGTTCACTCACCAGTCTCTTTATCGATCCGTTCACTCTCCTTGTATCGACGTTCGTTCCAATACCTTTTACCATCCCCTGCACCTTCTTTTTTATAAGATCGTCTCCTCCGTTTCCGGGTTGAAAAGATGAATTTTCTCCAAGTGCGGAACAAGAAACACCTTTTCTCCAACAGAGGGGATCTTCGCCGGGTCTCCAAACACTTTCACGAGTTCTCCCCTGTCAGTTTGTACGTTCACTATTATATCTCTTCCAAGGGGCTCGACCACATAAACAGTGCCAGGGATTGCGTTCTCTTGTTTGTTATGAACCACTTCACAGTGTTCCGGTCTTATACCAACGACCACCTCTTTCAGGTTCGTTTCTAACTCTTTTGGAATCTTCAAAACCACATCGTCTCTTTTCAGGATGGTCTGTCCTTTTTCCACCTCCACAGAAAAACCCTTCAGGAAATTCGTCGGGGGATTACCTATAAATGAGGCAACGAACATGTTCTTAGGGTTTTCGTATATCTCATCTGGTGTTCCGTACTGAACGAGCTTTCCCTGGTTGAAGACCGCTATTCTCGATGCCATTGTCATCGCTTCTGCCTGGTCGTGCGTCACATAGACGGAAGTGATACCGAGTTCCTGCTGAAGATGCTTGATCTCTGCCCTCATGAGCATCCTCAGATTCGCATCGAGATTCGAGAGAGGCTCATCGAAAAGGAGTACCTTCGGTTGCTTCACCAGTGCCCTTGCAAGTGCTACCCTCTGCTGTTGACCACCGGAGAGTTGAGAAGGTCTTCTTTCAAGAAGATTGTCTATGAGGAGTTTTCGAGCGATTTCAACGACTCTCTTTTCTATCTCCTCTTTTGGTATTTTTCTTGCTCTCAGGGGAAAGGCGATGTTTTCAAAAACGGTCATGTGAGGATAGAGCGCATAGTTCTGGAAAACCATTCCCACTTCTCTGTATTTCGGTGGAACGTCGTTGACCAGCACATCGTCGAAGTATATCTCACCGGACGTGGGTTTGTAGATGCCAGCGAGCGTCAGAAGCGTAGTGGTTTTGCCGCAACCGGACGGACCGAGCAACGCAACGAACTCTCCATCCTTCACTTCAAAACTCACACCATCAACCGCTTTCACTTTCCCAAAGTACTTCTTCAAATTCACAACCCTGATGCTGGGCATTATCCTTTCACTCCCCCGATGGTCAGTTTTATCATGTGTTTGCTGACGAAGAAAAAGAAGATGATCGTTGGTATCATGTAGAACAATCCCACGGCAGTCACAAGCCCGTAGTCTGCGAATCTGTAGTCTCCGATGAACCCTTTTACGTACTTTGAGAGTGTCCACAGGTTCTGCGAGAAGATGAACGTGTTCACGAAAACGAATTCAGACCATCCGGAAAGGAAAGCAAAGATGGCCGTAACGGCGATCCCTGGTTTTACAAGTGGAAGAAGAATCTTTCTCCACACCTCGAATCTGCTGTAGCCATCAACAAGGCCTGCCCACTCGAGTTCCCAGGGAATACCATCGTAAAACCCCTTCATAATCCAGGTGCCCCACGGCACTTCCAGAGAGGCTTTGAGGAGTATCACTCCCCAGAGGGTATCCAGCAGTCTAAGCGTCCAGAGGAGGTAAAACACAGCTGTCATGAGAGATATTGCCGGAAAAGCATGAAGTGCAAGAATGAACTTCATCATAGAGGACCTTCCAGGAAAATCGTACCTTGAGAGTGCATACCCACCAAGGCTTGTGATCAACACCTCAATTCCCATCACACCGAGTGCTAGCAGAGCGGTGTTCAGCGTGGTTTGCCAGATGTTCGGATATCCCTTGATCTCCTGCCAGAGGAATCTCCAGTTTTTCAGGGTGAGCTTCGTGGGGACAAAGCCGTTCACCAGATCCTCGCTGAAAGATCTCAGAATGAGCCAGACGTACCCCACCAGAATCGGTGAGGTTATGAGAAAAAGCACGAGGATTATCACAAAATTTCTGATTTTTTCCGAATTTTTTTGCCAGAACGAGAGTTTCATCATTCCACCTCGACCTTCGGTTTTTCCATGAGAGATTCAAAACCGAAGAACTTCATGTAGACAAGAGCAGAAACCACACCTATGATAACGAGGATGATCGAAAGGGCTGCACCGTAGCCGAATCTGAAGTGTGAAAAGGCGTTGTGGTACGTGTAGAGTGCCCACACCTCTGTTCTGTAAACGGGTCCACCGTCCGTGATGATGAGTATGTATTCAAAAGAGGCAAGAAGGGAAAGTGTCTGGTATGCAGTCACGAAGAGAAGATGCCACTTTATCAGAGGAAGGGTGATTCTCCTCACCACCATAAACCAACTCGCTCCATCGATACGGGCTGCCCTGTAGTAATCTTCTGGTATGGATTTTATCGCCGCTGTGAAGACAAGCATTCCCATCGAAGCACCTATGAAACCGTTTGCGAAGATCACCATCCACATAGGAGCACTGTGAAGCCAGTCCTGTGGAGGAAGGCCGAAGAGTCCCCGTATGAAGTTCACAAGTCCGTACTCTGTGGGATCGAACATCCAGAGCCAGAGGAGTCCATAAACAACAGACGGCGTGAGTCTTGGAAGCATCCAGAGAGTCCTGAAGAAGTTACCCCATCTATCGCTGATCGACGTTGTGAGAAGTGAAATAAGAAGGGCCGTTCCAAGGTTGAAAAGTCCCAACGTACCGAAAGTGTATATGAAGGTGTTCGCTATCACACGTGGAATAATGAAATCCGTGGAAATATCCCTGAAATTCTGAAACCCCACGAAATTCCATACGAACGAATAGTCCATGTCTGTGAACGCGATCACTACGGTGAGAACAACAGGGATCACAAAGAAAATGATCACGAAGGCAAGAAGAGGAAAAAGCAAAAGTAACGGCTTCAGTCTTTTCACCCTGTTCACCCCACAAAAGGAGTGAGGGAAACCCCCTCACTCCACGATCACAACCCTATCTTTCAGCTGGGACTTCAGCCTTTTTGCAACGTCTTCTGCCACCTTCTCTGGATCCATACCGCTTTCGGCCATCTGCATTCCTTCGAAGATGATCTGGTTGTAGAGGTTGAACATGTCATCGTTTGGAATGAAACCGGAGTACGGCAAAAGCTTCGTTCCTTCCACCATGATAAATTCCTTGGTGTACTCAGGAAGCACCGTTTGCTGCCATCTGATCGGCAGGTGCCCGCTCTCAACAGCGTGTCTCATGTTGAGTTCCGGTGCAGAAGCCAAGGTTATGAGCAAGAATGCAATGTCTGGGTATTTACTCGTGCTCGGGATCATGTAAACGATTGGATGGGACAGGGTGTTCGGCCTTCCTCTGCCTTTGAACTTCGGAACAGGAGCGAGGATGAACATGTCCTGCAGTTCTTCCTCTGTCTTTCCGTAATCTTTCTTCCATTCAGCCCAGTTCCATGTACCACCCATCCATGCCAGGACCTTTCCGCTCGTGACATCCTTGTGAACAGAGGTCCACGGTGTTCCTATCATGTTCTTTGGAAGAATCTTGTAGGTGTTCGCAAGGTCGTAGAGGAGCTTGAAGTAGTCTTTCATCTCTTTTACGTTGTAAACGAACACAGCCTTTTCCTCATCGTAGAAGTCGATACCCATGCTGATCATGAGCTGGTAGTAGTCGATACCTGCTTTCGGTCTGTGGTAGAGTCCCCACTCCACAAGACCCTTTTCAACGGCTTCTTTTGCCACTTCAATGAAGTCTTCAAAGGTGAACTCTCCCCTGGCGATCCTGTCTGGCAGAGAGTTGATTTCTTCATCCGACCAGCCGAGTTTTTTCAAGACCTGCTTGTTGATGTAGAAAGGTCTTGCTTCTGTGTCCTGTGGGATTCCGTAGATCTTTCCTTTGTACTTGGTAGCCTCCCAGAGCGATGGAATGAAGTCATAGTACTCCTCGTCCCAGTACTTCTTCACATAGTCGTCTAGAGGAATGATGTAACCCGCTTTCGCCCAGGCTCCTATGTCGTCGTGTCCCGAACAGATGATATCCACTACCTGACCAGACTTGATTCCAAAGACAACCTTCTGCTTGAAAGAACTCCAATCCGTCGTATCAAAGTAGCCATCGACTTTGACGGTGAGATCGACTCCAAGGTCCTTCAGAATCTTGTTCAGCCTCTCTGCAGCTGTTTTCAGATTGTCAAACCTGTAGTAAGATGGATTATCGGGTCCCACGGTCCACGCGGTGATGGTGATCTCTTCTGCGAACATCAAAAGACCTATGGTCAAGATGATCACAAGTAGAAGCTTTCTCATACTTTCACCCCCCGTTTTATTAATTTTATCACTATTTTTTCAATTTCCGTTAAAAAACATCAAATTTCTTTCCTGTAGGCTCGGAAGGTCAGGTGCAGTGCTACCCATTGTAATAGAAAAGCCATCTCAGGTTGATTTTTACTCCCACAACTAAAGAGTATGAGCAATCGTCCTGTTTATCATTAATCAAGACTGCCCTCATTGTGTTACTACAAGTTAACAATTAGTTCTTTTAGAGTCCTGAAGGCAACCTCCGCAGCCTTTTCCATCCCTCCCGGAAGAGGAAGACACTCAACGGAGATGTATCCATCGTAGCCAATCTCTTTCAGGGTTTTGAAAGTGCTTTCAAAATCAAAGTGTCCGCATCCCGGTGCCCATCGGTTGCTGTCTGCCACATGGAAGTGGTACAGTTTCTTTCCCGCTACTTTCAGACTCTCTGAAATGTTTACCTCCTCTATGTTCATGTGGAAGGTGTCTGCGAGAATTCCCACCCTGTCAGAGTTGATTTTTTCAATCACCCTCAGTGCCTCTTCAACGGTGTTTATGAAATCTGACTCGTACCTGTTGAGAGGCTCTATGACGAATCTCACTTCTTTTGTATCGCTCAGTAAAGAGTTCATACTTTCAAGGAAGAGTTTTTCTACCTCTCGATATGGCCTTCCTTCCCTTTTTCCACGAACAAGGCCGATAATAACAAATGCTCCGAATGACTCTGCAACTTCCGCATGTTTCTTGACCCTCTCGATCGACTTTTTTCTGATCTTCTCATCCGGATGTGTTAGAGAAAGCCCATCAGCGAGGAACGCCTGACCAGTTCCTATGGCACAGATAGGAAGACTCAGCTCCTTTGAGAGCCTGGCTACCTCGTTCCAATCCACAACAGAAGGGTCTCTGACAGCGATCTCCACCGCCTGATAGCCGATTCTTTTTGCAAGTTCCATTCCTTTTTTCAGGTCTCCTTTGAAAGCCAGTGCGTCAAAGGCAGCATCAGAGGTGCTGATTACCAGAGAGAGTTTCAACATCATCCCTCCTCAAAGGTCCTGGATGTCTCATCTTAACAGAAGTAACCCTTGCTGCAAACCGTGTGGCCTCATCCACACTCATTCCTTTGAAGAGAAAAGCAACGAGAAACGCGGCTGTACACGTGTCGCCTCTTCCTGTTCGCCCCTCCAGAGTCCATCCTTCAAAGGGTGCTTCATGAAACTCTCCATCGAACACAAGAACACCGGCGGAGTGAGTTGCAAGTACAATCCTGGTCCCGAAGGAGCCGATGATTCTACACGCATCTTTTAGATCCTTTGTTCCTGTCAGAACCGCTGCTTCTTTGATATCGACCTTGAAGAGATCAAAAAATCTCAGGTGTTCTTTTTTTCTCCAGTCTCTGTAGACGAGTTTTCCGTTTTCTGGGGCTCTGACAAAACCCTGTGCGTCTCCAGATAGAAAATCCACCTTTTCGCGCAATTTTGTTATGAGCTCTTCTGGAAACTCACCGTACCACAGGGGATTCACGTGGCAAACCTTTCCTTCAACGTGCAGAAGATCCTCCTCTGTGAACGGATCAGCTGCCGAAATCAGAAAACTTTCCCTTTCGTCTGGACTGGTTCCATACCTGTTCTCTATGCTGGTTGTCCTGTTACTTTCCAGAAAGACCACTTCAACTCCGTTTTCACGTAAAAACTCAAAGTGTACGATATCTTCCCTTGCACACTTTGTAACCACCTTCGCTTTCACCCCAAGAAGAGCTGCGGTGATAGAACCAGCCACCACTCCTCCACCGTACGCTGTTTCCTCTTTTCCATGTATCACGTTGATGTCCTTCGACACGTGTCCAATGAAGGTGATCATGGAATCACCTCTTCCAATCTCACGGCCCTTTTTTCTTCCAGAGATTTCTTTGCAGCGTATCCCAGCAGAAGAGCCATTCTCCCGTCCTCTCCACTCACGGCCGGTGGTTCGTTCTCTGCTACGTTTTTAACGAACGTTTTCAACTCTTCCAGATACGACTCTCTGTACCTTTCCAGGAAGAAGTAGAGATACTTCGAACCGTGGTCACCCTGTTCATCTGTGAGCATGGTGGTGTCTTCTCTGATGTTGTCGACGGTGATTTTCCCTTTTGTTCCAAAGACCTCCAGTCTCTGATCGTAACCATAAACAGCCTTTCTGGAGTTGTCTATCACCCCGAGAGCCCCGCTTCTGAAACGCAGAACGACCACGGCTGTGTCCACGTCCCCTGCTTTTCCTATCTCCTCGTCCACAAGCACAGATCCACTGGCGTAGACCTCTTCCACTTCCTCACCCATTATGTAGCGCGCCATATCGAAGTCGTGTATGGTCATGTCGAGGAATATTCCTCCTGAGACCTTCACGTACTCTATCGGGGGTGGCTCAGGATCCCGGCTCGTTATCTTCAAAACATGGGGTGTCCCTATCTTTCCTTCCTCTACTGCTTCTTTTACCTTTTTGAAATTCCTGTCGAATCTTCTGTTGAATCCAACAAAGAGGATCCTTCCAGCCTCTTTCATTGCCTCTATCATCCTGTCCACTTCCACCAGATCCAGGGAGAGGGGTTTCTCGCAGAACACGTGTTTTCTTGCTCTGGCACATTCAAGGACAAGTGGTGCGTGCGTGTTGGTACTGGAACAGATCATCACCGCTTCCACTTCTGGATCACGTATGAGGTCCTCCGGGCTGGCAAAGACCTTTTTCACCTTCAACTTCTCGGCCACTTCCTTTGCTCTTTCAATCCTTATATCGGACACCGCCACCAGTTCCACGTCTTCCAGGAGTTTTGCGTTTTCGGCATGTATCGTTCCTATGCGCCCCAGACCGATTATTCCAAGTTTCACGGTCTCATCCCCACAGGTTCCCAGCCGTGTACAGGTTCCTCCAGCCTTCCGTAAGTGGCTCTTTTGTGAGTGCATCGAGTTCTTCCTTTGGCCTCTGAGACAGCATCTCCGCAGGTGGCAGTTTCCCCGGCGGGAACCTTTCCATGATGTCCCTCACGAGTTTTTCCAGGTAATCCAGAAGGGCTTCAACTCCTTCCTTGGCCTTGTCCGCAGACGCAAGGGTTGCCTTTCCTACAACCCCCTCAGGATACGCCACAACCTCTATGGGACCTCCCCCTACGTGTCCGTACCATGCAATGGGTCTGTGAAGGAGATTTCCCGCCTTGTCTATGTGTCCTTCCGGTAGGAACCCTTTCGGCTCTGTGTCGACAGCCCATTCCTGGTGCATGAGTTCCGGAAAGAGCGCAAGGCTCCATGACGTCTCCACTTCGTCTGCGTGAATGAACGGTGTTTCGTAGGGGCCGCCTTCTTCCTTCGTCTTGAACTTGTCCTGTATGGCGTGATACCAGTTCAGATTGATGATGATGGCAGGAACCTGGAAAATCTTTGCGAACTTGTGAATGGCTACAGGAATCACGAACTCCTGGCCATGGCCGTTCAGAAGGATCTGCTTTCTGAAACCAGTGTTCCAGAATCCTGCTATGACGCTCACAAGATAGTCTATGAACGCCTCATCTTTTACTGGAACCGTTCCTGGCATTCCTATGTGGTGGTACGGATGGTATCCATACCAGATGGGCTCTGCAACTGTACAACCTGTTTTCAATGCGACCTGCTCGGCCATCCTCGTGACGAGGAAGGTATCTTCTCCTGTTGGTGCATTTGGTCCGTGGTTTTCCGTGCTTCCCACAGGGATTATTATGAGGTCACATTCCTTTAGTCTTTCCTTTATCTGTTTCATCGTCATCGTCTGATAATAGACACCCGTTGGTCTTTCCATGTGACCTCCCTCAGGTGGTATCTGCCACTTACCCATAACTCTCACCTCACTCGTTCACCATGGTAACCTTCACCAGGGACTTGTCGGTTTGAAGCCTCTTTATGTACTCAGGTATTTCCTCCATGGTAACGGTCTTGGAGATGATTTTGGTCATGTCCATCCCGGAGGCCATGAGACTGATCACCCTCGGGAAGGTACCATGACCAGAGTGTCCCTGAGATCCCACGATCTGTGCCCTTCTGACCTGAAACACTTCCCCAGTGAGAGGTATCTTCGCGTCGGCTCTTGCCACGATCACCACGGTGGCGTTTATACCGCGGGCTCTCCAGATTACCTCTTCTATCTGTGGCCAGACGATCTGAGGAACACCTGTCGCTTCGAGGAAAAGCTTTGCTCCAAGACCGTTCGTGTAATCAAGCACCGCTTCCACGAAGTTCTCCTTTGTGGGATCTATCACGTGATCTGCTCCCAGCTCTATGGCAAGGTTTCTTCTAGTTTCGGAAGGCTCTGACAGGATCACTTTCGCTGCTCCTGCGTGTTTCAAAATCGCAACGGCTGCAAGTCCTATAGGACCTCCTCCGAGTATCACCACGTTGTCTCCAGGCCTGATTCCACCTCCTCTCACAATTACAGCGTTGTAAGCAACGGAGGTGGGTTCCACGAGACTTCCTGCAAGAAAGAGTCTGTCACCGTACCTGTCCTCCAGTTCTCTGAGGCTCCAGGCGTATTTGGCATCGACCTTCACGTACTCTGCGAAAGCTCCATCGACGTTGAATCCCAGTTCGTTCAGGTTTTCGCAGTGGTTTGGGAAGCCTTCAGCACAGGGCCTGCAGTGACCACACCAGAGCATTTCCTCTACACAGACGGGCTCTCCGATCTCGAATCTTCTGTTTGTTCTTCTGTTGATGGCCTCCGGTCCTGCCTCCACCACAACTCCGGAAAACTCGTGGCCCAAAGTGACGGGAAAACCAGTAAGACCAGGGTAAAGAATGTAGCCTTCATCATCGGTCTGGGCCATATGAACGTCACTGCCACAGATCCCGCAGGCCTTCACTTTGATGATGATCTCTGTGGGCTTTTCGATCTTTGGCTCCGGGACTTCTTCAACTCGCACCTCCGGATATCTCCACACCTTGCTTCCAAGCCAGGTAAGTTTTCCTTCAACATCCTTGGGCCCCAGTTTGAAATCAGGCCTTGGATCCCACTTTGCATGAAGCCTCACCGCCTTCATAGAATCACCCCCTTCATTTCAATCCCAGAACATTTTCGATCACATACAGGGCTCCACCGATTGCAACTCCATACTCTTCTATTTCTCCTCTTTTAATGACGATATCTTCCAGGATATCTTTTGGAACTGTTCGCTCTACGATTGATTTCACAATGGGTGCTATCCTGTCGAACTGGTGAAACCCTATTCCTCCCTTTATGATCACCACGTCCGGATCGAGTATCACAGTGGTATTTGCTATCGCAACTCCAAGGTGTTCCAGACTTTCTCTCAATTCCTCTGGATTCTGCTCAAACACCGTCTCAATGGGTTTTCTAAATTTCTTCTTCAGAGAGTAACCGGAGAACCACTCTTCGAGATGACCAAAACCTTTCTCTGGCACTACGGTTTTGTCCACCGTCCAGTCTGTTATCATGTGGCCGAACTCACCTGCTTTTCCCCGCGCTCCCCTGAAGATCCTTCCCTCGTAAACGATCCCAGAGCCGATACCCCAGCCTATGGATATGAGAAACACACATCTGTAACCCTTCCCTGCACCCACTCTGGTCTCTGCGAAGGCATCGAGATTTGCGTTGTTTTCGATGAAGACAGGATATCCAGCAAAACTTTCCAGTTCCTTTTTCAGATTCCAGTTTGTGATGTTGAATGCAGGTATGCGCTTTATCAGTTGATTCTCATCAACCGTTCCCGGGATTCCTATTCCGATTCCCAAAATTTTGTCGTATTTGAGAAGTGGTTTCATAACCCTTTTTATCTCCTCAAAAAGCTTTTCCTTGTCTAGGTCAGAAGGAAGAACGACGTGTTCTTTCTTCAGGATGCTACCATTCAGATCGGTGAGAACGGCATCGATCTTCGTGCCTCCAACGTCCACTCCTACAACGTATCTGCTTTCAGGAACAAAAGAAAACAAAACTGGTCTTCTACCACCTCTTGAAGAGCTTTCCTTTTTACCCGTTTCTTTCACAAATCCCAGTTCGATCAACCTGCTCACAGCTTGAGATACCACGGGTTTGCTGATGTTCAGAATCTTGCTTATCTCCACCCTCGATATTTGTCCTTTGTCTTTGATCGTCTGAAGAATCCTTCTTTCGACCTCGCCCAGCATTGGAATCCCCCAGTAGGTTTGTTTTCATTTACTAACCAACCATATTATAATCAATTTGTCAATACAAAGAAAAATAAGAAAAGAGTAAGAAACAAACGTTTCCTTTCATCAAAAGAAAACAATCGCCTGAAAGGGACTATTTTCAAAGAAGATCATTGTTATTCACGAATACTTCGTTTTCCTCGAAGACTTTCAACCCGTTTTTTTCCAGCAGAAAGGCTGTGACACCTTTTCCTGGAACAAGCCTTCCAGAAAAAGATCCATCGTAGACAAAGTTTTTCCCGCAGGAGGGACTCTTTGATTTCAAAATGGCAAGATCCACGTTTAAAAGGCGGGCGATCTGGAGGGTGATCTCCGCTCCCCTGAGGAAATTTTCCGTCCTGTCGTTTCCGAGTTCGTCAACAACACGCTCATTTCCAGTCCAGCCGTGTCCTCCGAGGATCTCACATCGAGGACGTGGCGTGGGAAGGCCACCCAGTTGCTCCGGGCACACGGGAATGATGATGTGTTTTTCCAGAAGTTTCAGAACTTTCTTGTTTTCCTTAGAACGGGCGTCGTATCGGGTAGGAAGACCGAGAAGACATGCACTGACCAGTATCTTCATTCTCCACCGGTTCCTATGAGTTCTTTTTTCAACACCCAGATCTGGTTTGGCAGGTAATTGATCGGATTCACGGCTTTCTCATTCACTCTAACCTCGAAATGAAGGTGAGGCCCTGTACTCAAACCGGTGTTTCCAACCCTTCCTATTATCTGACCTTTCTTTACGTACTGACCCTCGTATACATCTATTTGGGAAAGATGCCCGTATATGTGTTCGTAAGAAGCAGATTTTATTTTTATCATGAGACCGTACCCGCCGTTTTCCCCGGCGAACTCCACCACTCCGCTTTCAGCAGCGAATATGGGTGTACCCTCAGGTGCCGATATATCAATTCCTGAGTGAAAGGAATATTTCCCGGTTATGGGGTGAATCCTCCAGCCAAAACCGGAGGAAATGACACCATAAACAGGCCAGATGAAGAATTTCTCATCGTTGAACGCCTTTCCAATGATACTTTCAGGTATGAACAGCTTCTGTCCCGCATATATGGTGTAAGACTTGAGCTGATTCGCTTCCTTTATGAAAGTAGCGGTTGTGAAGAACCTTTTTGCAATAGTATCGAGGGTGTCTCCTTTTTTTACTGTGTAGAGGTAGCCAGGCGGCTGAGGAATCACGATCTCCTGCCCCACTCTGAGATTGTGAGGGTCGAGTCCGGGATTCCAGTCAAGAAGAAGAGAGGGGGAAATCCCAAAGTTGAGGGATATACTGTAAAGGGTGTCGTTCTTCTGGACCTTGTAATGAATCAGGAAGTAGGATGAGAATCCGTGTACGAAAAAGACAACAAGAAAAAGCAAAAAGAAGCCTCTCTTCATCCTCCCCATCCTTTCATACGAGTTCTATCAGCTTCTCAGGTATTTTATAGGCCGGAAGAACGTAATCAGAGTAACCTTCTTCGATCACCGACTTGGGCATTCCAAAGACGACACATGTTTCTTTATCTTCGGCTATTACCGTTCCACCGTAAAACTTGACCTTGAATGCTCCCTTGGTGCCATCTTTGCCCATACCCGTGAGAATCACAGCTATCGTTTTGGATTTGTATATCTCCGCTGCTTTGTCCAGGGTGAAATCCACCGATGGCCTCACGTTGTTTATTTTATCAGACTTGTCCAGGAAGAAAAAAACCTTGCCGTTCTGGGCTTTCAAACCAAGATGGAAGTCCCCGGGAGCGATATAAACAAAACCGGGCTTGACCTCTTCTCCGTCTTCGGCCTCCTTCACTGTGAGTTCAGAGGTGCTGTCCAGCCTCATTGCGAGCGATTTTGTGAAACCAGGAGGCATGTGCTGGACCACCACTATTGGAGCTGGGAAGTTTTTCGGAAGGTTTGGGATGATCATGTCGAGCGATCTGGGCCCTCCGGTTGAGGAACCTATAACCACGATTTTCCCACTTACAGCTGGTTTGGTTATGGTGAGCCGTGAAACCTTCGGCTTAAAGAGGAGAGTGCGTGGATCCACGTTCATCGCCTGTCTGATCTTTTCCAGAAGTTCCGGGGCAACTTGTCTGAAAGTGAGAGAAACCGAACCGTGCGGCTTGGTGATGAAATCCACCGCACCGTTTCTGAGAGCTTCTATTGTGATCGCCGCGCCTTCTTCCGTCAAACTGCTCACCATGATGACTCGTGTGGGGACTTTTTTCATGATGAGTTTCAGCGCTTCAATTCCGTTCAGATTCGGCATTTCGATGTCCATGGTTATGACGTCTGGTTTGAGTTCTACAGCCTTTTCAACGGCTTCCAAACCGTCTTTAGCGAATCCCACTACCTTCATGTCTGGCTGAGAATCTATGATATCTTTGAGTACCATCCTCATGAACGCCGAGTCATCTACCACCAGTACTCTTATCACCCTGTCTGTCATTTCTGTACCTCCTCATGGAAAAAGAGATTACAGGAAAGAATATCAAAACACCAGAAACGAAGAACTTGGCAAACGAAGGTTCCCAGGAGAAAAGAGCTTTTCCCAGTATCAAAATACCCACAACCACTGAAAAAAGTGAATACCAGAGAACCACACCGGCCGCTATATCTTTCACGAGCTTTACCGATTCACTGTACTCCTTGAAGAAAAGATCGAGAAATTTTTCCACCACCGTGTTGAGAAGCTCCGCTCCAATGACAGAGAATATGGCAAAGTATATCCACAAAATATCATTCGCACTCAACGGCAAAAAGAGAGAAAAAATAGCCACAACGATCCCTATGAAGAAATGTATTTTGAGATTTCTCTCAAGTTTTAAGGCATTTTCTATTCCTTCAAAGGCGTTTTTGAAGGACTTCAAAATATTATTCGAATCCCGCTGCAAGCCTCTTCCACACCCTCTCTGTTTTTATCTTGAACTGTTTTTCGAACATGTTGTAGCCGAACTCCAAAGCCTTCAAGTTTATGTCCCACAGAGGCCTCCTCACGTGATCTTTCAGTGCTCTTTTCAAAGAATCGAGCTTCACTATGTTACAAACTTTGGCAAGTACCCCCACCATTATGACGTTAGAAACCATAGCCGTCTTGAATTCTGAAATGGCCCTTTCTGTAGCGGGTACAAACAGAATCTTTCGGGTTATTCTCTTTACGAAGTCAGGAACGTTCTTCACAAAAGTTTGATCGAGAATGACCACACCGTTTACTTTCACCGACTTGTAAAGCTCGTCCATCGCTTTCTGATGAAGAATACACACAATGTCGAAATATTCACTCTCTGGATAGTCTATCGGTGAGTCGTCGTAAAGCACGTCGCAGTAACTGACATCTCCTCTCACCTGAGCGCTGTAAGACTGCGTTTGGACAACCCATTTACCTTCATAAACGAGAGCCTTCGCGAGTATCAAACCCGCCAGTATGTTTCCCTGTCCGCTGATACCCGCTATTCGTATGGAAACAGGCTCTGTCATTCCATCGCACCTTCTTTTCTGGTCAAACGCCTGTAAACAGTCAGAAAGTCTTCTTTTTCTTCCTCACGGAAGATTCCTATCTTTATTTTACCTTCTTCGGGTCGTTCCAGAAAACACGTGTTGTTCTTGAAGTATTCCATCATCTGATGAGGTTCGGGCATGCCGTTGTACCGTCCAAAGTAGGTGTGACAGTTCGTTAGAACGTCAACAACAGAAATTCCCCGGTGCTGAAGGGCCTTTTTTAGGACTCTCACCAGGTGATCGTAGTGATAAACGGTACTTCTCGCAACGAAAGTGGCTCCAGCGGAGAGAGCTATCTCCACCGCGTCGAACGGTTTTTCAAAGGCCCCAAGAGGAGTTGTCGAAGTCTGATAATACTGAGGAGTCGTTGAAGAAACCTGGCCACCTGTCATGCCGTATATCATGTTGTTGAAAATGACAACGGTTATATCTATGTTCCTCCTACACGCGTGTATGAAATGGTTCCCACCTATCGAGAGAATGTCTCCGTCTCCTCCCATCACAACCACTTCGAAATCCGGCTTTGCCAGCTTCACTCCCGTTGCGAAGGCGATTGCCCTTCCATGAAGGGTGTGCAACGTGTTGAAATCGAGGTACCCTGTAGCCCTCGAGGAACAACCGATTCCAGACACCACAGCCACTTTTTCTTTTGGAAGTGCGAGGTCATCCACGGCTTCCAGGAACGCTTTCAGGACTATTCCGTTCCCACAACCCGGGCACCAGACGCTCGGCCACCTGCCCGGCCTGAGGTAAGAAATGAGTCTTTCCGTCTTCACATCTCATCACCTACAAAGCGAACACTTTCCACTCCCGTGAACTTGAAGAAGAAATCTGTCAGAGGATCAGGATAATCCTTCTCGTAAACGACTCTCTTTATTCCAGCGTTAACTATGAGTCTTGCACAGATTGAACACGGTTTGTGCGTGACATATATGGTAGCACCGTTGACCGCTATACCGAACTTTGCCGCTTGCATCAATGCGTTCTGCTCCGCGTGTAGCGCGTAGCATATCTCCTGGTGTTCTCCAGAATTTATTTCAAGGTCATCGCGGATACATCCGATTTCGTTGCAGTGGGGAAATTTCGAGGGAGGCTGGTTGTATCCGGTGGCGAGGATTCTGTGATCTTTCACAATCACAGCTCCCACTTTTCTGTGAACACAGGTCGATCGCTCACTAACCATCCTGGCAATCCTCATGAAGTAGGAGTCCCAGGATTCTCTACTATCCGGTTTCTTCTCTATTTTCAGATTGTTCAGGTATTCCTCCAGCCTGTCTTTCACAAACTCACCCTTATGAGATTGTATCACAAACAAAAGCGAGGGCTTTACGTACCCTCGCCTTCTGTAGTATAATTTCAATCCCAGACGTCGTTTCAAGGGAGGCCGAAAAAAGGGGAGGAGGTTTCTCCTCCCGAAAGGAAACCTTATCCTATGGCCTCCCGTCCTCTTTCTCCCGTTCTGATCCTAATGCAATCCAGCAGATCCAGCACAAAAATTTTCCCATCTCCTATGTTTCCTGTCCTTGCTCCTTTTTGAATCGCCTCGATAGTTGGTTCAACGAATTCTTCATTGACCGCTATGAGAAGCATCACCTTTTTGAGAAGATTCACCTCTTCTACTTCACCTCGATACGTTTCTGTGTATCCCTTCTGTTGACCACATCCAAGAACGTTCATGACAGTCATCTTGTAAATCTGAGCATCGAAAAGTGCCTTTTTCACATCCGGTAACTTGTGGGGTTGTATAACAGCTATGATCAGTTTCATACTGTCACCTCCTTCATCTTGTGGTGAAGATTTCAAAATCAGCGTATCCTTCCATGCCGTGCTCCTCTATATCCAGCCCCTTCAACTCTATGTCTCTGTCCACCCTCAAACCAATTGTCTTTTTGATGAACCAGAAAACAAGGAAACTGGTCACTACTGTCCAGGCAAACACACTGACCACCCCCAGAAACTGAACTCCAAGTTGATGCACTCCTCCTCCGAAGAAGAGTCCGTTCACATCCCCCATCCCGCTTGCAAGAGCGTACTTGCTCTCCGCAAAGAGCCCCACGGCGAGAGTCCCCCAAGCACCGTTGACACCGTGAACGGATATGGCCCCAACGGGATCGTCGATTTTCAAAACTTTGTCGAAGAACTCAACCGCAAACACTACGAGCACCCCTCCGATCGCTCCTATGATCAAAGAAATCACAGGAGACACCACAGCACACGGTGCGGTGATGGCAACAAGGCCAGCAAGAGCACCGTTCATCGTCATACTTGCATCCGGCTTTCCATATTTTGCCCATACGGTGAACATCGCGGCAAGTGCTCCAGTGGCAGCAGCGAGGTTGGTGTTCAATATGATCATCCCTATCGCACCGTTCGTTCCGGCAAGGGTACTCCCTCCATTGAACCCGAACCATCCAAACCAGAGGATGAAGGTTCCAAGAGCAGCAAGAGGAATGTTATGCCCTGGAATAGGCCTGGGATTTCCCTGACTGTCGTACTTTCCAAACCTGGGCCCAAGAAGAGCCGCACCTATCATGGCAGCCCATCCACCAACAGAATGAACAACTGTGGAACCTGCAAAATCGATAAAACCTTTCTGTGCAAGCCATCCTCCTCCCCAGATCCACCTTCCAACAACCGAATAGATGATTCCTGTTATGAAACCTGTGTAAGCGAGGTACGCGGGAAACTTAGTGCGCTCTGCCATCGCTCCGGACACAATCGTCGCGGCCGTACCTGCGAAAGCCATCTGAAACATCCACATGGCAAAATCCCAGAGACCTTCTTTTGTGGAGGGATCAAAGGTGAGAGGATGTTTCCCGAACATAATCCAGTAACCGAAGATGAAGAAGACCACAGATCCGATCGCAAAATCCATGAGGTTTTTCATGAGCACATTCACCGTGTTCTTTGCGCGGGTGAAACCAGACTCTACCATGGCAAAACCCGCCTGCATGAAGAAGACCAGCGCTGCGGAAATGAGGATCCAGACCATGTCGAGTGACCAGCCGACATCTGTGACACCGTTCTGGGCGAAACCCACAGAAAGAAAAGCAAGAACTAGCAACAAGGAAAAAACTCTCTTTCGCATAAAAACACCTCCTTTTGGTAAATATGTTTGTTGACTCTTTTAAGATTAATTCTCTATCAATATGATACAAATAAACAATATTCTTGAAAAACAAAAAACAAACACCATGGGGTTCGTTTTCTTGAGGGTACAAACCCCATGTTGGATTGGATATTTATTACTAATTTCCGGGAATAAATTTCTGGAGGATTTTATATGTCTCAATACTATCAATTCAAAAAACCGCTGTCAATTATGAGAATGTTTCAGTTTGACTGGGAAGATTGTTAACACTCCGGGTTGTATAATCGTCGGGGAGGGATCGACATGTCGGGAAAATTGACCGTAATCACGGGTCCCATGTACTCCGGAAAGACAACCGAGCTTCTCTCCTTTGTGGAGATATACAAACTGGGAAAGAAAAAAGTCGCTGTTTTTAAACCAAAAATCGACAGCAGATATCACTCCACCATGATCGTCTCTCATTCTGGAAACGGTGTTGAAGCACACGTGATAGAACGTCCTGAGGAAATTCGAAAGTACATCGAAGAAGACACCCGGGGAGTTTTCATAGATGAGGTGCAGTTCTTCAGCCCCGGTTTGTTTGAAGTGGTGAAAGATCTTCTCGACAGAGGAATAGATGTTTTCTGTGCGGGACTCGATCTCACACACAAGCAAAATCCCTTTGAAACAACCGCTCTGCTTCTCAGCCTCGCCGACACCGTGATCAAAAAGAAGGCAGTCTGTCACCGATGTGGTGAGTACAACGCTACTCTCACATTAAAAGTAGCAGGAGGCGAAGAAGAAATAGACGTTGGGGGACAGGAGAAATACATTGCGGTCTGCAGGGATTGTTACAACACCCTCAAAAAACGAGTTTGAAGGTGCTACCTTTTCCTTCTTCGCTTTCAAGAATTACCTTCGCTTTCAATCTGGAAGCGAGTTCTTTGACTATGGAAAGGCCAAGTCCAGAACCCTCTGTGTTTCTGGATATTCTGTAGAATCTCTCAAAGATTCTCTTCTGTTCTTTTTTCGGAATTCCAGGTCCTGTGTCCTGAACGTAGATGGTTAATCTACCTTCCTTTCTTGCACCGACGATCACTTTCCCTTTCTCTGTGAACTTCACAGCGTTATCGATCAGATTCTCCAGTATCACCCTCAAGGTATCTTTCTCGGTTTCTAAAAATAGATCTTCTGGGCAATCTATTTCCAGCACCAAACCCTTTGATTCTGCTTTCGGTTTGAATTCATTCACGATCTGCTGGAGAAACTCCTTGAGGTTTATTCTCTCTTTCACAACACCGTTGAAAGAACTTTCGCTTTTCACGAGAAGAAGCAGCTGATTTATTTGTTTACTCATCTTCTCGACGTTCTTTTCCATTATGCCCAGCTTGTTTTTCACATCATCTGGTAAATCTTCTCGATACTTCAAAACATCGAGACTTGTTCTCAGAACAGAGAGAGGTGTTTTCAGTTCATGGGAGGCGTCCATCGAGAATCTTTTCAGGCTGTTGTAGGCATTCCTCACGGGAAGCAGAGCCAGGCTGGACACGAAATATCCGAATACAGCGGCTCCCCCCGCAGAAAACAGAATCACGAGCAAATACATGGAAAGAAGTCTTCTGCTTCGCTCTATGAGATCGGAGATGTCCTTTCCCACCCTCAGGAATATTGTGGTGTCTCCCAGATCTATCTTTTTGGTGAAAATCCTGTAGTTCCCTTCCGTGGAAAACCCCTCTTCCACGGGAGTTTCGGGAGTTCCTATCTGTTCTCCCACCTCCAGAAAGACCTCTCCCGAGGGAAACAGAAACTGAAACGCCTCACCACGTGGAACAAAGAGAGGATCCACTCCTCTAAACGTGCGGAGCATGCCCATCATACCGGGCGCTTTCAGTCTTCTTTCGATGAGATCCGCTGTTCTCCTCAGTTCACCATCGAATTGGGTGGTTATTCTTCTCTTTTCTACAATAAAAACAGCGCCCACCGTGATGGCCACTATGAGAACTATAGAGAGTGTGAACACGGCCGTCCAGATGAGCTGTGTTTTTCTGAATGCCTTCTTCTCATTCGTCACGGGCAACATAACCGATACCTCTCACCGTGTGAATTATTTTCCTTTTAAACCCTTTGTCCACTTTCTTCCTCAAATTCTTTATATGACTTCTCAAAACATCGGAGAAAACTTCATCATCGAAGCTCCACAGGTGTTCCTGGAGCTCCTCCTTTGTGACAACTCTGTTTTTGTTCATCACAAGGTATTCCAAAATTTGGTACTCCTTCTTTGTCAAATCTATTTCTTTACCGCCCCTGTATGCCTTTTTAGTGGCTGTATCCAAAATCAAGTCACCGCACACGAGTTTTGTGCTTTTGCTTTCGCTTTTTCTTCTGATGAGAGCTCTCACCCTGGCTATGAGCTCTCTGAGATCGAAAGGTTTGGGAAGGTAATCGTCCGCCCCCATGTTGAGACCCTTCACACGGTACTCTACATCTGAAAGAGCTGTGAGCATCAAAACAGGAGTGTTCACTCCGTTTTCCCTCATAGACTTCAGGATCTCCCACCCATCGTGGACGGGAAGCATTATATCAAGAATCACAACATCGAAAGGTTCGTTCAGAGCCATGTACATACCCTCTTCTCCATCGTAACAAACATCGACGGTGAACATTTCTTTCTTTAAAGCCTCGGCTATCAGATCGGCGAGATCTCTTTCGTCTTCTACCACAAGAACTCTCACGTTCATCACCCCGATTTTTGACCTTGATCAAATTCTATCAGTTTGAACGTGAAAAAAACGTGAAACACCACCCCTTGAACTATCCCTGTTCTTGATGTATAATTTGAAAGGCCGTTGGGAGGTCGTCTAACGGTAGGACGGCGGACTCTGGATCCGCTGGTGGAGGTTCGAGTCCTCCCCTCCCAGCCAGAAAGGGGATGCAATGCATCCCCTTTTTCTTTATCCACAGACTAAATTAATTTTTATGCCATAACTGGAATAATTACACGGATGTTTCATAACAGACTTTTACTTTTCTCAAACGAAACAATACTGATACAGTCCTTTGATTGAGAGAACACATATGGTATAAATGTTATACACAAGATTTTATATTCATGCTCTTCTCCTTCAGGAGGTGAATGCCTTGTCCTATGACCTTCCCCGTCTGATACCAGATAAAGATTTCAAAGTCCCATCCGCCTGTGGAGTCTCCGGGATAATGAACACCTCTGGAAAGAGATTCAGTGGAAACATGATCGTGGAAAGCATGGCGCTCATGAGAGAAAGAGGAAACGGGCTTGGGGCTGGATACGCTGCGTATGGAATATATCCGGAGTTGAAAGATCTTTACTGTTTCCACATGCTCTACGACAGCGATCTCGATAAGAAAAATGCCGAAGAATACATAAAAGATCACTACGAAATCATCGAAAGTGAACCCATCCCCACCAGGAAAAATCCCCACATCAAGGAAGTCCACATCCTCTGGCGATACTTTTTGAAGCCAAAATTCATTCCTGAAGACATGAGCGAAGAGGACTTTGTCGTCAGCACTGTCATGTTCATAAACGAAAAAATTAACGGAGCCTTCGTCATGTCCAGTGGAAAGAACATGGGTGTTTTCAAAGGAGTGGGATTCCCGGAAGACATCGCTGATTTCTACAGAATAGACGAGTACAAGGGTTACATCTGGACCGCGCACAACAGGTTCCCCACGAACACCGTCGGATGGTGGGGAGGAGCACATCCGTTCGGTATTCTCGACTGGACGGTCGTTCACAACGGAGAAATATCTTCCTACGGTATAAACAGAAGGTTTTTGGAAGCGTACGGCTACAAATGTACACTCATGACGGACACTGAAGTGGTGGCGTACCTGGTGGATCTCTTCATGAGACGGTTCGGCTACAGTCCTCAGCTCACGGCAAAGATCCTCGCAGCGCCTCTCTGGAAAGATATAGACCTCATGCCAGAAGAGGAAAGAAAACTCTACACCGCTTTGAGAATGAACTACGGAGGAGCACTTTTGAACGGACCGTTTGCCATTATCGTTGCGAACAACAACATGATGATGGGGCTGAACGACAGAATAAAGCTCAGACCACTCGTCGCCGCTACAAAAGACGACTTTCTATACATCGCTTCCGAGGAGTCCGCTATAAGAGTTGTTTGTCCGGAACCTGATGAGGTCTGGGCTCCAAAAGCCGGTGATCCCGTCGTTGGAGTGCTGAAATCCGCCAGGAAAACTCAGGTGGTACTGGAGGGAGAAAATGGCTAAGAGAAAAGTACCCCCCGAATTTGTTGTGGAACGCGATGATTATAAATGTATAAGGTGTCTCGCCTGTGTGAGGGTTTGTTCCTACGGTGCGAATTTCTACGATGAAAACGCCAACAGAGTGTACACAGAAAACACCAAGTGTGTTGGATGTCACTTCTGTGAGGCTATCTGTCCAACAGAGGCCATCACGGTTCGAAAGAACGATTTCGACATCAGACCTCTTGCCCACTGGACTCCAGAGCATCTCATAGGCATCATGAAGCAGGCAGAAACCGGAGGAGTTCTTCTCACCAGCATGGGCAACGACCGACCTTATTTCAGCTATTTCGACCGCATAGTGCTCAACGCGAGTCAGGTGACGAATCCTTCGATAGACCCCCTCAGAGAACCCATGGAAATCAGAACGTACATCGGAAGAAAAGAAGAAAAACTGGAAATTGAAGAAGACGAGGATGGAACAGTGAAACTCAAAACAGAGATCGCTCCTCAGCTCAAACTGGAAGTTCCAGTCATGTTCACCGCCATGTCCTACGGTTCGATCAGTTTGAACGCAATCCTTTCACTCGCAAGAGCTGCAAGGACCGTGGGAACCTTCTTCAACACAGGTGAAGGAGGACTCCCGAAAGAACTGAGAGAGTTCAAGGACAACATGATCGTTCAGGTTGCATCCGGACGCTTCGGTGTGAGTGCAGATTATCTGAACGCTGGATCTGCGGTTGAGATAAAGATAGGGCAGGGTGCAAAGCCGGGTATCGGTGGACACCTTCCGGGAGAAAAGGTCACCGAGCCCATATCGGAAACCAGAATGATTCCCGTTGGAACCGATGCTCTCTCTCCCGCACCGCACCACGACATCTACTCCATAGAAGACCTGAGACAGCTCATCTACGCCATAAAGGAAGCCACAAGATACGAAAAACCAGTTGGTGTCAAGATCGCTGCAGTCCACAACGTGGCTCCAATCGCTGCCGGTGCAGTCAGAGCCGGTGCGGACTACATAGTGATAGACGGTATAAGGGGTGGTACAGGAGCCGCTCCCAAGATAACAAGAGATCACGTCGGAATTCCCATAGAATTCGCTGTAGCCGTTGTTGATCAGAGGCTCAGAGAGGAAGGCATAAGGCACATGGCCTCTATCGTGGTTGCGGGTGGAATCAGAAACAGTGCCGATGTGATCAAAGCGATCGCACTCGGAGCGGACGCGGTTTACATAGGAACGGCCGCTCTCATTTCACTCGGCTGTCATCTCTGTCAGACGTGTTACCTTGGAAAGTGTAACTGGGGAATCGCCACCCAGGATCCAAAACTCACAAAGAGACTGAATCCAGAGATAGGCGCAAGAAGAGCCGCGAACCTTCTGAGAGCCTGGGCTCATGAGATAAAAGAAATCCTCGGTGGAATGGGTATCAACGCCATAGAGTCACTGAGAGGCAACAGGGAAGTCCTCAGGGGTGTGGGACTCCACGAATACGAGTTGAAACTCCTTGGTATTAAACCCGCAGGAGAGGCGTGGTGATAGCGGTGAGAAGAATACTTATCAGGGAAGAGTACTGCATGGGATGTAAGCTGTGTGAGATAAACTGTGTCGCCGCGCAGGTGGAAACGGGAAACCTCATAAAGGTGTACAGATACGTCCCGGAACTTCCCGAACCAAACGTGATAGTGGAAGAGCACGATTACGTCACTTTCGCACTTCAGTGCAGAAACTGTGATGATCCATCCTGTCTGAAGGCCTGTATGACGGGCGCGATGCACAGAGATCCAAAAACAGGAGCCATCAGAGTGAATCAAGAAAAGTGTGTAGGATGCTGGATGTGTGTGATGGCCTGTCCCTTCGGTGTGATAAGAAGGAACACGAAAGAAAAGAAAGTTGCCTCAAAGTGTGATCTCTGTGCCGATAGAGGAACTCCTGGCTGTGTCGAAGGCTGTCCAAACGAAGCGCTCGTTCTGGTTGAGGTGAGAGAATGAGGTACGTGATAGTTGGATCCGGACCAGCCGGTTTGAACGCGATAGAAGCGATCAGAGAAGTTGACAAAGAAGGAGAAATCCTTCTGATCACGGCAGAGAAATACGTGGGATACTCAAGACCTTTGATCACCTACTTGCTTGGAAGAAAGGTCACAGAGGAGAAGATGTATTACAGAACGGAAGACTATCTGAGAGAAATGAGGGTCGATATAAAACCCGCTACAAGAGTCGAAAAGGTGATACCAGAGGAGAAAACAGTAGTAACAGACAGCGGAGAAGAAATTCGCTACGACAAACTCCTGATTGCCACCGGTGGAAAGCCGTTTGTTCCAAACATAGAAGGACTCACTGGAAAGAAAGGTGTGTTCACATTCACCACGTGGGAAGACGAAGAGAAGGTAGAAAAGTACATAGAAGAAAACGATGTGAAAGAAGTCGTGGTGCTCGGTGGAGGTCTGATCGGTCTTAAAACAACGGAAGCGCTGATGGAACTTGGAGTAAAGGTCACCATTGTTGAACTGGCAGATAGGATACTCTCCGTTACCTTCGACAGAAAGGCATCTGAGATCATCACCGAAGCTTTGAAAAAAGAAGGATGCAGCGTTATAACGAACGACACAGTGGTGAAAGTGAACGGTGATGACACGGTTTCCTCCGTTGTTCTAAAAAGCGGAAAGGAGATCCCAACAAAGCTTCTCGTCATCGCTATTGGAGTAAAGCCGAATGTGGAATTTCTCAAAGACTCCGGGATAGAGATAAACCGTGGTATTGTGGTGAACGAAAAGATGGAAACAAACGTGGAAGGTGTTTACGCTGCGGGAGACTGCACTGAATTCTACGATCTGATAGATGGTCAGAGAAAAACGATCGCCATCTGGCCTGTGGCTGTTGCGCAGGGAAGAGTGGCTGGCTACAACATGGCTGGGAAAAACGTGAGATATCCCGGCGGTATCCCGATGAACTCCGTTGAACTCGCCGGTATTCCAACCATATCTGTCGGGCACTCGAACGTGGAAGACGGTGGGTATGAAATCCTCACCTTCGAAGAAGGAAATACTTACAAAAAAATGGTGTTGAAGGACAACAGACTCGTAGGTGCTATCCTCGTGAACGACATAGACAGGGCCGGAATCTACACAGGCCTCATCCTTCAAAAACTCGACGTGTCTTCTTTCAAAGACAGACTACTCGACGAGAACTTCGGCCTCGTTTACCTTCCAAAAGAGTTCAGAAAGAAGATGCTGGAGGGGGAAATCAAGATATGGTTAGAATAGACGCGAAAGGCCTCCACTACAAAAAACTGAACGACTTGATCTGGGAAGCGATAGAAAACGGAGAAGAAGAAATAGTTCTGGACAACGTTTGCGGTCAGAGATACATCGGAGCCGGAATCAGAAAGAAAGTAAAAATAGAAATAAACGGCGTTCCGGGGAACGATCTTGGTGTTTTCATGGACGGTCCTGAAATCATCGTGAACGGAAACGCACAAGACGGTGTAGGAAACACCATGAACGCAGGAAAAATCGTGGTTCACGGGCACGCGGGCGACATCATAGGATACGCCATGAGGGGTGGACACATCTACATAAAAAGAAATGCTGGATATCGAGTGGGAATACACATGAAGGCCTACAAAGAAAATTACCCCGTTGTCGTCATAGGAGGCTTTGCGAGAGACTTCCTCGGAGAATACATGGCAGGAGGACTTCTCATAGTGCTGGGACTGGAAAAAGATGAAGATGGAAACATCGCAGGAAACTACGTTGGAACAGGAATGCACGGTGGGGAGATCTTTCTCAGAGGAACCGTAGAAGAGCACAAACTCGGAAAAGAAGTGAAAATCTTCCAGCCCACCGAAGAGGATATCAACAGGATCAAGCCTTATGTTGAAGAGTTCTGCAGACTCTTTGACTACGACTCAGAGGAGATTCTGAACGGAGAATTCATCATCCTCAAACCCTACACACACAGACCGTACGGAAGATTGTATGCGTATTAAAAAAGAGCTCCCGGGATTCCGGGAGCTTATTTCACAATATAAGGAAGGTATTTGTCAACAACCGCCCGAGCCGCGCCGAGCATCCAGTTCGCATTGGCCACCTGAAATTGCACTTCTCCCACAAAATCGCGATTGAATCGAGCTCTAACCATCTCTTCCAAGATCTTGATCATTTCTTCGTTGACCACACCCTCTCCCGCGAAGAACACCCGAGAAACACCCGAACCCATGATAACGTTCCCCAGTATCACAGAAAAGGTTTTGAATGCCTTTTCGTAGTGCACTTTCACAGAATCAAAATCCTTTCTGGCTTTTTCTCTCAATTCTTCGATTGTCTGCCTGTACTTTTCTTCTTCGCTTGTGATGAAATCTTCGAAATCAATCTCTTTTCCAAGGCAAGACTTCAAAACAGCGTACTCTGAAGAATGATACTCCAGACAACCTGTCTGTCCACAGTAGCACTTTCCTTCTGAAGAAGCCAGCATGTGTCCCATTTCTAAGTGATGAATCCTCTTATCTTTCCAGAGACTCGCACCTATGCCGATGCCGTAGCTCACCAGAAGAAAGTCTGCGTTCACTCTCTGGGAAATTTCCCGGCAGAGAGCATCCGAATCGTTCATGACGAGGATCCTTTCAAGATCTTTCAGGACTTTCCTTGGATCCCAGTCTTTCACGTTCATCACATGGGAAACGATCACTTTTCCTTCTTTCACGATTCCAGAAGAGCAGATACCCACTCCGAGAAGATTTTCACTGTGAAGTTGTTCGATGGTTTCTCTGAGAGCACGAGTATAACCGTCGTTGTTTCTCATACCGGACAGAATCTGCACTCTGTGTTCTTTCAAAGGATTCATGCTTGCGTCAAAGAGTACACCCCGTACCTCTTCGCGACCCACCTTCACCCCGATCGCGGTGAATTTCTCTGGATTGACACTCAAAATCTGATATGGTCTTCCCCTCTCCTTTTTGATCTCCTCAAAGACGAGGAAACCTTCATCGAGCAACTCGTCGATTATGTAGCTCAGAGTGCTGTGTGCGAGGTTCAAATTGCTGGCAAGCTGGTTTCTGGTAGTTTTTCCATTTTTCAGTATGTACCTCAAGATCTTTATCTTGTTCTCTTTTCGAAGAAGCGGAGAAGGCACCCTCTCACCTCAACAGATCTGAGAAGAGTTTCAGATAGTTCTTCAGATGCACCGTGATAATGAAATTCTCCACCACAGTTTGCCTTCCTTTTTCTCCCATTTTTCTTCTGAGTTCTTCATCTCTTATGAGTTTTACCACGTATCCTGCAAGGTCCTCTCTTTCCCATGCCAAATAACCATTTTCTCCATGTTTCACCTGTATCTTAACACCACCAACTGGCCTTGCTACGACCGGAACTCTCTTGTAAAGTGCTTCACTTATGACGAGACCGAAGCCTTCTCTTGTTGCCGTGTGCAGAGCGACAGTCGTGGCCCTCTGAATAGCGTTCACTTCCTTGTTTCCAACACCTTTCAGGTTCGTGCAGAATTTTATATCTTCGTCCGTTCCGGCGTATCTGAGGACCTTTTCAAAGAAGAACCATCCCTCCGGATCGTCCGTTGCCATGGCGGAAACTACGGCAAGCTGAACCTCCGGGATCTCTTTCTTCACCAGTCTATAGACGTCGATGGCACTGAAAAGATCTTTCCATGGATCAAATCGAGACACAACAGTTATCAGAGGCCTTTCCGGGTCTATTTCGAGTCTTTCGAGAGTTTTTCTTATTGTGTCTTCATCAAGATCTCGATTCTTTTCACTCAGGGGATCTATACTCGGTGGGAAAGCTATGCTCCTTTCTTTCCATCCCTGCGGGAAATACTCCTCGAGATGGAAAACAAGTCTGTCGTATCCCTCCAAATACTGGGAAAATCTCTGCCAGACCTTCATGTTTGGAGTGGATAGATCTATATGACATCTCCAGATCCACTTTCTGTCGTTCAAATCCACGAATTTTCTCAGAGCTGCTGGTTGGGGATCGTGGATCACGAATAACTCTTCGTCCTGGATCAGTTCTGCGTTTTTTCTGCAGACCTCTTCGTAAAGGTTCCACTCTTCCTCTGAAATCTCTATATCAGCACCTTGAAGCGTGTTGTGAAACTTTTTTGTGACGTTGAAAAACTCATCGGGTGCCTCTATGACCCTCCACCTGGCGTCCAGACCAACCGATCTCATAAGCGGAACGAGATTGTGGAGGATTTCGGCAACTCCTCCACCGTAGGCAGTCGCATTGACGTGAAGAACCTTTTTTCCTTTAAGAGGTTCTGCAAGTTTTTTTATCTCGTCCACCTCGTTTCCGATTATGGTGCGGTACTCCTCTATGTTTCGCTCTCTCAACACAACATCCACGGTGATCCCTCCCGAATTTATTCGTAACTTGAATTAATACACAATTAATCATACCACAGGATGGAAATGTTTCAAGAGGTTTTTTCGAGTTAGCGAAAATAAAGGTAGTTTTGAACAATATTGTTTTATGCATACAAACCAGGTTAGTTCCAATCATTCACAAAGTAGGTGATGTGTGTATCTGGCACTGGAAGAACGATACAGAGTATGCAATTACCGGTAACGAAAAATTTCATGCGCCTTTCTGGTACCGGAAGCTATGCGTTAAAAAGGGAATAATGAATGATATGAAGAGACAATACGAAGAGAATTTGTGATAATCGATGACGTGTAAGTGCTTTGAATTCGAGAAATTAGTAGTTAACTTCTAACACACTGAGGAATACCTTCTTTCATCTATTTGTGAAACATGGAACTAATCGATTTTTACCAGAAACACCCCAAAATGCCCTGACGTAGGTTGATATAATTTATCATCTGTTTTTTGCTTGTGTTCTTTTCTTGTTTGACTATGCAATTATTCCATTTTTCCAAACAGTACTTGAAGGTGCTCTCTTGTGTGTTAGAATGGTTTATGGAAAGGGAGGATATGGAAGG
>Ga0072500_146479_pt1 | contig 43476 bp, 40 predicted proteins | sample GBScelen77Swater_FD_63803 | JGI IMG/M metagenome (GOLD analysis project Ga0072500, IMG submission 63803) | Hot spring microbial communities from Great Boiling Spring, Nevada - cellulolytic enrichment S 77C v2 (version 2) | ecosystem: Environmental > Aquatic > Thermal springs > Hot (42-90C) ...
CTTTGTATTTTTTTGAGTTTTCTATAAGGTCTATTAAGGCATCTTTGAGTTCACCAACTTTCTCCCAACTGACAAACACTCCAACCCCATATTTCTCTATCAAATTGGATACAGCAGAATTTGCATCGGCTATGGCAAGTATTGGTAGTTTACAACTTAAGTATTCGTAAACTTTAACGCCAATCGCATGTTTTGCTTGCGGGTCATCTTTTTGTAGTGAATAAAACGCAAAGTCGCCAGCAAGTAATAATTCGAGAACTTCATGGTGCTCCTTTTTACCTACCAGAAAGACATTGTTTTCTAAACCCATTTTTTTTATCATCATCTCTATCAGCTTTCTACGTTTTCCATCGCCGACTATAATGTATTTTAAATCATACCCATTCTTTAGCAACTCTTCTAACGGTTTGAGTACAGTTTCTGGCATATTGTAAGGCACGTCTAAATCTCCAACGTACACAATAATTCGACAATTTTCTGAATAAGGTATCTTATTTTTTTTCAGCACTTCTTTTTTATCAAAATTCTTCTTGACCTCATCCAGCTCCTGAGTATCTATTCCATTAGGTACTACGATTACATTTCTATTCACTTTTAATAGCTTTTTTTGCAATACTTCATTTACGGTACATATCAGTGATGCATTCTTCAAAGCATAATTCAGAAATGTTGAGACAAGTTTGTTAGCAAGTTTTAATGGGTATCGAACGTAGACTCTTTTAGTCTTTGCAATACTGTCTATAATACTGGTCATATCGTCTCGATAATCAATTACGTAAGGTTTGTTAAAAATTCTTGAAACTATACTGGAGGATATTACCGGTGCAAATGGGGGAGTTGATGTCAATACTACATCGGGGTTGTACCTAATAATTTCTTTAAGTGCAATACATATCCAAACAATAAATGTTAAAGGATTCAAACTCTGCGGCAAGAAAATCGATGCTGGTATTATTTTTCGTGTATGTCTAAGTACTTCAACTTTCTTCTCTTCCATATCCTTTTTGTATTCATTAGCCAGCGGATTAAATACAACTACTTTTATGTGACGAATATCCTCTTTGGAGGAGAATCTCTTGGCTATTTGATGTATCCTCACACTTGCCGCATTTTTTTCAGGTGGATAATAGGTTGTCAGTATGAGCAGTTTCATATTTAAAGACTGACAGCCTGATCTGTTTTTATATGTTTTTTGATTTTCCTGAACTCTCTAAAACTCATGACTTTAAAATCTTCAAACTCCTCAATCTTAATCAGCTTACCACTTGGGTCAGTTGTTAAAATCTCCACCTCGAATTCCTTAGCCAATCTCCTTGAAATTTCGTAAACGTGAGTTTCAACTCCACCTATATCCGGATAAAACCTTGGACAGACCTGAGCTATTTTCACGTTTTATCTTTTTTTGCTAGGTTATATGTATTTGACGTTCGATATAAAGAACTCTTTGTATATCAGATCAAGTTCACATTACCTTCACCAGTTTGTTGTGGATGCATCTGTTAAGTGAGCATGTTTATATCACATATCGGAAACTTTATTAAGAGACTCTTTTCAACAAATCAATATGAATTTAGTGGGATTTGGAAATAATAAGCTTTTATTCGCAACACTCTTGTTAATTGCTCTTATGGTAACAACATCAAATATCTATTTTGTCTTCTCAAACGATGTCCCTCAATCATGGGATCCAGCGCTTCACATGTATTACTCACTTATATACTTCCACCTTATTAAAAACTTCGACATGGGAAACATCGTGAAGGTAAGCAACTACTACCCACCTTTTTTCCACCTATCATCGACTCTTTTATACTTCCTTTTTGGTTTCTCTGAGAAAGTTGCAATTCTCACAAACATTATTTACTATTTTGTACTCGTTTACTCGGTTTTCAGGATTGGGGAAATATTAAAAGACAGAAAAGTCGGTATCATTTCATCGATTGTAGTTTCCGTCTTTCCAGTTCTAATAGAATTTCAGAGAGTTTACATGATCGATTTCGCTCTAACCTCACTCGTCGCTCTGACCATTTATTTCTACCTAAGATCAAAAGACTTCAGAGATACGAAGTACTCTCTTCTTTTTGGAATCTCATTCGGTTTAACTGAACTGACCAAATGGATTGCATTCATTTACATTCTTCCCGCAATTTTTGCAATATTTCTTGTTAATTACTCCACAAGGTGTCCCTACTGCTATGAAGTGGTTAAGAATGGGTTGAAGCACGGAATCAGAAGATTCTGTTCGAAGAAACACCTTCGTCTCTATGAGAAAGTAGAAAATAGAACAAATCAATATTTAAATGTGGGACTTTCCATTATTCTTACATTTTTTACTGCAGCATGGTGGTATCTGCCAAATCTGAATGTTACCTTAGCGAGACTCACTTACTTCGCAAACATCGGTGGGAGGGAAGGAGATCCAACATTTTTAACACTTCAAGGTTGGATATATTACGCGAACGCTTTAATTGACCACATAGGATTGCTCTTTGCTCTATTTTTCCTAATCTCACTTTTTTACTTCTATAAACGGGATCGCTTAATGGGGGCAATGATTCTTATTTCCGTGGCAATTCCATACGTTATTCTAACACTTCTCTCAAACAAAGACCCAAGATACATAATACCCACTCTTCCATTCTTAGCAGTCTCAATCGGGATGTTTGTTGGAGATCTAATTGAGAGTAGATCAGGAAAGGTTTTGACGTCTCTAATTCTTTTGTTTGGAGTTCTTAACATTTCAGCTATCACGTTCGGTCAGCCAGCTTTAGATAGCAAGATTTTTCCGGATCCTAAAAGTCCAAGTAAAGAGGACTGGAAGATAAACGAGTTGCTCAAAACCATTGAAAATAGTGGTGGAGAGGGAAAAGTCGTGGTGGTTCTGCCCGATCATCAGTATTTAAACGGTCAATCGCTCGAATTTTACCGGCTAAAAAACGGCTACAGATTTGCTGTATATAATGGAGTCTACATAGGATACACAACGTTCGTTCGAAACTTCGATAAAATAAGCTATATTGTAATTATCGAGCCGAGAGAACACAAAGGTGTATATGGAGAGGAGGAAAAGAGCCTTTATGAGTTCTTTTATGAGCACAAGAGCGAGTTCAAAAATGTAGCGACATTTAAACTTCCGGATGGAACAGATCTCTTGCTCTATAAGAGAGAGCAATGAGAATCCCAAGACTGTTTAAATTTTCATTAGTGGGAGCCGCTGGAGCAATCGTTAACACATCTTTACTCTATATTCTAACTGAATTCTGCAGATTGTATTATCTTGTTTCATCAATAATAGCTTTGGAGATTGCAATAGTTTTTCAGTTCGTTGCGAATGACTTTTGGACTTTCAGAGAAAAAAGAAGTAGTTCTTTGAGTGTATTCTTTCAGAGACTTTTGAAAAGTAATCTTTGGCGGATTCTTGGAATTGCAGTAAACATTTTTATCCTTTACTCGTTAACAGAATTCCTTGGACTTTACTATATACTATCGAACATTGCAGGAATCTTCTGTGCTTTTGCCCTCAACTACACTTTAGAGAGCAGATTAACATGGAGATAGCCGTGAACGTTTCCAAGTGCAACGAAAAGAACAACAACCAGAATTCCAAAGATTTCATCCAGCTTCCTTCTTAGCAAAGATCTTAAAATGAATCTGAGATAATTTTTCTCAGTGGTAAGCTGGTATTTTTTACCCAGAATTGCCTTCGAAAAGCCCTCGTAATAAGCTCTTTTCAAAGCATAGCTAAGCTTTACCCTGTTTTCAGGAACCCTGTGGTAAACAACTGCAGAGGGGTCGTAGATAACCTTTACATCGGGTTTAAACTTTTTCAGCCTCAAACAAAGTTCAGCTTCTTCGCTTCCAAGCAGTTTCTTACCGTATCTTCCTATCTCTGTTTTAAATTTCCCTGCAACTTCAAAAACTTCCCTTCTGAATGCCATGTTCGCCCCTATGGGATTTCTTACTTCTGCCTGTTCTTCCGGCATTCCCTTATATGTGCACCCCACAATCCAGTCAAGTTCTTCGCTAAGCCATTTCGGTCTTCCTTTATCAAACACTGGAACAATTCTGCCTCCAGCAACCCAGACTTTTTCATCTTCAAAGTTTTTAAGCAGATTTTCCAGCCACCTCTCATCAGCCCATGCATCATCGTCCAAGAAAGCTATAACGTCCCCTTTAGCATTATCTATTCCAGAATTTCTGGCATTTGAAAGACCAAAACCAGAGGATATCACTATTCTTACCTTATCAGGCACCAAACCACTGTAAAACTCCACTAACTCATCAACAGGATCGAGCACGAGAATAACCTCATCAGGTTTCCTGCTCTGGTTGAAAAGCGAATCCAAACACCTTAAAACATCACTCTCTCTTTCTTTTGTATAGGTGGAGACGATTACAGAAAACTTCACCATCTTAATAGAGTTTGGAGAGAATTTTAATTTTACTTTTGTCGGCTACGAGTTTCATGGATTCTATGGACAACCAGTTAAATAGCCCCGCGGGGATTCGAACCCCGGTCGCGGGCTCCAAAGGCCCGCATGATTGACCGCTACACCACGGGGCTTTGTGTGATAATCTGAAATCAACAAAAACACACCCTTCAGGATAATAACAATTTCGTTCAGAATTCCTCAAGTGTTCTCTGCTTTAAGTTTGATACAGTCTTCCACCTCATTCTGACACAACTCGGAATTTTTCCCGAGGCTATCCAGCTTTTAAGCACTTCTCTCGTTTTTGGATCGCTTGCATAACCACTTCCAAAATCTCCAAATCTTTTTTTCAGCTTCTCGATCTCACGTTCCCTCTCCACCTTTGCAATGATAGAGGCTGCTGCAACAAGAGGATACTTCTCATCCGCCTTATGCTCTGCAAAAACTTTAACACCGGTAATGTTTTCAAGCTCCTCAGAAAGTCTCTCAGGGATGACATCGGGGCTGTCAACATACACAATTTCTGGCTTGAGCCTGATTATTATCTCGGCATAGCATTCCTTTAGAATTTCATTTATTGTCTTGGTGCACATCTTTTCATCGAGCTTTTCTGGAGCAACCTTCAAAACTTCTGTTTTGCAGATTTCCCTTATTCTCTCTGCAAGTTCTTCTCTCCTGCTCTGACTCAGCTTTTTCGAATCTTTAACCCCCAACTCCCTCAGCTCTTCTTCACAGCACGCAACACCTGCTACCACCAAAGGACCAATTACGCAGCCCTTTCCGGCCTCGTCTATGCCTGCTCTCATCAGAAACCAAACTTCCTCAACCTTATCGGCAGTTTTCCCTTCTTCATCTTCTTCATCAGGTTCTTCATGGTTTTGTAGTAGTTCAGAAGCTCCTTAACCTCCTGTGGGGATGTTCCGCTTCCTATGGCAATTCTCTTTATTCTTGACGAGTCAATTATTTTCGGATTCAGAAGCTCCTCTTCGGTCATCGAGTCCATTATCACCTTAAACTTTTTCATTTTCTCCTGCGTCATCTCCATGACGTCATCGTCAACTTTCATGCTGAGTCCGAACGGGAGCATTTCGAATATCTTCCTTACAGGCCCCATTTTGTTCATTGCCTCTATCTGCTTGTATATGTCCTTCAACGTGAAGGTTCCCTTCAGGAACGCCTCGGGATCAAGCTCCTCCTCGCTCGCAATCCTTTCTATCTTCTCCAGCAATGCCCTCATGTCTCCCATTCCGAGCAATCTTGAAACAAATCCAGCCGGATCAAAGCGATCAAAATCCTCAACCTTTTCACCCGTTCCTATGAAGGCTATCGGTATCCCTATCTGCCTCGCAGCAGACAGTGCCCCTCCACCCTTTGCAGTCCCGTCGAATTTTGTGATTATCACACCGTTGATTCCTATTGCATTATGGAAGGCCTCAGCCTGCTTGCTTGCAAGCTGTCCTATGGCAGCATCAAGGACAAGAAGTTTGTATTCTGGATTCAGAACTTCTGCAATCCTCACCATCTCCTCAATGAGCTCATCCTCAAGGGCGTGCCTTCCTGCTGTATCAACTATGAGCATATCGTAGTCTTTGAGCTCCTTCAGGGCGTTTTTAACTATCTTAACCGCATCCTTTTCTCCCTTTTCACCGTAAAAAGGTATTCCGTAACCATCGGCAAGCTGTTTAAGCTGCTCGTATGCTGCAGGTCTCCAGGTGTCAGCCGCAACCAGGGCAACTTTCATTCCTCTATCCTTAAAATACTTCGCCATTTTTGCCGCGGTGGTTGTTTTACCGCTTCCCTGAAGGCCGACAAGCATAATCTTTGCCTTTTTCAGCGGTATCTCAAGCCCATCTCCAACCCCTCTGAGAAGTTCCTCGTAAACTATTTTGAGAATCTGCTCCCTTGCATTGAGTGCGGGGAGAACATCTTCGCTCAATGCTCTCTTCCTGATTGCATCACTAATTTCCTTAACCTGCCTGATGTTAACATCAGCCTTGATCAGAGCCCTCTGTATCTCCTTAACCATCTCCTCAACAAATTTTTTGTCAATGCTCGAAGATCCGGCGATCTTCCTTGCAATCTCTTTTAGTGATTCAAGAGCCATTGGTTCTAATATGCTGAAAGTATTAAAAAGTTGGCGATAGTATTTTATTGAAAAGGTCTGACTAATGGTGATGTTATTTGCAGAATTTGCCGAGTTCTGCGAGAAACTTGAGAAGATATCATCAACACTTGAACTCACGGCAAGGATAGCAGGTTTCATTCAAAAAATTGAGGATGATAGAGACCTTTACGATGTCGTACTTTTCATCACAGGCAGGGTTTACCCTCCATGGGACGAGAGAGAACTTGGAGTCGGTATTGGACTGCTCTACGAAGTTCTTGAAAACGTAAGCGGGGTTAAAAGGGTTGAAATAGAGAGAATGATCGGTGAATATGGAGATCTCGGACTTGTTGCGGAGAACTTGATAAGAAAGAAAAAAATGACAACCCTCGCATTTGAGGAGCTTACACTCAGGAATGTAAGGGAGACTTTTGACAGTATCGCATCTCTAACCGGAGAGGGAAGTGTGAAAAAGAAGATAATGCTTCTCACAGGGCTTTATGGCATTGCAAAACCTCTTGAGGCACGATACCTGACAAGGCTAATTCTGAACGAGATGCGACTTGGTGTGGGGGAGGGAATAATGAGGGATGCAATAGCAAGAGCATTCAAAACAGATCCCGAGACCGTGGAGAGAGCTTACATGATCACAAATGACCTCGGCAGGGTGGCGGTTGTTGCCAAAAATGAGGGCGAGAAGGGACTGAAGAAACTGAAGATTGAAATCCACATTCCTGTCAGAATGATGCTTGCTCAGGTTGCTGAAAGTCCTGAAAGTGCAATTAAAGATGTGAGGATGGCAGCGGTGGAATGGAAGTATGACGGAAGCAGAGTTCAGGTTCACTGGGATGGAAAGAAGGTTACAATCTACTCAAGAAGACTGGAGAACGTCACTCATGCACTGCCGGAGATAGCTGAGGAGGTAAAGAGAAACGTCAAACCCGGTGTGATTCTTGACGGGGAGGTTATAGCTGTCAGGGATGGTAAGCCGATGCCATTCCAGCATGTTCTGAGGAGGTTCAGGAGGAAGCATGACGTTGCGAGGATGATCGAGAAGATACCGCTTGAAGCCCACTTTTTCGATATTCTTTATGATGGTGAAGAATGCATTGACCTTCCGCTAATAGAGAGAAGGAAACTCCTTGAGTCAGCAATAAAGGTATCAGAAAAAATCAGGATCGCGGATCAGATAGTTACTGATAAGGCTGAAGAAGTCAGGAAAATGTATGAGGAAGCCATTAGCGCGGGTCACGAGGGTGTTATGGTTAAATCACTCTCATCTCCATACATTCCCGGAAAAAGGGGCAAAAACTGGCTTAAAGTTAAGGCTGTAATGGAAACACTTGATCTTGTTGTTGTTGGCGGGGAGTGGGGAGAGGGAAAGAGGAGTCACTGGTTGAGCTCCTTCGAGCTTGCCTGCATTGATCCGGTAACAGGAAAGCTGCTGAATGTCGGAAGGGTTGCAACCGGCTTCACTGAGGAGGATCTAACGGAGCTAACGGAGATGTTCAAACCGCTCATAATCTCCCAGCAGGGAAAGAGGGTGGAATTCATTCCCAGATATGTTTTTGAAGTGGCATATCAGGAGATTCAGAAGAGTCCCAAGTACGAGAGTGGCTACGCCCTGAGATTTCCAAGATTTGTAAGACTGAGGGACGACAAAGATGTAGACGAGGCTGATACAATAGAGAGGGTTGAGAACCTTTATAAGCTCCAGTTCGAGGCTAAGAGACAATGAAGGAAGAAAGAAATCTGATAATCACTCTATCCATGGCTCTCTCCGTACTCTTCATTGCGTCCGTTTTTGCGGGATATGCGGGGGGAGAGAAGTATCTGGTGGAGGAAGAGCTGAGAAAATTTTTCGAATACTTTGGAGGATTTTTCGATAACCCCGTGATTCTTGCCATCATCATATTCGCAAACAACGCCGGAAAATCACTCATTGCAATGCTCGGAGGCTTCTTTTTTGGCATACTGCCAGTAATGTTTGTCATGCTCAACGGATACATTGTCGGAGTTGTTATTTCATGGAGAGAGCCTGAATGGGGATTTTGGAAGGTCATCCTAACCCTGATACCCCACGGAATCATAGAGATTCCGGCGATAATCCTAGCATGTGCTTACGGAGTCTGGCTGGGCTACAGATTTTACTTGGCCCTTTTCAGGGGGGAAGAGTTCAGGATATACATACTTCGGTCAATTAGAGCTTATATCAGGTTGGTCTTACCTCTTCTTCTTGTTGCAGCTTTTGTTGAAGCTTTTATAACTCCGCTGGTAGCTGGATTAGCATGAAACTCGTGGTTTGCAGTGAAGGTGACAGAGCTGGTCAGAACATCAAGGACTTCCTGCTGACCTTTGCGGACTTTGAGGAAAGGATAGCGGGGGAGTTTAGACTGTATCTGTCAGATGAATTTTGCATTGCTGAAACGAAGGAGAGGCTTATATACGCCGATTACATCGACCTGAAGCTTGCCAAATACGTTGATTTTGAAGAAATTCTGTTTGCATCAAGACACAGCAGCAAAGATGGGAGAAAGATCTTCACCGTTCACGTATCTGGGAATGCGGGTACAGCTGACTTCGGTGGAAAGCCCTACAGCCTTGCTAAACCCTCTCCTCACACGATGAAGAATTACGTTTTAGCCCTGAAAGAAAGAATTGACAGGAAGCCAGATTTTGAATTCACAATGGAGGTTACACATCACGGTCCTTCAGAAATATCCAGACCTTCTGCATTCTACGAGATAGGTTCGACAGAGGAGGAGTGGAAGGACAGGGAAGCTGCTGAAATCGTTGCCGAGTCAATGGTTGAGGCGATAAAGTCGGAGAGAAGGGACTGGAATGTTGCAGTTGGTGTTGGAGGAACGCATTACGCACCAAGACAGACTGAAATAATACTCTCAACAACCTTCACCTTCGGCCACAACTTCGCAAAGTATACTTTTGATCACCTGAACGCGCGATTCTTGGCTGAAGCTGTAAAGCTGAGCGAGGCGAAATATATCATCATCGATGAGAAGTCAGTGAATTCCGCCGTGAAGGAGATTGTCAGTGAGGCTGCTGAGATGGCAGATGTTGAGGTGCTCAAGAGCAAAAAAGTTAAGATGAATTTTACGCTACTTCCTTGAGGGCAAAAGTGAAGCCAGCCAGCCAATGTAGTCTGACACAGACCTCGTCTGAATCCAGACTTTTCCTCTTCCAGTAAAATCCACAACCAGCCCTTCCCCGCTGAGAAGTGTTGCCTTTAATCCACCTGCCTTGCTTATCCTGAAATCAAGGGTTGGCTCAAATGCCACTATGTGGCCCGTGTCGATCCTCATTTTACCATCAACCTGAAGCTCCTCGATACTTCCGAAAGACGAAAGGAAAAGGTCTCCTCTACCCTCAATTCTGAGAAGGAACAGTCCCTCTCCTGCAAAGAATGTTCTAGCTCCTCCCCACTTCGTATCAATCTCAATACCCTCACTCGAGGCCAGAAAAGCACCGCTCTGAGCAAAAACTGTACCGTTAAGCGGAATGTGGATGATATCTCCCTGATATGTTGGAGCGAGTCCGAGAATCCCATCTCCTTTGGAAACAAACCTGTTTATGAAAAATGACTCTCCGCCGAGCAGTGATCTCTTTAAACCTCCCAGCATCCCGCCCTTCATCTCTGTCTTGAGCTCCACGTCCTTCATGTAGACCATTGCTCCGGTTTCTGCAAGCACCTCTTCTCCAGGTTTCAGTCTGAGCTCCAGAAGGCTGTAACTCGGCCTTCCAATAATTCTGTACTCCATGCAATGTTTTAAAATGAATAAATATATAGTTTACGGAAAAGCTTTTCAGAAACCCTCAAGCACCTCCCTTCCCCTTTTGAGCAGAAAGGAATACTTCGGGTCTGTTGCTGACAGCATTGCACTTACTATCGTTTTAAGCTCCCTTCTCTTAATCTCAGCATGCCTGTGTGCATGAATGAGCGGAATGAGATAGCCATCAGCCTCGCAATTGCAGAGCTTCGCAATCATCTCCTCTTCAATCGGTTCAGTGGATTCAAGCATGTAGATATTCCCGCCATCAGCAAACCTCACAAATGCTCCGTAAATTTCTGAATTGAGATTTTCGAAGTTCTTGGAGAACCAGGGAAGAGATTTCTGCAGAACAGGCTTAAACTGAATAAAACCGGCCTTCTCCTCTCCAAACTGCTCTCTCGCAAGGTAATCGAGGACTGCGGAATCTGTAACTGACGAGTTTGCTGTGAACTCACTCGTATAGAAGCTTTTCGCCACAAAAACAACATTTCTCTCCAGCAACCTGTCCAGAGCATGCAGATACTCGATGTATTCCATCAGAATCATCAGGTTATCCCTATCATTCTGCTCTCCTTTTCTGCATCCTCTCTCAATTCTGTCAAAATACTCGCTCCTCGTAAGAAGGTAATTTTTCCTTGCCACCCCTTTTTTCACATCATCGGTGATTTCCTCATACCACCTGTCAAGAACCTCGATGAAATCCTCCACAACCCCTTCAAGGTCGTAGAGTTTTGAGAGGGCTGAGTAAACATCTTTCGTTAAATAGGCGGGAGGTCTAATGATCGCCCCCCTGAGCGATCCATCGATGAGCACGATATCCTCATCAGCAATACTGCCAAGCCTGTATTCACTTGTGTGCATGTGGAGCCTTATTCTCTCATCGATGTGAATGTGCGGCCTGAGTGTGGTAACTTCATGCATTTCCCTGATATCCCCCCCAACAGATGCTGCAGAGATTATGTAAAAAACCAGCCCGCTAAGCCTTTCAACACCTCTGCTGCCATCAACACCGCATATTGTGCAGCTTTCAGGCTCCGGCAGCATTTTCCATCTCTGCCTGATTGATCTGGCAATGCTCACGACTTTGGAGTAGCTTTCCTCCAGCGTTCTTTCAAATTCCTCAAGCAACTCATCACTGAGCCTCCACATATCTGACCCTCGAGACACCACCCTGAGAATCCACAAAAATAACCCTGTCCGCGGCATCCTTAAGCTCGTCGTCATGTGAGACTATTATGACCTGGGGTATCTTCCTGAGATAGTTTGTCGTTACGTCAACAAGCTTTCTTCTCCTTTCCTCATCAAGGAAAGGTGTGGGTTCATCAAGAATCAGCAACGGCACTCTTCCCCTTATCATAAACATTGAGAGAGCAAGCCTGAAAGCCAGTCCGAGAGCTATGAGTTCTCCACCACTCAAAAATCCTATCTCCCTCTCCTCTCCCTGATAGAGCACGAAAACTCTAAGCCTCTCTTTCCCCCTCTCTGTAACCTTCTTCAGCCTTATTCCCGAATACTTTCCTTCTGTTAACTCCTCAAAAATCTCACTTGCATACCGCTCAACTTCTCTCATTGAGCTTTCAGCTATAAGATTTTTGTACTTCCTGAACTTATCTCTGATTTCTGTGAGTTCTGGAATTGCAACTTTCTCGAAAACTTCAACCCTCCTTCTGTATTCATCCATCCTCGCAAGCTGTTCTTTAAGAAAATTCAGGTCTCTTTCTGCAGTTTGCAGATTTTCCCTCAAAGCCTCAACCCTGCTCTTCAATCCTGAAAGCTCCTTTGAAATCCTCAAATACTCTTCGTTCAGCTTCCTGTGCTCATCCTCACTGTAAACCCCGAGAATGTCTTCAATCTGAGCCTTTAAAGTTTTAAGCTTCTCATCAACCTCATCAAATCTGATTTTAGTCTCAGAAATTTCTTTTTCAAGCGCACCTCTCCTCCTAATCTCATCCTCAAGCCTTTTATCGGAATCTTTCAGCTGAAGCCATCTGTTGTGGTAATCTCTTAAGCTTCTAACCTCTCTCTCAAGTTCCTCAAGATTCCCGAACCCCTCCTCCCTGAGCTTCCTGTAAAAATCAAGTTTTTTGTTCTCCAGTTCCTTTAGAAGCTCTTCAATCTCCCTGTGCTGGATTCTCAGCTCATCAAGTTTGTTTGCCGATACTGATAGAACTTTTTCCTGCCCCTTAAGTCCATCGAGCTTCTCCTTAATCCTTTTGTACTCCTCACTCTCCGCTGACAGTTTCTCGATATCATGTGCGGACAGCTCCTTCTCCAGCCCTTTTATTTCCTCCACCATCTGCCTGTATTTCAAAACAGCTTCCTGCATGGCAAGAGTTCTCTCAATTTCCTCAAGTTTCCCTTTCAGCGTTTTTTCAAAATCCTCTGCTCTTGCAAGCTCCTCAGCAATCTTTCTCATTTCTTCTCTGTACTCCAGCAGTATTCTCCTTCTGTGATCATCATCAAGCTCCCTTCCGCAAACCGGACACGAGCCTTCAGCAGATTTCAGATCCTCAACAGCTTTCTTAAGTTGCTTTCCTCTTGTTAAGAGAGATGATTTTTTTGCAATTAGCTTTTTGAGCTTCTCCGTTATCTCTTTTTCCTCCTCTCTTGCTTTTGAGACAAGAGAGTACATTTTTTCAATTTTATCCGCTGTAAAATTTTTTTCATCGAGCTTTGCTTTCAAGCTTTGAAGCCTCTCAATCCTCCCTCTTAACCCCTCCAGCAGCTTATGGCTGGACTCAAATTTCAAAAGCTCATTTTCAAGCTCCTCGATTTTTCTCTTAACTTCTTCAAGTTTGCTTCCATCTTCCTCAGCTTTTCTTATTTGAGTCCTGATTTCGGCAAGCTTCTCTACCAGCCCCTTCTCCTTTCTCTCCAAATCCTTTATTTCCCGATTTATCTCTGAAAGGAGTTTTTCAAGAGCCAGAAATCTCTCCGCTTCTGGTTTGAGCTTTTCAGCCTCTTTTGCCATTTTTTCGAGCTCCAAAATTCTAACATTCACTTCCTCAAGTTGCTTTTCAAGCCCCTTGAGCCTCTCTTCCAGCCCCCTTCTCTCCTGAAGATGTTGATTTTCCTGCTTTTTCAGAAGTTCAAGTTTGCTTTTATAGTCTTCGAGCTCATTAAGCCTTTTTTTAAGCCTTTCAAGTTCTTCAGAAAGTCTTTCTTCCAGATTTTCAAGTTCCTTGATTTCTCTCTTTGTTTTATCAATTTCGTTCTCTTTCGCCTCCTTTCTCTTTCTTATTTCCTCCTCCTGCCTGAGAAATTCTTTCAACCTGTCTTTTTCTTTTTCAAGCATTTTTATTACAGTTCCAAGGTTCCTCCACGCGTTCTCGTAATCTTCAATCCTCGTGATCTGCTTTATTATTCTCTCCCTGCTCTCATCATCCCTGATTATGCTGTCTATCTCCCCCTGCCTGACGTAAATTGCTCCGGTAAAAACATGTGCCGGGCAGATATGTTTTTCAATCCACTCAGTTATGTTACTGTCCCCCTCAATAACCTCCTTTCCGGTAAGAACCGCTTCTCCATTACTTTTTCTTGAAATCGTGATTTTCTCACCATTCAGGTAAAAGATCAGGGTTAGAGAGTATCCTGAGCTGTTTATCCTCACCAAATCATTTTTTCTCAGTCCAGCGGGCTTCAATCCGTAAAATGAAACGAGGATCGCCTCAAGTATTGAACTTTTTCCTGCACCGTTCCTTCCTGCAATAAGGTTTATTCCCGTGTCAAATTCGATCCTTGAGTCTGAATGGGAGCGGAAGTTCTTGATCTGAAGCTCCCTGAGAAGAATCATTCCTCTTCCACCCCCAGAAAGTCCAGAAGTGTTCTTGGCTTCCTGATTTCTTTTTCAACCATTCTTTTTTCCATCATCTTTTTCTCTTCCGGTTCAGGTTCAGTTTGCTCCTCAGCAACCTCCTGAACTTTCTCACTTACCTTCCTCTCAACGGAAAGATAATGCTCAACAACCAGCCTGTAAACCTCATCTTCATCCATCTCTCCCCTTAAAAGGTCAAGAAGCTTCAGCTCAAATTCAGTAAAAAACTCACTTTCCTGCTTTAACTCAATTTCTTCAGCATCTTCAAAAATTCTTTCAAACCTGATTTCAGCGTAACGCAGATTCTTTGCCGCTATCTCGCTGAAGTTCCTCACATCCACCACATCACGGCATCTCAGCTTTGCAATCATAACTCCTTCTCTGTCCATATCTCTTAAAACCTCAAAAAACTTCCTCTCCAGGCTTTCAACACTCTCATCTTCCAGCTCAACATCGTAAAGCTCCCTTGTATCAATTTCAACAAATTCTGGTCTGAAGTTTTTAACTATCAGGAATCCCTTCCCGATTCCATCCTTTGAAACCAGCTCCTTCCGGTATCTTATGATTCTCGAAGCCTCCCTGATGTCATACCTCTCAACGGATCCGGGATAGGCTATGAATCTGCCGTTGAAATTGTAGATCCTCGGTATGTGGATGTGTCCGAAGGCGTAATAGCCTGCTAAAGGCAGATCGCTGATTGTAAGCTCGTATGCCATTTCCAGTTCAACGTCCACAACCTCCTTCACCGCCTGATGGAGGACAAGGATGCTTTTCTCACTCTCCGGCTTCAGCAACGGCAAAACCTTTTCAAGCTGCCATCTGCTTCTGTGCCTGTCCCCAAGAATTTCAACATCCCCTACTGCACCCTTAACTAAGTAAACGTTCTGAATCTTTAAACTTCTTGTGTTCTCTCCAGAAACCGGATTCTTTCTGAGCCCGATGACGTTCAGAAGGCCAAGCGATTCAAGGAGGTGGTAGGCTGATACATCTCTTGATTTGTCATGGTTTCCCTCAACAGCAAAAACAGGAATGTTCTCTTTCCTGAAAATCCAGAGTGTTTCGATTGCATCTTTGATTGTTTTCGGACTTGGAAGGCTTCGATGGAAAAGGTCGCCTGCTATAATCACAAAGTCCACGTTCTCCTCAACAGCCTTCTTGGCAATACTCCTGAAGGCTTTTGCAAAGTCCTCTGCTCTCCATGGCTGGTTGTACTGCTCATAACCAAGATGAACATCAGCTATATGGGCAAACTTCATACTGCCAGATCCTCTAAGGTTATCTGCCTTTTCTGCTCCTCCTCTCTCCCGAGCCACTCCTCAACGACATCAATATCCCTGCCACCATAGTTTCCTGCAAATTTTCTCACCTTCAAAGCCACAGGAAGCTTAACTGCAGGACCCACGACCACAGCTTCTCCAACGCCGAGGGATGCGATGTCTTTCAGCAGATCTTCACTGATTTGCTCGCTTGCATGCTGTACATACCTCTGGTCATTTGGTTCGGTGATTCTCAGGATTATTTTTGTATTGCACTGGCTCAGAACATCATCATTCAACCTTTTCGGCCTCTGGCTGACTATTCCCAATCCAATTCCGAACTTTCTCCCCTCCCTTGCGATTCTTCCCATCCACGTTACCACATCGTTATTAACTCCCTTCGGAGCAAAGATGTGTCCCTCTTCAAAAATAATCAGCAGAGGTTTAACAATTGCCGGGCATACCTTTTCCCATCCTCCTTTCCCCCTGACATAATTAATTCTCCCCAGAAGAAGATTCCTGAGCAGGTAAGCCACAACTACCCTCATCTGCCCCTCATCAAATCCGCTGAGATTTACAACATTGAGATATCCCGGTTTAATGTTTGCCAGCATATCTTTCTGACTCAGCAGATCTTCATACCTTCTCATGAAGGATGAAACGTACTCCTTTATCCTTGCAAGGGCATTCAAATCCTGTCTGTCAAGGGTGGCAACCCTTTTTGCTCCATTGAAATCATAGTACTCCGCTTCACCCTTTCCTGCAGCGATGTTGATCCACTCCTCTGCAATGTCCAGAACTCTATCAACAAACTCTTTTCCAGCCCTTCTCTCGTGCTTAACAGTTGTGAAAATCCTCTCAATGTGCATTCTCTGAACAGTGGCATCTCTGTCAATTCCAACAAGACTTGCAAACTCCCATGGTTCAAGCCTTTCAGGCCTTATACCGGCGGGGACAACGTTCTTCCCCCTCTCGCTGCCATCCTCAAAAGTGTAGCCCACATACTCTCCATGAGGGTCAATCAGAACAACCGTGCCATTCAGCTTTCTGACAATGTCGTTGACCAAAACCGCAACAGTGTTCGACTTACCACCACCGGTAACAGAGAGAATTGCGAAGTGTCTCAGAACAAGCTGCTTTATGTCTAAGGAGACAGAAATGTCCGGGCGGGCGATCATTTTACCAAGCTCAACACCCCCCTCGCATCTGAAAAGGGATGACAGCACTTCATTGTCTGCAAGAAAAACCTCCGAGTTGGGTTTTATTGGTGTGCGGTTGGGATATACCTCCCCATTCCTGACAACCCCTATAACTGATGCAGTTGCAACGATTACGTCATTCTTCTCTATCAGCTTTCTTGAAAAGTCCAGATTCTTAATCAGGTACTCGAAGCTGAATCCCTCGTCGAGAATCATCCGGTTGAAATTTGAAATCTCCCTTACAATGCCTATTACCTCCTCTCCATCACGATTTACTGCCGTAACGTACTCACCAAATTTCGGAATGGCGGAAGGATTTACGGCGAAGCTAAAATCCGTTATTGAAGACTTTCCCATCACCAGACCCACGCTCTGCACGCTACTACTTGGACTATCAAAATAAAATCTTTATCTTGCCCTCAGGTTTAGAACACACCGGCATGCTGACAAAGGAACCTGACATTTTTGTGAATTCAGAATTTGGAAGTTTTTTTGAAAAAGAAAGCGTTCATATTTTTATTTCGTAAAAGACGAAAGCTTTAAAATTCTGAAAAATTAATTAAGATCGAAAACAAAAAAGAGGTGATTGAGTGGAGGAAGTGTATATTGTGGAATATGCAAGAACCCCTTTTTCGAGAAGCAGACCCAAGAATCCCGAGAGAGATGTCTTCCACCGGATAAGGGGAGACGAATTAATGGCTATGGTTCTGGAAAAGCTTCCTGAGAGAGCGGGGATTGAAAAGAAGGATGTTGGAAGGATTCTGGTTGGATGCGCTTTTCCTGTTTCGGAGAACTGGGCATATGGAGGAAAGATGTCCGCACTGCTGGCAAAGTATCCACCTGAAACCTCCACTTCACTTGTGGACATGCAGTGCGCATCATCGCTGACCACCACAGCTTACGCCTACTTAGAGATAGCGACCGGGAATGAGGAGATCATGATTTCTGGCGGTTATGAACACATGACGAGGGTACCTATGGGTGCTGACAATCCGCATGTGGACAGAAATCCAAAATTGCTCACAGAAGAGTACAGAGACTACAGAATGGAAATAGGGTTCATAATGGGTTTGACCGCAGAAACACTTTTCGAAATGGCTGGCTACCTCACAAAGGAGGATCTCGACAGGTGGTCTTTTAGGAGCCACCAGCTTGCTGCAAAGGCGCTGAGGGAGGGATATTTCAGGGGAGAGATAATTCCTGTGGAAGCACCGCAGGCTGATGGAAGCACTTTAACGGTAGATTCAGATCAATCAATACGTCCTGACACAACTCTGGAGCAAATTGCTTCCCTTCCACCGGCATTCAAGCCTGGAGGAGTGATTACTGCCGGAAACTCCTCACCGCTCAATTCCGGTGCATCTGGATTGCTCCTCGCTTCAAAGAGGAAAGTTCAGGAACTCGGGCTCGAACCATTAGCAAAAATCATTGGATACGGCACAGCGGGTGTTCCACCGTATATAATGGGCGCAGGCCCCGTTCCTGCATCCATTAAGGCTCTGGAGAAGGTGGGGTTGAAGGTTGGCGACATCGACTACTGGGAGATAAACGAGGCCTTTGCTGTTGTGCCCCTCTACACCATCCACGAACTTGGAATTGAGCCTGAGAGAGTAAACGTGAAGGGAGGGGCTATTGCCATCGGCCATCCGCTTGCTGCGAGCGGTGCAAGGCTGATAGGAACGCTTGCAAGAATTTTGCGGGAGAAAAATGGCGATTACGGTATTGCAACGGCCTGCGTTGGTGGAGGGCAGGGAGCTGCAGTAGTTATTGAGAGGGTTTGATTAAGGATTAGTTTATACTTTTTATTTCCGAGTGCAGGTCTTCAAGAGCTTTCAGATAATCAATCTCACCGCGCTCGATGGCGTCCATTCTGTTCTCAAGGTCTCTTGTCCTCTCCTCAGAAACAAATTTTGCATACCTCTCAGCCAGGTAGCTGTGGACATCAATTCCAAGCCTGGTGGGAATCAGTCTTCCATACTTCTCGACGATGTAGTTTCTCATGAAAAGTCTGTCAACAATTGCTGCGTAGGTTGAAGGTCTTCCAATACCTCTCTCCCTCATCAGCTGAATTAACTCTGCCTCAGTTAGAGGCATAACTTTCGGAACGGTTTTGATTTCTGCCTTAACCCTGAATGTCCCCTCTGGTAGCTCATTTTTAACCCAGACTGATTTGTAAAGTTCATATGCTCTTCCTTCAGCTTTTACCACCCTTTCCTCTTCAACACATTTTCCGCCAAAATTTATGGAGTATTTCCTCACGACCACCCTAAACGGTCTGCACTGAGAGGCCATGAAACGCCTGAAAATAAGGTCATAGAGGGCGAGATGCTCTCTTCTTATGTTCTCAACCAGCAGCACCCCCTCCTGAATGAACCTCTGAACGTCATCTCTTGTAAGCGCCCTTGTGGGTCTTATACACTCGTGCGCCCCTCCATCCCCCCACTCCCGTGCGAAGAAATCCTCCTCAAGATAATCCTTGGCTATATTCAGCCCTGCATCACTCACGCGGGTTGAGTCGGTACGGTGGTATGTTATCAGACCATTCTCAAAGAGTTCCTGAGCAACTTGCATGGTCTGCTTAACAGAGAACTTTAAAATTCTGTTTGCATCGCTTAGCATGGTTTCTGTGGTGTAAGGAGGTAGAGGAGTTCTCAGCTCTTCTCTCTCCTCAACAAGCTTTACTGTAATATCGAACTCACTCTCATCATGCTCAAGAACCAGGTCAAAATCGCGGAGAATTGCGATTTTCTTTTTCCCTCTCGACTCATTGTATCTGCTAATTATCCAGCCAAGAACGGGAGTTTGAGCTCTTCCAGCAGAGAGGTTGCGATTGTTGAACCTCTCCCAGAGTTTCTGGCTCAAAACAAATCCGATCCAGCGATCCTCTATCCTCCTTACCACCTGTGCCTTCACAAGGTTTTCATCCACATCGCGCAACGATTCAAGAGCCCGCAGAACTGCTCTTCTCGTAACTTCGTGAAATTCTGCTCTCTTAATCACACCGCAACCCGAAAGGAGGTTTCTGAGGTCCCAAGCTATCTTCTCTCCTTCCGTATCCGGGTCTGTGCCGATTATAATAAATTCAGCATCATGTGCGAGCTTTCTTAGAGCATTAATTCTGACCTTTGAATCGTCTATCTCGCTTTTTCCACACTTAGGACAGATCTCTCGCTCTTCGGTAAACTGATAATTGCATGCTCTGCACCTCTTTATGGAAGAATATACTGGCACGAACTTTCCGTTTACAATCACACCGTGAAATCCTCTATTTGTGATTAGATCCACAACATGTCCGATGCTTGCTGTAACCATTAACACGAACTTCTCCATCGGTATCTCGTAAACAACAGCCCCTTCCAGAACCTTCACACTCGGCTTTCCAAAAAAGCGTGAAATCTGCCTCGCCTTTGTCGGGCTCTCAACGATGAAAAGAGCCGGCTTTATCAGGTCGAACTCCTGTCTCCTCCTGTACCTGTCCCTGCTTTCATCGAGCTCTCTTGACAGACTTTTGAAATCAATTCTGTCAATACTCTTGAACTCGATATCGTAGAGCTTTGCCCTCTCCAGAAAAGCTGAAAGGATCTCGGCATCATCTTCAAGCAGGAAGCTCGCACCCTTTGTCATTCCTCCGGCAAAGAGTCTTGAAGTTCTGCCGGAACCCTGAATGTATGTCCTCAGGTCCGGAAAAATCACCTCTCCTTCTCTGACAACAACATCCTTCACCCGAGGCTTTTCCTTTCCCATCACTCTTTTCAGGATTTCTCTTAACTCTTCAGTGTGCTTCTCAACAGCCGGCAAAATGTTCTCAATCTCCTTAACATTGCGGTAGAGGTGAGCGAGAAGCCTGAGCATCTGAGGGCTCAGAGAATCTATATCTTCAACGGTAACTCTGAAAACCGGACATCCAACAAATACTGCAAATCTTATCCTTTCCGGTAAATCAAGACCTCTGATGAGTGTTCCGTAATAGTGTGCCGTTCCGATAAGGTGATCTATTTCTCCATTCACAAACCTTTCAAAGTCACTCTTTCTTTTAGAAGTTACAATACCAACTCTGAACTCATCCTTGAGTGATTTGTGAATTTTTTCCGCCTCTTCAGCTGTTCTGGTATAAATTATCCCTCCTGTTCCAAGTTTTTTGAGTATTGCTGCAACTGTTGCTATGCTTTCGTCATTCACCGCAACATCCTCAACGTTTCTTACTGTAATCTTGGAAGAGCCTATGTCGAAGTTCAGCAGTTTTCTGAAAAGCTCAGCCTTCTTTCCCTTCTTTGCAGTAGCTGTGGAGACCATCAGACATCCTCTTGCACTGCCCTTCCACGTTTTTGAGTCATAATAGAAACCAAGCAAGTTAAGAATTCTGTCGACGTTCTTTGAAGCTTTCAGGATTGCGTCAACGTCATCAACAAAGATGAAATCGAAATAGCCCATCTCACCGTGATGTCTCGAAAGAAACTGGGTTGTGGTTATTACGATTCTGTAGCTGCTTATATTCTGCATAAAGTTATCTTTCTCAGCTTTTGAAAGCTTTCCGTGATAGTAGCCCAGGATTTTTTCATCAATTTCCAGACCAGCTTTTTTTGCGTAGTTCTTTATGATTTCAGCTGCCTGAATCACAAGCAGAGAAGTTGGAAAAACGACGTAGCACCTTTTCCCCTTCAGGCTGAGAAAGAGGGACATTGCCAGACCAAATGAGGTTTTACCCACCCCCGTTGGGGCTGTTGCGGCAAAGCTTTCATTTCTCAGTATTCTTCTGGCCCACATTTTCTGTATTGCTCTCGGCTCACCAACACATTTTTTGAAAAACTCAACAAATTCTTCAAAAAGATAATCTTCTGGCCTTAAACACAGATTCTTTCCTTTTCTGAAACACTCATGTCTCTCAATCTCATCACTCTGCAGATCTCCACCACAAACCGGACAGAGATTCGAGTAAACCGCGGGAATCATTGAACTGAATGGGAGAAAAAAGATAAAAAATTAATCCCCGAGGGGTTTTGTGGAAGCTGCAATAATAGGCGGTGGTCCGGCAGGTAGCATGGCTGCAATTTTGCTCGGCAAAAAGCATGAAGTTGCACTTTTTGAAGAACACCAGACAGCAGGTTTTCCTGTCCAGTGCGCCGGATTGATCAGCGATAAATGCTACCAGAAACTGAAGGAATACTGCAATGCAAGGAAAGCTCTGGAGGGCAGAGTTAAGGGAGCCTTTTTCTTCTCCCCCTCCGCAAATTTCATTATTGAGGGAAGAGGTGACGCTGTGGTTGTTGAGAGAAAAATGCTTGATACACTGCTTTTTGAGAAGGCTGCAGAAAATGCAGAAGTTTTTGTAAAGGAAAAGGTTCGGTTTGATGGGTTCATGATCAAGACCCCTCTGAGGGAACTTCTGGCTGAAAAAATAATCGGTGCAGATGGTGTTAGCTCTACTGTAAGCAGAGAGTTCAACTTCGCAAAACCGGGATTTTACACTGCAGTTCAGTTTGAAATGCGGTTTGAGGCTCTTGATGAAGAGTACGTGGAGCTTTACTTTGGAGAGAACTGGAGCGACTCTTTTTTTGCCTACGCAATACCCCTTGGAGACACGGCAAGAATAGGTGTTGTCAGCAGAAGCAATCCTGTGCATTACCTGAAAAATCTGATTGAAAAGCATCCATCAGTTTCAGGCAGGGTGAAGGGAGGTGTAATCGAATTAAACGTTGGGGCGATTCCTGACAGGCTGGTTAAATTTTCAAAAGAAAGGGTTGCATTGATTGGTGATGCAGCAGGAATGGTTAAGCCCTACACCGGAGGAGGGCTTTACTATCTGCTCGTGGCCGCTGAAATCCTCGCTGAATGTTTTCCAGACCTCGAAAAATACGAGAAGAGGTACCTGAGCAAAATGGGAAATGAGTACAGATTCGGATATCTCATAAGAAAAATTTATTCTTTTCCTGACGAGAAGCTGGAACAGCTCTTTTCTGCAATGAGTGACCTTGATCTTTCAGGAGTGCACATGGACACCCCCTCAACTCTGATCAAAAGAGCTGCTGAAATTTCCCTGAAGCTCCTGAGAAGACCTTCTCTTGCCTTTTATGTTCTCAGAAATTTAATCTAACCTTATCAAAACATACTCTCCGTCTTTAACTTCGGGGATAACCTTTCCATTCCTCACCATCACCCTCTCGAATTCCCCATTCCCGAGCTTTTGAACGAGATTTTCGTAGAATTCATAAAGCTTTACAATTTCCTCTCCCTTCTCAGTCAGAACTGTTTTCCCACCACCTCTTCCACCCTTTTCGCTCTCCACGACCTTTCCTGCAGCCTCCTCCATTTTCCTCAAGTACCCCCAGACGTATCTGTAGGACATCCCAAGCTTTTTGCTTGCTCCTAAAATGGAGCCCTCTTCACTTATGGCTTTTAAAATGGCAACACCCCCTTTCCCCGCGACGTGCTTCTCATCCTTTTCAATCCATAGTCTGAATTTAATGTCCATAAAAATCTTCAGGATGCACTTTAATTTTCTTTTCTCCCTATCAGGTTAAAGTAGACGTTTTCAAGTCTTGGAACCTCTCTTTCAATCTCAAGCACCTTTCCTCCTTGCTCCTTAACTTTTTCAACAAATTCAAGTAACTCATCTACCTCCGACAGTTCCAAAGTTCCACTTTGCCCGTTGATGGAGTAATAAACCCGATAAGTGGTGTTCTGACCAATTAACCCAGCAAGACTTCCCGAATACAGAACCCTGCCACCCTTCATCACCACAACCCTGTCAGCGATTTTCTCGACATAGTACATGTTGTGAGCTGAGAAAACAATTATCTTTCCCTCCTCTGCCAGCTCTCTCAGCAGCTCAGCAATGCTAAGTGAGGTTGTTGGATCAAGCCCTCCAGTTGGTTCATCGTAAATGAGCACCTTGGGGTTATGGAGAAGTGTTCTGGCTATGGAAACTTTCCTCTTCATACCTTTTGATAGCTCTGAAATGTACTTATCCGGAATGTCCAGCCTTCTGAGAAACCTGTCAGTATTCACCGTAACACCGTAAATGTCAGCAAAGAGGTTAAGGTATTCGGAAACTTTCATGCTGTCGTAAAGGGCATCTATTTCTGGCAGATATCCAATAATTTTCTTCATACCATCATCAAAATTTCTGCCGAAGTACTTTACCTCTCCACCATCCGGTTCTATCAAACCGGCCAGAATTTTCAGAGTAGTTGATTTACCGGCACCATTCTCACCAATAATGCCCAGAATTTCCCCCTTCTTCACTGAGAAGCTAACTCCCTTTACAGCCTCAAAGATCCCGTATTTTTTTACGAGGTTTATAACCTCGATCACCACTTGCTGTTGACTCCGGAAGATATAAAGTTTAATAGTTGCAGGACAAAAATACAAACATGTGGAAAAAAGTTGCTGAAAAGTTCGATAAGTATCCATCTCAAATTGCTGTTGCAAGAGAATTTCTGAGACTCGGTATTTCAGTCAGAAACGGGAAGGCTTACTGTGACAAAATAGAGCTTGTCCCAACCAAAATTGCTGAAGCAATTGGAGTTGACAGAAAGGTCGTTCTCGCAGCCATTCAGAACATCGAGAGTGATGAGGAGCTGAGAAAAGTCTTTTCGACACTGAAGCCAGTTGCAAACATCGCTGAGGTTGCGAGAATTCTCGGGTTTGGAGTTCTTGAGGTTTATGCGGAAAGTCAAAAGGTTGGTATCGTGGCCGGCGTTGCCTCAGCCCTTGCAAGAGCTGGCATATCCATAAGGTACATTCTTGCAGAAGATCCGGAGCTCAGCGTTGAATCAAAGCTCACGGTTGTGACTGAAACGAAGATTCCGGGTGCTGTTGTGGAGGAAATTCTCAAGGTTGATGGAGTGGAGAAAGTGCTGATAAGTTAAGAATAAATACACCTGCAGAATTTTGCTATCATGCGAAAAAGTCTGCTGATCCTGATTCTTTTAATTGCCGTGGAGGTTTCCAATGCAGAAGGTGTTTCGGTAAGCTACCAGGTCTCGCCGCAGATTCTCCTTCCCGGAGATTATGCTGATGTAACACTGATACTCGAAAATCCTTCCACGTCGGATGTTAAGGTAAACTCAATTGTAGTCTCAGGAGCAAGGGCAGAACCATCAGCAATATACTCTGTAGGAATCATTCCAGCAGGTGGTAGCTACACCATGACCTTCTCGGTAAAGGGTGAGGAGGTTGGAAGAAAAAATGTTCAGGTGGAGATTTCAACTGAGAACGAGACAGTTACGCAGAACATCATGATCGTAGTTGATGACAGCTTTCCCTCCCTCACCATAACCTCCCCACTCTACATGGGGGTTGTTAACGAGGTTGTGTTTTACGTCTCCTCACCAGTTGAGCTGAGAGATGTTAAAGTTGAGGCGCTATTTGATGCAGTACCTGAGACAGTCTATATCGGCGATTTTTCCGGTGGAAAGGAGGGTAAGATCAAGTTCATTCCGGATTCAGACAGGCTCAGGTTCAGGCTATCCTTCTACAACGGCAAAAACTACCACGAAGTGGAGAGGGAGGTGAAAGTAAGACTGCTTATCCCGCAAAACGTGGTGCTGAACCTGACATTGCCCTACAAAACCCTTTTCATCGGCGATGTTATTCCAATTCAGGTGGAGATTACAAATCTGAGAACCGACACCGTTTACGATATCAAAATCTCAGCCGAATCTCCTCTTGGTAGTCTTTCAGGCCCATTAAGCATTGCAAAACTTGAAAGCGGTGAGGGCAGAAATTTGAACTTCAAGTTCAGCCCGTCAAAAGCTGGAGAGGGGGAGATTGTTTTCAGAGTTGAATGCAAGGACGAATTTGGAAATGAATTTAGTTTGGAGCGAAAATCCACAATTGAGGTTCTGGAAAGCTACGCTGTAATGCTCACCAACCTTAACGTGGCAAGGGAGGGATTGAAGTACAGCATTTCCGGTGATGTGAGCAACATAGGAAGGAGCATGGTTTACAACGCTTACGCAGTGGCGGAATGTGAAGGGATCAGGGCAGATTACTTCATTGGAAACATTGACCCTTCAGATTTTGAGAGTTTCGAGATCCCGGTTGAGTGCACGGGGAATGTTAAGGTTACCGTGAAATGGTTAAACGAGATTGGGGAGAGCTTTGCCATTTCAGAAACTGTTGAAGTAAAGGGTAAAACTCAGGTTGAGGTGGAGGAGAATCCGGTACCGACTTACATCTCAATCGCCGTAGCTGTTGCTGTACTGGCAATTGTTGGCTTCATAATCTACAGACAGAGAAAATGAAGGTCGTCGAGCTGAAGAACGTTTACAAAATTTACAAAACTGAGTACTACGAGGTCAGGGCGATTGATGGAATAAGCATGGATGTTAAGGAAGGAGAGTTCGTTATTGTCATGGGGCCTTCAGGAAGCGGAAAGTCAACTTTGCTGAACCTTATAGGCTGTCTTGACAAGCCGAGTGAGGGGGAGGTGCTGATCAACGGTGTAGATACATCAAGTTTGAATGACAGCAAACTCACCGAACTGAGAAGGGACACCATAGGCTTCATCTTCCAGACTTACAACCTCATTCCAACTTTAACCGCACTGGAAAACGTGGAACTTCCAATGATCTTCAAGAGGTTGAGCAGGAAAGAAAGGGAGGAGAGGGCAAAGGAACTGCTCAGAAGTGTGGGACTTGAGAAGGAAATGAACAGGAAGCCAAACGAGATGAGCGGAGGACAGCAGCAGAGAGTGGCCATTGCAAGAGCCCTGGCAAACAATCCAAAAATCCTGCTTTGCGATGAACCAACAGGCAATCTTGACACAAAATCGGGAGAGCAGGTAATGGAAATTATAAGACACCAGAACGAAGAGCTCGGAGTTACAGTAATTCTCGTAACCCACAACCCATTACTTGCAAAATACGGAGACAAGGTGATAAGGCTCAGGGATGGGAAGATAGAGAGTGTCGAACATGTTTCTTGAGCTTGCAAAGAGGAACCTGCAGAGAGCAAAGGTAAGAAGTCTTCTGGCGGTGATAGGGATACTGATAGGTGTTATGGCGGTATCCGCAATCGGAATCTTTGGGGAAAGTCTGAAGGTTGCTGTTCTTCAGAATTTTGAAGATGTTGCAAATGAGCTCATCGTAACTCCAAATCTGCAGGAAGGATACAGGTATATTGAGGAGATGGATATAAACAGGATTAAAAAGCTCCCCGGTGTTGCTGAGGTGATTGCAGTTAAATCAGACTCGCTTCTGATTGAAACGAAGAAAAAGAAATCCTATGCTGTGATTTATGCCATGGATGAAAAAAATGTTGAGGAGATGTTCAAAGCTGAAAAAGGCACGATAAGGCTCAAGGGCAGTTGTGTCGTTGGAAAAAGACTTGCTGAGTTTGCTGAAATAAGAGTTAACTCTAAAATAATCATCGGCGGAAAAGAATTCAGAGTTGCTGCCATTCTCGAAGATAGCGGGGCGAGATTTGACATAAATCCGAATTCAGCAGTAATCCTCTCTCCCGAGGATTTTGAAAAGGTCAGCGATGTTGGCTACACAATGCTGATAGTGAAGGCCGAGAGTTTGGAGAAGGTTGATGATGTTAAGAGAGAGATTGAGGAGAAGATCAACAGCAGGGAAAACAAGGTGATCGTCTTCGATTTGAAAATAATTCTTGAGAGGATAAACGAGGCCTTTAGCCAGATAAATACTTTCCTGATGGCAATAGCATCGGTATCTCTGCTTGTTGCTGGAGTTAGCATTCTAAACATCATGCTGATGTCAACGATTGAAAGAACGAAGGAAATAGGCATTATGAGAGCCATTGGAGCGTACAGATCAACAATTCTGAGAATTTTCCTCATGGAGGCACTAATTCTCGGTCTGATTGGAAGCGGGATAGGAAGCGTTCTGAGCGTTGCTGGAGGTTATGTAATAGATCTGATTATCCTTCAGGACCCAAGCTACGTTTTCCGCCCCTCAACTCTGCTCTACGTCATTTTCGGTTTTTGCATTGGAATTTTTGTTGCAGTTGTTAGCGGTCTCTACCCTGCCTGGAAGGCTTCCCGCCTGGAGCCAATTGAGGCTTTGAGGTATGAGTAATATACAGCAACCCCCGAATCGGTTTCATGATAATAACAGATGACCACATGCATCTTTACAATAATCTCAGACTGAAGGCTCTGGAGCAGTTCAGGGAAGCTGGAGGAACACATGTCTTTCTTGTTAATCTTCTCTGCCACCATTACGAAATAAGGCCAAAAAGCGGTGCTGATTTCAAAGAGATGTTTGAGAAGCATCTGAACCTTGTCAGAAAGGCAAACAAAATCGTTAAGGCTTATGCAGTCCTTGGAGTCCATCCTGCTGAAATTACAGTCATAGGAGACAAAACTGGTTATGAGAAGGCAGCTGAGATGATGAAAGAAGCCCTGGAGATTGCCGGGAAGTATGTTGAAGAAGGAGAGGCGGTGGCACTTAAATCAGGAAGACCGCACTATGCTGTCAGCAAACAGGTATGGCAGCTGAGCAATGAGGTCTTAAAGCACGCTTTTGAGGTTGCCAAAGATGCCGGATGTGCGATCCAGCTTCATACGGAAAGCTATACCAGAGAGGGGATGTTGGAGATTGCAAAGATGGCAGATGAGGTCGGGCTGAAAAGGGAAAAGGTCGTGAAGCATTTCTCACCTCCCTTCATCAAGGAATTTGAGGAAATAGGGATCTTTCCATCCGTGCTTGCAAGCAACAACAACGTTCTGAAAGCTGCAGAGAATGGAGATCGCTTTATGGTTGAGACGGACTACATTGACGACAGAAAAAGGCCAGGAGCGGTTCTTGGGCCTAAAACTGTCCCGAAAAGGGTTAAAGAACTGGTGGAAAAAGGATATGAAGATGTTGCTTACAAGATATGTGTTGAGAACGTTAAAAAAGTTTATGGAGTTGAAATAGAAGAGTAGTCTGGATAATGCTGGCCGGAGATTTTGCTGTTGTAAAGGCAAAGAAAGAACTGGAAAGAAGAGGTTTTGGTATAAAGAGAGGGGATAAAATCTACCTCCACCCTCTTGAAGCAGTTTACCTCCAAAACAAAGGTATTGAGAACTTCGGGAGGCTTGAAGAGGTTTTGAGATGGGCTGAGAGCAAAGTAGAGGACTTCTCAACCTACTACTTCGTTTACGAGGATTTGAGAGAGAGGGGGAATAAAGTGAAAATTCAGGGAGAGCTTTTGCTGACAAAGAAACCTTATCTGCCAGTTTCAGAGAGAAGGATAATAAGAATGGAAGAAATTGCAGAGAAGGTGAGAAATTTTGATGAGCTCAGACTTGCTGTCGTTGATGAGGAGAGCGAGATAACATACTTCAGAGTCTACGAGCCAGAAATGATCGGGGAGCAGAGAGAGGAACTTCCTGAGATAGAGGGAATTTTGTCGGGTGAGTTTGTGATTACAAAAAGAACAGAGATATTCAGCAGGTATTTCTACGGGAGTGAAAAAGGTGAGATCATAACTCTCTCACTGATTGAGAGTCTCTATCTTCTCGAAAAGGGAAAGCTAAGGCTGATCAATGCTGATAAAGCCATGCTTGTTGAGATAGCTAAGGAGATTGAGAGGAACTTTGAAAGGAAGTATGCGGTTTACAGTGACCTGAAGAGGAGGGGATTTGTTGTTAAAACCGGATTCAAATTCGGCAGTGAGTTTAGAGTTTACAGAAAGGTGGAGAGCGTTGATGACCTTCCGCATTCGGAGTTTTTGGTTGATATTGCTGATGATCTCAGACTCACAGATCTGGCAAGAGCCGTGAGGTTAGCTCACAGCGTGAAGAAGAAAATGGTCTTTGCTTTTGGTGAAAAATACCTCTGCTTTGAAAGGGTAAAGGTTTGAGGTGGAGAATGGTAAGGGTTGTTGTGGGTTCAAAGAATCCCACAAAAATTGAGGGCACGAGGCTTGCATTCAGGCAGTACTATGATGATGTGGAGGTAGTTGGTGTTGAAGTTACTACCAGCATCCCTCCCCAGCCATTTAACAGCAGCACGATAAGAGGTGCAATTGAGAGAGCAAAGAAAGCCTACTCCCCGGAATTTGACTTCTCTGTGGGAATAGAGGCGGGACTTTTTAGCTTTGATTGCACCATTTCAGGTTACCTCGATTTTCAGGTTGCTGCTGTTTACGATGGCAAGATATGCTCGATCGGATTTGGACCGGGCTTTGAATACCCGAGGTCGGTTATTGAGGAGGTGCTGAAGGGAAGGGAAGTCGGTGAAGTGATGGAGGAAGTTTCAGGGATAAGGGAGCTCGGTAAAAAATGGGGAGCTGTGCATTACCTTAGCAAGGGTGCGATATCAAGAACAGAGTTATCGAGAATTTCAGTCACAATGGCCTTGATTCCGCTGATAAATCGCGAGATTTACCTATGAGGGTAATAAGAGAGTTCGACCCGTGGAAATCTCCTCTCTGCACCTGTCCGAAAAAGTACTCGTTCAACCCGTATACCGGCTGCTCGCACGGATGTTACTACTGCTACGCAACATACATTCCAGATTTCTACAAACTCAGGGAGAAAAAGAGATTGTTCAGGGAACTTGAGAGGGATCTTAAAGAACTTCTACCAAACTCTCTGATTTCGATGTCCAACAGCTCGGATCCATATCCTCCAGTTGAGAGGGAAAGGGAGATAACGAGGAGATGCCTTGAAATTTTAAAGGATTACGATGTCAGGCTGATGGTGGTGAGCAAGAGTGATATTGTTCTGAGAGACCTCAAAATTCTCAGTGAAATGAGGTGTGCGGTCAGCATAACCATTACCGGTCTTGATGAATTTGAACCATATGCCCCCTCAACTGAAAAAAGAATAGAAGTTCTGAAGACCGTGAAAGACTGCGGAATTCCTGCAGTACTTCGCTTTGATCCTGTAATTCCGGGTATAAACGATGGGAAACTTGAAATAATTGAGAAAACAATGCCCGATCACGTGGTCACATCGACTCTGAAACTGAAAACAGATTCCATGGTGAGAATGAGTGAAAGACTTCCATGGCTGAAAAAAGTTAGCTTTGAGAGAAGAGGTGCTTACAGATATTTCCCGGAAGGCGTGCGCAGAGAAATTCTGCAAAAAATAAAGAACTTCTGTGAAGAACTTGGAATCAGTGTGGGTTTCTGCAGGGAGGGTTTTGAATTCCCGTCGAATTCATGCGATGGCAGTCACCTTTTACCGGGAAATTTTTAAATACATGAGAGAGATTACAGAGGAGGAGGTGTAAAATTGAGCCTTACGAGGCTGTTTCTTCATGAAAGAACTGTAGAAATTTTTCTCAGAATTCTCAAAGCCGAGGAGAATGGTGAAAAAGTGTATCCGCTTCAGATATCAACCGACGTCGGTTCTCCGTACAGTTACGTTTCTAAGGTTCTGGGAGAACTTGAAAAATGCTCTCTCGTTGAAAGTAAATCTGAGGGCAGAATGAGGGTTTTATCTTTAACACCTTACGGAAAGGCAGTTGCTGAAATGCTCAGAGATCTTTACGAAGAGCTCAAGAAGGACTTCAGCTCAAGAATGAAGCTTGATATCCTCAAAAACGTTTATGCCAAAGCCAATGGAGACCTCAGGATTTACCTTCCCGTGATGGCTGAACTGGAGATGCTGGTAAAATCCACAAAAGATGAGTTCGTGGTTGAGGAGGCAAAAAAACTAATTTCCGAAGTTAAAGAAAGAATAGAGGGGAAAACATGAAATTACTGGATGCGGTTGAAGAATTCAGAGATGAGATGGTAAAAACACTCTGCGACCTTATTGAAATAAAAGCGATAGCCCCCGAGTTTGGAGGAGATGGAGAGTTCAAAAAGGCTGAGTATCTGATGAAACATCTCGAAGGTTTTGATGTTGTTGAAAGGTATGATGTCAGGGACGATAGAGTTAGCGATGGTCTCAGGCCAAATATAGTAGCAAAGGTAAAGGGGGTTCTTGAAAAAACAATCTGGATTGTTACCCACCTTGACGTTGTCCCTGAGGGTGATGAAAAGCTCTGGGAAACGCCACCCTTCAAGGCTGTTGTCAGGAACGGGAAAATTTTTGGAAGGGGGGCTGAAGATAACGGACAGAGTATAGTCTCATCCCTGTATGCAGCAAAAGCCATTGTTGAGAGTGGACTTACTCCAAAGTACACTCTTGGCCTTGTTTATGTTTCAGATGAGGAGGCAGGGAGCAATTACGGGATAAAACACCTTCTGAAGCAGAAAATTTTTAACAAGGAAGACATGTTTGTTATTCCGGACATCGGAACACCTAAGGGAGACGGGATAGAGATAGCAGAGAAAAGCATATTATGGCTGAAATTCATCGTTCATGGCAAACAGAGTCACGCAAGCATGCCTTCAGGTTTGAACGCAAGCAGGAGGGCAATGGAATTCATACTTGATCTGGACAAAAAGCTCCATTTGAAATTTAATGCCAGAAACGAGCTCTTTGTTCCACCATATTCAACTTTCGAGCCTACAAAGAGGGAGAAGAACGTTGACAACATAAACACGATTCCGGGACTGGATGTCAGCTACATGGATTGCAGAATTATTCCCGATTATGACGTTGAAGATGTCCTTGACTACATAGAAGACATCAGGAGCTTTCACCAGATGAGAGACAACAGCAAGATAGAGATTGAAGTTGTGCAGAAATTTTCCTCTCCCCCAACTCCTGAAAGCGCCACAATAATCGAAAAATTGAGTGGAGCTATTGAGGAACTCAGAGGTTTTAAACCTGGAGTTTTCGGAATTGGAGGCAACACCTGTGCATCCTTTTTCAGGAAAAGCGGTTTTATTGAAACTGCTGCATGGTGCACTGCGGATGGTGTGGCTCATCAGGCAAATGAGTACTGCGTGATAAACAACATGGTGGAGGATGCAAAGGTTTTTGCTATTCTCCCATTTGAACCCGGGTACTGAGCTGGGTGCTGACCTTTTCATAGAATGCAAAAATCTCTTCCACTTTTGAAATCTCCTTTCTAACGCTGATGAAAATTTTTCTCTTAATCTCCACATCCGGAACCTTTCCGTAACTTCTCAAAGCCTCCACAAGTCTCCTCTCTATCTCCATACCCTTTGAGTCAAAGTCGGTCAGAATGATAACGTCGCTATCCTTCAAAATTTCCACTGTTGAAGCGATGCCGGTAAAAACAACAATCTCACCGCTAACCCCGATGGCTCTTAAAGATTTCACATCCTTCTTACCCTCCACCACCACAACCCAGCCTTCCTTTGACCTCTCCTTCAGCTCCTCAACAGCATCAAAAAAGGGTTTATAATCCTCCATACCTGATTCCCGGTTCTATCTGAACGATAACGTCTGCAATAACACCTCTCTTCATTCCTCCTCTGACAACAGTGAAGGAGCTGAAGTAAACAGTTTTAACTCTGCCAAGTTCCTCTTCTTCCGCTCCAAACTTTTTTGCTATCTCCAAAACCTTCTCTCTCGCAACCTCCAGTATCTGTTCATCATCCGGCAGGCTGCCGGGCTTGAACGGGCAACTTTCCACATGACCGTTGTATGCTGCGATACACTTTTCGGTGTCAATGCGCACGTAAAGGGTCATGCTAACCCTCGAAACCGCAACACCAACGGCATTCGCAGAGGCGTAGTGATCGGGAATTATATAATCAACCCCTGCAGCCTTTGCAATGTCCGGAATAAGATAGGGGGCAAGGTAGCCTGTACCAATAACCTTATCACAGCCAATTTCCTTTACAGTTGTTGCTGCAAGCGAGACAAATTGATCCAGCACTCTCTCAACATCACACTCAAATCTCCTTGATCTTCCGTAATCTCCAATCTCATATCCTGCACAATTAAGTGCATCCGTGAGCGTGAACTTTTCTCCTCCAAACGCAGCAGGCTTTGAGCTGACCGGGACGAGCTTTCCATTCTCAACAACCGAGTCACCACCAAAAGGAATGCTGACCGAATCAACGCACCTTATCAAAGTCTTCCTTCCTGCAAGTTCTATTCCATCAACTATTTTCGGCATTCCATCAATTACCTCAACAAAGTCAGTTGAGGTGCCGCCAATATCCACAACCAGAGCATTCTTCTCACCGGTCAGATAAACTGCACCAAGCGCCACAGCAGCTGGAGAGGAGTTGTAAAGCTCTGAAGGGTTGTTGAGGGCTATCGAGTAGGGTATAATTCCCCCATCACCCTTGAAGTAGTAGAAATCTCCCGCGTAATTCCTGATAAGCTCGGTAAGTCTGAAAACTGTCTCCTTTATTTTGGCATTCACAACAGTGGTGTGAATCCTGGCCGGGAAGTTCATACCACCTGCATAATGGCTCAGGGCGATTTTGTAGTCCTCCACATAGTTTCTGGCAATCCCGGCAATTTTTTCCTCCAAACTGCAATTTCTAACCGAAAATTTTGATGAAATTGCAACATTATCGTAAGAATTTTGCCTAAGAATTGCATTAATCTCGTACTCATCTATGTCTTCAACAACATCTCCTCTGTGATTGACATAACCCCTAACAACCTCACCATACCCGGAGTAATTCAATCCCGGCCCCGGTACAACGAGACTCAGACTTCGGGACTCGTTAAATTTGGAGATAATAAGGTTCAACGGCCATGAAGTGCTTACAACGACCTTTTCTTTTACCAGATTAACCTCTTTTGAAATCTCTTTGAGAATTCCACCCATCCCGGCTTCATTTGGCAGTTTGATGGTTTTTATCTCATCAGAAACTATAGCAGCATCCGTGTTGGTTCCACCAACGTCAATCCCAATTATCATTAATTCCACAAATTCGTGTGATTTAAAAAAACTTATCGTTTTTCATGGACGAACAAAATCAGAACTGATGAAATTACCGATGCAATCAGGCAGAATAAAAAGGCCAGAGAGTAAGCTTCAGGAGGATAGACATTACCATCCATTCCGACTGAATCTATCAGATAACCCATGATAACCTGAAATGCGGCACCCCCGAAGAAGGGAAAAACGTTTACAATGCTTGTAGCCAGGCCGGTAACTTCCAGCGGGAATGATTCCTTGACCAGCGCATACGCAACCGGTCCTGCAGCACTGAAAAGCCCTATGAGGAAAGATATGACATACAGCTGAATTACCGAGAGGCTGGCTGTCATGAAAACGAGCGGAAGCATCGTTAATGTAAACCCGATGCCTGCAGCAAAAAGGAACCATTTCCTCGTCCTGAAAATTTTGTCTGAGAGAAAACCTATTACCGGTGCTCCAACAATCGTCCCAAATCCCACTGTCATCAGCACGCCTCCAGCTTCTTCTCTCCCCATGCCGTAAACATCCATCAGATACGGCCCACCCCACAATCCCTGATAGCCCATCACAATACCGTATCTCAAAAATGCTGAAGTTGCAATCAACCAGATTGCTGAATTCAACACAACAACGCGAAAGCTTGCCGAAAAACCTTTTTTCTCAATTTTCTTAACATTACCTTCAGGTGAATCTCTGACGAGAATCCAGCAACTCAGAGCAAGGACAAGCGTGACTGCAGCAATGAAGAGAAAGGAGTGCCTCCATCCAAATGCAGAAGTCATCGCTGCAAGAGGGTAGGCTGAAACAAGGGCACCGGTATTCCCCACAGCAAAAAGCACACCTGTAAGAGTGGCAAATTCATCGACTTTAAACCACCGGGAAATTATCTTTATCGTTGGGATGTAAACTCCCGACACACCTACCCCTATAAGGAGCCTTCCAAGGATTGCCACCTCAAATGTTGGGGAAAAGGCAAAAAGCAGCGTTCCAAAGAAAGCGATCAGTGTAAAAACAGTTGTTACCAGCCTTGGCCCTTTAATGTCTGAGAGGTAACCCACAGGAATTTGCATCAATCCATAGGGATAAAAATAAGCTGACGAAAGAACACCAACCGCGAGGGCGGTTACAGCAAACTCTTCCATCAGGATGTTTGCAAGTACTGCTGGAGAGGTTCGGTGAAAGTACACAAAGAAGTAAATTAAAGCCATCACCCAGAACACTACCCAACGATACGTGTAAACCTTCACCTTTGCCGGTGAACGCAAAAATATATTAACTTTTTTCACATCATGTAAAGTCCTTGGACGGGAATAATTCAAAACAAAATCCAAAAACTAAAAATATTTGCTAACTGATTATTGTTATGGATCCGAAAACACTTGCGGAGGAAATTGAGAGGTACATAAAGCCACAAACATTCCCCATTGGCTTCAAAATGGTTAGGAGTGAGGAGGAAATTGGTAAAGCAAGGAGATTCGAAGGATTAACAGTCTGCCAGATTTACAACATAGCCAGACGGTACAGATGGATTGTTTACTTCGATATCAACACCACCTGTCCTGTAGGAATTGTTGCCTACGGTTTTGCAGAGCCGGATGAACTTTATAAGAGCGGTCAGCTTGCATTTGAAGCCGGTTACGTTGACTCACCGGAAACAGGGGTGAAATACGAGGAAGCTCTGCCTAAGCTCGCTGAGAGATATGCTGGTTGCAAAGTGTTTCCGCTTGAGATTGCAGAGGAAGAGCCAGATTTTGTCGTCGTTTACGGAATGCCTGCCCAGATTCTCAGATTTGTTCACGCATATCTCTTCAAAAGAGGCGGCGGTTTCGAGACGATAATAAGGGGCAGAGGGGCATGTGCGGAATTCTTAGATGCATTCATCTCAAAGGAGCCGAGGCTTGTAATCCCCTGCTACGGAGACAGACTTTTCGGTCAGACCCAGGATTTTGAAATAGCCTTCTCGTTCCCATTTGAGATGTCTGAAGAGCTCGTTGAAGGGTTGAAGGAGACGCACAAAAGAGGTATCCGGTACCCCATCCCCTCAGCAGGTTTGAGGGTTCCACTGCCTGTGCCCAAAGCCTACGAGGAGTCGGTTAAAAAAATGAGGTCAGAAGAGGTTAAAACCCGAGAAAATCGTCCATAGTGTACAAGCCCGGTCTATCAATTCCTGCAATCCACTTCGCTGCCTTAACAGCTCCTATCGCAAAACACTCCCTGCTCATCGCCCTGTGAGTCAGTTCAATCCTCTCTCCATTCCCGAAAAAGAAGACCGTATGCTCTCCAACAACGTCTCCCCCTCTCACACCAAAAACCCCAATTTCATTTCCTCTCGGCGATATGCCCTCTCTGCACGTCTTCATCTCAGCTTCCAGCCCCTTTTCACCCTTCACTTTCCTGACTATTTCGGCAAGTTTTAATGCTGTCCCGCTTGGAGAGTCTCTTTTGTGTCTGTGGTGAATCTCAACAATCTCCGCATCCCACTCGTAAAGCATTGATGCGGCATACTCAACAATTTTCCAGAAGACGTTAACACCGAGACTGAAGTTTGGTGAGATAATCACTGGAACCTTCTCTGCCAGCTCTGCAAGCCTTTTCCTCTCCTCATCTGTAAAGCCGGTGGTGCCCATGACGATTCTGACACCCTTTTCAGCAGCAATTTTCGCGTTCTGTATCGCTGCCTCTGCAGTTGTGAAGTCAATTAAAACATCCGCATCGAGCTTTGAAATATCATCCTGAACTGGAACACCAATCTTTCCAACTCCTGCCAGCTCTCCCGCATCCTTTCCGACTTCGTTTATATCAAACGCCTGGGAAACCACCAAACCCTCCAAAACTGCATTTTTAACAACAAGTCTGCCCATTCTACCCGCTGCACCGGAAACAGCAACACGCATAAAGTAAATAGTGGAAGAGTATATAAAATATTCTTTAAATCAGTTCAAGACTCCTGAGAACCTGCCTGACTTTCTCCGTTTTTTCCTCGGATAGCTCGATTAGGGGTAGTCTCGGCTTGCCTGCTGCAAGACCCATCAGTTCGAGTGCTTTCTTTACCGGAATCGGATTTGTGTCGATGAAGAGCACGTCGAAAAGGGGTGTCAGCTTGTGATGCATTTGCGTTGCTTTTTTCATGTTGCCCTCCTTGAAAGCTTCGTACATCTCCTTCATAAGATGCGGAGCTACGTTTGCAGCAACGCTGATAACTCCTTTACCTCCAAGACAGAGAACCGGAAGTGTGAAAAAGTCATCACCGGAGAGAACTACAAAGTCATCAGGGGTTGATCTTATGATTTCAGAAATCTGCTTCAGGTTTCCACTCGCTTCCTTTATCGCTACAATGTTGTCTATCTCCGCCAGCCTTCTTACAAGTTCAGGCGATGTGTTTATCCCGGTTCTGCTCGGAACGTTGTAAATTACGATTGGAATTGAAACTTCAGAAGCGACGGTCTTGTAGTGCTGGTAAAGCCCCTCCTGATTCGGTTTGTTGTAGTAAGGTGTTACGAGCATTGCTGCATCTGCTCCAGCTTTCTCAACCTCCTTCGTGAGATACAATGCCTCTCTTGTCGAATTTGATCCGGAACCTCCAATAACCGGAAGCTTTGAAGTCTCAGCAACGTACCTGACAACCTCAATGTGCTCCTCGTAGCTCAGTGTTGCAGCCTCTCCAGTAGTGCCTGCTGGAACGACTGCGTTAACGTACTTCTCAAGGTAATCCAGATTCCTTGCTATCCCCTCGTAGTCAACGCTGAAGTCCTCTTTGAAGGGTGTTACCATTGCCGGAATAACACCTTCAAACATTGACCAACCCTCTGTTCACCTTTCTCGTGATGTATCCGGCAACTCTGTTCCTGACGGTCTTGCTCTGAATGTTTGTAAGCTCTGCAACAAGTCTCTTGTTCTCGTCGAAGTTTCCAGTAAATACCTCCGGATACTTCTTCAGCAATTCCCTCGCGATAACCTTGATGTACGCAGGTTTAACCGTGCCCATGCTCCAGCAACTACCCGGCAATATTTAACGTTTGCCTCCCTTAGGTAGTCTTTTACTCAAGACTTTTCCCGCTGTATAGGTGGCAAGAAATCCAGCGGTGAACATGAAAACCTTGGTGTAGTCGATTTCACCGAAATTCATTGACACTGGCTGACCGGGATTCGTTGATGTTTCTGGAGTTTTTTCCACCAATTTTTCATCACCGGGCGTTAAAGGGGTAACTTGGGTGATGGTCTCCGAAACTGAAATTTTTACGTTGATGCTGTTGTTCTCTTCTCCGCTCTCCTCAACCACCACGTGAGCGTCGCTGGCAGTAACACCAACATAATTCCCGCTTTCATCGTAAATCCCGGCATTTTTGATTTTCAACCAAGATTCTCCCGGTTGCAGAGCGCTGACTTTAATTTCTGCAAGCAGGTTTGTGTTCTCTCCCCCCGTACTGTAGGCACTTACCCTGAGATAGTCCGGATAGAGAGATTTCTCCAGCAGTTTGAAATCATCCGGTATCACCACAGATTCGATTTTCACGCTGTTTCCAGAAACCAGCAGAATGAACTCGTAGGATGACAGCTTTAAAGATTCGTCAATGAGAATCCTGAATGTCGCCGAAGTTCCGTTAAAAATTTCGACTTTTGATGGCTGAAAGTACATTTTAACACTTTTCTTTTCCTCTCTCACAATCCAAACATCTCTTTTCTGAAGAACGTCATCATTAGCCTGAATTATTCTTGAAAGGCTGCTATCAGGAGGGAGGTCGTAGTAATTCTTTGCCAGATCTGGAACTGACAGAGCAGAGGTTTTGGAGGTGTCCCTCACATAAATTGAGTATTTGCCTTCCTGCAGTCCGGCAGTCTCGAACTGCACCTTTGCTTTTCCGTTCTCGTCAAGGTAAGCCTTCTTGTACATCAAAAAGTTTTTACCAGCCAGAACAACCAGTATCCCATCATACTCTGCCTCACCGATTCTGTTTGAACTGATGCTAACGACCAATGGTTTTCCAGCCTCTATCTTTTCCGGAACAGTCAGTTCAATTACGGGTTCAACAATAGAGACAGCTATCCTCTTTGAATCCCACATCTTTCCGCCGTATTCAAGTTTTAGGTCAAGAACGTACTTTCCGGGTTTTATGGTGCCGGTTAAGTCTTTAGTTCTTTCATACATCTCCCTCAGATTCAGGTCAAACTTTGCCGAATAGATGCTGTCCTTCTCCTCAAAATCTGCAGTTTTTTCCCAGTAAAGTTCTGCGTTGTTTCCGTAAAGCCTCAGTTTCAGCTTCGCTGGACTGGCACTCTCCACCAGCACCTCCAGCTCGGTTCTGCTCTGGTAAACAAGCTCTTTCAGCTCAAATTTAGCTATTTTTGGTCTGATAACTCTGAATTTTTCAAAGTGCTCTTCAGGCTTTATATCGTTGATCAGGACTTTCAAATGGTATGTCCCCTCCTCCCAGTCTTCAGGAATTGTGAAGACCCACTCAGTTCCACATTTACTGCGAATGTCTTCTCCTTCATCAACGTGGCATAACATTTCACCATCTTTCTCTCCAGCAACGACAATGTCAACCGAGCGATTTATATCTAAATAAACCTGAAATCTGACCTTATCACCGAGATTTACACTCTCCCTGTCGATAAATATGTGTACCTCTGCTGCACAAACGGGGAAAATTACAAGGATCAAAGCCACGGCACAGGTTAACCATTTCACGCTGTGAGTTCTTTAGACCAATCTTAAAATTTTCTTTCAAAAAAGAAATTACTTTTGAAAGTCCAGATTTAAGGCTTTTCAAGGTCGAGTAATTTTTATATTATATTTACTCTTTATTTTTTTGGCAATCAGACTGAACGATGTTCTTCTAATCCAAAAATGCCAAAATTCAGCTCCAACAGATATTTAAAGCCTGATTCTGCCGATAATCGCAGAAAGAAGAAATAAACTGAAAATAACTGAAACCGCAAATTTTTTAAACTAAAAAGCTAACCTAATCCTAATGGGAGAGTTTGCAGTCGAGCTCGATGGAGTTTGCAAGAGTTACTCCAGTTTTGAGGCAGTGAGTGATGTAAGACTCAAAATACGCAGAGGAGAGTTCTTCTCCATCCTCGGGCCAAGCGGATCAGGAAAAACAACCATCCTCAGACTCATTGCCGGCCTGCTTTTCCCGGATAAGGGCACTATCAGACTTATGGGGGAAGATGTGACCTTTGTTCCACCATACAAGAGAAACGTTGGCATGGTTTTTCAGGAGCTCGCGTTGTTTCCTCATTTGAACGTATTTGATAACGTAGCTTACGGCCTGAGAATCAGGAAATCTCCCGAAGAAGAGATAAGGAGAAAAGTGAGGGAATGTCTCGAGATCGTTAACCTCGATCCCGAAAAATTCGGTAAGAGGAAGATAAACCAGCTTTCAGGAGGGCAGCAGCAAAGAGTTGCGATTGCAAGAGCTCTGGCAATTGAGCCGTCGGTGCTTTTACTCGATGAACCTCTTGGTTCCCTTGATCTCAAGCTCAGGCAGCACATGATGTCGGAGCTCAAGAGGATTCAAAAAACTGTCAAGACAACCTTTGTCTACGTTACCCACGACCAGTCGGAAGCCCTTATCATGTCAGACAGAATTGCGGTGATCAACCATGGAAGAGTGGAACAGGTCGGGACGCCATCGGAGATCTACGAGAAACCCGCAACCAAGTTCGTTGCCGAGTTCATCGGGGAGATGAACTTCATACCTGCAGAGGTCCACGAAGGGGGTCTTATAAGCGAGATTGGCCACATGAGGGTTTCTGGGCTAAACGGCGCAAAAAAGGTGCTCGTAGCAATTCGTCCCGAGAAGATAAAGCTCGGTTGCTCCAATCTCGACAACGTCTACAGTGCGGTGATCGAGGAAGTTTCCTACCTTGGCGGCTTTCTTTCGCTGAGAGCGAGAGTAAACGGAATTTGCCTCAAATGCATAACACCTTCTGATATTCGTATTGAGGAGAATCAGACCGTTGAGCTCGGATGGAGAGCTGAAGATGCAATAGTATTTGAGGCATGAGGCAATTTCTCGCACTCCCTTCGTTGATCTACCTTACAATTCTATTCTACATCCCCTTTCTCATCGTCATTCTCTACAGCTTTGGCTTCCCGGGCTTCACGCTGAAATACTACTCGGAAATACTCGATCCCATTTACATCAAAGTTTTCATAAACTCTCTAACGCTTGCTTCCATCACCACACTTTTGTGCTTTCTCTTAGCCTATCCCGTCAGCTATTACATCGCCCTTAAAGCCGGGAAGTGGAAGAATTTTCTGCTGATCCTCGTTATCCTCCCCTTCTGGATAAGCTTTCTTCTCCGCACGTACGCGATCATGGCCTTGCTTACCCCTCTCGGACTGATGTTCACATACACTGCTATTGTCATAGGAATGGTTTACGACTATCTGCCATTCATGATTCTACCGCTTTACGCATCACTTGAGCGTTTGAGCAGATCGCAAATTGAAGCATCCTATGTTCTTGGCGCAAAACCATACCAGACTTTCCTGAAAGTTACGCTCCCGCTTTCCAAGCCCGGAATAGTTGCGGGAATAATCCTCGTTTTCATTCCAGCCCTCGGCGAGTTTGTGGTTCCAGCAATGCTTGGCGGAACTTATGCAACGATCGGAACGATAACGTGGGATCTTTTCCTGAGATACCACAACTGGTGGAAGGGTTCAGCACTTTCAGTGGTCTACATGGCCATAGTGCTGGTAGCAATACTCCTCTACATCAAAAGAGTGGGGAGGATCGAGCTATGATGCGCTTTATCGTTCTTCTCGTCTTTCTCTTCCTCTACATACCGATAGCCTACGTTGTGGCCTCTTCTTTCATCGATGGCGGAGAAATAACGGCAAAGTGGTACGTGAAGCTATTTGAGGACAAAGTTATAGTCGGTGCATTCTACAACAGCCTTTCAATCGCCCTGCTTTCAACGTTCTCCTCAGTATCTCTCGGCACAATCGCGGCTTATGCATTTCTGAGAGGTAGTCAGAGGTTTGAGTCACTGCTTTATACTCCAATCGTAATTCCGGAAATTACAGAAGCGCTTTCACTGCTTCTTTTTTACAAAATGCTATCCTTTCCTCTGGGCTTTTATTCAGTCCTTTTGGGGCACATTGCATTTAACATAGCATTCGTTTTCGTGATAGTTAAGGCGAGGCTTTCCACCCAGCTAAGAACGCTCGAAGAAGCATCGCTAACCTTGGGCGCAGACGAGATCCAGACGTTTTTAAGAGTGACTATTCCGCTTGCACTACCAGGAATAGTTGCAGCCTCGCTGATAGCCTTCACCCTCTCATGGGATAATTTCGTCAAGACAGTCTTCACAACGGGACCGGGATTTCAAACACTACCCCTTCTTATCTGGTCCCAAGCTGCGAGAGGTGTTGTCAGCCCGAGTTTGAGCGCTTTAACCACTCTGATGCTCATGATCTCCTTTTTACTTGCCTATCTCTACGCCAAGATTTCGACAAGAAGAGAGTAAAGTACTTATTCCACAATTTTCGAAGAAATTCATGGTGGATGAGAGCAGGAGAGACTTTCTAAAAATTGCTGTCGCCGGAATCGCTGGACTTGCAGCAGGTGGCGTTGCGGGATATATAATCGGTGGATCTTCCTCTAAAAATCGAATTTTGGAGCTCGAAAGCGAGATCGAGAGGTTGAGAGCCAAGGGAGAGAAGATCCTCGAAAAAGAGCTCAAAGTCAGTAACTGGTCACTGTACATAAACGAGTACCTCCTTGATGTATTCTCGGAGCAAACGGGTATACCGAGGGGCAAAATAGTATACGATACCTACGACGACCCGAACACCGTTTTAGCAAAGCTTGAAGCCGGGACGAGCGGATATGATGTTGTCATCCTTCCAGACTACTGCGTAGAGATAGCAAGAGAGAAAGGCTTGCTTATGGAGCTTAATAGAGGGCTTATTCCGAATGCAAAGTTTCTGGATAAGAAATTCCAAAATTTGCCCTACGATCCCGAGGGAAAGTACAGCATTGTCTACATGTGGGGCTCCACGGGGTTTGCATGGCTTGAAGGCGTTGAGGAGGTAACAACACTCGCGCAGATATTCGACCCGGACTACGGCTTTCTGCCGAAGTACAGAAAAAAGATCACGATGCTCGAGGAGGCTCAGGAAGTCATTTGCTCATGCAAGGCCTATCTCGGAAAAGACATCGACGA